>Ga0302325_10009314_pt1 | contig 21447 bp, 20 predicted proteins | sample Palsa_T0_2_FD_201948 | JGI IMG/M metagenome (GOLD analysis project Ga0302325, IMG submission 201948) | Peat permafrost microbial communities from Stordalen Mire near Abisko, Sweden - Palsa_T0_2 | ecosystem: Environmental > Terrestrial > Soil > Palsa > Peat permafrost | place: Sweden: Abisko...
GGATTGACCTGCGCGATCTGCCGCTCGTCACCATCGACGGCGAAGATGCCAAGGACTTTGACGACGCGCTGTATGCCGAACCGCATCCGGATGGGTTCCGGCTTATCGTGGCGATTGCCGATGTCAGTCACTACGTGCGCCCAGGCACGGCGCTCGACAGCGAGGCGCGCGCGCGCGGCACGTCAGTCTATTTTCCGACGCGCGTCGTACCGATGTTGCCGACGGCGCTCTCCGATAACTTGTGCTCGCTCGCACCAAAAGTCGATCGGCTGTGCTTTGTCGCTGACATGGTCATCAACCGCCACGGTTTGCTCAAAGGCGCGCGCTTCTATCCTGCCGTCATGCGCTCGGCGGCGCGACTCACCTATACGCTGGCGTTTGAGGCGTTGTTTGAGGGCAGGCCCGAGGCCTGCGCCCAATTAGGACCGCTCCTTGAGCGGCTGCGCATCCTCGTGGATGTCTACAAGGTTCTGCACAAGGCGCGCGCGCGCCGTGGCGCGCTCGATTTCGACGCACCCGAAGCGAAATTTCGCATCGAAGCGGGTGAGCGGGTGACGGCGATCGAACTTGTTGCGCGCAACGATGCGCATCGCCTGGTCGAAGAATGCATGGTGAGCGCCAATGTCGCAGTGGCGGCGGAGCTTTCCCGCACCAACACGCCGACGCTGTACCGCGTGCACGGTAAGCCCGAGGAACAGAAGCTCGATCGGCTGCTCGCAACGCTCACCACGCTTGGCATCGATGCGCAGATCCCGAAGAACGTCTCGACCCGCGACCTGCAGGCGATCACGCGCCGTCTCGGCCGCGCTCCAGAGCGGCCGTTCGTCGAGTCGCTCGTCATTCGCTCGCTGCAGCAGGCCGTGTACCAGCCGACCAATATCGGCCATTTTGGCCTTGCGCTCGATCACTACGCGCACTTCACGTCCCCTATCAGGCGCTATCCGGATCTCATCGTGCACCGCACCTTGAAGGCGCTCGCCGGTGGCGCCGGCGGCGCGGCTGTGCGCTATGACACTGCCGAGCTGAGCGCGCTCGGCGAGAGCACATCAAAGCTTGAGAAACGCGCCGATGAGGCAGACCGCTACGTCAATAATTTCCTAAAGTGCACGTTCCTGCGCGAACGCATCGGCCAGACGTTTCATGGGCTCATTACGACGGTGGTCGACTTTGGCTGCTTCGTGCAGATTCTGGAAGTCGCAGTCGATGGCCTGTTGCACGTCGATCGGTTGACGGACGACAGCTACGAGATGGACAGCGACGGTCACGGCTGGACCGGGCGGCGTCTGGGCCGGCGCCTGCGAACCGGTAGCCAGATCAAGGTCGTCGTCACTGCCGTGAATCCGATCGAGGGACTCATTGATCTGGAGCTCGTCGAAGAGTGAGCCGAAGTGTCGAGACCGTTTTTGGTCTGCATGCGGTTCGCGCGCTTCTCACGCGGCATCCGGAGCGCATCCTGCGCCTGCGCTTGGCATCCGAGCGCGACGATCCACGTCTGCGCGAGCTCGTCGAGCTTGCCAAGCGCCACGGCCGCCCGGTCGAGCGCGTGCCGGCGCAGGGGTTGAAGCGGCAGCTGGGCGAGGCCGTGCATCAAGGTGTCGTGGCCGACATTGAAGCCCTGCCGGCATGGACGGAGGATGATCTGTTGTCGGCATTGACCATTGCCGCCCAACCGCTGTTACTCGCCCTCGACGGCGTGCAGGATCCGCATAACCTCGGCGCGTGCCTGCGAACCGCCGACGCCTGCGGGGCACTTGCGGTCATGGTGCCGAAGGACCGCTCGGCACAGCTGAACGCGACCGTGCGCAAGGTCGCAGCCGGAGCCGCCGAGACGACGCCGGTGGTTGCCGTGACCAACCTTGCGCGCAGCCTCGGGCTTCTGAAGAGCGCGGGCCTGTGGGTGGTCGGCGCCGACGCCGAGGGCGCAAAGCCCGCCCAGGACGTCGACATGCGAGGCGGCACCGTCCTCGTGTTGGGCGCCGAGGGGGCCGGGCTGCGCAAACTCACCCGCGCGAACTGCGACTATGTGGTGCGGCTGCCGCAGCTGGGATCGGTCGAAAGCCTGAACGTGTCGGTCGCCGCCGGGATGCTTCTTTATGAGGCCTTGCGGCAACGCGGCACGGCGCCGGCTTGAGCCTTCGCAAGCCTTCCCTGCGGTGCCGCCGGCGGCATCTTAAGATTGCGGATCGCAAGGCTTTTCAGTATTCTGCGCGGCCCCTGATCTTCAGGGGCACGGCCCTGGGCGCAAGCCCTGAGGCCAGATCTCCTTGCCGCATTGACGCAACCTCGCGATCGAGCGGCTCCCAAACCATAAGGAAGATCGATGAGGCATTATGAAATCGTGTTTCTGGTGCATCCGGACCAGAGCGAGCAGGTTCCCGCGATGATTGACCGTTACAAGGGCATGATCGCGGCCGGTAACGGCGTTGTGCATCGCCTGGAAGACTGGGGACGCCGCCAGCTCGCCTATCCGATCGCCAAGGTACACAAGGCGCACTATGTTCTTATGAACATCGAGTGCGACCAGAAAACACTTGATGAACTCACCGGCGCGTTTCGCTTCAGTGACGCGGTGCTGCGCCACCTCGTGACGAGCCTCGATGCCGCCGCGACCGAGCCTTCCTTCATGGCGAAGGCCGAGGAAGAAGAAGCGAGCGGTCGGCGCGATCGTCCGCGTGATGAGGGATCAGGATCAGATGACGACGACGGCGGCAGGCGCCGCGAGCGCGTGCGCGATGAGCCGCTCATCGCGGATGCCGACGATGGCGTTGCCAGCGATCCGAGCGAGAGTCAGCTTCCATGAAACCCAGCAGCACACCCAGCCGCTTTTCGCGGCGCAAAAAATTCTGCCGCTTTACCGCCGAGGGCGTGAAGTCCATCGACTATAAAGATCTTGCCACCCTCAAGGGCTACGTGACCGAGACCGGCAAGATCGTACCGAGCCGCATCACGGGCACGAAGTCGTTCTATCAGCGGCAGCTTGCGATCGCGATCAAGCGTGCCCGCTTCCTCGCGCTCCTCCCCTATACCGATCAGCACTGACCCTTAAGCCCATGGAACTCATCCTGCTGCAGAAAGTCGCCAATCTCGGCAACATCGGCGACCGCGTCAAAGTGAAGTCCGGCTTCGGCCGCAACTTCCTCCTTCCCAAGGGCAAGGCGACGCTCGCTACACCTGCCAATATTGCGCGATTTGAAGCGCGCCGCACCGAGCTCGAAAAGATTGCCGGCGAGGAATTGGGCGCGGCCAGCGAGCGTGCCAAGGCCCTGAAGGATTTTCGTCTTACGATCCCGGCCAAGGCCGGCAGCGAAGGCAAACTCTTCGGCTCGATCGGCACCGCCGACATTGCCGAAGCCGCCACGCGCGCCGGTATTCATCTCGCGCGCAGCGAAGTACGCCTGCCGGGGGGGCCGCTGCGCATGCTCGGCGAGCACGTCGTGCATGTGCATCTGCACGCCGATGTGGATACGCCGGTCACCGTTGTCGTCGTCGCGGAGGAGTAGCCGCGAGGCTTGCTCCGTAGTCGCCGCGAGATTCATGTGGCCGTTCCCGCCAAAGCGCGTCGCGAATCGGGCACGCTAGAGGACATTCGCACTCCGCCGCATTCCGTCGAAGCCGAACAGGCGGTCCTTGGCGGCCTGTTGCTTGACCCGGTCGCCTGGGACAACGTCGCCGACGTCGTACGCTCGGCGGACTTCTATCGACCCGACCATCGGCTGATCTTCGAGGCGATCGGCGCGTTGGCCGGCAGCGGCCAGCCCTGCGATGCGGTCACCGTGTCCGAGCATCTGCAACGCACGCAGCTTCTGGAGGAAGTGGGCGGCATCGCCTATCTTGGAACGCTCGCGCGCGACACGCCTACCGCCGCCAATGTGCGCGCCTACGCATCGATCGTGCGCGAGCGGGCTCTGTTGCGAAAGCTCATCCGCGCAGGCTCCGAGATCGCAGCATCGGTGTTTGGCGATGAGGGCCTGACCGCGAGCGAGCTGGTTGATCAGGCCGAGCAGCGCGTCTTTGAGATCGCGGAGGATGGCACGCGCGGCGCAGAGGGCGCGCAGTCGGCAAAGGCGCTCCTGCCGGCACTCATCGACCAGATCGACGCCTGGCATTCCAATCCGGATTCGCTGCGCGGGCTTGCGACCGGCTTTCATGATTTTGACAAGGTCACGGGCGGGCTGCGCCCGGGGGATCTTGTGATCGTCGCCGGGCGGCCGTCGATGGGCAAGACGACGCTCGCCGTCAACATGGCCGAGAACGCCGCCCTCGATCGCACGACACAAGGTTCGGTCGTGGTGTTCAGCATGGAAATGCCGGCCGACCAACTCCTGACGCGCATGCTCTCCTCGGTCGGCAATGTTCCCTTGAACGCGATCAGAAGCGGCCGCATCGCCGATGAGGACTGGGTGCGCCTGACGAGCGCCACCGGACAGCTCTCGCAGGCGCGCATCTTCATCGATGAGACCCCCGCGTTGACCCCGACCGACCTGCGCGCGCGCGCGCGCCGCATCAAGCGCGAACACGGCCTGCACCTCATCGTGGTCGACTATTTGCAGCTGATGCATGTGCCGGGAACACGCGAGAACCGCGCCACCGAAATCGCCGAGATTTCGCGCGGCTTAAAGGCCCTCGCCAAGGAGCTCGCCTGTCCGGTCATCGCCCTGTCGCAGTTGAATCGCGGTGTCGAGCAGCGCGAGCACAAGCGCCCGGTGATGTCGGATCTGCGCGAAAGCGGCTCGCTCGAACAGGATGCCGACATGATTCTCCTCATCTACCGCGAGGAGGTCTATGATAAGAACACGAGCAAGAAAGGCGTCGCCGAGATCGATCTTGCCAAACACCGCAACGGCGCCACGGCAAATTTTCAGCTCACCTTCCAGGGCGAATTCAGCCGCTTTCGCAGCTACAGTCCGGATTCCTACGCCGAGGGCGTATTGAAGTGAGCCGGCTCATCCGGGCGGTCATCGATACTCAAGCGCTGCGCTCAAACTTAACAACGCTGCGCAGGCTTGCGCCGCTTGCGCGCGTCACGGCAGTCGTGAAGGCAAATGCCTACGGGCACGGGCTCGTGCCGACGGCGCTTGCGCTTGCTGCGGCCGATTCGTTTGGCGTGGCGCGCATCGAGGAGGGCATGGCCCTGCGCGCCGCGGGCATCTCCCAGCCCGTCATGCTTCTGGAAGGCGTCTTCACGGCGGAGCAGATCGCAGCGGCGGCCCGCCACGGTTTCGAGCTCGTGGTGCACGACCCGTTGCAGATCGAGCTCCTCGAAAAGTTCAGCGGCGGCGAACGCTTCGTCATTTGGATCAAGATCGACACCGGTATGAACCGGCTCGGCTTTCGCGTCGAGGATTTTCCTGCAGCGCTTGCGCGCCTGCTGCAGCTGCCGACGCCGGCGCGCGAAGTGCGGCTTCTCACACATCTTGCGCGCGCGGATGAACGCGACGCAGTCGCGACGTCCGAGCAGCTGCAGCGTTTCAGGAGCGCGATCCAGGGTCTGCGTTTTGCCACCAGCATTGCCAATTCCGCAGGCGTTCTGGGCTGGCCGCAAGCGCACAGCGATTGGATCCGTCCCGGTCTTGCCCTCTATGGAGCCTCACCGTTTAGCGGTGAAAGCGCGGCGAGCTTCGGACTCAAACCCGTCATGATGCTCGAGACGACCATCATCGCCACCCACCGCGTCGGCCGCGGCGAGAGCGTCGGATACGGCGGCACATGGCAGGCACCGCGCGATACGACCGTGGCGATTCTTGCCGGCGGTTACGGTGATGGCTTGCCGCGCAGTCTCGCCAACGGCACGCCGGTTCTCATCAACGGCGCGCGCGCGCCACTCGTTGGCCGCGTCTCGATGGACATGATCGCAGTGGATGTCGCGGATCGCCAGGACATACACGTCGGCACGCGCTGCGTCCTGTGGGGGGAGGGACTTGCGGTCGAGGAGGTCGCAGCGCACGCCGGCACGATCCCCTACGAGCTGCTCTGCGGCGTCAATCAGCGTGTGCCGCTCGAGGTGCGTTAGACCGTCTGCGCTTCAGGTCTCGAAGAACCCCATCTTCACGCCCGCCAGCTGGATGACATCGTTGTCGGCGAGACGTTTGGCCTGTGAGCCGATGGCGGCGCCATTTACCAGCGGATAATCGTCATTCTTGCCGCTGTCGACGTGCACAATGAAATAGCCATCCGAGCGGCGCGTGATCGCCGCCACCTGCACGCCGGGACGCCCGAGCGTCGTCAAGGCCTTACTCAGCTCCAGCTCCCGTCCGGCGAACGCGCCGGATAACACCTGCAGCTTCGCGTTCTTCACCAGGCTTGCGCCATCAGCCAGAGCGCGGCTGCGCGCGGTTGCTGACACGCCGGCGGACGCCTGGTCCGCAACTTCGCTCGCCGTGCGCAGTCGCTCGACGGGCCGGGCCGAGGGTTGGATCACCATCGTCTTTTCGAACTCATCCTGCTGCTCGTCGTCCTCGACGAAGCGCAGCTGATGATGGCCTACCGTGATGACATCGCCATGCTGCAGGGCGTGCTTTTTGATGAGCTTGCCGTTGACGTAGGTGCCATTGGTGCTGTTGAGATCCTCAAGGAACGAGTCGTTGAGAATATTGATGATCAACGAATGATGGCCGCTGACCGCAGGATTATCGATGCGCACATCGTTATCCGGAAGCCGCCCGATCGTGTAGCGTTCCTTGGTCATGTTGTATTCAGCCATGACCTGACTTTCCAGACTTAACACCAACCTTGCCATGTTTGAGCCCCGCGTCAGCCGAACCAGCCAAGGATTTTGTCGAAAACTCCCCTGCGTGCAGGGAATGCATCCAAGACGTTTGCCATCACAATCGAGATATTGTCCCGTCCGCCATTATCATTCGCCAGTTGAATCAACTGTTTAGCGACTGTATCCAGATTAGCACCAAAGGTGCTGAGCGTTAAGTGAATGTCGTCATCTTCTACCATGTCGGACAGACCATCCGAGCACAGCGCGTAGAAATCGCCCTTCTGGACCGGCACTTCCTGCACTTCAACATCGACGTTGGCCTCGACGCCGAGCGCCCTCGTCACGTAGTTCTTGTTCGCCGCGCGCTGTGCCTCTTCGGCCGAGTAGAAGCCGCGATCCACAAGCTCCTGGAGAAGCGAATGATCCATCGTCACCTGTTCGAACTTATCGGCGCGCAGGCGGTACAGGCGCGAGTCGCCCACGTGGGCGATTGAGGCGCGATTATCGAAGAACAGGGCGCTAACGACCGTCGTGCCCATCCCCTCGCAATTGGGCTGGGTGCGGGCGGTCTGATAGATGATCTTGTTCGCGCGGTGGATGGCGTCGCGCAGGATGATGCTGGGGCGGGACATGCCCGACTCCCGATCGACCGCGCGCAGGTCCTGCCGGTCCACCGACTCGCGCACCAGGTTCACGATGGTCTTGACGGCGATTCCGCTTGCAACCTCGCCGGCGTTGTAGCCGCCCATGCCATCGGCGAGCACCAGGAGGCCGATGTCGGCATCAAAGGCGATCGTGTCCTCGTTGTGTTCACGAACCTTGCCGGTGTCGGTCAGGCCGACACAGCGCAACTTGGCCTTCAGACTCATGCCCGCTCTCGGCATGGATTAAATGCGAAGCGTGTCACATCGCGGCCCTGGCAGGCAGGTGTGCGAGGAGGTTCAGCACCTACGCAAGCGATACGCAACATTGCAACAATGACTGGGCCCCGTGCCCGCTCCGCTGCCCCCGATTCGGGCTGGCATAAGCTAGCATTGCCTGATTGGTAGTCCGAGCGGCTAGTCACAAACCCATCATCCAGCATCTCCCCGCGGCGAATCCTAGCCAAGTTGACACGTGAGCGCACCGCTCGTTGCTTGCATAAGGCTTATGGTCGGCTTGAAAGCGGTCTTTGTACACAACGCCCGGACCATCGTCTGCCTCAGGATGAGAACCAGTGCGTCCAGGGTGAGGCGCGAATTTAGCGCAAAAAACCCCTCGGCGGCGCCTGCGGCCTCCATTCCTTAAGGCTCTTTGCGCCGGCTGCAAGCTCCACCGTGCTGCGGCTGAACGGGCTGCGCGATGCTCATTTCGAGCTCTTGGCGCCGGAAACCGTCGGAGCGAACACGCGCACGGTCTTGATCGCATTGTCGGCGATCTGCAGGATCTCGAATTGATACTGGCCGACCTTTAATGCGGTGCCAGGGTCCGGGATCGTTTCGAGCTGCTCGAGAAGAAGCCCGTTCACGGTCTTAGGTCCGTTCGTCGGCAGCTGCCATTGCAGCGCGCGGTTCAAGGCGCGGATCGTGGCGCTGGCGTTGACGATGAACACCCCCGGATGCTCCAAGTGGATGTCCTTGTGAGTGACGGTTGCAGGATCGGTCGTGAATTCGCCCACGATCTCCTCGAGGATGTCCTCGAGCGTCACGAAACCCTCGATATCGCCGTACTCGTTGACGACAAAGGCAAGCCGGCGGCGGTTTCTCTGAAAGTTCGACAGCTGCACGTGCAAGGAGGTGCCCTCGGGTACGAAGTACGGCTCGCGGCTGCGGGCGATTTCCACCAGCCGCTCGCGCGTGAGCGTGCCGCGCGCGAGTTCCTGCGCGACGCGCTTCATGTGCAGGATACCGACGATGTTATCGAGCTCGCCGTCGTAGACGGGCAGGCGCGTGTGCGGCGTCTGGCGCAGCTGATCGAGCAGATCCTCCCAGCTGTCCTGGATATCGATACTGGCAATCTCCTGACGCGGCACCATGATGTCGTTCACGGTGAGCTGCTCCAGATCGAGGATCGAAAGCAGCATCTGGCGATGCCGGGCCGGGATCATGGGACCCGCCTCGGCGACCACGGTGCGCAGCTCCTCGGTGCTCAGGTTCTGACTGTCGCTCGCGGCCTTCACCACGCCGAAGATCCGCAACACGCCGTAGGCAAGCTGGTTCGTGATCCACAGCAGCGGCCGCGCCAGCATCACGAGCGCGCGGTAGATGCGTGCCGAGTGCAGCGCGACCGATTCGGGGTGGGTCGCGGCGTAGATTTTCGGCGCCAGCTCGCAAAAGACGATCACGACCACGGTGAGCGCCGCGCTCGTCGCGGGCACGGCGTAGGGATTGCCCATTCTTTGCGCCAGGAGCGTCGCGATGGCTGAGGCGAATACGCTCGCTGCGGCCAGGATCACAAGATTCGCACCCAGCCAGTCGTCCGGCTTCTGCAACAGACGGTCGAGCAGTTTTGCCGTCTTCTCTCCGGCCTGGGCGCGGTGGCGGACGCGGAAGCGGTTTACCGACAGCATTGCGACCTCGGTACCCGAGGAGAACGCGATCACGATGAGAAGGGCGAGCAGACCCAGCAGCAGATCAAGCGTTGGAGACCCGTTCAAAGCTGTAACCCCCCGCAGATGGCAGCGCCAACGGGGCATTCTCTCGCATCGCGGCTCGTTTCGTCGGCCCGATAATCCGCGCCGAACGCATATAATCAGCGCATGTTCGACAACCTTTCCGCCCGGCTGACCCGCACCGTCGAGAAACTGCGCGGTCGCGGCCGGATAACCGAGGACAACGTCGGTGAGGCGCTGCGCGAGGTGCGCGTCGCGCTCCTCGAGGCCGATGTCGCCCTGCCGGTCATCAAGACGTTCATCGAGGCCGTCAAGGCCAAGGCCGTGGGCGTTGAGGTGAGCGGCAGCCTCACCCCCGGCCAGGCCTTCATCGGGGTCCTGCACCGGGAGCTGGTGGAGGTCATGGGCGGCGCGGCCGCCGGCTTCAGCCTGCGGGCGCAGCCTCCCCTTGTGGTGCTGCTCGCGGGTCTTCAGGGCGCCGGCAAAACGACGACTGCTGCCAAGCTTGCGCGCTGGCTCATCGAGCGCGAACGCAAGCGGGTGCTTCTCACAAGCACGGATATCCGCAGGCCCGCCGCGGTGCTGCAGCTTGAGCGGCTCGCACAGGAGGTCGGCGCCAGTTTCTTTCAAGCGCCTCCGTCCTTGTCTCCCGCGCAGATCGCCACTGCCGCCCTCGATGAGGCGCGCCGCGGAGTGTTCGATGTCCTCATCGTCGATACCGCAGGCCGGCTGCACGTCGATGAGGCGCTGATGGAGGAGGCGCGGCAGATCGATGCGGCGGTGAGCGCGAACGAGCGGCTGTTCGTCGTTGATTCCATGGCGGGACAGGATGCGTTGAACGCCGCGCGCGCTTTCGCCGCCGTGCTTGAACTCACCGGCATTGTGCTCACGAAAGCCGATGGCGATGCGCGCGGCGGGGTCGCGCTCTCGGTCCGTCAGGTGACCGGCAAGCCGATTGTGTTTTTGGGCGTCGGGGAGAAGACCGAGGCCCTTGAGCCGTTCGATCCGCAGCGCATGGCCTCGCGGATTCTGGGCATGGGCGATGTCGTAAGCCTCGTCGAACAGGTGCAGCGCGAAGTCGACAGCGACGCGGCGGCGCGGCTTGCGCGCAAGGTCGTGCGCGGCAAAGGCTTTGACCTTGCCGATCTGAAAGGTCAGCTCGAGCAGGTCCAGAAGATGGGCGGCATGGGATCGCTTATGGACAAGCTGCCGGCGGCGGCGGGCCGGCAGACCCTGTCGGTGGATCAGGGTGATCGGGCGGTGCGCCGCCAGATTGCCATCATCAATTCCATGACACCGCGCGAGCGGCGCTATCCGGCGGTCATCGACGGTTCGCGCCGCCGCCGCATCGCGCTCGGCGCGGGTGTGCAGGTTCAGGACGTGAATCGGCTCATGAAGCAGTTTTTGGACATGCAGCGGATGATGAAGAGCCTAAAAGGCGGGCATTTGAAGAGGCTCATGGGCTCTTTTCGCGGCCGCTTACCTTAACGCCCGCGTTTGCCGCTTTCGCACAGGGCTCGTTTTGCGTAGAATCCGCGCTCTTTTTTGGGCGGCCGATCTTAATCATGGTAACGATTCGTCTGACACGGCGCGGGGCTCGAAACCAGCCCTTTTATCACCTCGTGGTGACGGACAGCCGCAAGCGCCAGGGCGGCCTGAGTCTCGAGCACGTCGGATTCTTCAATCCGATCGCGCGCCGAAGCGAGCCGAAGCTTAAGCTTGACCTGCCGCGCATTGACTACTGGCTAAGCCAAGGCGCGCAGCAATCGGATCGGGTCCGCGCGCTTGTCGCGTCCTACCGCAAGCAGGCCAGTCCCGCCACCTGAAACAGGGCGCGGACGGCGGTTTCGTGGAGTGGATTGAACTCGGACGAATTCGCAGGCCATTCGGCATCAAAGGCTGGCTGCACGTGGAGTCCTACACCGACCCGGTTGAGGCGCTATTGGGTTACCCGAGCTGGAGCCTGCGCAGCCGCGCGGGCGCACGTGTCGCTCACAGGGTCGCCGAGGGTCGCGCGCATGGACACGACCTGGTCGTGCGCCTGGAGGGGCTGGAGGATCGGGAGCAAGCGCAGGCGCTGGTGGGGGCGGTCGTCGAGGTTGCACGCAGCGAGCTGCCGCCGACGCGGGCGCGCGAGTACTACCGCGCCGACCTTGTTGGTTTCGCCGTCGTGAACCGCCAAGGGATCGAGCTTGGCGCGCTCACGCACTTCGTCGACGGGACGAATGGCGCGACGCTGGTGATCCGGCATGCACAAGGCCGGGAATACTGGGTGCCGGCGGGCGCCGGGCATTTGTGGAATGTGGATTTGGCGGCGCGCCGGATCGTGGTCGACTGGCCGGCCGAATCCGCTTAGGGGCACGCAGTCGTGCACATCGAGGTGGTGACGCTGTTTCCGGAAATGGTTACCGGCGCGGTCAAGTTCGGCATTCTCGGTCGGGCACTGGAACGCGGGCTTTTGACCCTGGGTACCGAGGACCCGCGCGCGCACACGCTGAACGTGCACCGTACGGTCGATGATCGACCCTATGGCGGCGGTCCGGGGATGGTGTTGAAGCCGGAGCCGGTGCTCGCGGCGATCCGCGCGGCGCAGGCGCGGCTGCCGGCGGGCAGCGTGCGCATCTGTCTCTCGGCGCAAGGGCAGTTGTTTGGCGCCGCCGAGGCGCGCAGGCTGGCTGCGCTGCCGGGATTTGTGCTCGTGGCCGGTCGCTATGAAGGGATCGATGAGCGCGTGATGGCGCTCGGGATTGACTTCGAATTGTCGATCGGCGACTACGTGCTCTCCGGCGGTGAGTTGCCGGCGCTCGTGGTGATGGACGCGGTGGCGCGGTTGCTTCCGGGTGCCCTGGGTGATGAGCGCTCAAATGTGGAAGACTCCTTCGCCGCAGCGCTGCTTGACTGGCCGCATTACACGCGGCCCGAGGTATTCGAGGGCTTGACGGTGCCGCAGGTGCTATTGTCCGGAGATCACGAAGATATCCGGCGCTGGCGCCTGCAACAGGCGGTCGGCCGCACGTGGCTGCGCCGTCCGGATCTGATCGTAAAGGATGAGCTCACGGCCGAAGCGGCCCGGGTGCTCAACGAGTTTCTCGCCGGTCGCAAGTCCGGTGAGCCTGCGGATGGAAGGTGAGCGATATGAGCAAGATTATTGAAGACATCGAAAGTCGACGCATGACGCGCAAGCTGCCGGATTTCAATCCGGGCGATACCGTGGTCGTGCAGGTGAAGGTGGTTGAAGGGGACCGTGAGCGTGTGCAGGCTTACGAAGGCGTCGTGATTGCCAAGAGCAACCGCGGCTTGAACTCTTCTTTCACGGTGCGCAAGATCTCCCACGGCGAGGGCGTCGAGCGGGTGTTCCAGTCGCACAGCCCCGCCATCAGCGACGTCGTGGTCAAACGCCGCGGCAGCGTGCGCCGCGCCAAGCTCTATTATCTGCGCGAACTGTCCGGCAAAGCGGCGCGCATCGAAGAGAAGATCTAAGAGGCGCCGTTCGTGGGCCACCTTCAACGCTTCGGTCGCGGGCTGTGGCGCTTCCTCGATGGGTTGCGGCGCGTGCTGCATCTGATTTTGCTACTCCTGATCTTCGGCGTGGTGCTGCTCGCGCTGCGCGGTTCGATCCCTAAGCTCAGTGAGAAAGCGGCGCTCGTCATCGCCCCGGAGGGACGGCTCGTGGAGCAATTATCGGGCGAGCCCTTGCAGCGGGCCATCGAAGAGGCGCGCGGCAAGCAGCGCGCCGAGACCCTCCTGTGGGACCTCACCGACAGTATCCGCGCGGCGGCGACGGACAAGCACATCCCGGTACTGGTGCTCGATCTGGAGCATTTTGAAGGCGGCGGCCAGCCGAGCCTCGAGGAGCTTGCGCACGCGATCCGCGAATTCCGTGCGAGCGGCAAGAAAGTAATCGCGGTGGCGACGGCCTACGAGCAGGAGCCGTACTACATCGCGGCCCAAGCCGATGAGGTCTACGTTGACCCGATGGGTTTCGTGCTCATCGACGGCTACGACAGCTACCGCATGTACGTCAAAGACGCGCTCGACAAGCTGGGTGTCGACATCAACGTGTTCCGTGTCGGTGCTTTCAAGAGTGCGGTTGAGGTCTACACTCGCAACGACATGTCGAGCGAAGCGCGCGAGAACGCACAGGGCTACCTGAACGCGCTCTGGGCGAGCTATCAGAATGCCACCACCAAGGCGCGCAAGCTGCCGGCGGATGCGGTCGCAAACTACGTCGCGGAGCTGTCGAAGACGGTTCCGGCCGCCGGCGGCAATGCGCCGCAGGTGGCGTTGAAGGCCGGGCTCGTGACGGCAGTCAAATCGCGCCTGCAGGTCGAGCAGGAGCTCATCGGCCTCGTGGGTGAGGATGAGTCAAACGGGTCTTTCCACTCGATCTCCGATCAGGACTACGTGCGCATCGTGCACGCCCAGAAGAAGTTGAGCGTCGGTCGCGGCAAGAAGATCGGCGTCATCATCGCCTCGGGAGAGATTCTCGACGGCGACCAGCCCCCCGGCACCATTGGCGGTGAGTCGACCACGCGTCTGATCAGAAATGCGCGCATGGACGATGACATTCGCGCCGTGGTGCTGCGAGTAAACAGCCCCGGCGGCAGCGTGACCGCCTCGGAGCAGATCTACCGGGAGCTTCAGGCCCTGCGGGCTGCCGGCAAGCCGGTCGTCGTGTCGATGAGCAATTACGCCGCCTCCGGCGGCTATTATATCTCCGCGCCCGCCGATGAAATCATTGCAAGCCCGGCGACCATCACCGGTTCAATCGGCATATTCGCGATCATTCCGACGGTGCCGCGCACGCTCGGCAAGGTGGGGGTCAACGTCGATGGCGTCGGTACCACCGCGCTCTCCGGAACGCTGCGTCTCGACCGCGCACTCGGCGCGCCGGCAAAGGCGCTGCTGCAGTCGACCGTCGAGCATGGTTACGAGGAATTTCTGGCGCGCGTCGGCAACGGCCGCAAGAAGACCCGCGACCAGGTGGATGCCATCGGCCAGGGCCGTGTCTGGGCGGGCGAGGAGGCGAAGAAACTGGGGCTCGTCGATGAGCTCGGCTCATTTGACGATGCGGTGAAAGCGGCGGCACGGCGCGCGAAGCTTGAAAGCTACGATGTGCACTTCATTGAGCCGGAGCTCACCTGGGCGGAGCAGCTGGCGATGCAGATGAAATCGCAGCTCGCACGCGTGATGCTGACGAGCGATGCGGACGTACGTAAGCTCGCGCGCGTCGTCGACGAGCTTGATCCGCTGACGCGCGAGGTGGAGCTCTTGAGCCGCTTCACGACACCCAACCGGCTCTACGCGTATTGTTTCTGCGGCGCGCCCTGAAGCGTCAGCCCTGAGCGCCGCATGGGCGGCGCGTCGCGCGCCGCGGCGATGAGCCTTGGAATGCGCCTTTGACTACGCCGCCCAGTCGAGAATCACCTTGCCCGACTGGCCCGAGCCCATCGTCTCGAATCCCCTGATGTAGTCGCCGATCTCGAAATGGTGCGTGATGATGGGCGCAAGCGACAGTCCGCTTTGCAGCAGGCTCGACATCTTGTACCAGGTCTCAAACATTTCGCGGCCTTAGATGCCCTTCAACGTCAGCCCCTTGAAGATCACCTGATTCCAATCGATCGCCGTCTCATCCGGCGGTATGCCGAGGATTGCAACGCTGCCGCCATGATGCATGGTGCGCAGCAGCTCGCGCAGCCCCGCCGCGCTGCCGGACATCTCGAGCCCGACATCGAACCCCTCCTGCATGTCGAGGTCCTTCATGGTCTGATCGAGCGATTCGCGCGTCACGTTGATGGCGCGCGATGCGCCCATCTTGCGGGCGAGATCCAAGCGGTAGTCATTCACGTCGGTGATGACGACGTGGCGCGCGCCGACGAAGCGCGCAATGGCGACCGCCATGATGCCGATGGGGCCCGCGCCGGTGATGAGGACATCCTCGCCGACCATGTTGAACGCCAGCGCCGTGTGCGTCGCGTTGCCGAATGGATCGAGGATTGAGGCCACATCGTCCGAGATCGCAGCGGGAAGCTTGAACGCGTTGCCGGCCGGAATGGCCAGATACTCCGCGAATGCGCCCGGTCGGTTGACACCGACTCCGACCGAATTGCGGCACAGGTGGCGGCGGCCCGCACGGCAGTTGCGACAGTAGCCGCAGGTGATATGGCCTTCGCCCGAGACGCGATCGCCGCTCTTGAATCCGGCCACTTCCGAGCCGATCTCAATCACGTGGCCATAGTATTCGTGGCCCACGGCCATCGGCACCGGAATGGTCTTCTGCGCCCAACTGTCCCATTTGTAGATATGCATGTCGGTGCCGCAGATGGCGGTCTTTGCGATCTTGATCAGGACATCGTTGGGGCCGACCTTGGGCTCAGCGATCTCGTCGAGCCAGATGCCCGGGCGACGTTCTTTTTTGACTAACGCTTTCATCCGAGCTTGCGCTCCTTTTGAATAACTCCCAATTCCTGACCGACGCTTGTGAATGCCGCGAGCGCATGATCAAGCTGTGCCTGCGTGTGGGCTGCGGACATCTGCGTGCGAATACGCGCAGCGCCCTGCGGTACGACGGGGAACGAGAAACCAATCACGTATACGCCGTGTTCGAGGAGTCGCTCGGACATGCGGCCGGCAAGCGCCGCATCGCCCAGCATGACCGGTATGATCGGATGTTCGCCGGGCTTCAAGTCAAAGCCCGCGCGCGCAAGGCCGGCGCGAAAATAACGCGCGTTCTCAATGAGCCGAGTGCGAAGCTCCGGGCTGTCATCCAGAAGATCGAGCACTCGCAGGCTCACCGCCGCGACCACCGGCGGAATGCTGTTGGAGAACAGATAGGGCCGCGAACGCTGCCGCAGCCATTCGATGATCTCTTTGCGCGCGGCGATGTAGCCGCCACAGGCGCCGCCCAGGGCCTTACCGAGCGTGCCCGTGTAGATGTCGATGCGCTCGGCGACGCCGCAGAGCTCCGGCGTGCCGCGGCCGGTCGCGCCCATAAAGCCGGTCGCGTGCGAGTCGTCCACCATGACGAGCGCATCGTAGCGTTCGGCGAGATCGCAGATGGCGGTGAGGTTCGCAATGAAGCCATCCATCGAAAACACGCCGTCGGTCGCAATGAGCCGCGTGCGCGCGCCGGCCGCTTCCTTGAGGCGGCTTTCAAGCTCCGCCATGTCGCTGTTCGCATAGCGATAGCGCTGCGCCTTGCACAGGCGTATGCCGTCGATAATGCTGGCATGATTCAAAGCGTCCGAGATCACCGCGTCACGCTCATCGAGCAGCGTCTCAAAGAGGCCGCCATTCGCATCGAAGCACGAGGAGTACAGGATCGCGTCCTCGGTTGCGAGGAACCGGCTGAGGCGCGCTTCGAGCTCCTTGTGCACGCTCTGGGTGCCGCAGATGAAACGCACCGACGCCATGCCATAGCCCTTGGTGTCGATGGCACGGTGCGCCGCCTCGCGTATCGCCGGATGATTGGCAAGCCCGAGGTAGTTGTTGGCGCACAGGTTGATGACGTCGGCAGCGCCGGTGCGTATCACACCGCCTTGCGGCGTGCTGATCACGCGCTCGGCCTTATAGAGTCCGGCGCTGCGCAGGGCGGCAAGATCCGTACGCAGACGCTCTAGAATAGAAGCATTCATCGCTTGAATTATACTCGCACCATGCACTCTTCACCTTTTGCTGCGGCGCGCTTCGTCGTGCCAGACAACGTTGCGCTCCTCTCCTCGGTCGGCGCTGTGATCAATTCGACATATCTTGCCCCGGAGGAGCCGATAGTGCGGGCCCTGTCGCAGGATGCGCGCCTGGATCCGGCCGGCGCCGCGGCCGTGCAGGCCCGTGGGCTCGCGCTGGTGCGGGCGGTGCGTGCGGCGCGGCCGAGCGGCTCGGGACTCGACGCTTTCCTGCGCGAATACCACCTCGCCTCGCGCGAGGGTGTCATTTTAATGTGTCTGGCCGAGGCATTGTTGCGCATTCCCGATGCGCACACGGCGGATCGGCTGATCGCCGACAAGATTTCCTCCGGCGACTGGCAGACACATTTGGGCGACAGCGATTCGCTGTTTGTGAACGCCTCAACCTGGGGTCTCATGCTGACCGGCAGCATCGTTGATGTCGACCGTGCCGAGGTCACCTCGGTGGGCGGCTGGTTCGCGCGTCTTGCGAGCAGACTGGGCGAGCCGTTCGCACGCGCCGCGCTGCGCCAGGCGATGCGCATCCTCGGACACCAGTTCGTCATGGGGCGCAGCATCGAGGAGGCACTCGAGCGCGCCGACGGGCAGGCTGAGCGCGCCTACCGCTATTCGTTCGACATGCTGGGAGAGGCTGCGCTGACAGAGGCTGACGCGGCCCATTACCTTGAGAAATATCGCGCCGCGATTCTCGCCGTCGGCCGCGCGGTGCGCCCCGATGTTCCCATGACGGCGCGCCACAGCATCTCCGTCAAACTCTCGGCGCTGCATCCGCGCTACGAGTTCGCGCAGCGCGAGCGCGTCGTGTTCGAGCTCGCGCCGCGGCTGATCGCGCTCACGAGGCTCGCCCGCGAGGCCGGCGTCGGCCTCACCATCGATGCGGAGGAGGCCGAGCGTCTCGAGCTGTCGCTCATCCTCATAGACAAGGTGCTCACAAGCGAGGAGCTGCAGGGCTACGACGCTTTTGGGCTTGCCGTGCAGGCGTATCAGAAAAGAAGCCGCGCGCTCATCGAATGGCTGATCGCCCGCTGCCGCGCCCTCGGCCGGCAGGTGACGCTGCGTCTCGTCAAGGGCGCCTACTGGGACAGCGAGATCAAGCGCGCGCAGGAGCGCGGGCTTCACGGCTATCCGGTGTTCACGCGTAAAGCGAGCACGGATGTTTCCTACCTTGCCTGCGCGCGGCTTTTATCGAGGGCGAGCGATGTCATCTTCCCGCAGTTTGCGACGCACAACGCGCATACGGTCGCCTACGTCACCGAACTGTTCCGCGGCCGGCCGCGCGCCTTCGAATTTCAGCGCCTGCATGGCATGGGGGAGGAGCTCTATGCGCAGGTGATCGGCCCGCACGGCCCCGGCTATGCCTGCCGCGTGTATGCGCCCGTCGGCGCGCACGAGGATCTGCTGCCCTATCTCGTGCGGCGGCTTCTCGAGAACGGCGCCAACACATCGTTTGTGAATCGTGTGGTCGATGAGCGCCTGCCGGCGGAGAAAGTAGTCGCCGATCCCATCGCCGAGGTCGACAAGCTCGCGCAGGTTGCGCATCCGCGCATCGTGATGCCGCTGAAATTATTTGGCAGCGAGCGGATCAATTCCCTGGGGGTGAATTTCGCGGACACGGCCGAACTTTCCGCCCTCAAGAGCGCCTGCGAGAAGGCCGCGGCATCCGCGTGGCGCGCGAGCGCCCTCATCAATGGCAAGCCCGGCAGCGGCGCGCGGCAGGAGCTCGTGAACCCGGCGCGCGAATCGCAGTCGATTGGCGCCGTGACGCAGGCTTCCGCCACCGATGTTGAACGCGCCGTGGGCGGGGCGGGCGCAGCGTTCGGCGCCTGGGAAGCGCGCGGCGCCGAGGCGCGCGCGGCGATTCTCGAGCGCGCCGCGGAGCTCTTCGAGGAGAAGCGCGATGAGTTCATCGCGCGCTGCGTCCTCGAGGCGGGCAAGAGCCTGCCCGACAGCGTCGCCGAGGTGCGCGAGGCGGTCGATTTTCTGCGTTATTACGCACAGCAGGCGCGGCTGCTCTTCGGCCGCGAAGCGCTGCTCGTCGGCGCGACCGGCGAGCGGAATATTTTGCGCCTGCGCGCGCGCGGCACATTTGCCTGCATCAGCCCGTGGAATTTTCCGCTCGCGATCTTCACCGGCCAGGTGAGCGCGGCGCTCGCCGCCGGCAACACGGTCGTCGCAAAGCCTGCCGAGCAGACCCCGCTGACGGCGGCGCTCGCCGTTCAATTGCTGCACGCGGCGGGGGTGCCCGTCGAGGCGTTGCAGTTTTTGCCCGGCGAGGGGGCAACGGTCGGCGCGGCGCTCAGCCGTGATCCGCGCATTGCCGGGGTCGTCTTCACCGGATCGACCGAGACCGCGCGGCTTATCGAAAAGAGTCTTGCCGGCAGAAGCGGCGCGATCGCGACCTTCATCGCCGAGACCGGCGGCATCAATGCAATGCTGGTGGACAGCTCGGCGCTGCCCGAGCAGGTGGTGCTCGATGTCGTGGCCTCAGGGTTCAATAGCGCGGGGCAACGCTGCTCGGCGTTGCGTGTGCTGCTGCTGCAGGAGGAAGTGGCGCCGCGCGTGCAGGAGCTCCTGGCAGGCTACATGGATGAGCTCGTGGTCGGGGATCCGGCACTGCTTGCGACCGACGTCGGTCCCGTCATCGATCGCGAGGCGCTTGCAATGCTGACGGCGCATGCGGCGCGCGTCAGCGCCGGCGGCGCCTGGCAGCACCGCACGCCGCTGCCGCAAGCCTTGCGAGGCGGGCGGTTTTTCGCGCCTCTGGCGGTTGAGCTGCCGGCGCTGCGCTCGCTTGAGCGCGAGGTGTTTGGACCCATCGTGCATGTGGTGCGCTACCGTGCCGGGGACCTTGATGAGGTCGTCGATTCGATCAACGCCATGGGCTATGGGCTCACGCTTGGGATCCATACGCGCATCGACACCGTCGCCGATCGCATAGCGGCGCGCGCGCGTATCGGGAATATCTACATCAATCGGAATATGATCGGTGCGGTCGTGGGCGTGCAGCCCTTTGGCGGCTGCGGGCTTTCGGGCACGGGCCCCAAGGCCGGCGGCCCGCATTACCTGGCGCGTTTTGCAACCGAGCAGACGGTCAGCACCAACACAGCGGCGGTCGGGGGCAACGCAAGCCTGTTGTCGCTCGCCGAAGAATGAGCGGCTTACTCGAATGACGTTGAGCGTATTTGATATTTTCAAGATCGGTATCGGGCCTTCGAGCTCGCATACCATGGGACCCATGCGCGCGGCCTGCGAGTTCGTGCAGGGCCTTGAGAAGGACGGCCTCCTCGCAGCGACGCAGGAAATTGCCGTGCGCCTGTACGGCTCGCTTGCGCTCACGGGTTTGGGCCACGGCACGGATCGGGCGATTCTCCTCGGCCTCGAGGGCGCGGATGCCGAGAGCGTGGATCCTGATCAGATGGAGCCTGCGGTGGCGCGCATTCGCGCCGGCGGCCGGATCAATCTGCTCGGACGGCACGAGGTGCCTTTCGATGAGCCGATGCAGCTGTTGTTCATGCGGCACGAGCGCTTGGAGCGCCACTCGAACGGGATGCGCTTCAGCGCACTCGGTGCGCAGCGCACAATGCTGCGCGAAGAGGATTATTTTTCCATCGGCGGCGGCTTCATCGTGCGCGGCGATGAGACGCCGGTGGCGGCCGCGGGCGTGCCGCCTGCGCCTTATCCTTTTGGTTCGGGCGACGAGCTGCTGCTGCGCTGTCGCGAACAGGGGCTCGAGATCTTTGAAATCGTGATGGCGAATGAGCGTCGCTTCCGCACCGAGGAGGAAGTGCGCACGGGACTCTTGCGCCTCTGGGGAGTGATGCAGGCCTGTGTCGCGCGCGGCTTCCGCCAGACTGGACTCCTGCCGGGCGTGCTGAAGGTGCGGCGGCGGGCGCCGAAACTTTACCGGATGTTGACCGAGGGCAAAGCTGCGCCCAACCCGCTCGAGGTCATGGACTGGGTGAACGCCTGGGCGCTCGCGGTGAATGAGGAAAACGCGGCGGGCGGGCGGGTCGTGACCGCGCCCACCAACGGCGCGGCCGGCATCGTACCGGCCGTGCTGCATTTCTACCGGCGCTTTGAGCCTGGTGCGAACGACGACGGCGTGATCCGCTTTCTCCTCACCGCCGCTGCGATGGGCATGCTCTACAAGCAGAACGCGTCGATATCAGGGGCCGAGATGGGTTGTCAGGGCGAGGTCGGTGTCGCCTGCTCGATGGCGGCCGCAGGGCTCGTAGCGGCGGTGCATGGCACCAATGAGCAGGTCGAGAATGCGGCAGAGATCGGCATGGAGCACAACCTCGGTCTAACCTGCGATCCGGTCGCCGGGCTCGTGCAGATCCCGTGCATTGAGAGAAATGCCATGGGCGCTGTCAAAGCGATCAACGCGGCGCGGCTTGCGACCCGTGGTGACGGCACGCATAAGGTGTCCCTCGATCAAGTCATCGCGACCATGCGGCAGACGGGCG
>Ga0302325_10009315_pt1 | contig 21445 bp, 16 predicted proteins | sample Palsa_T0_2_FD_201948 | JGI IMG/M metagenome (GOLD analysis project Ga0302325, IMG submission 201948) | Peat permafrost microbial communities from Stordalen Mire near Abisko, Sweden - Palsa_T0_2 | ecosystem: Environmental > Terrestrial > Soil > Palsa > Peat permafrost | place: Sweden: Abisko...
CCGTTCAGGATGCCGTCGTGCGCGTCACTGGCACGAGTGCCACCACCACCTGCGCAGGAACCGAACCCCCGCTACAGTAGATTTGAATTTTGGCAAAGTACCTGGGGGAGGGTACAAGCCGGAGAGAGGAAGCAGAGGAGAAATCCTCTGCTTTTTCTTTTTTGCTCCGGGCAGCCCAAGCCCTTGGATGCCCGTCGCTTGAACGCGCATCCTGTGAACGACTGACAGAAATTGGCAGAAGGGCCGCAAACAGGCTGGCAAATTTTGTTAGCCACTGCAGACTGCGGACTCGGTCACTCCTTCCTCTCCTTCATCCGGAAACCCGCGAAAGTCCTCGTAAATATTAGGGTAATGGTGGGAAATCGACCCGCAGTCACCTGTCCGGGCTTAGAAAGGTCAACCAAGTGCAGTCATGGGAATATCGCAGTACTGCGAACTTCCTAACTCAGAGCCTTCAATCCATGCGTAGACAGAAGGGTTTTTCACTCATCGAATTGTTGATCGTCGTGGCGATCATTCTGATCATCGCCGCGATCGCTATCCCGAACCTCCTGCGCGCGCGTATTGCGGCGAATGAAGCGTCTGCCGTGTCATCGATTCGAACCATCAGCACCGCCATGATTTCGTATAACTCCAGCTATCCGACGGTGGGCTTTGCCTCCAACCTGGCGACTCTGGGCGGCACCTGCACGAGCACTGTGCCCACTTCGACTGCTGCCTGTCTGGTCGATTCGACGCTGGCCGGGGGCACCAAGAGCGGATACACGTTCGTCGCGGCAGCCTCGGGCAGTGGCACACCAACCGGATCCTATTACACATACGCAAATCCAGTGACCGCGAATAGCACGGGCGTGCGTTCCTTCTGCTCGGTTCAGGACGCGGTGGTGCGCGTCACCGGCACCAGCGCCACTACCGCTTGCGCTGGAAATGAAACGCCGCTCCAGTAATTTGATTTGGCAAGGTACCTGGGGGAGGGTACGAGCCGAGAACAGCAGAGGAGAAATCCTCTGCTTTTTCTTTTTGTGGCAAGGCTTGACTAGTCACGGAGTGCGACCGCTACTGACCCCTGAGGACAGAGTGCACTGACACAAAATGTCATTTGCGATGCCGCAGCCATGAGGAAGCGGCAATCAACACGAGAAGGTTGGTGCAACCGCAGCAGTTAGTGTTCGCCTGCAAGAAGTTGAGTCCGGCAGGCAAAATGCAACACTCCCATTCGAGAATCTGGCAGGTACTGCGGATGAGGAAAACGCGATGCGAAGGAGCAAGGGATTTACGCTCATCGAAATGGTAATCGTCGTCGCCATTATTCTCATTATTATGGCGATTGCGGTACCCAGTTTTCTGCAGTCGCGCATTGCGGCCAATGAATCGGGCGCAGCAGCAACCATCCGGACCTTGAACTCGGCGCAGATTTCCTATTACTCCGCCTTCCCTACGGTGGGCTATGCCTCCACACTCTTGAGTTTGGGAGGCAACTGCACAGGATCCACGGTACCCAGTTCGGGCTCAGCTTGCTTGATCGATCAGGATCTGCAAACCGGCACCAGGAGCGGGTACATCTACACTGTGAGCAATGTCAGCGGCACTCCGGCCGCCACCTACAACGTTATCGGTGCTCCAACCGTGACGGGGTATACCGGAAATCGCAACTTCTGTTCCTACGATGATGCCGTCGTGCGCGTCAGCATGACGCCAATCACGACCTGCAGTGGCACGATCTCTCCGCAACAGTAACGCTGCCGCAAGGCGGCGAACGGTTTGCCAAGGCAGATGGTTGCGGAGGGAGCGGTTTACCTTCGTAACCGCCCAAAGGTAACCACCTGGAGCGCCCGGAATCTCCATGGCGCGCAACCATTGCTTATAATCGCTTCATCAAATCCCAAGTAAGGGGTTGGGCACTGCGCGCGTAACCATGGCAGCCATTGAAATTCTGGATTTGGAAAAAAGCTATCTGGTTGGATTCTGGCGCAAGCGGCCGAAACTTGCGTTGCGTCCGTTGCGGCTGACGGTTGAAGAGGGAGAAGTGTTCGGCTTCCTCGGTCCGAACGGCGCCGGCAAGACCACAACCCTGAAATTATTGATGGGGCTGGTGTTCCCGACGGCAGGAAGCGCGCGGCTTCTGGGGTTCACAATGGACGATCCGCGAGTGAAATCGCAGATCGGATTTTTGCCCGAACAGCCCTACTTCTATGACCACCTGAGCGCCCGGGAATTGCTGAATTATTACGGGCAGCTTTCCGGGGTTCCGGCCAAAGGCCGGGGGGCAAAGGTAGAGCAGATGCTTGCGCGAGTAGGATTGAGCGACTCGGCTGGCATGCAGTTACGCAGGTTTTCGAAGGGCATGTTGCAGCGCGTGGGATTGGCGCAGGCGATCCTGCATGATCCGAAGCTGGTGTTTCTCGATGAGCCGATGTCGGGACTGGATCCTGTGGGGCGGCGCGAGGTACGCGATCTGATTCAGCAACTGCGCTCGGAAGGCAAGACGGTTTTCTTTTCGACGCACATTCTGTCGGACGCAGAGGCCCTTTGCGATCGCGTGGCGGTCATCCATCAGGGTGAGTTGCGCGGGGTGGGAGCGGTGGCGGAACTAACCTCTCAGAGAAAGGGCAAAATCGAGATTGTTTTTTACGCACAGGCACACAGAGTGCCTGCGGCTTTGATTACCCTGGGCGCTGAGGCCCGGGTTAGCGGCAACATGGTGAATGCAGTGTTGCCGGAAGAGCAGCAGGAAGCGGCATTGGACGTTCTGCGCCGGGAACGGCTCAAATTGATTTCGCTGACCCCGGTGCGCAGTTCACTGGAGGATTATTACATCCAGAAGCTGCGGACGGTTGAAGGCCAGACAGGGGAAAGCGAAGGCGAAGAAGGCCAGAAAGAAGAAAGCCGGAAAGGAGTGGGAGTATGAAGTCCGATGGCTTCAGTGCCGCGAATGCCAGGATTGGGTATATCGCCTTCAACACCTTTCGCGAGGCGGTGCGCGACCGAGTGCTGTATAACCTGATTGCGTTTGCCGTGCTGCTTTCCGGGGCGGCAGTCCTGGTGGGAGAAATTTCGATCGACATCGAGCGACTGGTGGTGGTCAACCTGGGACTGACGGCTGTATCGCTGTTCGGGGTGGTGGTGGCTATTTTTATAGGGATTGGCCTGGTTTCGAAGGAGATCGACAAACGTACGCTCTACACGGTCCTCTCGCGGCCGGTTCGCCGCTGGGAGTTCGTGGTGGGCAAGTTCTTTGGACTCACCGGGACGCTCGTAGTGAACACCTTCTTCATGGCTTTGGGCGTCTTTTTGGCTCTGCTCTACGTAGCCCACAAATTCGACAAGATGGACTTGTGGGTGCTGATTGCTCTCTATTTTATCGTGCTCCAGTTTCTGATCGTTTGCGCCCTGGCTCTGTTTTTCTCGTCTTTTTCCACGCCCTTAATGTCTGCGGTCTTCACCTTTGCCCTGTTCATCATTGGCAATCTGGCGGAGGATTTACGGGGGGTTGCCGAGATCACGCATGGAGCGGGAGGATGGCTGGCGACGGCAATGGCCTATCTGGTGCCAAATTTTTCGGCGTTGAACGTGATCAGCCAAGTGGCACACGGAGATCCAGTACCGGGACGTCTGATCCTTTACAACAGCCTCTATGCGGGGTTGTATTCCACGATGGCCATCTCCGGAGCGGTGCTGATCTTCCAGCGGCGGAATCTGAAATGAACGGATTCCATCAAGCAATATGAGTCGGGCGAGATGAGACGGGTGAGTCGGCTGAACTTCGTAGCGCTGGCGCTGTTGCTTGCTTCGATGGCGGGGGCCGTTCTGACGCTGCGCGCGATCGACCGCGAGCCGCGGTTTTCGGCGGCGCAGGAGGCGCTTTATGTGAGCTCTCCGAAAGTGCTGCGACGCTTGAGCCTCGGCTACACCGGTTTGCTCGCCGACATTTATTGGACGCGCGCAGTGCAGTATTTCGGACGGCAGCACCACAATGGTGCCCGTGATTATCGGTTGCTGGCGCCGCTGCTCGAAGTAACCACCGAGCTCGATCCGAGAATCTTTCCCGCGTATGAATTTGGCGCCAACTTTCTGGCTCCGCAACCGCCGGCTGGCGCTGGCTTGCCCGGGTCCGCTCTCGCGCTGATGAAGTATGGCATCGAGCAAAATCCCAATCAGTGGCGGCTCTATTACAACCTGGGATTTCTCTACTACACGGAACTGAAGGACTACGCTAAGGCAGCGGACGCATTTGCGCAGGGAGCAAAACTTCCGGTGACCAACCCATTCATGCCCATTCTGGCGGCGCGTATGGCGCAGCACGCGGGCGAATTCGACACGGCGCGCATGCTCTGGACGACGACTTACGAGAGCAGCAAAGACCCGCGCATACGACAGAACGCGGTCGAACACTTGCTCGCTCTGCAGGTGGATGAAGAGGTGACTCAACTGGAGCACCAGGTCGAAAAATACCGCGACGAGAGCGGGAGGTTACCGGGCAGCATGATCGACCTGGAGCGCGCCGGGCTGATTCGTGGAATACCGAACGATCCGAAGGGACATCCGTATAAGCTGATGGCGGACGGGCGCATCGAAGTGCAGGATCCGGAGAAGATTTATTTCATCACCAAGGGATTGCCGCCGGGAGCATCGCCCCCGCAGCCGCCACGCGAGGTGCATCCGGATACAAAGTGATAAGAGCCTTCGGTTATGAGCTGACGCTATTCGCCCAGGTTAACGACCGAGACTCGAGTCCTGTTTTTGAATTGTTTACACCCCGCATTGCTCAACTTTTCCTGCTCCCATTCCGGAGCTCCTGTGAAGGTTTACACCCATTCGACTTGCGGGGTCTTCGGAATAATACCGGCTTTGTGGCCCATATCCAGCAGGCGCTTCACGGCCTCGCGTCCGTCGTCTCCGTAATCGAGGGTGCGATCGTTGACGTACATGCCCACGAATTTATCGGCGAGTTGGGCATCGAGATCGCGGGCGAATTGCATGGCGTAGGCAAGCGCTTCTTCGCGATGGTCGATGGCGTATTGAATACTTTCCCGCAAGGCGTGAGTGACGCTTAACACGGTTTCTGGACCGAGGGATCGCCGAATGGCGTTTCCGCCAAGCGGGAGCGGCAAGCCGGTGACTTTTTGCCACCACCGGCCGAGATCGACGACGCGGTGTAGTCCCGATTTGTCATAGCTGAGCTGGCCTTCGTGGATGATGAGTCCGGCTTCGTGTTTGCCTTCGAGAATCTGCGGGATAATTCGATCGAAGGGGACGACTTCGACTTCGATACCGGGCGCGAACAGTTGCAGCGCCAGATAGGCAGTGGTGAGCTTGCCGGGTACAGCGATTTTCTTGCACTTGATTTCATCTTGCGTGAAAGGGCGGGTGGATACGAGCACCGGACCATAACCATCGCCCACGCTGCCGCCGCAGGACATCAGCGCATATTTTTCCTGAATATAGGGAAAGGCGTGAAATGAAATCGCAGTCACGTCGTAGATGCCTTCCTGGGCCTGGCGATTCAGCGTTTCAATGTCGCAAAGGGTGTGACTGAACTTCATCCCCGGCACGCGAACCTTGTTCGTGGCCAGGCCATAAAACATGAATGCATCGTCGGAGTCTGGGCTGTGTGCGACGGTGATCTCGCGAACTGGAGAAGACACTGTACTCATAAGATTCCGTAATCCTCTTCTATGACTTCAGTGGTGAAACATCGCGCTTAGTCCCGCCCAAAAAGGAGGCTAAGCGGGGATCGTCGCGGCACCCCTAATGCGATGCCCAGATATGAAACAGACCTTTTTCCGGTTAAGCTGGCGCAGAGCGGAGTTGGTGCCAGCGAGCGGCGACTCCCGCTGCCATCAGCACTTTAATAACTTCCGCAAAAACAAACCAGTAGAGACCAAACTTGAGCGCCAGCGTAACCGAGTGCGTGAGCACGGCGAGCCATCCGAGTCCACTGGCGAAAAGCACTAGCTCGGCAGCAACGGCTGCGACAGCCGCCCACAGGAAACGGCGCGAATCTGACCTGTGCTCGTAAATGTAGCCAGCGACAAATGCCACCAACGGGTAAGCCAGGAGAAATCCTCCCGTAGGGCCTAGCAGGCGGGCAACTCCGAACCCTAGAACGAGCGAGGGGCTGAATACGGGCAGTCCGATAGCGCCTTCGAGCAGATAGACACAGAGCGCGGCGAAACCGCGGCGGGAACCGAGAAGCAAACCGATGGCGAGAACTCCGAAGTTTTGCAGTGTGAGGGGAACCGGAGTGAAGGGCAGCGGAACGGTCACGCGCGCGCACAGGGCTACAAAGAAGCTGGCCGCGATCACGATGGCCGCTTGCTTCGAGTATTCCTTCCTCCACTCTTTTTCCCGGCTCACGTTGGCAGTGTGAGCGGTGAGAATCTGCGTATCTGATTGAGACATCGCTTCCCTTCCTTCTTCGCGGCGGAACTCAGTAATCGGAACTTCGCACGGATTTAAAGTGGAGCCTTGGAGATCAGACTTCGGGCGACGAGTGGTCGACGACGTCGGTTTCCGCTCTATGGAGGGCCGAGCGCTTCATCTGACGCCGGACCCGCATATAAATCGTAAGCGCAACCGACACTACCACCACAATACTGACTCCCAGTATGAGAAACCACCAGAGCATCCGCACAACACATTAAAGAATAGCAGATGCGCGCCGACGGACATTTCTGATCGAGCTCACCTACGCGGAATCACAAGGTGCGAAGTGGGCGTCTCCGATCAGCTCTTCTTTGCGGGCTTGGCCAGCGCTTTGCGACGCTGCTCAGCCATCATGACCGTGCGCTCCAGGCGCTTGCGTCCAGTTTTCGAGCTGGTAGCGACTTTTTCCACGTTGGCGAAAGCATCGGGGTTGTTAATCTTCTCGCGAAATTCCTTAAGGAACGGATAGATCTTGCCCAGAACAAAAAACATTTCGCCACTGCAGCCTGGCTGTAAGAAAAGTTCTTCATCGAGCACGCCGTGGAGGACAAAGGACGCGGCCATGTCCCAGTAGCCGCCTACCTGGCGCATCCAGGCATTTTCCTGGCTGGGAAACGAGTTCGCTACTTTCAACAGATCCTCGGCGTCTTGCGGCCAGAACTCCACCGTGAACCAACGTCTGGCTTTGCGCATTTCGGCCTCGCGCCGGAGATCGTAGAGTTTAAGAATCAAATGCGCGTCTTGCGCGGTTGCCTTCTTTGCCATTTTTCGCCTCGTGTCCAACTTCCTGCTATTAATTTTCTTAGCGCGTTTCAACTCCCAAGGTGTCTGACTTCGATGTTTATCTTACTGAAATATTCTGACAACGTGCTGGTCAGGCCTTCGAAACATCCGCGGTGGCGACTTCGAGAGCTCGCTCAAAATCGCATTCCTTATTGGGACATGCGATCACCGTTCCGTCTTTGCGGATGCGCTCCACGAGGTACTCATGTCCGCAATCCGGACATTTCTCGGGAATTGGCTTCGCCGCCGAGGTAAATTTGCATTTCGGATAATTACCGCAGCCGTAGAAGGTGTTCCCTTTGCGTGCGCGCTTTTCCACGAGTTCACCTTCTTTGCACTCCGGGCATTTCACGCCGATGAAATTCTGCTTCACATATTTGCATTCCGGGTAACCGCTGCATGACGTGAATTCGCCATAACGGCCATGCCGCAAGATCAAATTGCGCTTGCAAAGCGGGCAGGTTTCGTCGAGTGGAATGTCGGGCACTTTTTTGCCCTGATCGAGCCGCCGCGTCGTTTTGCAATCGGGATAGCCGGTGCAGGCCATAAACTGGCCGAAACGTCCGCGCTTCAGGACCATGACGCGGCCGCAGTTTTCGCAGTATTCCTCCTGCGCAGTCTCCTGGAGATCGGCCGAGTCGAGGTCGGGCAGATTGATGGGATTTTCTTTGGTAAATTTGCACGTGTCGGGATTCTCTTTGTCATAAGTGCTGCAGGCATAGAACGACCCATGCTTGCCCCACTTGATGACCAGGGGCGAGCCGCAAAGCTCGCACTTTTCGTCCGTGGGCTTCTCCATACGCTTGATGTTTTCCATGTGCTTCTCGGCGTATCGGAGATCCTTGGCAAACTTCTTATAGAACTCGGTGAGTGCGTCGTTGCCCGTTTGCTTGCCCTCTTCAATCTCGTCGAGCTCTTCTTCAAGGCGCGCGGTGTATTGAAAATCGAAAATATCCTTGAAGTTCTCGACCAAGAGATCGGTGACAACCAGGCCGATTTCGGTGGGCACAAATTTACCGCCGATCTTCTGCGCGTACATCCGTTCCTGGATGGTGCTGAGAATGGTCGCGTACGTGGAAGGACGGCCAATACCACGCTCCTCGAGCTCTTTCACCAGCGAAGCTTCATTGAAGCGCGGTGGCGGCTCGGTGAAGTGCTGCTCAGGAAGCAGCGACTTCAGCGTCAGCTTCTGCCCGGCCTCGAGCGGCGGCAGCTTGTGCTTCAGTTCCTCGTCCTCTTCGTCCTTGCTGTCCTTGGACTCTTCATAGACCTTGAGGAAGCCGTCGAACTTCATCACCGATCCGGTAACGCGGAACCAGAAAACGTCGTTGCCGGATTTGGCGTCGATATCGACCGAGGTCTGATCGAATAGGGCCGGGTTCATCTGCGAGGCAACGAAGCGCTGCCAGATGAGTTTGTAAACTTTGAATTCGTCTTCCTGCAGATATTTCTTCACTTGGTCCGGATGCCGCGCCGCCGAGGTCGGGCGAATAGCCTCGTGCGCCGCCTGCGCTTCTTTCTTCTCCTTATAGGTATTGGGAGAATCGGGCAAGTAGGGTGCTCCGTACGATTCGGAGATGTATTCGCGCACCTCGGTGATCGCTTCGGGCGCAACGCGGGTGGAATCGGTTCGCATGTAGGTGATCAGGCCGACCAGTCCCTCATCGCCCAGTTCGATGCCTTCATAGAGCCGCTGCGCAATCATCATGGTTCGTTTTACGCTGAATCGCAGCTTGCGTGAGGAATCCTGTTGCAATTTGCTAGTCGTGAATGGCGGAGTCGCGTTGCGCCGGCGTTCTTTCTTTTCCGCTGAGCGGACGACCCAATCCGCCTCTTCGAGCGCGAGCCGGATTGTCTCGGCATCCTCACCATTGGTAATTTCGATCTTCTCTTCGCCTTTACCCAGGAAGCGCGCGTCGAATGCCGGAGGCTTCGCGGCAGCGAGATTGGCGTCGATTGTCCAATATTCTTTTTTCTCGAAGGCTTTGATTTCGCGTTCGCGATCGACGATCAGGCGCAGGGCCACGGTCTGCACCCGTCCGGCGGAAAGGCCGCGGCGGACTTTGTCCCAGAGAAGAGGAGACACCTGGTAGCCCACCAGGCGATCGAGCACACGTCGGGTCTGCTGCGCATCGACGAGGTTGCGGTCGATGTCACGAGGATGCTCGAAAGCGGCTTTGACGGCGCGCTGCGTGATTTCGTTGAACGTCACACGGCGGATGCGGGCGCCATCGCCAATGTCGTCTATCTTCTTTTTCTTATTCTTGGCGGCCTTCTTGCCTTTTTTCGTTTTGCTGGTGTCTTCACTCAGTTCATCTGCGAGATGGGAAGCGATGGCTTCGCCTTCGCGATCGGGATCAGGCGCAAGGTAGATGTGGTCGGCGGAGAGCGCCAACTTCTTCAGCTTGGCGAGGACTTTCTCTTTTCCGGGGATAACGACATACTCGGTTTCGAAATGATTTTCGAGATCGACACCGAGGCTGCTCTTCGGAAGATCTTTCACGTGGCCAAAGGAAGCGTCTACGGTGAATCCCTTACCCAAATACTTCTGGATAGTTTTCGCCTTAGCCGGCGATTCGACGATGACTAGACCTTTGGACAATGGTTCCTCTAAAGACAGCTTATTTGATTCGAAACTAACATGATTTGGCAAATTTCGCGAAAGAAGCAGGTCGGTCTACAAGCCTCGAGCGCCAAAACCAGTAATGCTCTTAGCTCGTAGCTCGCCGCTAACTCAAAAGCGTTTCACGAAATTTTTGCCCGGCAACTGGCGCACTCTCCCGTTCCGTTCAAGCTCAAACCGAGCAGCGAAGATTCCGGAGGCGGACATTTCTTCTGCCAGCATTTCCACCAGTTGATCGATGTGCGTCGACTCATCAGGTTTCAGCAATCTGAAGATCTTGTTTTCGTGCGGCGAGGTTGCCTCGTCCGGGAATAGAGATGCGGTTTCGGGTTGGGAGGATTCATTCTGCTGCATGGCGTCTAGCGCAACCTGCACATCCGCCGGCAACCCTTCCCACACATCTTCCCAAGTGGGAACGAGTTTTGCGCCTTGCTTGATGAACGTATTCGGACCCCCTGAAACCTTGTCGGTTAGGTTGCCAGGGACCGCGTAGACGTCGCGGTTTTGTTCGAACGCAAGCCGCGATGTAATGCGTGTGCCGCTGTATTTCGCGTTTTCAACCACGAACACGCCGAGGGAAACTGCTGGTGATGCGGTTGCGGATGGGAAAATTTTGTGGTGTCGGCGGAGTCCGAACTGGGAACTCTGTGATCAGCGCGCCCCCGAGGGCCACGATCTGCTCGGGGAGCCTCGTAGTTTCTTTTGGGGTACATGACGTCAATTCCCGTGCCTAGCACCGCGATGGTTCTTCCTTGTGGATGCGACCGCTCCGCGATGCGAGGCGGTGTCGATTCCGCGCGCTAGTCACTGATGATCACCAGGCCACGCGACGCGAAATCGGCGGAGGCGGTCAGGCAATGCCGGGCAGGGCCAGAACGGCGACGCTTCCCTTTACAAAGCGAATCACGGGGCGGGTCGTAAATCTCTTTCAGGCGCATGGATATTCGGGATCGCGCAGCGAAATGATTCTTGCGCCCGCCTGCGCCGCTTTCGCGCACTCCGGTTGCGCGAGTTCCACGGACTTTCCGTTCGTGACCGATTGCGCCGATACGGTGCGCATCCCTGTGCCCTCAAGTTCGGTCAAGCTCGCCTGAAAAACGCGATCAGCGCTTCCCTACAGTTCAATCAGTTTCTTGATGCGGGAAGGGCCGAATCCCTGGGTGAGAGAGAGTGGGAGACAATACGTCGCTGGATTGGAGGCTCGTGTGGGAGCGCTAACGGCAACATTTGACAGACGACCCAGCGGCGAAAAAAATTCGGCTCCGAGCGTCGGCCGCGAGCATGGAGCGAACCGCTTGTCCCTCCTAACTTGCAGCTCGAAGGTCTGAACCCGCAGCTCGCAGCTTTTCCTCGGCAAGACCTGGTTGGCCCTCTCGGACAAACACCGTCAAGGACGGTCCGCACACCACTTTCGGTATAATGCGTAAAGTGATGAGCCGGCTAAAGATCTCGGCCATTTCCTACCTGAACACAGCCCCTCTCATGTGGGATTTTGAGCATTCCGTGTCCGGGGCCGATTTCGAAATCTCCTACACCATTCCCTCGGCCTGCGCTCAGGCTCTGCGCCAGGGGGCGGCTGATATTGGCATCATTCCGGCAGCGGCCTACGCGACAATTCCGGATCTCATCGTTATTCCGGATGTGGCAATCGCAGCGCGGCGCGCAGTGCGTTCGATTCTGTTGGTCAGCAGACGGCGTACCGATTCCACCATGGTCGATGCCACGGGAGCAAATCAGCACTGGGCGAAGGTGCGAACCGTCGCGCTCGACACTTCTTCGATGACGTCGGTTGCGCTGGTCAAAGTATTATTTGCCAATTGGCTGGGCGGAGCGCGCGACTATAGGGCAATGGCTCCGGATCTGGATGCCATGCTCGAGGCCTGCGATGCGGCGCTGCTGATCGGAGATCCGGCGCTGCGAGTCGATCGCATGCGCTACTTCACTCTTGACTTGGCTGAGGAGTGGGTGGCGCGCACGGGAAAATCATTCGTCTTCGCATTTTGGGCGATCCGAGGGCAGGCGCTTGCCGGACGAAACGGCGGGGCGATTGCGCAGCTATTCAAGCAGTCGCGCGATCATGGGATGTCGCCGAAAAATCTCGAAGCCATCGCACAGGAATGGGCACCGCGACTCGGCCTTTCGGTCGAAGTCGTGCGGGGCTACCTGGTGCATAACATTCATTATTATCTTGACCCGCCGTGCCTGGAGGGGCTCGATCTTTACTACCGGCTGGCGGCCGAAGTTGGAGCGCTTCCGCGGGCGCCGGGGTTGAGGTTTGTTTAGGGCGCTGGCTGGAACTTCATCACTATGCCGAAGCTACGAGCACCGGAACTATGACCACCAGAAGGCGCTGATAGTTTTTCCTCCAACCACCGCTTGCCTCGCTTCCAACTCCGCCACTTTCATTGACTTGCCCGATTCGCCCACGTAAGATTTGCCCCTATGATCGGGCAGACCATCTCGCACTATCGCATTGTCGAAAGACTAGGCGGTGGGGGCATGGGCGTGGTCTACAAAGCTGAGGATGTAAAGCTCGGGAGACTCGTTGCTCTCAAGTTCTTGCCCGACGAAGTAGCGAGGAATCCACAAGCTCTCAGCCGTTTTCAGCGCGAAGCCCGGGCCGCTTCGGCGCTCAATCATCCGAACATCTGCACGATCCACGAGATTGATGATCAGCACGGACAAACCTTCATCGCCATGGAGTTTCTAGATGGGCTGACGCTGAAGCATTGCATTGGTCGCCGACCGCTCGAAATTGAGTTGCTTCTGTCGCTGGCCATCGAAATTGCGGACGCGCTGGATGCCGCTCACTCAGAAGGCATTGTCCACCGCGACATCAAACCCGCAAACATCTTTGTGACCAAGCGCGGTCATGCCAAGGTTCTGGATTTTGGACTGGCGAAGGTCAGTCTCGCAGGCAGTTCTTCGAGCAGGATTGCGTCTTTTAACACGGTAACAGGTTCGGTGGACGTTGATCCCCTGACCAGTGCGGGCACGATGCTAGGAACAGTGGGTTATATGTCGCCGGAGCAGGTTCGGGCGAAGGAACTCGATGCGCGGACCGACCTCTTCTCGTTTGGATCAGTGCTTTACGAGATGGCAACCGGCGATGCGCCGTTTCACGGAGAAAGCTCAGCCGTCGTCTGCGAAGCCATCATGAACCGTGCCCCGGTGGCCATGGCGCGGCTGAATCATGACATTCCGCCGAAACTCGAAGACATTATCAACAAGGCCTTGGAAAAAGATCGCAACCTGCGCTACCAGCACGCGGCCGATATGCGAACCGATTTGCAACGGCTGAAGCGAGATACGGAGACCGGACGCGCCATCGCGGCCGGCTCCGGCGCGGTGGCGGCCATATCGGAAAGCGGTCCCGCAGCCGCTCAACCGAGACTCGCCCAGTCGCCGTCGGCCACGTCCGGTTCCCCTGTCCTTGCCTCATCTAGCGCCGCAAGAGTCACAGGCAGTGTGGGGACTGGTCGTGTGGCGACGGGCGCCCTCGCCCGTCCAAGCCGAGCAAAGCTCGGCAGTTACTTCGCGGCTGCAATCCTGTTCGCCGCGCTTCTCGCAGGCGGCCTCTATTATCGATCGCATCAGCCCAGCACGCACTTGACCGAGAAAGACACTATCGTTCTCGCCGATTTCGCTAACAGCACGAGCGATGCGGTATTTGACGACACGCTGAAGACAGCGCTAAACATTTCCCTGCGGCAATCACCTTTCCTCAATGTGCTTTCTGACAGCGAGGTTGCGAAGACGCTGCAACTGATGACCCGTCCATCCGGCACGAAGCTCACGCCGGAGGTTGCCCGCGAGCTTTGCCAACGTGCGGGCAGCAAAGCCTACATTGCCGGAGCGATTGGGAGTTTGGGTAGCAAATATGTGCTTGGGTTGAAAGCGGTGAACTGCGAGAGCGGAGACGCGCTCGCCGAGGAGCAGACGACGGCGGAGTCCAAGGAGAAGGTGCTGGACGTGCTCGGCAAAGCGGCGACGAAGCTACGCGGTGAACTGGGCGAATCGCTGGCTACTGTGCAGAGGTTTGATATACCGCTCGAACAGGCTACCACGTCCTCGCTTGAAGCTCTGAAAGCATACAGTCTGGGAATGAAGGCGACGAGTGAGAAAGGATTCGCCTCCTCACTGCCTTACTATCAACATGCGATTGAGCTGGATCCGAATTTTGCCATGGGCTACAACGCGGTGGGCAAGGCTTACCACAATCTGGGGGAACTAGGCCGGGCTAGCGAGTACCTGACCCAGGCATTCCAGTTGCGGGTCCATGCCAGCGAGCGGGAAAAACTGACGATCACGGCCAACTATTACCAGTATGTAACCGGAGAACTGGACAAAGCGGCGGAGACATTTCAGGAGGAGATTGAGAACTACCCGAGGGAGGCCGCAGCGTACGGCAATCTAGGTACAGCGCTCGCCGAACAGGGGCAATACGGGAAAGCTGCTGAGGCCACCAGAGAAGCTTTGCGCCTGGCGCCAGATCGGTTGATCAATTACGGAAATCTCGCCAACTACACCCTCGCCTTGCAGCGTTTTGATGAAACGCGGCAGATCATTCACGAGGCGCGCAATGCGGGGGATCTGGTACTCCACAACGCTCTCTATGCTCTTGCCTTTATCGGCGCGGACTCTGCCGCGATGGAGGAACAGCAACAATGGCTTGCGGGCAAGCCCGATTACGAGAACGATGCCCTTGCGCTCGCATCCGACACCGAGGCGTATGGCGGTCATGTGGGCAAGGCGCGGCAACTGGCCAGGCGGGCTGTGGAGTCCGCCGTCCGAGCTGACAGCAAGGAAACTGGGGCCACCTTCGAGACCAATGCCGCTCTCGAACAGGCCGCTTATGGCAATGCTGCAGAATCACGGCAGTCAGCAGCGGAGGCTTTGAAGCTTGCGCCCACGAGTCAGGGCGTCGAGAGCGAAGCGGCGCTTGCGTTTGCCATGGCCGGCGACGAGGCACGAGCGGAATCGTTGGCCCAAGACTTGGGGAAACGGTTCCCGCTGGACACGCAGATGCAATCGCTTTGGTTGCCTGCGATTCAGGCGCAATTGGCGCTCGATAAGAACAATCCGACTGCCGCCCTGAACGCTCTCCAGGGTGCTTCACCCATTGAGTTGGGCCAGATTCAGTTCGTCGCCAACATTTCCTGCCTCTATCACGTGTACCTACGCGGCCGAGCCTATCTGGCGTCTGGACAAGGCAGCGCCGCCGCCGCCGAGTACCAGAAGATTCTCGATCACAGCGGAATCGTCTGGAACTGCTGGACAGGAGCGTTGGCGCATTTGGGCGTGGCTCGCGCCAACGCCCTGGAAGCAAGAACCTTGCAGGGAGCTGATGCCGATGCCGCCCGCGCCCGGGCGCTTGCCGCCTACAAGGATTTCCTCACCGTCTGGAAAGATGCCGATGCCGACATTCCCATCTTGAATGAAGCCAAGGCGGAGTATAGGAAGCTGCAATAACTCGAACTGGGTCTGCTCGTCGATGGCTGTCCACCAAGAGTTGCTGCCGGGCGATAACGCTAAGGATTCTTGACTTGGCGATTTTTCGCCGAGAGCCCTAAGGGAAACTGGCAAGATCCCGTCAGCGCCGGCTTCAGTGGAATTCTGGTCAATGATGGACTGAAGTTACAAAGGTAACGGGAGACCGAGACCGGCCCCTTTTCAGCATGTAAGATGTGAATCGGATGGGTTCTGGGTGGCAAAGCAAGATGGCGCGCGTTTCCCGGATGGAATGGGATGAAGTTCGCGTGCGCGCACTACAGGAATTCCACAAGCAACGCGACCTTTTCATTCACCGCATGGGTGTGCGCCGCGAAGCGATGCGGCTAATTCCAGACTCGGCAGCGCCACCCGGACGATTTTTCTTTTCTGGCATCGAGGGTTCGACCCCGAAAGGTGCAGCAGGCGACAGTTCGGCGCGAGCCGAGTTGCTACGCCAACATCTTCCCGACGCGGCTTCTGAAATTGTGCGCGAAGCCGATACGATCTGCAGCCATCGTTTTCGCCTGCTCGGCTACGACAACCTCGACTTCACTCCTACCCCGACTCCAGGCCGCGGCAATGACAATTTCAAGCCACTGGACTGGCATCTTGATGCGGTGCATGGCAAGCGTGCGCCGCTCGATCCGTGGTTCAAAATCCCCTTTCTTGATTTCGCAACCGTGGGCGACCATAAAGTTATATGGGAATTGAATCGCCACCAGCATCTGGTGACGCTGGCCAAGGCGCGATTGCTGACTGGAGACGAGAAGTACCTTCGCGAACTGAACGCGCAGTGGCACAGTTGGATCGACGCTAATCCCTATCCGTTGGGGATCAACTGGGGAAGCACGCTGGAAGTAGCCTTCCGCAGCTTGTCGTGGATATGGATGGATCAGTTGCTGGGGAAAACTCGTGGGTACGCGAGTTTGCATGCGGAACTTTTACCGGCTCTTGCCTTTCACGGGCTTTATATTGAGCGCTACCTGTCCGCTTATTTTTCTCCCAACACGCACTTGTTGGGAGAGGCGCTTGCGCTGCTTTTCCTTGGCATTTTGTATCCGCAATTCCCCAGAGCCGAGCGCTGGAGGGAATCTGCGTGGAAGATCGTGGTGCAGGAGGCGGAACGGCAGGTGCGTCCGGATGGAATTTACTTCGAGCAGGCTCTGCATTACCACGTTTACGCGCTCGACTTCTTCTTATATGCGCGTTTGCTCAGAGTTCGAAATGGTATGGATATTCCCACCGCCTACGACGCGGTGGTGGGACGAATGCTCGATGTAGTCGAGGCGCTCGCGCAGGCAGGACCGGCGGAAGGTTTCGGCGACGATGATGGCGGACGATTGTGGAATTCGCGACGCAACCGGACAGAGCACATGACGGACCCCCTGGCGCTCGGAGCGGTGATGTATTCGCGAGAGTTCTCGGCGGCGCGATTGACGGAGGAGGTGGTCTGGTTGTTCGGAAATCAGGCCGTGGATACGCTGTCGCAGAAATCGGATCAGCCAACGACGCCGTCGGCGCGTTCGATTGCCTTTCCCGATGGCGGGCTCTATGTTCTGGCGGATTCAGAACCCTACCCCCAGGTGTTGGTCGTGGATGCCGGCCCGCAAGGCATGGGCCGGGCCGGGCATGGGCACGCTGACGCACTCAGCGTAAGGCTCGCCATGGATGGACGGCGCTGGCTGGTCGATGCCGGGAGCGGCGTCTATATCTCCAATGACCCGGCCGAGCGCAATGCTTTTCGCGGGACGGGTGCCCACAACACCCTGCGCGTGGATGGGCTGGATCAGGCGGTTCCCGCTGGGCCGTTTTCTTGGACTCACATTCCGGCCACTCAAGCGGAAACGTGGGTCGCCGGGAAAAGTTTCACTTACTTCGTGGGCAGTCACAATGGCTACGCACGGCTGCCGGATCCGGTCATACACCGACGCCATATTCTAAAAATCGAGGGTGGTTTGTGCCTGGTGCGCGATGTCGCTCTCGGCCGGACGGAACATGAACTCGAGATACTATGGCACTTTGCGCCCGATCTCGTGATTCGAAACCATGCTACTCGAAACAATGTTCAGGCTGTCGGCCCGAGACAGGTAGAAATATTCAGAGCTGGCGCTCTGCCCGGCGAATCGCGGCTTAGCCTTATCGTACCGGAGGAAACGATCTGGCCGTCGGTAATGGAAGTTGCGAAAACAATGGTCTCTCCGGCTTACGGTAGGTTGCAGCCAGCGCCTCTGGTGCGATGTCATGGGCGTGCACTGCTACCCGCGGAAATGGCGATCGCACTGGTCTCTGGCAGAGTACACCGGCAGGAGGAGGAGCCTCTTGAGAAAGGTTTCGACGATTCTCTTGTCCAACTGCGTCTGGCCAGCATCGCGCAAACTGGTGTGCAGGTGTACGAACTCGATTATCATTATCTTAGCGAGAGGCATGGTCCTAATCCTGGAGAAAGGCATGCATTCTTTTTTGCTGGCGATAACCCTGGTCATGACTCGTGGAGTTTCGGTCCATGGTCTTCGGACGCGCGCGTGCTCTATTGCCGCATCGAGAATGAGAGGCTCGCGCAACTGGTTGTAATCGGCGGAACCCATGTCGCATGGCAAGGACGACCACTTGTACAGTTCTCGGCACGATCGGAATTTTTTGAATGGCGCAGGCAGGACGGGATGATGAATTCAATGCCGGCCGGGCTCTCGATCACGGCTTTGTTTGAGGAATTGCCAGCGCCCTACGTGGGGAAACACTGAATGTGCGGGATTGCCGGAATTCTGGAATTCGGACGGAACGCGCGGGCGAATGCGGCGGCTCTACGCGAAATGTGCCGCACCATCACCCATCGCGGACCCGACGACGACGGTTTCTACACCGATGGCGCAGTCGGCATCGGCATGCGGCGCCTCAGCATCGTCGACGTGGCCGGCGGCCATCAGCCGCTCTCCAACGAAGACGGCTCATTGTGGATCGTATTCAACGGCGAGATCTATAACCATCTTGCCCTCCGACAACAACTTATCGCGCGCGGGCACTATTACAACACGAACAGCGATACCGAAACCGTTGTCCACCTCTTCGAGGAATACGGCGCCGATTGTGTACAGCACCTGCGGGGGATGTTCGCCTTCGCCATCTGGAATCGCAACACCAAGACACTCTTTATCGCGCGCGACCGGCTGGGCATCAAGCCCTTGTACTACGAGTTGACGCCGGAGCGACTGCTCTTCGGATCGGAGATCAAAGCGTTATTTGCCCATGGTGGAGTTCGTGCCGAGTTCAATCGCCGGGCGCTGCCGGAATATCTGGCGTTTGGATATTTGTCGGGCGAGGAGAGCTTCTACGACGGAATCCTGAAGCTGATGCCGGGACACGCGATGACTGTTACTCCGGATGGCAAGACGGAGATCCGGCAATACTGGGACCTGGAGGCGTCGACGACGCACGAATCGGGAGTTAATCGTTACGACGAAAGCTATTACGTCGAGACTTATCGAGAGTTGCTGGAAGGCGCGGTCAGCAGCCATCTCATGAGCGACGTGCCCTTGGGCGTATTCCTGAGCGGCGGCGTCGATTCGAGCGCAGTGGCCGCGCTGATGACAAAATTGCGGCGCGAGCCGGTGGAAACATTTTCCGTGGGCTACGCCGAGCAGAGCTACAGCGAACTTCCTTTTGCGCAAACTGTGGCTGAACATATTCACTCGCGTCATCACGAAGTGGTGCTCAGCGAGGACGATTTTTTCGGGGCGCTGCCGCATTTAATCTGGCATGAAGACGAACCGATCGTCTGGCCCTCGAGCATCTCTCTTTATTTTGTCGCTCGCCTGGCTCGCGAAAGCGTAACCGTAGTCCTGACTGGAGAAGGCGCGGATGAAACCCTGGCGGGCTACTCTCGTTACGCTTTCACGTTGAAGAATGCGGCTATGGATCGCGCCTATCGCAGCCTGATCCCAAGCATTGCGCGCCGCGGATTACGCAATACGCTTGCGACCTCTTCGATGCTCGGAGCAAGTCTGCGCCGGAAACTGGAACACACGTTTCTCGCCAAAGACGGGAATTCCTGGGCTTCCTTCTATTTCGACAATTTCTTTTCTGCCTTCAGCGAAGCGGAACAGAACGGCTTACTGACCGGTGAATTCACGCGAAAGGTGGCGCCCAGCACAGCCTATAAAAATGTCCTCGCATACTGGGAACATTCATCGGGCGAAATTCTGCAGCGGCTGCTCTATACCGACATCAAGACCTACCTGGTCGAGTTGCTCATGAAACAGGACAACATGAGCATGGCCGCATCCATTGAAAGCCGTGTGCCGTTTCTTGATCACGTGCTGGTTGAATTCGCAACCCGGATTCCGCGCGAAGTGCAGATCCGGGGACTGGCCGGCAAACGGATTCTCAAGAAGGCAGTGGAGGATCTCCTGCCGCACTCCATTCTGTACCGGCAGAAATTGGGATTTCCAACTCCCTGGAGCGGGTGGCTGGCCGGCTCGCGAGGGCAAACGATTCGCGACCTGCTGCTTGAGCCGCGCAGCTTGAATCGCGGATACTTCCGGCGGGAAGCGATTGAAAAGCTTCTCCACGACCATTTTTCGCACCATCGCGACAATCAAGATCGCATCTGGCGTTTGATGAATCTTGAATTGTGGCATCGAGTTTGTCTGGAAGGCGAATCCCACGCCGAGGTCGGACAGCCGGCAATGAAAATGGCTCTAACCCGGTAGCGGCCTTCCGGAATGCCGAAAATTCGGATTCGCATCCGGGCATCGCTTGAGCGATACCGTTGGTCCTCCGAAATCAGTCGCCCCCTTTAGGGGGCCAGGCGTCGGAATCTTGCTTTTCAGCAGTCTGTTTCGCCGGCGACCATGATTCCGCAGGATTCGGTTCGAAGCAAAGCAATGTTCGAAGCAAAGCAGTTGCAAAGCGGCAGCAGGCCCGCTAGAGTACGTCGAAGCGTGAAGACACGCGGCATTCAGGGTACATAACCAGTTGGAGAGGATACAGAATTGAAGATTTCTCAAAAGGGCCTCTACGCACTGCAGGCGATAATGACACTGGGTCGCCGCTACGGAACTGAAACGATAAAGATTCGGGACATCGCCGTTGATAGCGACCTGCCGGAAAAGTTCCTCGAATTAATTCTGCTTGAGTTGAAGAACGCGCGCATCGTCGAAAGCGTTCGCGGCGCCAAAGGCGGCTACCGTTTGCGGCGAGCGCCCGAGGAGATCAGACTCTCCGAAATCATTCGCCTGATTGACGGTCCGCTCGCACCCTTCGGCGATGCCGATCAACTGCGCGGACTGATCACTTCCGATCCCGACCACCGCGCCCTTTATAGCGTGTTCCTGGAGGTGCGCGACGCCGCCGCCAGGATACTGGAAAGCACTTCCGTCGCTGACATTCTCGATCAAGGCTCAAGAGCCAACAAGTCACCGAGCGCAAAGACCAACAAGAAAGCGAAAAAACGCGAGACCATCTCCGCGGCTCAGGGTGAGAACAAGAAATAAATTGTCATCCGGAAGCGTTTTCGGATCAGTTCAAGCGAGAACCGCCTGGTACTCGCCATAAGCACCCTTAAAGTCGCTGATCTCACGGCTGCCCTCGAAATGCCAGATTCTGGTCGCGACTTCATCAATCAGGTCTTCGTCGTGAGTCACCAGCAGCACCGTTCCCTGGTAGCGCTGCAGCGAAATGTTGAGAGCGTTGATCGATTCGAGATCCAAATGGTTGGTCGGTTCGTCGAGCACGAGCAGGTTCGGTTTCTGCAGCATCAACTTGCAAAAGAGCAGGCGGGCAGCCTCTCCGCCCGACAGGATGTCGGTGCGCTTCTCAGCGTCATCGCGCGGAAAAAGCATTTGGCCCAGGATGCCGCGGATCTCTTCGGTCGAGGCTGAAGGATCCCATTGGTGGAGCCACTCCAGCACCTTGATTCCAGGCTCGATGAGCGCCTTGTGATCCTGGGCGAAATATCCCACGGCAGCTTCATGTCCCCAGATCACTTTTCCGCTATCCACAAAAGGACCGTCGTAGCCGCTCGTCTTGCGCAGCTCCGATTCTGAAATCGTGGGCGAGTTCGCGAGCAGCGCATTGACCAGCGTCGTTTTTCCGGAGCCGTTGCGCCCTATGAGCGCGATTTTT
>Ga0302325_10009317_pt1 | contig 21444 bp, 22 predicted proteins | sample Palsa_T0_2_FD_201948 | JGI IMG/M metagenome (GOLD analysis project Ga0302325, IMG submission 201948) | Peat permafrost microbial communities from Stordalen Mire near Abisko, Sweden - Palsa_T0_2 | ecosystem: Environmental > Terrestrial > Soil > Palsa > Peat permafrost | place: Sweden: Abisko...
GTATCGAACCGGCGACCTGGGCTGTGTTCTGCCGGACGGGCAAATTGCGTTCCACGGCCGTGTGGACAGTCAGGTACAGATCCACGGTTACCGCGTCGAACCCGATGAGATTGTTTGCGCGCTGAACCGTCATCCCGCCGTTGCCGCCAGTGCGGTGGTAGCGCGCAGGCACGATAGTGCCAAGACCGGTGGCGCCAAGAGCCTGGTGGCCTATGTGGTGGCGCGCGAGGCTCAACCTGAAACTACGGTGCTGACGGCGTCCGGCCTTCGCGATTTTCTCTCGGCCAGTCTGCCGCACTATATGGTTCCGGCGACGTTCGTTCGGATTTCGGCTCTCCCCTTTAATTCGAACGGCAAACTGAACCGCGACGCGCTGCCCGAGCCGGCCGCCGGCAATCGCATCGAGGACGCCGGTTATCGAGCGCCCAGCACGCCCACCGAAGTAAGTCTGACCGAGATTTTGGCGGCTCTGCTGGAAGTGGATCGTGTGGGGGCAGACGACAATTTTTTCCTGCTCGGGTTCCACTCCCTGCTTGCGACTCAGGTGGCCGTCCGCGTACACGAGCGTTTCGGCATTCAACTCGGACTGCGGCATCTGTTCGAGGCCAAAACGGTGGCGCGCCTGGCTGCCGAGTTGGATCGGCTGCTCCTGGAGAAGCTCAATTCAATGAGCGATGAGGAGGTTGCCCGTTATCTGAGTCGTTAACCCGGACACAATAATGGATGCCGAAATCAGCTTGTGCCGGCTCATGGAGCCGGCGGTCATGGCTTCGCCCTACGGCTTGTATCGAAAGCTGCGTGAAGCCGATCCGGTACACTGGGATCCTTTCCTGCATGCCTGGGTAGTCACCCGGTATGCGGATATCGTAACCGTCCTTAGCCGTCTTTCGGCGGATCGCACACTCACCGCGGAGAAGTTGGACCACATGGGACTGGCGGCGATGAACCCGATCATTGAGGTGATGGCCCGGCAAATGCTGTTCCGGGATCCACCCGATCACACCCGCCTGAGAACTCTGTGCGCGGCGGCGTTTTCTCCGGCGCGGATCGCAGCGCTGCGCGGGCACATTCAACAGATAGCGGACCGTTTGATCGACCGTTTCATCGGCAAGGGAGGGGCCGACGTGGTGGAGGATCTGGCCGCGCCGATGCCCGCCATCGTCACCGCCGAAATGCTGGGCGTTCCGGTAAGCGATCACGAGAAGCTGAAGCAATGGTCCATCGACTTCGCGGAGATTTTGGGAAATTTTCAACACCAACCGGATCGCGTGGCGCGCGTGGCGGCCAGTGTCCGCGACATGACCGATTACTTCCGCGCGGCCATCCGCCGGCAGGAGACCGATCCCCATGAAGGTCTGGTGCACTCCCTGGTTCAGGCGGAAGTGAACGGAATTCGGCTGACCGAAGAGGAGATCATCGCCAACTGCATACTGACCATGATCGGTGGACAGGAGACGTCCACAAATCTGATCGGCAGCGGGTTGTTGACGTTGCTGCGGCATCCCGATCAGATGCGGATGCTTCTGGACGACCCGTCCCTTATTCCTTCGGCGGTGGAGGAGTTGCTGCGCTATGAAAGCCCCATCCAGCATACGGCGCGGGTGGCGCACGAAGACATTTCGCTGGCCGGTAAACTGATTCGCCGCGGTCAGACCGTGGTGGCAGTTCTGGCAGCCGGAAATCGCGACCCGGAGCGCTTCCCGGATCCGGACCTGCTCGATTTGAAGCGCGGGGATAAGGGGCATCTGGCGTTTGGCTGGGCGGCGCATTTTTGCTTCGGCGCTCCTTTGGCGCGCATGGAAGGGCAGCTCGCCTTCAGCACTCTCTTGCGGCGGCTGAAGAATCTGACGTTGGCGTCTGAAGATTTCGTTTGGCGCGAGAATCTCGGTTTGCGGGGACTGAGCGGCTTGCCGGTTCGCTTCGAGGCGCGGAGCAACTAAAAAAAGATGACGAGCGCCGAAACAATCTCTGAAGCCCGGCGGCAACTGCTCGAAAAATTTCGGCGCGGCGAATTGCAGGCTTCGAGCGGAGCGCTTGCACCTCTGATTCCCCAGCCGCCTGGTTCGGAGTTTCCGCTGTCGCCGGGGCTGGAGCAGCTTTGGTCTCAAGACCACTTGTCCGCCGGCGCTCCCATCAATAACGAGTCGTTCACCATTCACAAACGGGGACCGCTCGATCCATTGGTCCTGGAGCGCTGTTTCAACGAGATTGCCCGGCGGCATGCCGTCTGGCGATCCGCGTTCCCGATACGCGATGGGAAAGTTGTTCAGCGAGTGGATTCGAACGTTCGGGTGCATCTGCCGCTCATCGACCTCAGCCATCTTCCCGTTGAGGAGCGCGAAGCCGAGGCGGTTCGGATCGCCACGGACGATGTTCGGCGTCCCTTCGATCTCAACGTGACGCCTCTATTTCGCGTGCTCCTGATTCGCTGGGCCGAAGATTACCACCGGGTTTATCTCACGGTACACCGTCTGATGTTCGATTGCGTGTCCATAGATCGTGTGTTGATGGGAGAGCTGGCGGCTCTGTACAGCGCGTATTCCGCCGGCCGACCGTCTCCACTTCCTGAAGTCGCTTTCCAATATTGCGATTACGCCGCGTGGATCGAGCGTCAGATATCGAGCGGCAGTCACGCCGCCCAATTGGAATACTGGCGCCAGAACCTGTCGGAGAATCTGCCTCCGTTCGAGTTGCCTGGGGACCGGCCGCGTCCCACCGAGCCAACCTGGCGGAGTGAAATGGAGCCGTTCACCATACCGGCGCAACTGATGGAGACACTGAAGGAGTTCGGCACAAGCGAGGGTGCAACGCCCTACATGATTCTGCTGGCCGCGTTCCAGGTTCTGCTCTATCGCTATTCCGGAAAAGATGAAATCATCGTCGGCGGCAAGACCAACACGCGCGTCCGGTCCGAGTTTGAGCCTTTACTGGGATCTTTTGTGAATACGGTTGTCTTCCGCAACCCCATTGCAGCCGAGCTTTCCTTCCGGGAGTTCCTGGGACGCGTCAAGAGCACCGTGCTCGGCGCACTGGCTCACAGTGAGATTCCGTTCGAGCATGTCGTTCGTGAACTGGCCCACCAGCCCGACCTCAGCCGTCACCCCTTGTTCCAAGTTCTATTCTCGATGCGCGCGCCCTTCGCCGATCATCCGGATGGCTGGGACCTCACCGACATGGAAGTTCACAGCGGTGCGTCCGGTTTCGACCTCTTCGTCGAGTTTGCGGAGCAGCCTGAAGGCTTGGCCGGGCGGTTCGTATATAGCACCGACCTTTTCGATCGCGCCACCGTGCTGCGCTTCCAAGGACATTTTCAACGGTTGTTGCAGCAGTTGCTTGCCAATCCCGACCAAGCTGTCTCAGAGGTTCCCTTGCTCACCGAGCACGAACTGCGGACCATGCTGGTGGATTGGAATGACACCGGCAAAAGCTTCCCGGACGTGCGCATACACGAGCTGTTCGAGGCTCAAGTGGAGGCGAACCCCGATCGCACCGCGCTTGTTTTTCGCGGGCAGCAACTCAGCTATGCCGAGCTGAACGCCCGCTCCAACAAACTGGCGCAGTACCTTCGTCAAAACGGAGCGGCGAGCGGATCTCTGATCGGCGTCTACCTGGAGCGGTCGTTCGAAATGGTTGTGGCGCTGTTCGCCATTTTGAAATCCGGCGCCGCTTACGTGCCGTACGACCCGGAGCTTCCGGTATCCCGCCTGAACAGCATGCTGGACGATTCCCGTCCGGTTTGTGTGATCACCCAGCAAAAGTTCAGGGCGCGCCTGGCGGACTACTCGGGGCGCACGTTGGTGCTCGATGCCCACTGTGAAGGCCTGGACTCGCAACCGGCCACGAATCCACGTATACCCGTGGAACCTACTTCAGCCATTTACGCCATCTATACTTCCGGGTCCACCGGGGTCCCCAAAGCAGCCATCAATTCTCACGAAGCTGTGGCCAATCGCATTCTGTGGATGCAGGATCAGTACCCGCTTCAACCGAGCGACCGGGTGTTGCAGAAGACTCCCCACAGTTTCGACGTCTCCGTCTGGGAATTTTTCTGGGCTCTTATCTCGGGGGCTACACTGGTCATCGCCAAGCCAGGCGGCCACGGAGATGCGGCTTATATCGCCAACCTGATCGGCGCCGAACTCATCACAACCATTCATTTCGTACCCTCCATGTTGCGTGAATTTCTGGAGGCTGGGAACCTGGAGCGTTGTGGCTCGCTCAAACATGTCTTCGCGAGCGGAGAAGCATTGCCCGCCGACCTGCTGCAAAAAATTTATCAACGGTTGGGAGCCCAGTTGCACAATCTGTACGGCCCTACCGAAGCGGCCGTGGATGTTACCTATTGGGACTGCGGCAACCTGGCGCCCAGGGCAAGCGTGCCCATCGGACGGCCGATTTCGAACGTAAAAGTGTACATATTGGACCGGCATCTGGCGCCGGTTCCCATCGGCGTCGCCGGCGAACTGCACATTGGCGGCATCGCAGTCGCAAGCGGATATCTGAACCGGGGCGAACTCACCGCTGAGCGATTTATTCCGGATCCATTCGATCCACGTCCACACCGGCGTCTTTACAAGACCGGCGATCTGGCGCGTTTTCTCGCGGACGGCAATATTGAATACCTGGGCCGTCTCGACAATCAGGTGAAGCTGCGCGGATTCCGTATTGAGCTTGGCGATATCGAAGCAACTCTGCTCCAAAACAGCCAGGTCCTGGCCGCCGCCGTGTTGTTGAAGGAGGACGGCGGCGGCCAACGTCTGGTGGCGTACTTGGTCCCTCGTGGATCTGCGCTGGATAAGCCGTCGTTGCGCCTGTTCCTGGGTGAGCGCCTGCCCGAACACATGATCCCGTCGGCTTTCTTCGTTCTGGATTCGCTACCCAAAACCGGCAGCGGCAAACTGGACCGCGGCGCGTTGCCGGCCCCTGAGTTCGGGACAGCCACGCAAGGGGAGTTCGTTCCGCCGCAGGACGATATCGAGGAACGCCTGGTGAACGTGTGGCAGGAGGTGCTGTCAATCCCCAGGGTCGGTGTCACCGACAACTATTTCGATCTGGGCGGCCATTCCTTGTTAGCGCTGCGCCTTTTCTCCGAGATCAAGTTCTGTTTCCAGATCGAATTGCCGCTGGCGACGCTGTTCTATGCTCCTACGGTGCGGACCATGGCGGGCGTAATTCGCGACTCCGGAGTTCAAGCGGCCAGGCCCGTCGTCCCCATTCAACCCAACGGCACAAAGCCGGCGATCTTTTGTATCGGCGCTCTGAACGGTGAGGTGATTTTATTCCGGCCGCTGGCTTTGGAACTCGGGCCTGACCAGCCCCTTTACGGACTTCAGCCATTCAGTTTGGTGGACCGCCTTTCCACCGTGGAAACCTTGGCGGCCAGCTACATCGAACAGCTTCGGCAATGGGGCGAGCCCCGGCCGTTCTGCCTGCTCGGTTATTCGTTCGGCGGTTTGGTGGCCGTGGAGATGGCTCACCAGTTGAGGAAAAATGGGGCCGAACCGCCGCTGGTGGCGCTCATCGACGCGGCCTACCTGGAAGGCAGCAAAGCTCAGGAGTCATGGAAGGATCGCATCCGGCGTTACCGGTATCACCTGAATCGTATCGTCTACGGTGCAGCGGGCGTGCGTCATTTGCTGGAGCGGTTGCGATCCCGCTCGTTTCGCGTGATGCACAAGGTCTCCACCACGCTGGGGGTCGAGGTGCCGAAAATTGCGAGCGACATTGCCGGCCGGCAGCTGCTTGCGGCCGAGAGTTATCGCGCCAAGCCGTACCCGGGCCGGGTCTATCTTTTTAGGGCCGAATCGCGGCCGGAATTCTTCGACGCCAGCCGGGATTTGGGCTGGGGCGGCTTTCTTTCCGAGCTGCGGATCGAAGACGTTCCCGGAGATCACGGGACGATTAACACCGGGATGAATTTGAAAATCCTGGTGCGCAAGCTGACCGCGGCCATTGCCGCTGTTCGTTAGTACTGGTCACGGCCAGCTCATGCGTTTGCCCAATTCCATAATATGCGCGGTGTGATGCCGCGAATGCCACGCTAATGCCGGAAGAATATCCTGGATGGTCAGGATGCCGCGTTCGGGATGGAAAAGCTTGCGCGTCCAATCTTCGGGTGCGAGCGATTCATAGAACAGCACGGTACGCGCGTGGAGACCATCGAACATCGCTAGCGACGGCTCGATAGCGCCGGCCCGGCCATCCGGAAGCTCGGCCCACAGATTTTCGTCGAAAGGCTGGATGGCCGGCTCCTGTTCGGTCAATATAAGTTTGGCGCGGACATACCAGTTCAGGTGCGAGTCCGGAAGGTGGTGGGCCACTTGACGCACGGTCCAGCCGCCGGCGCGGTAGGGAGTGTCGAGTTGAGCGTCCGAAAGGTTGGCCACCGCGGCCCGTAGCTTGGCCGGCCCTTCCGCCACCTGCGCCAGATAGAGCGAGCGCTGTTCGGTGGAGACCGGAAGCCCGAATACAAATGGACCGATGGGGTAGCGGAGGTCGGGAGCGGACACAGAAGACACTTTACCAGCCGGGGCATTGGGCCGGGAGAGCTAGTCTCCTGCCCCAATGGTTCGTATCATAAATCGGGGGTGGGGCGGACGCCCGCGTCCGCGCCGGACCCCTAGTCCGGCCCTTGCCAACACGCGAACGAGAGGCCGACGAGGGCGTCGGCCGCGGTCCAGGGGACCGCCCTACATGGGCGGGAGACTAGAAGGGGATGAACAAATCGCTGGCGTGTGATAGATTCATCAGCATGGCCACGCCGACACACGCGATCGATCAAATCAAGCTCGCCATGGCGAGCACCAACGAGATCTTCAACTCTGAGGTATTTCAGAAGCGGAATTTCGCCGCTTTGGATCAAATCTACACGGCGAGCGCTACTATTCTTCCCCCGGGCGCACCTTTAATTTCGGGCCGGGCAGCCATCAAAGAATTTTGGTCGAACCTTATTTTGTCGGCCAACGCCAAATCCGCGGTGCTTTCATCGATAGACGTAATGCCCGCCGGCGACGGCGTGGTCGAGATTGGGCGCGCCGCTCTGACTATCCAGCCAGAGGGACAGGATGCGGCGGTGTTGGAAGTAAAATACGTCGTGTATTGGCGGCAGGAGGACGGCCGCTGGAAATGGCACGTCGATATTTGGAATCCAAACTCCTGATCGACCGCGCCCCTCCATTCGGGGCTGCGCCGCGCGTCGGGGCTGCGCCGCGCGGAGCGCTTCTTTTAGAAAGTTCGTTCGGAAACGGCAGCGATTTTTTTTGCAAATCCCACGCTCGATCCATCTCTGGCTGGATAGGCGTCTACGGTCACGCGGTCGCCGCGCCTGTAAGTGTCAATTTTCCAGCCGTTCATTATTTGCTGGTTCGGACTTCCCAGGTACAGCTCCCAAGTTACCGTCTTGCTCTCGTCTTTGACATCAAGATAGAGACGCACATGGGGATTGCTCCAGTCCATCTTGGTGATTGCACCTGTCAGGGTGATCGTTCGCTTCAAGTCAAACTGCGTCTGCAACGCATGATGCGCAAGCACCATCGTTGGCGCCAGCAGCAAGCTCACGCCCGCAATCAAAATAGCTAGTTTGGACCGCATCGCAAGACCTCCCGGTTAGATCCTCTACAGCACCGCTCAGTCGTAGCTGCCTTTCACTGTACCGGACTGGTTCAACCAGGTCAAGGCACCCCAGGTCAAGGCACCCAGGTCAAGCACCCGCGTGGGCGCGGATCGTCCAGGGCCCCGAATAGTTGCCCAACCGCCAGCTCCCGTTTACGGCATTGGTCATCGCCGCCTCGAACAGGTCCAGCCAGTGCGAAGTTACCGGAAGTTCGACCTGGGCTCGCCAGGTACCGTCGTAAACCTGGCCGGATGGGCGGCGGGCCTGCCAGGTTCCTTTCCAAAATTTGCCGTCTTTGCCGGCGGCCCAGGTGCCCGTTGCCAACTCCGCGCCGTCTGATCTCGAGTTGACCAGGTCCCAGCCACCGTATCCGGGGCTTCCCCGGGAGCCGCATTCCATGTTCCCGCGAACGCGGCGCCGCCGCCCGATGCTGCCCAAGTACCGTGCCACTGGGGTTGGTCAGCGCCGCCGGCGGGCGAAAAGTTCGACAGCAAAATCACGGTCCAGGCCAAATATTTCATATCCGTTCCGATCTCTAACGCCTATGTTTCTTTCGGCAAAAAAGCGCTCCACCGAGAGGTCTGACGCCGAGTTACGGTATGGGACGTCTACCCTACCAACGGGCGTGCGTATTCGAACGGCCGGTTTCCGCTGCTCCTCCAGAAGTAGGCGAGGATGATCACACTTGCGATCGCCGCGTACGCACACCACAACGAGGTGAACGCGTACCGCTTGACCTCCATTACAACCAGGAGAATCGCCAGGTTTGCCGCGCCGAAGATTATCATCGGCCTGATCTTCGACATAAACAGCGAACCGCACGTTGCGATGACGTACAGCACGGCAACCGCTGTATTGTTGGTTGCCTGGTTAATGTACACGATACTGTTTTCCCGGATGTACAACTGCAACGGGAACGCCGTCAAGGCCCACAGGATGTATAGGGCCGTTGCTCCGCCCAGTATGAGGAACGGTAGCATGCGCCGGCGGCTCCCCAGGTCGGGCTCAAACAAGAGTACGCTCAGCGGCAGCAGGAAAGGGAGGAGTCCTTGCGCATACAGCATGAACGCCGCGCCCATGTCGTGCGCCACCGCGGGCGAAAGAATCCCATCCAGTCCCAGCCAGACGAATCCCTCGATGAACTGATGAATGGCGAATAGCGTGGGCAGCCCCGCGAAAAGCAGTTCGCGCCGGTGCTTCACTTTCGTCAATGTGACGACGCCGAGGGCGCCCAGAGCTGCACTGCCGACAAAGTTCGCGGTTGCTGAAAAACACACGGCTATCAGACCTTGGCGGCCTTCCGCAGCGCCACGGCATTCATGCAATATCGCAGACCGCTGGGCGCCGGGCCATCAGGGAAGACGTGGCCGAGGTGGGCGTCACAGGTGTTGCAAATGGTTTCGATGCGTTCCAAAAACGCGGGCCCGTCAAAGCGGTAAGCGATCACATTATCCTTGATGGGCTGTGTGAAGGATGGCCAGCCAGTATGCGACTCGAATTTCTCCGACGCATCGAAGAGGACGGTGTCGCAGCAGAGACAGGAATAAATTCCCGGCTCAAAGAGGCTGCACATTTCCGAGCTGAAGGCGCGCTCCGTTCCAGCCCGCCGGGTGACGTAGTATTCCTCGGCACTTAGCTGTTCGCGCCATTCGGCGTCCGTTTTAACGACCTTGCGATCCGGCACAGGGTTGCCGCGCTTCGCCAAATTCAGAACATCGGGCCATTTGAGCATCGACTTTTATTCTAGCTGGCGCTGTGGGACCGCATTCCGGGTCTACACTTGCAGGCTTGCCCCCATCATTGTGCATGCGCCTCCAGTAAGCCGGCGAACCCCCCTCCGGGGCAGCTTGCTCGTCTGCCTGCCGCCCTTCGCTGTGCTTGTCGATGTAGCGCGCTAAGGCAGGTGGTCGACGAAACGGATGCCGCTTCGGCAGCCGGAGGGACTCGTCGGCGTTACTCCATTAGTTCCAGGATGCGGTCTGCAAATTGTTCCAGTTCGGTATCGCAGTCGACGGCTATATTATGTCCACCAGAATCCACTGCTTTATCCTTCTCTTCGTCGTGCTCTTTAAGAGCCTGGTGGACAGCGAGAACAAACCTTTGCCGGTCAAGTAACATAGTGTCTCCTCCTCAATCTTCCTCCTCCTTGAATCGATGCCTGACGAGCTGATGGAAGCTCTGCGGGCATTGACGAACAACGAGAAGCTCGCCGCAAAGAGGTGAGCTCAGGTTTCTCCACAGCTTGGTCCAAAAGGTCTTCAAACAAGACGCGGCAACTTACCATCGCTCTGCGCAAATCCTCGGGGGTGGCAAAACGCATTGCAACACACTTGAAACCGTGAGCTTCCGGTCTCCATGCATGGCAGGTGTTGGTCCAAATAGTCCGCATGATGGTGGAATGGGGCGGGAGTTGGACCGCCGCCATTCTCTATGTACAGACAGATCCGATATGTACAGACAGATGCGATGCTGTTAGAGAAGCCGGACGTACGCTCCGAGTAACTTCACAATCCCTTTCGAGGAGGCTCCGCCGTAACCACACTCGGTCACATGACCATATATCGTTATCAGCCGAAGGCCTCAAATGCGCACCGCGCACGCCGTTTAGGCGTTTGGCTGTAAGCCACCTTAGCCTCCTCCCCATCCGACGTTCGGGCATCCTCATGCCTTAGAAGGAGTGGCGGTATCGACAAGGAGAAATAAAATGCTTGGATTAGGATTGGTTGGAACCATTATTGTGATTTGTCTAGTCGTTTGGCTCGTCCGCAGGGTGGTGTAAACAAGACTAAGCGCCTGTCAAAAAATAACCATGCCAAATTTCTACGATTTCGTACGTGGCGCACGTACTCGTGCGAGCCGTGTCGAGACTCGTCTCGACACCTTTCTTGTGGGCAAACCAAGCGCAGTCATGAGTGACGGCGCTGCACGCGAGAGTGCGTGCGCCACACCAGAAGTGAAACAGTTATTTCTTGACAGGCTCTAAATGCGCGCCGCCCCTTCACGATGGCATCCCGCCGGTCTGCGCTCGTTCAACCGCATGCTGGCAGGCGCTCACGCGATGGCGGCTCGCGGGATCCGCGGTAGCCGCAATGCCACGCTGCGTTGGGTAAGCCAGCCGCCTTGGAAAAGGAGTCTGGTGCTCACCTTAGACAACACCGACCTCCACGTTTCGGTTCACCCGGAGTTCCCCTAGCAGTAGTTGAACATCGCAGTCGAACTCGCCAAGGACGGCCAACACGCTTTCTGGATTCTCGGCGCGCGCATGCAACTTACCCAGCAGAGGGACCACGGGACTTTAACTGCCGTATCGCAGGCCGACGAACGGATAGCGACAGCGGCTCGAGATCTGGGCCTTCTGGCGGAAGCCTTGCGGGCCTTGGACGAAGACGAGTCCATGCTTGGGGAAATGCTCGCGGCCGCGCCGCTCGATCCGCTGATGCATCGGCGGCTGGCGGTTCTCCATCAGTTCCGCTCGACGGTGTATTACGACGATCGGTATCCGAATCTGGCCGATCCCGCGCGCTCTCTCATCAGTGCGAAGCGTTACCTGGAAGTGGCGCAGGAAATGGCGAAGAGCGATCCGCACAACGCGTCGGCGAAGTTCAGCCAGGCTGTCGCCACGTATCGGGTGTCGTTTGTGTTGCGCGAGTTCGATCCCAATGCCGCCATCGGCCTGGCCAGCGACTCGGTAAGAATGTTCGACGAGCTGATTGCTTCCGGGCACGCCAGCTACCTGAATGAATCGCGGCACATCCAGGCTTTGCAGCGGTTGGGAGAAGCACAACTCAAGGCCGACCGGTTGACGGAAGCGTCGCGCTCGGCTGAGGAGGCGCTGGCCGGGCAGCGGACGATTATAGCGAAAAACCCCGCGATCTCGGACGAGCGTAACAAACTGGTGCCCTTGTTGATTTTGGCCGGGAAGATCGGCGCGGCTTCTGGAAACGACAAGCTGGCCGAAAGCCGGCTGCGGGAAGCCCGTGACGAAGCGCAACGGATCGCTAAAGGTGGTGAGCTCACCAGCTTGATTCCGTCAGCCCACTCGGAGGAGGCATTAGGGGATTTTTATGCGCAGCGCGGCCGCGTGGATGAAGCGCGCGCGTGCTATCAAAGTTTGGCGGAGCTTTGGCGAGGCTTTCCCGAGGGAAACGAATATGTGGGCCGGCAGAAAGCTTCGACGAAGAGCTTGTTGGCCTCTGTACGCTAGCAGTCAGCTTCCGTAGGGCGCGTTGAGTTCCGCCCTGGTAGCTGGGGTGTCTTGTATAAACTTTCTGGCTTTCCTTGCGGCCCGTGCCCACCCAATTTCGCCAGCGCTTCGCTGAGTTCGCAACGCACTATAATGAGTCGATCTGCGACGACAGAAGATTGAGCCATCATGCAAAATGCCGACGAGCAAATGTCCCGCCCGCCGGTGAAAGGTATCGTCTGGGGCATAGTCCTCAATGCAAGCATCCCACTGATTCTCTATAAGCTTTCCAAGCGCTACGTGTCGCCCTCCCAGTTCAGGGCTTTGGTGATTGCTTCCACTTTCCCTCTGGGCAAGATTCGCCGGGGCGAGCAGGACATACAGCGCCCAGGCAATGATGACGTCACCGACGAAGCTGGTGATGTAACAGACGAACTTGAAAGTGTAAGCAAAGCCGGAGTCTTCGAACCGATAGTTACCCGAAGGCAGCTTTTCGATGGTTACGATGTCATTCACCTGGCTCTTGGAAGGATTCACCTTCCATTTTCCGAAGTAGGGGGCGTCGGCAGCCACAACCGTGGATACCGCAACCAAAGTGAGCGGAAGTGCTGGATGGATTTTCATCCGCTTCCTCCTTTTGGGGTGGCCGCATTGTAGCTTTACGCCCTACTTCGCGGGTTCTGGCTTCGCCGCCTCTGACTTTGGCGGCTCCGGTAAAGGCGCGGCGCCGTCCAGCATGTACACCAGCAGTCTCGGCGGGGTCGCTGTCGCTGAGTTCTGCGGTCCGGCATTACCGATCACAGTGCCGACGCCGCCCATCAGCGCCACGTATTGCTTGCCGTCCAGTTGATAGGTGATCGGCGGACCCATCCCGCTCTTCAGTCCCGTCTGCAGCTCGAGCAGTTGCTCGCCCCGGTCGGCGCTGTAGGCCATGAGACGCCCGTCGTTGATTACCTGAAATACGAGATTGCCGGCGGTGCTCACCGTTCCGCCGCCGATTCCTCCGCCGCCCGGCATGCGCCAACGAAACTTCTGCGCCACTGGATCCCACGCGATGAGCGCGCCCCTACTGCCTGTCCCTTCCAGCGGCTCCGGACCAATCACCGGAATCTTGTTCTCGCGCGGGGCCGGCATCGGACGCAGCAGGCCGTTGTTCGGTGTCCGGTCCGTCTTGAGCTCGAACTTATCCACGCTCGCAAAGGTCCAACTGCTGCCCGTGTTGGCGGAAATGTACACCAGCCCGGTGGCCGGATTAAACGACATGGGCGACCAGTTGTGCGCGCCGCCCGCCGACGGAAAAATGGTGACAGGCTCGCGCGAGTAGCGCACTTCTGGATTCACGATGGGCCGTCCAGTCTTCGGATCCACGCCCTTCGCCCAATTCACTTTGGCGTACGGCTCGGCCGAGATGAATTCGCCGGTGACGCGATCCAGCACGTAGAAGAAGCCGTTCTTGCTGGCCTGCATGATCACCTTGCGCGGAGTCCCGTTGATGGTGAGATTCGCCAGCATCAGCTGCTGGACGCTGTCGAAGTCCCACGTGTCGTCGGGCACCAGCTGGTAATGCCACTTCAATTCGCCCGTGGAGGCTTCGACGGCGAGAATGGAGCACGCGTACAGGTTGTCTTTGCCGTTCGCGCCGCGAAACTCCTCCGGCCACGGTTCGGCGTTGCCGGTGCCCGCGTAGACCAGGTCCGTCTCCGGATCGTAGGCGATGCCATCCCACACCGCGCCGCCGCCGCCGAGCTTCCACGCATCGGGGTCCCAAGTTTCGGAAGCTTTGCGCATGGCGGAATTTTCGAACGGCTTCGATGGATCGCCGGGAATGGTGTAGAAACGCCACAGGCGATGGCCGGTGAGGGCGTCATAGGCGTCGAAGAAACCGCGCTTGGGGTGATCGCCGCCGCTGATGCCCACCATCACTTTGCCGTCGGCGATGCGCGGCGCCATGGTGATGGTGTATTCGTCCTGCGAATACGCCACGCGCGCTTCCCAGACCGGCTTTCCGGTTTCAGCGTCCAGGGCTTGCAGACGGCCATCGATGATGGGCGCGATGATCATGCCTTGATAGATGGCGATGCCGCGATTCACTACGCCGCAGCAGATGGCGGACCGCACGGCGTTCTGATTCACTTCCGGATCCCAACGCCAGCGCTCTTTGCCGGTGCGCGCATCCACCGCGAACACGACGCTCCAGTTGGTGATGCCGTAAATGACGCCGTTCCAGACCAGCGGGGTCGCTTCCTGACCGCCGCCACCGGCGCCCACGTCGTACCACCACGCGAGTCCCAGCCGCTTTACGTTGCTTGGGTTGATCTGATCCAGAGGACTGTAACGCGTTTCGCCAGGCGTGAAACCGTAGGTGAGCCAATCGTTGCCGGATTGGCCGGCGGCCTTCAGCGCGGCGTCGTCGACGCGGCGTGGCTGCTGCGCCAGGGCCATGGACAGGGCCAATGCCAGCGGCGGCAGGCATCGGAAGATTTTCATCGGGCGCTCGCTCCTTGCGATTGACCACAATATCAAACCCCTGGCCACCGCGCCCGATAAACTACTCGCGGCGCGGCACAAAAGAGGGCCGTGGGGCATCCATTCAATAGCCCATGACCTATTGACACTCCTTAATACGATAGTCTATACTCTATTAGTAAGATCCAGTATGATAGGTTATAACCTATGAAAAAAGCCCGGCTTGCCGCCCAATCCCGCCTGCATCTGGATCGACGCCTCCGGAAACTGCGCCCAGTCGCTCGGCCCGTACGGGGGTGGATCAAAGCCATCCGCGAGGCTCTGGGCATGACCACGGCGCAATTGGCGACACGGCTGGGCGTGAAGCAACCGTCCGTGGTTGCGATCGAGCAATCCGAGGCCAAGGGCACCATAGAACTCGCGACCCTGCGGCGCGTGGCCGAAGCGCTCGACTGTACTCTGGTTTATGCACTGGTTCCTAAGCGGCCCCTGGAAGACGCCGTTCGTGATCGCGCACGGGCGTATTTGCGCGGGCGCCGGGGGCCAGTGGAGCATTCGATGTTGCTCGAGGACCAGAAAGTACCGCGACGGTACTCCAAAGCGCGGCTCGACGAAATCCTGCGCGAGACAAATCCGCGCCTCTTCTGGGACTAGCCGTTGAGCGATCTTTTCGAGCAGCCGGACAATGCCACACCTCTGACGCCGGAGGAAATGAGAGATCTGATCCCAACGTATATTGCCTACCGGAGCGAGTTGAATGAAGCCGAGCAGGAGAACATCACACGCGCCCAGGATTGGGCGCTCGGGCGCCGCCGCGATCTGCTGAGCGAGAAATTCATCAAGGATCTGCACCGGCACATGCTGGGCGAAGTATGGCGGTGGGCTGGGAAATTCCGGACCAGCGAACGCAATCTCGGGATCCCCTATTATGAGATCCCCGTGGCGCTACGCCAGTTGCTCGACGACGCCGAGGCATGTATCGAATACCAGAGCGATCCGCCGGACGAAATCGCGGTGCGCTTCCATCACCGCCTGGTGCAGATCCATCCCTTCCGGAACGGCAATGGGCGGCATTCCCGCCTGATGGCAGATCTGCTGGTGATGAGACTCGGGCGTGAGCGCTTCACCTGGGGCAGCGCCGGCTTGCGGGATGCCGGCCAGGCGCGCCGGCGCTACATCGCCGCCTTGCAGGCCGCCGACAACCACGACCGCGGCCCGTTACTCGCGTTCGCGCGCTCCTGATGGCGTGGTCCACGCCCGGATAGTGCTATCGTCGTTTGCTTGGCCCCTGTACTCCAAGGCATCCGCGTTCTCGATTTGAGCACCATCGTCGCCGGCCCCACCGCCAGCATGATTCTGTCGGACCTGGGCGCCGACATCATCAAAGTGGAACGCACCGGAGGAGGCGAAGATGGCCGCGGGATGGGTCCGCATCGCGGCGAATGGGGCGCTTACTTCGTGGCGCTCAATCGCGGCAAGCGTTCCATCGCGCTGGACCTGGCCAAGCCAGAAGGGCGCGAAGCGGTGCTACGCCTGGCATCGGGCTGCGACGTGTTTCTCGAGAACTTTCGCGGCGGCAAGGTGGCGGCGCTGGGGCTGGACGAAGCGGCTGTTCGCGCGCTCAAACCCGACATTATTTATGCCTCGCTCTCCGCCTATGGCCCCGGCGGACCCGATTACACCAAGCTCGGTTACGACGCCGTTCTGCAAGCGCGCACCGGCATCATGAGCGTCACCGGCACGGGCGCTGGACATCCCATGCGCACCGGCGTTTCCATCCTGGACGTAACCACCGGTACCTGGATCGCGCTCGGCATTCTAGCTGCATTGCTGGAGCGCAAGACTTCCGGCCAGGGCCAGCGCGTGGATGCGTCGCTTTTTCAAACCGGCATCCTCTTTATGTCCTACCATCTGGTCTACCGGCAATTTTTGGGGATCGATCCTCAGCCGCAAGGCGCGCGGCACAAGGCATTCGCGCCCTACGGCTCTCTGCCCACCGGCGACGGACAAATCATGCTGGGTATTTCGGGCGATCGCCAATTTCAACGCTTATGCTCGGCGCTCTGTCACGAAGAATGGGCCAGCGACGCGAGGTTTCTTACGAATCGGGATCGCGTAGCCAATGTTGACGAGCTTGAGAATCTCATTGGCACAGTGCTGCGCACGCTGCCGACATCGCATTGGGTGGCGCTCTTCGATGAAAACGATATTGCGAACGATCCTATTCAAAGCCCGAGTCAAGTGTTACAAGATCCGCAGGCCGCCGCGCTTGATCTTTTCGCTCAAATCAATCTAACTGGCGAGCAGCCGATCGTGCTGCCGCGCCTGCCGATCAACCTTTCGCTGACTCCGCCTGTTCCGAAGGGACCTCCACCCGGCATCGGCCAACACAGCCGCGCTATCCTGCACGAAGCCGGCTACAGCGACGCCGAAGTGGATGAATTAATCCGCATCGGCGCATGCGGCGCATGAGCTGATCTTGCGCCCGCCGCGCCTATCAATCCGCCACGCGAACCAGTACTTTGCCCATGGGCCCTTCGGCCAGCCGCGCGAACGCCTGCTTCACATCGTCGAACGCGAACACGCGATCCACCACCGGCTTTTGCCCGCTCGCGTTCAGCCGTCCCGTAATCTCTTTCCACGCCGCCTGCGCCTGCTCCGCGGTGAAATCTGAAACAGCGACCCCGCCGATCCGATTGCGCTTGAAAAAAAGCGCCGCAGTATTGAAATTCGGCACTTCGCCCGCGCTCCTGCCCACCACGCTGATGCGTCCGCCGTAGCCCAGCATCGCGATCAGTTGATGGAACAAGGCTCCGCCCACGCTATCGACGACGATGTCCACTTTTTTGGGCGCGATGGCCGCCAGCGCGGCTTTGCGCAGGTTCGGATCGCCCGGGTCGAACACGAAGTCGGCTCCCATCGCGCGCAACCTCGCGCCTTTCTCGGCGCTCCGCGATAACGCCACCACGGTGAAACCCATCGACTTGCCGAGTTGCACCGACGCGGTGCCCACGCCTCCAGAGGCCCCGGTGACCAGCAGCACCGATCCAGCGGTAAGCGGCGCCGGCGGATCACTCCACTGCGTCAAGGCCTGCCACGCCGTCAAGTACACCAGAGGCGCCCCGGCCATCTGTTCCAGTGACCAGCCCTCAGGCGGCGGCGCGACGCTCGCAGCCGAAACGATCACTTTCTCGGCCAGCGTTCCCCACTTTTCAACGCCGCAATCGCAGCGCAGTATCCCAACCGTGTCGCCGGCCTTGACGTTCGAAACTCCCGCGCCGGCAGCCATCACTTCACCCACGCCGTCGCGTCCCGGAATGTGCGGCAAAGCAGGCTTGGCGGGATACATCGCCTCCGCGAGAAATGCGTCCGCGGGATTCAGCGCGGCAAATCGCACACGCAGTAGAATCTGACCGGGACCTGGCTGAGGGTCGGGCGCCTCGCCCAACCGCAAATTCTCGACACCGTTGAACGCATCCATGAACCATGCACGCATTCCCGTATTCTCGCGCACTCTGACAAGAATTCTGTATTCTGAGTTCAGTGGCCCATGAATAAGGTTTTTCCGGATAGCGACGCGGCGATCTCCGACATTGGAGACGGCGCCACAATTATGCTCGGCGGCTTTGGGCTGGCCGGCATGCCGGAGAACCTGATTCGCGCTCTGGTTCGAAAAGGCGTGCGGGGACTGCACACCATCAGCAACAATTTGGGCGTGGACGGCGTGGGGTCCGGCGTCATGCTGGAGGCCGGCATGATCGCTTCGCACTTGGGCAGCTACGCGGGCGAGAACAAGCTGCTGGAGTCGCTGGTGCTGGCCGGCAAGCTGAAGCTCACGCTGATCCCGCAAGGCACTCTCGCCGAACGCATGCGCGCCGGCGGTGCGGGTATCCCAGCTTTTTACACGCCGGCGGGTGTGGGCACCGTTGTCGCCGACGGCAAGGAGGTGCGCGAGTTCGATGGCCGCAGCTATTTGCTGGAACGCGCGTTGACGGCCGATTTCGCGCTCATCAAGGCCTGGCGTGGCGACCGGCTGGGCAATCTGGTGTATCGCAAGACCGCTCAAAATTTCAACCCCATGATGGCGGCCGCGGCGAAAATCACCATCGCCGAGGTGGAGGAACTGGTGGAACCCGGCGCTATCGATCCGGACCGCGTTCGAACGCCTGGAGTGTACGTCCAGCGCATCGTGCATGGCGAGCGCTACGACAAGATAATCGAACGAAGAACGCTAAGGACCAAAGCATGAGGAAAAATGGACCCGCGTGAGCGCATCGCGCGCCGCGTGGCGCAGGAACTTCGCGACGGCTACTATGTGAATCTCGGCATCGGGATTCCTACCCTGGTTGCCAACTACGTCCCGGCGGGCATCGAAGTGATTCTGCAATCGGAGAACGGCATGCTCGGCGTCGGACCTTATCCTTTGCCGGGCGAAGAGGACTGCGACCTGATCAACGCGGGCAAAGAGACTGTCACCGAATTGCCTGGCAGTGCTTATTTCTCGAGCGCCGAATCGTTCGCCATGATCCGCGGCGGCCACATCAACCTCAGCATCCTGGGCGCCATGGAAGTGGATCGCGAAGGAAACCTTGCCAACTGGACGGTCCCGGGAAAAATGGTGAAGGGCATGGGCGGCGCCATGGATCTGGTGGCCAGCGCCCGCCGCGTGATCGTCGCCATGGAACATGCCACCAGGATCGGCGCTCCCAAGATTGTCGAAAAGTGTACACTGCCTCTGACCGGAATTCGCGTGGTGGAAACGATCGTCACCGAGCTTGCGGTAATTCGTGTCACGCCAGACGGCCTGGTGCTGGAAGAGTTAGCGCCCGGCGTCACGCTGGAAGAAGTTCAGAAATTCACCGCGCCGAAACTCATCGTCCGTTAGTCTTGGCTTTGGCGTCTGCCGCGCGGCCGGCCCGGAGTACGTTCTCGACGGCGAGATTGCCCTCGTGGCAGGCGTATTCGTAAATCCGATATTGGTCGTCGCGAGTCAGCGGAAACGCCACTTTCCATGGCCGCGTGTATATGGGCGGATCGTCGATGGTTACTTCGTAACTGATGGTGTCCGGACTGACGCGCGTAAAGCGCTCCACAACGTGCAGAGCCTCGCTCTGCGGGATGCCTTTGATGCGCAAGGTTGCGGCGCTGGTGCCGATGGAGCCCTTGTTGTTGTAGTTGGTGGTGTCCACCACCAGCGTCTGGCCTTCCCAGTGGCCGCGCGAATCTCCATTCCACATGCGGACGCCGGCCGGGACATGCGGGCGGCCATCCAGGGGTATGATGCGCGTCTCGTGAATCATTTCGTAGAGGATCGCCACATAGCCGGGGGTTTGCACGATCTGGTAGGCGTTGTTGTAGCCGGCCGGGAACATGCCGGCGGGCACGCCGCGCGTGATGCAGCGGTCCCAGACGCTCATGTACTCGTAGGAATCGGCGTTGTGCGCGACGTTGTAATCGCGTTGCGCCAGCGCCGCGGCGGAAACCGGAACGCGGCCGTCCGGCGGGTCTACCACCAGCGACGTCTGGCGCGTGGAGACCACTTTGGTGCCGGAGTCGAACCAGACCTGATTGTAGTTGCCGACATCGCCGGGTTTGGGCGGCTGATCGACACGATTCTCGGCGGCGCGTTTTTCGGCCTCCGCGGCCTCCTGGGGAGTCAGCACCGGTTTGCCTGCGAGCTCCGCCGGGCGCTCGAAAGGCGTGATGGTAGCGTTGGTCCAGGTGCCTTCGAGGTCGGGCTGGCCATCTGGCGTTTTCGGCGCCATCCAAGCCGGCCCGGCCACGCACGTGCAGATCAACGAAAACGTCAGGCAAGCGAAAAAAATATGGCGCATGGGAAGCCTCGTCCTATTATCAGCCGGAAAGGCCGCCGGGCCAAGTTGAAAACCAGCTGCGCCTTGACCAGGTGCTGCTTCCGATCAACACCAGGTAGTTGACCGGCCCAGTATCGGCGACAACCAGCCGCACCGGCTAGACTCCCAATTGTTTCAGGGTATCGCGATCAAGCTCAAAATCTTCCAGGGTGTAGTCTTCATATACGTCATGGGATTTTAGGAACCCATTGAGCTGGTATCTGGTTCCAAAACCGAGCAGCTGCCGCAGCTCAGGCTTAGTGCTGCGGCCGCTCTTGAAATCTTCGAGCGCCAGGGCTTCCAAGGCTCGGCGAGAGAGGTCGCCGCCGGATACACCCATGCGACAGGCCAGCTCATCGGGAATCTGAACGGTCAGTTCCATGCTCTGACACCCTACTTCATCAGGATACCTGTTGCGGACCGAGCTCGCCACCGAGTTGCCTGACGCCCTCCTTTCCCGTACCCTGAGAATTGTGGAAGTTTACTTCACTCCTGAGCAAGAGGCGCAGCTTGCGCAGATTGCCACGAAGGCTGGAACCGACGCCGAGCGGTTAGTGAAAGATGTCGTGTTGCGTCTCCTGGAGGATGAAGCCCGCTTCAATACGGCCGCTCCGGAATTGCCGGTTTTGCATTTAGGCAATGGGCGCTCTCCACCGGCGCGACATCTACAACGATGTCCGTTGAGCCGGGAATCGTCGACGCCAATGTTCTAGCCTATGCGACGAACGCTGACGCCCCTCTCCACGCGGCCTCGCGCGCCTGGCTCGAAGCGGCTCGCGACCCTTCGACTACGCTCTATGTCACGTCCCAGGTGCTCTGCGAGTTTTATTCGGTTATCACCAACCCGCGACGAGTGGCTGCGGCGTGTTCTCCGAAAGAAGCCCTACGAATTATTTCAGCCCTGTTAGCTTGAATCCATGTTTTGCCGAGCCCAGTTCGTGCCGTCAAGGGATGGATGGAATTGTTGGAGCGTCATCCCGTGACTGGCGGAGATGTTTTCGACCTACAATTGGCAGCGACCATGAAGGCCAATAATGTTCAGCGAATCTATACATTCAACGCCGAAGATTTCGAAGTGTTTCCAGAACTGACTGTCGTCGTCCCTCACGCTTAGAGGACCGCCTTAGCCAGAGAACCTCGTCAGAAGCGTCCCAACCGTAAGTGATTCCGATCCACAAGAACCGGGAGAGAAAATGCCTAGCAGCCCGCGTCTAAAGTGCAAAAACATGTGGTACTGAAAATGTTTTGATCTTACAATCGATCTATGGCGATGGGGACGCGAAAGAAGCGGCAAAGACAAGAGGAACTCTGGTACGGCGGCGAGCTTCCGA
>Ga0302325_10009321_pt1 | contig 21441 bp, 20 predicted proteins | sample Palsa_T0_2_FD_201948 | JGI IMG/M metagenome (GOLD analysis project Ga0302325, IMG submission 201948) | Peat permafrost microbial communities from Stordalen Mire near Abisko, Sweden - Palsa_T0_2 | ecosystem: Environmental > Terrestrial > Soil > Palsa > Peat permafrost | place: Sweden: Abisko...
ATCAGAACGCAAGTGAATGGTTCAACCCGGCGGCCTTTACGCTGCAACCGTTCGGCACCTACGGCAACTCGGGCCGCAATATCATCTGGACTTCACCTCAATTGCAGATTGATACCTCACTGTTCAAAGACTTTGCGCTAAAGGAACGCGCCAAGCTGCAATTTCGGGCGGAGTTCTTCAATATGATCAACCATCCGAATTTCCGCGCCAACAGCCTGACGAGCAGTTTTGATGCTCCTGGAGCGGGATCGTTCACGGCAGCGCAGCCGGGACGGCAGATCCAGTTCGCGCTTAAAATGATTTTCTAAGCCGTTATTGCTGGTTGAAACCGGCGGCGTTGCGGAACGCTTCGACGTAGTGCCCGTCTTTCTTCGGGATGTGGGTCCGCAATTCCGCCTTGGTCTTCTCGATATCTGCGGGCGTCCAGTCCGGCCGGTAATGGTGTATGGAAGGTTCCCACTGGCTGACGTGCGCCATGGCGGCATCCAGCTTCTTCTCGACCACGCTATCGATATTCACCCAGTAGTTGGCGTCCTTCTCCGTGACGTAATAATAGAATTCCTGCGGAACGATCCACGGCTGCAGGCCCTCATGCAGCAGTTGGTTCGGAAAATAGAGATGCCACTCGGCGGCGCGAATGGCGTCCAGGGTATTGTTCGCGGCCATGCGATGGTCGGTCTTGTGCCATCGAACATACTCCGTGCCGGGGTCGATCGACAAGACCACGTCGGGGCGCACCTGCCTGATGATGCGAGTCACCTCCTCGACCAGATCGCGCGTATTCGCGTACTCGAGCATGCCGTCGTGGTACTCGAGCCACGAGATATTTTCTTTAGGAATCCCGAGTATACGGCAAGCCTCCTCCTCCTCGTGCATGCGGATTGCCGCCAGCCGGTTGCTGCTCATTTCCGGATCGTAGGAACCTTTATCGTCGTTGGTATAAATGACGATGCGGACGCGATTGCCGCCTTTGGCCAGAAGCGCCAGTGTTCCGGCGCAGCAGAAGGTATCGTCGTCCGGATGCGGCGTGAAGATTTGGATGGTCTTGCCGTGTAGATCTTCGAGCCGGGTTTGCGATTGGGGATAGAGCGGGAGAGCCGCTATCGCGACGAGAACGGTCCATGGGAGAATTCGTATCGAAGCGCGCATGATGGAACTGAAACTATAGCCGACAGCGGGTTCGGCGCGCAAGATCAGGCTATGGCTCTGGCGCGACGACCGTGATTTTTACGTCGCGGAATGCGCCGGTTTCATCGAAGGATCCGAAGCCAACCTTACCCGCGCCGAGGCTGCGGTCGCTCGCTTCGAGCGCGGGGATGGCGTGTCCATCCACAGTCACGGCGACGGCTCCGGCATTCGCGTCGTGAGTCAGCCTCACATGATACCAGCGGCCCGTCGCCGCAAGCGAAGCTGGACCCCGCTCTGCGCTGATGCGCACGCGCTCGCCACCGTAAACGTGGAAGATGCCGTTGTGTACCGGCTGCGCCGCTGCCTGGTCGACCGATAGATGGGCATAGTCGAAATGAGCCTCATCCCGGTACGCAAAAACAATCATCAACGAACGGCCGAGAGGCATTACATCCGCCTCGATGTCGACGCGTTTATAATCCGGGACGTCCGCCAAAGCGAATTGGATCGGACGCCGCGGGCCCGGCAGTGGGCCGCGATTGGTCACCAGGCGCAGCACCGGGACGCCGTTTTCGCGCTCGATTTTCCAGTCTGAACCGACCCTTACCGTCCAGGAACGGCCGAATATTTCGAGCGTGTCTGCATTCGCGACCACAGAGGCTACCACCACCAACAACTGCGCGAGCTTCATCTCGTACGCGAGCTTCATCTCGTAATGGTAGCCTCACTTATGGTACTTGAGTGAGCCGATAACTTACGGAAATAGCGGATGCGGAATCAGTTGTCCCGTGACTGTGCCGGAAGTTATCTTGGTTTGTCCAGAGACAGACGTCTGCGTTGTCGTATAGCTGCCGCTGAACTGGTTGCCGCTCGAGGTCACCGTCACTATTAATGTCGTCAGGTTCTTTGCAGATAGTGACCCGTCCGGATTCACCGCGAGGCTAAGGTACTGTACATACAGGTTGGACAGTGTAGGCAACACCTGCCAAATGCCATGTCCCGGGGTGCCATAAGTCGCGGCGCCAGTCGTAGATCCCACGTTGGGAACCACTTCCGAAGTGTCGGTCTCAATCACACTTCCGTCCGAAGTAAATGTAGCCAGGCCAAAGGTCGCAGCCGTGGGTGTAGGCGGCGTACTCGGTGTCAAGGTAATTTGCCATGATCCGGCTAAGGACGGCGTTGCTGCTGCCAGGAATATGGGCTGAGACAGAATCGCCATCAGCCCGCAAACGATCGATGCTAAGAACGTTTTTCCGAACATAAATCCTCCCGCGAGTGCAATTTTACCCCGCTCTCGTACGTATCAATGGAGGTTTTTGCGCGAAGCAGTACTAGTGCTCCCGGACACCTAATTGATCGAACAGAAACGCCAGTACGTCAGCGTCCTGGGCGATTTCTTCGCTGAGCGCCGTGCCGATCCCATGGCCCGCATTGCTGGTGGTTCGCAGCAGGACCGGATTCTTCGAGCCGCTGGCCTGCAGCCGGGCGGTCATCTTGCGCGAATTGGCCGGGTCCACGCGGGGGTCGTTGGCCCCGGTCAGAAAAAGGACAGAGGGGTACTGCGTCCCATCCACCACGTGATGGTAGGGAGAGTAAGCGTATAGAGCGCGGAACTGTTCGGGCTCCTTGACCGTGCCGAACTCAGTGACATTGAACGCGCCATTCGGATACAACTCCACGCGAAGCATGTCGTAGATGCCGACGTACGACACGACCGCGCGATAGAGCTCCGGGTGCTGGGTCAGGGAAGCGCCCATCAGCAGGCCGCCGTTACTCCCGCCCTCTATAGCCAGCCGCGCCGGAGTCGTGTAACGATGCTCGATCAAATAGTGGGCCGCCGCGGCGAAATCATCAAACACGTTCTGTTTCTGTGTCAGCATTCCGGCGCGATGCCAGGCATCGCCATACTCACTGCCGCCGCGCAGGTTGGCGATCGCATACACGACTCCGCGATCCAGCAGCGCGCGCAGCCGCAGCGAAAAGACCGGACTCAGGCTGATGCCGTAGCCGCCATAACCATAGAGCACTACCGGGTTACTTCCATCGAGCTTGGCGCCTTTTCGCCGGATGATATTGATCGGTATTTTGGTGCCGTCTTTAGAGACGGCGAATTCGCGAAGCACTTCCGCATCGTGGAAATCGGCCGGAGCTGTTTCATAGAGCGCCGTGCGCTCGACCGTTTTTGATTCGGGATCGAAGCGCATCCAGGCGGGTGGCCGCAGATAGCCGCTGGTCAGAAACAGCAGCTCCGCCCGGTTGTAACGCACCATTCGCCTCACCGAGGAGACGGGCTCCAGCGGGACCATCGATTGGAAATGACCGGATAAATCGAACACACGAATCTGGGAGGGTCCGCCGACCACATCCCCAACGTATAATCGCCCTTCGCATGGCAGGAAACTTTCGATGGCGTGCCGGCCTTCCGGAACCACGATGCGCGCATCCGCGAGCCGGGCCCCTTCGAGCGGCATGCGCAGGATCGCGCCCAGTGGAGCATTGTGGCGGGAGAGCAGGTAGATGCTGTCGTCCGTCCCGAAGGCAATCTGGGAAACCTCATCGGAGAGCAGCGTAATCTGGCGCCACTGCCCGTCCGGCCGCAACAGATAATGCGCAAACTCGCCTCCATCGCCATACGCCATGGCTGCCAGGATGTAACGGCCATCGCCTGAAGACTGCAGTGCGATTTCGGCAATGCGCGGGAAGTCTTTGCCGAGGGAATAAGTATCCTGCGCGGTGGGCGTCCCCAGGCGGTGAAAGTAGACCTGCTGATAGAAGCTCATGTCCGCCGCCGGACGCTCCGTGCCGCGCGGGTATCGCGTGTAATAGAAGCCCGAGCTATCCGCGTTCCAGGCCACGCTACCCCCGGCCGTGCCGCCGTTCACTCGCGGAACGACATCGTTGATCGGTTGGCCTGTCTCCACGCTGTAGACATGCACGTCTCCGCTTTCGCTGCCGCCCTGGGAGAGAGACACGGCGACGTATTTGGCATCGGTCGAAGGCGCGTAAAAATCGATGGAAGTGCCGCCGGTGCTGTCCGACTGGTTGGGATCGACGATCACACGCTCCGACGCGATCTCGCCGGGCGACGTCAGCGTTACCAGCAGGGCTTGTTCATTGGGCGGCTGCGACTTCAGCGCGAATAGCAGACCCGGCCGGGATGTGAGCGCGAAGTATCCGGGCGATGGATGCATGTACATCCGCTTCAGCTCGTCGTAAAGGGTTGCCCGCGCGGGTAGATGATCGAGGTAAGCGCGGGCATACTGGTTTTGCCGGTCGCTCCATTGCCGTACCGCCGGATCGGAGAAGTTTTCGAGCCAGCGGTAATCGTCCACGACCTGGACGCCGTTATAACTATCGGTAACTGGTTTCTTCGCCGTGGGCGGCGGGGGCCCGGCAGCGCTGGCTAAAGCGACAGCCAGGGCAAGATAGGACGGCTGCATCCAGCTATTCTAGCCTCCCTTATGCCCGCCCGCGTATGCCGACGCCGAGCTTTTTCTTGGCGTACTCCAGGCTGCGTTCCAGATCAATCCGCTGCTGTTCCTTGAGCGCCGCCTCGATCACAGGCGCGTTGTCGGACCATTCTCCTATCACCATGGATCCCATGAAAGGCCGCCCGCTCTTCGCCAGAGCGAGAAATCGCGCGAACTCCCAGGCGGGAGTCTTGGTGAATGCCTTCCAATAATCCGGCTCGAGATACGGCAGCACTTCGGGTGGCCGGCCGGTGATGATCTCGAGCTGCATGGCGGCGCCCGGGCACAGTTTGCGATAAAGCTCGACGAAGTGGGGGAAGTTCACAGCGCCGTCTCCCAGCGCGACCCACTGGGCCGCAGCGCCGCGCGGATGTTCGAAAACAGCGCTGTCGCGAACGTGCGAGGTAACCACATACGGCGACAGGATCTCGAGTGTGAGGAGCGGATCTTCGACCACCCACATAGGGTTGCCCGTATCCAGGCAAGAGCCGACGAAATCCTTACCGGCCTCCTCGATGATGAATTTCACTTCGCGCGCCTGCATGTCGCCGGCGTGATTTTCTACACCGATGCGCACGCCCAGATCGAGTGCCAGCGCACGCACCGAGCGCAGCACTTTGACCGTATTCTCCATGTGCGCTTCGAGCGGCACGGTGGTGTGGCGATCAGCACGCGTTCCCATGTAGCAACGCATCACGGAGGAGCCTACCGCATGAGCCGCGCGCAGCCCGCGCGTAACATACTCGACGGGCTCGCCTTCCTTCCTGTTGTAGCTGGTCGAGGACGGGCAAATGCAGCCGATACCCGCGTCGATCGAGACACCCACGCGCGCGGCATGGTCCTTCACCTGTTGCAGGTAGGCCGGCTCCAGATTCTCGTAGTCGCCGAGACTTGAAAGCTGAACGGTGTCGAGTTTGAGGCTGGCCGCGTAATCGAGAAGCTGGAAGGCCTTCCAGTGGAAGGCTCGTATGGAATACGAATCGAACCCGAGCTTAATGGGAGGTTCGGCGGCGGAGCTCATAGCAGCCACCGCGGCCGTAGCGGCCGTCTGCAAAAATGTGCGCCTGCGCATAGCAACTGTTCTATCATTTTTATTTTTATCCCGGTTTCGAGAACGAGATACCCGCGAAGCTTACTACGCTTTCGGGATCGATATTCCACTGCTCGTATCGGAGCAACTCGCCGCGCGCTCCCGGCAGGGCTTTCAAGAAGGTGTAAAGCGGGGAGGAGCCGCACCATTTCAAATCGTCCCGGTTCTCCTGGATAAGGCTCCAGAAGCCGGCACTATCCGATTCGACGACCCGCTCAATACGCTTCCGGTCACGATCGGCAACCTCGGCCATAATGCCCCGATCGGCGTGCGCCGGGAAACCATCGTGATACCGCGAGCCCATGTGCGCCATGTCAATGCCCAGCACCCACAGCAGATGATCGCTTTCACGCGCGGCCATCTCGCCCAGGGATTCCAGAAAACGCTTCACGCCGTCATCTCGTTCCGGCGCCCCTCCCGTGTACAAACTTTTGGCGAACTGTCCGCAAAGGATCGGAAGAATGCGGATGTCAGGGCCATAGATATGTTGCAGGAAGACGACTTGAAACTCCACGGTGTGCTCGAAGGAATGGCAGTAGTCTTCCATGAGGACAGCGCCGCCGCCATCCGCCGCGAGCCGGTCGACCAGGGCGGTGTTGGTGGCGGTTTCGCCGAGCGGCGTAACGAATGGTTTGCGGGTGAGACCGAAATGCTCGGGCTCGCCGTAGTGGGAGGTGGCCAGAATGACGAAAGTGCGATCCTTCAACTCGGGTCCGAGGGCCCGGTACGCGGCACGATAGGACTGCCACCCGCCTTCCGGGCTGACGTGCGGCGCGGCAATCCCAGCCAGCTGGCCTGAAGCGGCCGGACTGGAGGAGGCGCCATCCAGGTAACGGGCCATGGTCTGGCGCAGCGCGGCGATTTCCAGGGGGTACGCGGAACCCGCGTGAACCGCCTCGCGTCTGGGCGCCTCGGCGAACTCCCGCTGGCGCGCGGCCTTCATCCGCGCAAAGGCTTCGTCTTCGAGGAAGCCCGCCGAGCTGAGAGTTCCGGCCAGATGCCGCTCGAGCTCACCAACCTGAATATCGCCCGTGATGCGAACCAGCAACGCGCGCAGATCCAGATCCGTTTGGCGTCCATCAAAGCACTGGAGACACTCGACCAGCGCCGGCGGAACAACCAGCATGGCGTCGGAGTAGCGATACGGATCGCGTATGAACAAGCCCGGCTGCTCCGGCGCGGGAGATGGAAGAAAATCCAGCGCGGCGCGCAGGCGGGGCAATGATTGGGACAAATTTTATGGTAACAGAGGAGGGTTGGCAGGCTGGGCCGGCGCTGCAGCGAGCCTGTGATGCCCGTTGCTCTGCGAAGCCTTGATGATCTGCTCGACCTGCTGCTCCGGCACGCTCAGCGACACCGTGGTGGTCTGCCCCGCCGCCGCCACGCTGAGATTCTGGAGCAACCCGGCGGTCGACGCCACCCAGCCCTTCGGCGAGCTTATCTGCGCCACATTGGCCAGCATTTTGAGCGTCTCCGCCAGCGCCGTCGCATCTTTATCGGTCTGCGAAACGGTCTGCGCGGTCAGAACTACACTAGTCCCAAACTTTACGCCACCGTTGGCCTGCTGCACTTTGCTCAGTGTGGCTCCGAAATTTTGTAACTGCGCGGGCGGCACCAGCGTGACAAACCAGGCATCTTCCGTAGTGCTGAGCTGGTTCACCTGCGCTGCCAGATCGGCGCCTATGCCCGAGGAGGCGGATCGCCGGTCGATCGCGGCTCGCACATCCGCATCGTCGCCGGCAATCGCGAGGGTGCCATCGAGAAAAGCCAGCGAATCCTTGCCCGTCTTGCTGGACAGAATTTCCACGCCTTTATAGGTCCCGGCTGTCTGACCCTGGCTGAGAACGGCTCCCGTGATTCGGGCCACGTCAAACGTACCTCGTGCCAGGATCACTCCCGATCGGCTACCGGCCTGGCCGGGCGAAGCCAACAGGATCTCACGCAAATCGTGGAGAGGATCGAAGCCGGTGGCGTCAATCAACAGTTGCAGTCCCGGCTCGCGCTCTGCGATTTCCGACATCACATACTGGCCGAACGGCGAGCGGCGCGTCTGCTCGACGTCGATGCCAGCCATTATGCGGGCATCCGGCATGGCCAGGCTAACCAGGCCCGGGTCAGCGGCGCAGATTATCTGTGCAGCACTTACTAAGATGCCAGCGGCAGCAATCCAGCGGAATCGCATTCTATCCGATAATAACGTTGCCGCGTCACATAAAGTTCCTCTGTATGATAGGAGCATGGTGGTTTCCGCCACAGCGGAAATTCTGGAAGAAAAAATTCGTTCGCGGCGCGCCAGTGTTGGAATTGTGGGACTAGGCTACGTCGGACTGCCGCTGGCCGTCGAGTTCGCCAAGGCGGGCTTCACGGTAACGGGCATCGACGTGAACACTCAGAAGGTCGAGCGTGTCAACGCGGGCGACTCATATGTGGGCGACATTTCGAGCGACGTGCTCTCGGCGCTGGTGAAAGACGGTAAGCTGCGCGCGACCACGGATTTCGGCATCGTCAGCGAGCTCGACACGGTGAACATTTGCGTGCCCACGCCGCTGCGCAAAACTAAAGATCCGGACATGAGCTATATCGTCTCCTCCTGCGAGGAAATCGCCAATCATTTCCACGCGGGCATGCTCATTATTCTGGAATCGACTACTTATCCGGGCACCACCGCCGAGTTACTGCTGCCCGTTTTTGAAAGATCGGGGCTGCGGGTGGGCGAGGATTTCTTCCTGTGCTTCTCGCCGGAACGGGTGGATCCGGGCAACGCAAAGTATCAGACACGCAATATTCCCAAAGTGGTCGGCGGCACTACGGCGGCTTGCACGCGGATAGGATCGCTGTTTTATGCGCAGGCGCTGGCAACCGTGGTTCCGGTGAGTTCGACGCAAGTGGCGGAGATGGTGAAGCTGCTCGAAAATACCTTCCGCATGATCAACATCGGGCTGGTCAACGAGATGGCGCTGATGTGCGACCGCATAGGCGTCAACGTCTGGGAGGTGATCGAGGCAGCCGCCACCAAGCCCTTCGGCTTCATGCCGTTTTACCCCGGGCCGGGCCTCGGCGGCCACTGTATCCCGATCGACCCGTTCTATCTTTCCTGGAAGACCAAGCAGGCTGGGATCGAGGCGCGCTTCATCGAGCTGGCGGGATACATCAACGGCCAGATGCCGCACTTTGTGGTGGACAAAATCCAGAACGCGCTGAATGACGCGGGTAAGCCGGTGAAGGGAATGCACATTCATATCCTGGGTGTGGCTTATAAGAAGGACATAGATGACATGCGGGAATCCCCGGCCCTGGACGTGATGCTGCTGCTCCAGCGCCTGGGCGCGCGCCTGTCTTACAGCGATCCCTATGTGCCGCGGCTCCAATTGGATGGCATCGATCTGGCAGCGCAACCGGAGTCCGTGGCCGGCGAAGCGGATTGCGCCGTGATCATTACCGACCATACCGCTTTCGACTACGCACGTATTGCCGCGGCCGCGCGGCTGATCGTGGATACCCGCAACGCCCTGAAAGGTGTGAATTCTTCTCACATTGTGCGTCTGTAGGAACGGAACGCCATTGACAAACGTCGGAAAAACGAAGATGCTTTGATATAAGGAGTTTCGATGGAACGCTCACGGAGACTCATATTGTGTGGTTTGGCTCTTGCGGCTGGTGGCGCCACCGCTTTTGCCCAATCTGTCATTTCAGCGCGCTCGGGGATGATTCACTTTGTCGAAGGACAGGTTTACCTGGGCGACCAACCGGTCGAGACCAAGTTCGGCAACTTTCCGGAAGTAAAGGAGAACGGGCTGCTTCGCACCGAAGATGGCCGTGCGGAAGTGCTCCTGACTCCGGGTGTGTTCCTGCGGCTCGGCGAGAACAGTTCGTTCCGCATGGTCACCAACCGCCTGATCGACACGCGCCTCGAGCTCCTGTCCGGAACGGCCATCATTGAAGCTGAAGACATCGGCAAGGATAACTCCGTGACCATGGTTTACAAAGATGCCACCGTGCACTTTGCAAAGAAGGGTCTGTACCGCCTGGATGCCGATCCCGGCGAACTGCGGGTTTTCGAAGGATTGGCCGAGGTGACCGCGGCTGACAATACGGCTGAAGTGAAGGATGCCCATTTGATCGCGCTGAACACCCTGGCGATCAGCAAGTTCGACAAGAACGCCACAGATGCGCTCGACCGCTGGAGCGCGCGGCGCGGCGAATACGTGGCCATGGCCAACGTCGGGGCGGCGAATTCCGTGCGGACTTCTCTGTTTTCGGGTGGCGGCGGCCTGTATGGCAGTGGCTTCGGCACTTACGGCACCGGCGGCGGGCTGTATGGGAATAGCTGCGGCAGCATGTATGGTGGCGGCGGCATGTTCAATGCCGGCTGGTATTTCAACCCATACTTCGGGATGTATTCATTCGTTCCGTGCATGGACGGGGCGATGTACAGTCCGTACGGCTACCGCTTCTGGAACCCGTTCAATGTGTACTCGGCATTTCTGCCCGGTTATTACTATTTTCCGACGTCCTATGGTGGCGGCTCGACAGGTTCGTCGGCTTCGGCAAGAGCGTATAAGGGTACTGGCTATAGCGTAAATCCGGTACACCCCGTAGCGGGCCGCGGCTCGACCGTAGTGGCTTCCTCGGGTTCTTCGTCCCACGGGCCGGGGGTGTCGACTGGGGGCTTCTCGTCGGGCGCGAGCGCTATGTCCAGTCCGGTCTCGCGCAGCGGCGGTGGGGGCGGCGGCTCGCACCACTAAAAAATTTCGACCGCTATTCGCTACAATAAAGCCTCTCGGAGGAACCATGCTGAAAGGTTTCAGGCAGTTCTTGCTGCGAGGCAATGTAATCGATCTGGCCGTGGCAGTAGTAATTGGCGGGGCTTTTGGGGCGGTAGTGACCGCGCTGGTGAAAGATCTCCTCACGCCCCTGATTGCGGCTGTGGTGGGCAAGCCGGATTTTTCGGACATCATGTTCACCATCAACGGCAGCAAGTTTCTGATCGGCGATTTCATCAATGCGCTTGTGGCGTTCGTGATGATCTCGGCTGCCGTCTACTTCTTCGTGGTCGTGCCGGTGAATGCGGTGATGGCTCGGGCGCGCCGCGGGCAAGCGCCACCGGACCCCACCACGCGCCAATGCCCGGAGTGCCTGAGCACCATACCGATCAAAGCTCGGCGGTGCGCCTACTGTACGGCGACTGTGGCCGCGGCCTGAAGAGCGCGCAGCCGGGTGCACGCGTATACCGCGCGTGTGATCGGTGTGCCAACACTCAATCGCTCGCCGAGTTCCAGCACGGCGCCCACCACTGCTTCGAGCTCTAGCGGCCGGCCGGATTCCAGGTCCTGTAGCATGGAAGTTTTGTGCTCGCCCACTTTGGCCGCTCCGGCAATGCGCTGCTCCATGGTCACCGGCAGCTTGATTCCCAGGCCCGCCGCCACCGCCGCAGCTTCCTCCATGATGGCGCGCACCAGCGCGGATACATACGGGTCGCCCGCCATACATGCCAGTGTGGCTCCCGTGAGCGCGCTGATGGGATTGAAGGCAACATTGCCCAGAATCTTGACCCAGATCTCCTCGCGGATATGTGTGGTGACGGGAGAACGCAAGCCGGAGGCGACGAGCGCTTCAGCGATGGCCTTGCAGCGAGGGGAGCGCGTGCCATCCGGTTCGCCAATCGGAATGCGGTCTCCCTCGATGTGCCGAATGACGCCGGGTTCGGCAACCTCAGTCGCAAAATATACCAGCGAGCCCACCACGCGGCGTGCTTCGATAGCCGCTGCGATGACGCCTCCAGGATCCACGCGCTCGAGCGGCGTGAACCACCATGGCACGCCGTTCTGCAGGCTGACGACAGCCGTGTCCGGGCCCAGCAGGCAACCCAGGCGCGGCGCCAGATCCGGCAGGCTGTGGGCTTTCACGGCCAGGAAGACCACATCGGCGTTGCCGATCGATTGCGCATCGCCGGTGGCCTTTGGATGTGCGTGGAAGTCGCCTTGCGGGCCAATCACTCGTACGCCGCGCTCGGCGATGGCGCGCAGTTGCGATCCGCGTGCCAGCAGGGTGACGTCGAATCCGGCGCGCGCCATGCACGCGCCCAGATAAGCTCCAACCGCGCCGGCCCCCGCGATCACGAACTTCACGCCGGGGCCCCGGTCAATGCGGCCGCGACATTCAAGCGCTGGATCTTGCCGGTAGCGGTGCGCGGGATCGATTCGACGATGCGGATCTTTTTGGGCCGCTTGAAATCGGCCATACGTTCGCCGCAGAACAGGAGCAGGTCCGCCTCTACCGCCGAAACCTCCGGACGAAGCACTACAGCCGCTTCCACCTCCTCACCCCAGGTGGGATGGGGCACGCCAAAGCAGACCGCCTCGGCCACGGCGGGATGCATCAGGAGAAGCTCGTCGATTTCGCGCGGTGAGATCTTCTCGCCGCCGCGGTTGATCAATTCCTTGAGCCGGCCGGTCAGATGGAGATAGCCGTCTTCATCCAGTATGCCCTGGTCGCCGGTGCGGAACCATTCGCCGAAAAAGGATCTGACGGTAGCCTCCGGGTTATTTTCGTACTCGCGGATGACGCCGGGGCCTTGGATGCAGACCTCGCCGGCCTGGCCAGTAGGCGCCTCCAGCCCGGTTTCGCTACGAATGCTGATCCGCGCGCCTGTGCCGGGTCCGACGGAGCCCGCCTTACGGGCGGCCGGCGGCAGCGGATTGGAAGCCATTTGATGAGAGGCCTCCGTCATCCCGTAAGCTTCGAGAACGGGAGCCGCGAAGTAGTCTTCCATACGGCGCATCAGGTCGGGCGAGAGCGCCGCGCTGCAGGAGCGTACGAAGCGCAGGCTGCCGGAGTCGCCCGCCTTGCGTGTGAGGATGAGCTGGTGGATCGACGGCACCGCCGAATACCAGGTGACACCGTGATCGCGCACCGTTCTCCAGAACGAAAGCGGGTTGAAGCGCGCAGGGATCACCACTGTTCCGCCGGCCAGCAGCGCCGCCATTGTGGAAGCCATCAGGCCATGTACGTGGAACAATGGCATCAGGCACAGCGACACGTCTTCAGGGCCGAGCGCATAGGTCTGCGCGATGGCGCGAGCCGAGGCGGCCAGATTGCGATGCCGCAGGGGAACGCGCTTGGGCCGGCCGGTGCTGCCGCTGGTATGCAGGACGAGCGCGATGTCGTCAGGGTCGGGCTCAGGCGGGGAACCGGCGGCTGCGGAAGTTTCGCGGGCAACCATTTCCGGGGCCAACCACCGAATGTTCGCGTGGGCCGCCGCGCGGCAAGCTTCCACCAGTTCCCCCGGAGCGATCAGGAGTTTGGCGCGGGTGTCTTCCAGATAAAAGCAGAACTCCTCAAATTTGTAGCCGGGATTTAGCGGCGCCGCCGTACCCGCTACGGATGCCGCCAGGAAAGCCACCACAGCCTCCAGTCCATTAGGCAGAGCTATGGCTACCCGGTCGCCGCGGCGAATGCCCGCGAGGTGCAAAGCGTGGGCCATGCCGCGCACCTTCCGCCGCAGGCCGTCATACGTCACGCGCTGCCCCGAGTCGGGCAGAATCACAGCGGTCCGGCTTCCGTGGGCGGCGTCCAGCACCTCGAGCAATGTCAATGGGTCGCTCATCTTTGCACCATAGCAAAAACCGTGCAGGGACGCTTTGGGATAGAATCGGCAGCATGTATTCCCGACGGAATTTTGGGCGCGTGGCGATGGCCGGCTTGCCGCTGTCGCTGGCCTTCGGCAAGTTAGACTCCCATGTGGATGGAGTGTTGATCGGTGTGCAGTCGTATAGCTTCCGTGACAGGCCCCTGGACGCGGCCATTGCAGGCATCGTCGAGGTGGGCTTAAGCGAGTGCGAGCTATATCAAGGCCACGTGGAGCCTTCCGAGCCGCGCGGGCCCGAAGGGCGTGAGGCTTTGCGGAAATGGCGGCTTACCGTAGCGCTCGACGAATTCCGGAATATCCGCAAAAAGTTCGACCAGGCGGGCATTCTCCTGTATGCCTACAATTACAGCTTCCGCGACGATTTTACCGACGAGGAAATTGCGCGCGGCTTCGAAATGGCCAAAGCGCTGGGCGTCAAGTACATTACCGCGTCGTCCACGCTATCGGCGGCCCGCCGCGTGGCGCCTTTCGCGGAAAAGAACAAAATTGTAGTGGGAATGCACGGTCACTCGAATATCAAGGATCCGAACGAGTTTGCCAAGCCGGAGAGTTTCGAGGCGGCCATGAAGCTGTCGAAGTATATCGGCGTAAATCTGGACATCGGGCACTTCTTTGCCGCGGGTTATGACCCGGTCGCCTACATCGAGCAGCATCACGAGCGCATCGTGACGCTGCACATCAAAGACCGCAAGAAGAACGATGGCCCCAACATGCCGTTCGGCCAGGGAGACACGCCTATCAAGGAGGCGCTGCAATTGCTGAAGCGCAGGAAATACCGGATCCCCGCGAATATTGAATACGAGTACGCGGGTGGCGATACGGTTGTGGAAGTGCGCAAGGCATTCGACTACTGTAAAGGCGCGCTGGCCTGATCGGCTTTTGGCGCGCACGTTGTCAAGGCGGCGGCCGATATGAGAATTAAGCGGCCGCGGCAGACGGTTTTCCGTTCTGCCACCGGAGGGCGGCCGCTTGAAAATCCAGGCAATCCCATAAAAGACCAGGCGACCCAGGGAGAGCCAGGCAAACAGGGCCGGGTGTATACTGGGCAATGCCCGGGAGTCCTAAACGGAAATCCCGGCCGTTAGTGTCGTCTCCAATCCAGCCGTTGATCATCGGCGCGACAGTCACCCATTACCGCATCGTCTCCAAACTGGGCGAGGGCGGAATGGGCGTGGTGTATGAAGCCGAGGATCTCACCCTGGGCCGACGCGTGGCGCTCAAGTTTTGTTCCAGCGGCCACGACGATGCCAAATTTCGCGCCAACCTGCTCAAAGAGGCGCGCGCCGCCTCCTCGCTCTCGCACCCCAACATCGCACATATCTACGAGTTCGTCGAGAACTCCACCGGCGACCCGTTTATCGCCATGGAACTGGTGTCAGGCGAAAGTTTGTGGCGCCTCATCAACGGAGGGCGGCTGAGTATCGAGGAGACGCTGAAAGTGGCCACCGGAGTGGCATCGGCGCTGGCTGAAGCGCACCGCCACGGCATTATCCACCGCGATATCAAGCCCGGCAATATCCAGATCACGTCCGCGGGCGAGGTGAAGGTGCTCGACTTCGGCATCGCCCGGACAGACGCTCTACGCACGGCCGGCGAGCCTACCGCGGCCACCCAGACGCTCGTGGACACCTCCGGAACGCTGCTCTACATGTCGCCGGAACAGGCATCCGGAGAACCTCTGGATGGCCGTTCGGACCTGTTCTCACTGGGCGTGGTGCTTTATGAGTGCCTCACTGGCAAGTCGCCCTTCGCGGCGGATACCCTCACGTCGGTTCTGGCCCGCTTGTTGACGTTCGAGCCGCCGCAGCCTTCGCGTATGAACCCGCTGGCCCCGGGCCGCCTCGACCGTATCGTTCTCAAGTTGCTGGCGAAGGACCGGCGGCAACGCTACGCATCGGCCGGCGAACTGCTCGCCGATCTGCAGGGTCCCGAACGCCCCGTGTCGCGCCGCGGCGCCGTGGCTGCGCTGGCTGGAGCCGTGGTCGTGTGTGCCGGGGGCGGCGCGGCAGCGTGGTGGTGGAAGGCGAAGCGGCATCGCGACCCGGTAGCGGCTGCACTTCCCTGGTATCGCGACGGCCTCGCCGCCCTGCACAACGGCAGTTATCACCGGGCGAGCAAGGCTCTGGCCAGGGCCGTGGAGATCGATCCTTCTTACGCCATGGCGCGCGCCCGCCTGGCCGAAGCCTGGTACGAACTCGACTACCCGGAACGTGCCAAGGACGAGTTGCTCAAGGCGACAGCGGAGCGCCGCGCACTGCCGGAGTCCGAGGATGTCCGTGTGGACGCAATCCTCGATACCGTCACCGGCGAGTCCAAGGCAGCCGTAGAGAAGTACCAGCAACTGTCAGGGCTGCTGCCAACGGACGAGCGGAGCGGGGCATTCGTCGACCTGGGCCGTGCGCAGGAGCGCAACCAGGATACCAAGAAGGCTATGGCATCATATTCCGAAGCGGTTCGCCTGGATGCCCAGAACACCGCCGCCTGGCTGCGCCTCGGAGCGCTGCAGGCCCGTACGGGCGCGTGGGAGGACTCCGACCGCTCGCTCAAACGCGCGGAAAGCCTGTTCCAGGCCGCTTCCAATGTCGAAGGTGCGGCCGAGTGCCTGTACGTTCGCGCCCGATTTGCCCGCACGCCCGCCGAGGCCCGCGAGCTGATCGACAAGGCGCTCTCGGCGGCTCGCGTCACGGGCAACGACCAGCAGCAGATCAAACTCTTGCTGGTGTCAAGCAACAGCTATATCGAGGCCGGCAGGACGGCGGAAGCGCTGGACGACGCCAAGCGCGCCATCGCCATCGCACGCGGCGCCGGCATTGAGAACCTGGTCTCACGCGGGCTGATCGACCTGGGTAACGCCCTCTTCGTTAAGGGCCGCACGGCCGAAGCCCTGCACACCATGCAGGAAGCCCTCGACATCGCTCGCCGGAATCACGAGAAACGATCCGAAGCGCGCGCGCTGGTGAATCTGGGCAGCATACGTATTCAGACCGGGGACACAGCGGAGGGCTGGCAGGACGTGCAGGCCGCGCTGGCCTACTACCGGCAGGGCAGTTACCGCACCGAGGCCGCGCTCGCCCTTATCCTGCTGGGGCGGGCCGCGCGCAACAAGGGTGACTACGAAGGGGCACGCCGCGCCTTTGAAGAGACGCTGGTAACGCTGCAACCGGCCGGCCCGTCGCTGCCGCTGGCGCTCGCGCAGGAGGGGCTGGCCTCGCTCGAAGTGCTGCAGGACCGCTGGCCGCAGGCGCTCGGAATGTTCGACGACGCGCGGCGCGCGTTCGAGGCCATTGGCAACTCGTCCGGCGCGGCCACCAACGAGCTCAACGTAGCCCTGATGCGCGCCATGCTCGGCCATGCCGGCGGCACGCTGTCACAGCAGGCGGCGGACTCGGACCCCATCGGCGCGCTCCAAATCATTTTGCTGCAGGAACGTTTCGGCGAGGCCCGCGTGAAAGCCGAGGCTCTGCTCCAGAGTCCCGAGGCGGGTGACCTGGAAACGCGGCGCGGCGCCAGCCTGGTGCTAGGCCTCGCTTTGGCCCGCTCCGGCGCCGGCGCACGAGGCCTGGAGGTGTGCCGTAAGGCCTTCGACCTGGCGCGCGAGGCCGGCACGCCCGCGGCGGAAGCGGACGCACTGCTGGGTTCGGCTGAAGCGGCGCTGGCCGCCGGTGATCGCGCGGCGGCTGCCGGATTCGCGGCTCGCGCGCGTGCTTCGTTCGAACTGGCCAAGAAACCGGAGTCGCTCTGGCGCGCGTGCGTACTGCTGCTGCGATGCGGCGCGCCGGACCCCACTATTGCGGCCCAGGCCGCCACCGCGCTCGGCGAATTGAAGGCTTCCTGGCCGGCGGAAGAGTTTCGGTCTTACTTGAACCGTCCGGTCATACGGCGCCTGCATGCGGAACTGTTGCGCGTCAATCCGGCGGTGCCGGCAAGCAACTGACGGAGAGGAACAAACTAGCGAATGACACGGCTTACAACCGCTCCCAGCCTCGCGCTTCTGCTGCTGTCGGGCAGCCTGTCGCGGATACAGGCCGCCGACACCAAGGTGGTGGTCAAAGACGGGGGGTCCATCCTGCTTCGCGCGGGCGGACTCGATGCAGGCCAAACCTGGACGGTCAGCCCTACTGAAATGCGGCACCAGAACGGAAACGGCGTGCTGAGCAGCCTACGGATCACCGATGCAGGATCCGACCGCTGCGCGGGCGACCCCACCTGCGGCATCGACCCGGCCCAGCCCTGGCTCATCCAGGTGACCTACGCCGGCGGATCGCTGACCATTGCCTCCATCTCTGCCAACAGGGGGCTGCACCTTACGCAACGCCAACTCCCCTTCGATCAGTGGCAGCCTACCGCGAACGCCGACGAACGCGAGTTCGGCCACGGCGACGGTCTCCGCATCAGCAACATCACAGTGAATCACGGCGACAACCTGTGTTCGTCGGGCAATGGCTGCGAAATCACCGTGCTCTTCTCGCCCCAATAGGTCCACATGTGACAATAGCGTTACGCGAAGAATTCTGGTCCTAGCAGTACTCGGACTGTGTATTTTCGCCGGTGCCTTTGCCCAAGCGGGAACGTGCGCCGGCATGAGCCTGGGCCCGCTCGCCTCGTTGAACGGCTTCATTCCGTTCCCATCCGACAACCTCTGGAATACGAATATCGCCAGCGCTCCGGTGGACCCCAATTCCGCCAACCTGATCAACTACATCGGCTCGAGCGTCACGCTGCATCCTGATTTCGGCGCGGGACTGTACGATGGCCAGAGCATGGGCATTCCGTATCAAATCGAGGCTGGCACGCAGGCCAAGGTTCCGGTCAAGCTCGGCGCCTATGCCAGCGAAAGCGATCCTGGTCCTATGCCCATTCCCGCTAACGCGCTGATCGAAGGTTATCCGGCTCCGGGCAGCGGCGACCGCCACGTGCTGGTTCTGGACCAGGGCGGATGCTGGCTCTACGAGCTGTACAACGCCTACAAGGGCACGGGCGGTTCCTGGTTCGCCAACTCGGCCGCCATCTGGGATATGACCATCAACGAGCAGCGTCCTTACACCTGGACTTCCGCTGATGCCGCGGGTCTGCCCGTCTTCGCCGGTCTCGCACGCTACGACGAAGTCGCCGCCGGCGCCATACATCATGCGCTGCGCTTCACCGTACCCACCACGCAGGGGGCCTTCACGCCGCCAGCTTCGCACTGGGCGTCCAGCGTGACCGATTCCAATGCTCCGCCCATGGGCATGCGCCTGCGGCTCAAGGCCAGCTTCGATATCTCAGGTTTCTCCCCGGCCAATCAGGTCATCCTCACCGCTCTGCAGCAATACGGCATGATCCTGGCCGACAACGGCAGCGCGATTTACATCAGCGGAATGCCCGACCCCAACTGGAACAATAACGATCTGGGAGCGCTGAAGACGATCACGGCTTCCGATTTCGATGTCGTCCTGATGAGCGGGATCTACACGCCGTCGAACGTGCCGACCGGGCCGTCGCCCGTGGTAACCAGTTTCACCGCCAACCCGGCGACGGTAAGCGCGGGCAATCCAGTGACATTAAGTTGGAACGTGACTAACGCGATCTATGACATCATCAGTCCGCAGGTGGGACCGGTGCGCGGCGCAAGCGTAGTGGTCACTCCGGCGGCCACGACCACTTATCGCCTTTACTCCACCAACCAATACGGACGTACCATCCGATCGGTCACCGTCACCGTGCAGTGACATAGACCGCCGGACGGTATCGTTATTCGACGTCCACGCCCATGCTGCGAGCAGTGCCTCTGACGGACCGCATAGCGGCCTCTACCGTGAAACAGTTCAGGTCGGGCATCTTGATCTTGGCAATCTCTTCGATCTGCTGTTCGGTAATCTTGCCGACTTTAGTCTTATGCGGTTCGGCGGAGCCCTTAGCCAGGTTCACGGCGCGCTTGATGAGCACCGGCACCGGCGGCGTCTTGGTGATGAAGGTGAACGAACGATCCGAAAAAATGGTGATCACCACCGGGATGATCAGCCCTTCCTGGTCTTTGCTGGACGTCTTGGCGTTGAACGCCTTGCAGAAGTCCATGATATTGACGCCCTGTGGACCAAGCGCCGTGCCCACGGGAGGGGCCGGCGTGGCCTTCCCGGCGGGTATCTGTAATTTCACCTGAGCGGTAACTTTCTTTGCCATCTGAGAATCCTTGGGATCGCGTTATTCTTTTTCTACCTGGAGGAACTCCAGCTCGACCGGCGTGGCGCGGCCGAAAATCATCACCATCACGCGCAGCGTGCCGCGGTCGGCATTGACCTCGTCGACCTTGCCCCGAAAGTTGGCGAACGGGCCGTCGATAATGCGCACGTTGTCGTTCCTCTCGAAAGTCGTTTTCGGGCGCGGGCGCTCTGCCGAGGAAGCCTGCCGATATAGGACCTGGTTGACCTCGTCGGCGCTCAGCGGGACCGGCTGCGTGCCGCCGCCAACAAATCCTGTCACCCGAGGCGTGGCTTTCACCGCATGCCACAGTTCGTCGTTCATTTCCATTTCCACCAGCACGTAGCCGGGATAAACCAGCCGCTTGCTGGTGACTTTCTTGCCTCCGCGCAACTCCACCACTTCTTCGGTCGGGATCAGCACCTGCCCGATTTTGTCCGCAAAGCCGAACGCCTGCGCGCGGCTGCGCAACGACTCCGCCACCTTGTGCTCAAACCCGGAATACGTGTGGATGATGAACCATTTCTTGGGAGAGGATTCATCGTAGCCGGTGGCGGCTGGAGCCTCTGGGGCAGCCTCCCCATGTGCCTCGGGCGAGGCATCTTCGGGTTGTTCTTCGGCGGTCACGGCCGTCTCTTGTTCCGCCTGATCGTCGGAATACACGTTATCGTCCATATAGGCTTACCGGGCCAGGAAATGATACAGGCGCACGACGGTGTCATTGAGGATGGCATCCACCGCCGCGAAAAACCCTGCGAAAGCGAATACAGTCAGGATGACCACGGCTGTGGTGCCTTCCACCTGCTTACGGTTGGGCCACGTCACGCGCCGCATCTCGTTCTGCAGTTCCTTGAAGTAGTCACGCGTTTGCGTGGGCCAAACTTTAACATTCTCGAGAAAACTGTTGCCTTCCATCCTGCCTCGTTTCCAGACTCTGCCGGCCGTCAATTTTGGATTGGCAGGGGCGGAGGGATTCGAACCCCCACTCGCGGTTTTGGAGACCGCTGGTCTGCCGTTAAACCTACGCCCCTGGGTTTACGGCCCTCCGGGACAACACCATTCTACTTGATTTCCTTGTGCGGCTGATGTTTCCTGCAGTAAGGACAGAACTTCTTCATCTCCAGACGCTCTGTCGTAGTTTTCTTGTTCTTGGTACCCGAATAGTTCCGGTTCTTGCACTCAGTGCATTGAAACGTGATAATTTCGCGCGCCATTAGCTCTCTCCTTTGTTATGCCAAGCGTTATTCCAATATCTCGGTCACGGTTCCAGCACCTACCGTGCGTCCGCCTTCGCGTATGGCGAACCGTAACCCTTTGTCCATGGCGATCGGCGTGATCAGCTCTACCACCAGCCCCACGTTGTCGCCCGGCATCACCATCTCAGTCCCTTCCGGCAATTCCGCCACCCCGGTCACGTCCGTCGTGCGGAAGTAGAACTGCGGCCGATACCCCTTGAAGAACGGTGTGTGCCGCCCACCCTCTTCTTTGCTCAGGATGTACACTTCCCCTTTGAACTTCTTGTGCGGCGTGATCGATTTCGGCTTGGCCACCACCTGCCCGCGCTCCACGTCGTCTTTCTCAATGCCGCGCAGCAGCAGCCCCACGTTGTCTCCCGCTCGCCCTTCGTCCAGCAGCTTCTTGAACATTTCGATGCCCGTCACCACCGTCGTGCGTGTGTCCCGGAAGCCTACGATCTCTACCTGCTCGCCCACTTTGACAATGCCCCGCTCGATACGGCCGGTCACCACCGTGCCGCGCCCCTGGATCGAGAAAATATCCTCGATCGGCATGATGAAGGGCTTGTCGATCTCACGAGCCGGCAGCGGCACATAGCTGTCCACCACCGCCATCAGCTCTTCCACGCTCTTCTCCCACTGCGGCTCCCCGTTCAACGCTCCCAGCGCCGAAACCCGCACCACCGGCACCTC
>Ga0302325_10009322_pt1 | contig 21440 bp, 20 predicted proteins | sample Palsa_T0_2_FD_201948 | JGI IMG/M metagenome (GOLD analysis project Ga0302325, IMG submission 201948) | Peat permafrost microbial communities from Stordalen Mire near Abisko, Sweden - Palsa_T0_2 | ecosystem: Environmental > Terrestrial > Soil > Palsa > Peat permafrost | place: Sweden: Abisko...
AACTGATGAAAGCCCCAACGCGATTGCAGCCGAGCGGTCGCGCGTCGCAACCGGAGGCTGGGGAGCCCAACTTCTCGGCCTCCAATCTACTGCCGGCAACTGGGGGACGCCGCAGGAAGACCGTGGCTTGCTTATTACGCTCAACACTCTGGTCGTCTTGAAGGACCTCGGCCTCGACCCAGCCAGCAAACAGGCTCGCAAAATGATCGACCGCGTCGACAAGCGACTCACATTCAAGTGGCACAACAACCAGCCTTTCCTTCACGGCGAAACCGAGCCCTGTATTAACGGCAGAATTCTCGGACTCGGCTCGTATTTCAAAGGGCCAAACGACGCACTGGCCAGTCAACTCCTCGGCGAGCAACTCGAAGATGGCGGCTGGAACTGCGAAGCATGGCCGTTCTTGTCGCCGAAACGCCCCCCAAGCCGGCGTTCTTCGTTCCATACCACCATCTGCGTGCTCGAAGGACTGCTCGACTACGAACGCGCAGGGCGCAAATCGGCGACCGTCACCAAAGCCCGCAAGAGGGCCGAAAACTATCTGCTCGAGCGCCACATGTTCCGCTCGCTCCGAACCGGTGAAGTCATCGACAAACGCTGGCTCCGCTTCTCGTTCCCGACGTTTTGGCACTACGACGTCTTGCGCGGACTCGATTATCTCCGAAATGCAGGAATCAAACCCGACAGCCGCGTCCGTGAAGCCATTGAAATCGTGATTCAGCGCCGTCACCAGAGCGGGCGCTGGCCGCTCAACCACCTTCATCGCGAACATGTGCCATTGGAGATGGAGACCAATGTCGGCAGCGCAAGCCGCTGGAACACACTGCGCGCATTCCGAGTCCTGCGTTGGTACGCCAACTCAACGCGTTCGTTGTGACTTGGGAATGCTGGGCGCGTTGTCCATATGTCATGTCTCGGAAACTCGATTTGAAGAGGGAAAGGCGAAACGCGGGCTAAACTGGTGGTTCCCGGTACACAGGGGTATGGCCAAAGATTTCAAAGACCTGACCGAGCGTGAGATCCTGGCGCTCGCCATCGGACTCGAAGAGGAAGACGGCCGCGTCTTTGCCGATTTTGCCGAAGGCATACGCGAGTCGTATCCAGCCACGGCAAAGATGTTCGACGAGATGCAGGCGGAAGAGTCGGGACACCGCGCGACGTTGATCGAACTTTACCGCAGCCGGTTCGGCGAACACATTCCGTTGATCCGGCGGCAGGATGTGAAAGGGTTCATCACGCGCAGGCCGATATGGCTGATTCGCCCGCTGGGTATCAACGCGGTCCGCAAACAAGCCGAAACGATGGAGATGGAGACTCGCCGATTCTACGAGCGCGCCATTGGCCAGATTACCGACGCCTCCACGCGGAAGCTGCTGGGCGACCTGGCCGAGGCGGAACGAAAACACGAGGTGATGGCGGAAGGTTTGGAGCGGCAACTGACGCCCGAGACGCGGCTCCAGGAGGACGCAGCCACCCGTAAGCTCTTCCTGTTACAAGTGATTCAGCCGGGTTTGGCGGGGCTGATGGATGGATCGGTCTCGACGCTGGCGCCGGTATTCGCGGCGGCGTTTGCCACGCAGAGCAGCAAGGATGCGTTCCTGGTGGGTTTGGCAGCTTCGGTAGGAGCGGGCATTTCGATGGGTTTTGCCGAGGCCCTATCCGACGATGGCTCCCTCACCGGCCGGGGCCAGCCATTGGTGCGCGGGGTGGTGTGCGGGGCCATGACGACGGCGGGAGGAATCGGGCATACGCTGCCGTTTCTGATTGCCGACTTCCGTGTGGCGATGTTGGTGGCGGTGGTGATTGTTTTGATCGAGCTGTTCGTGATCAGTTACATCAAGCACCGCTTTATGGACTCGAAGTTCACGACGGCGGCGCTTCAGGTAATCGTCGGCGGCGCACTGGTGCTGCTGGCTGGTATCTTGATTGGCAGCAGTTAGACTTCCCGGCAGCACTATGCGGCAACTCCTCATGTTCGTCCTGCTCTCAGCCTCTCTGGCGGCCTCCGACACGGTGGTGGAGGGGCGAAAGGTCCACTATTCCGTGACAGGCGCCGGCGCTTCGGCGCTGGTGCTGATTCATGGATGGACCTGCGACTCGAGTTACTGGTCGGCGAACGTGCCCGATCTGGCTAAACACTACCGGGTGCTGGCCGTCGATCTGCCGGGGCACGGGCAGAGCGATCCCGCGCCCGATTATTCCATGGATAGCTTCGCCGACGCCGTCAGCGCGGCGATGAACGCGGAGCACATCGGAAAGGCCGCGCTGGTGGGCCACAGCATGGGAGGCGCGATATTACTCGCCTTTGCGCGCCGCCATCCGGAGCAGGCAACGGCTCTGGTCGCGGTAGATGGCCTGATGATTGACAGCGCGACCGCGGAACGGTTTCAAGCCTTCGCGAAGGGTTTTGAGGGCCCGGATGCCATGGCGATGCGCGAGAAAATGATCGCGTCACTTTTTTCCGCCGCGACCACGCCGGAGCTCAAGGAACGCATTCGCAAAGGCATGCTCGCCGCACCCGCCGCCGTTGCCGCCGGAGCCATGATGGGCATGGCGTCGCCGCCCTTCTGGCACGACGACACGATCGGCCTGCCCTTCCTCGAGATCGCCGCGGCCAACAACACGTCCATGACGCTCGAATCGCTGCAGCGCCATTTCCCCAAGGCGGAACTGAAGCGCATCGATGGCACAGGGCATTTTCTGATGATGGAGAAACCGGCAGAGTTCGATCAAATGCTGCTGGATTGGCTCGCCGCGCGGCCATAGAGGGTGACGCGATTGGTCCTGGGGGAGCCGTGACCAAAGATTTCACGCAAAGAGGCAAAGGATCACAAAGAAACTCTTGACGTACTTTGCGTCTTTGCGTGAAACTCTTGGCGTACTTTGCGTGAAACCTTCCGGTCACGGCTCCGCTCCGCATCCCTGCCGTCTCCACCTCCACGTCGGACGGCCGATTTCTGCCGCAGGCCGCGTTTGCCTGCTACAATTTGAGTCTCAGCCCAGGGGTTGCGGACCCACCGGCGGCGTAAGCACCAGATTATATGGATCTTGACCAGCTCCATACCTTTCTCGAGATCGTCCGTCTGAAGAGCTTTTCCAAGGCCGCTCAGACCTGTTACCGGACGCAGCCGGCGATCAGCGCGCAAGTGCGGCAACTCGAGCAGGAACTGAATGTCAGTTTGTTCGAGCGGCTGGGGACGAAGATTTCCCTCACCGTGGCGGGGCGAATTTTCGCCGATTACTCGGAACGCATTCTGGCGCTGCGCAAGCAGGCGCAGGACGCAATCAATGAGCTGGAGCGAGTGCCGCGGGGCGAGCTGGTGATTGCGGCCAACGAAGCCACCTGCATTTACGTGTTGCCGCTGGTATTCGCGGAGTTCAAGAAACAGTTTCCGAACGTGCAGCTGCTGGTGGATCGATCGTATGGATCGAGAGTGGTGCAGGCGGTGCTGGACAACCTGGCTGACTTCGGAATCATGCAGCTTCCGGTGCAGGAGAAGAAGCTGCAGGTTGTCAAAATACATTCTGACGAAATCAAGCTGCTGTTGCCGCCATCGCACCCGCTTGGCGCCAAGGATCCGGTTTCGCCGCATGACCTGGTGGGGTTCCCGCTGTTGCTGCCGAAGACAGGGACGACACGCGCGCGGTTGAATGAGTGGCTGGATCCGGTGCAGGAAGAGCTGACGGTATCGATGGAGCTGGATTCCTCGGAGATGATCAAGCGCTTTGTGATGGCCGACCTGGGGCTTTCGTTCCTGGCGGCATCCAACTGTGTCGAAGACGCCCGAGCGGGCAGACTGATCACGCGATCGCTGGGTCCGGAGCCGATGATCCGGCGAGTGGGTCTGATTTACCGGCGGGATAAGTCGCTTTCGAAGGCCGCGCTCGGGTTCATTCAGGTTACTCTTGAGAATGCGGGAGTCGCCGGCACGGTGCCGGCGCAGGGGCAGCGGCTGGCGCGTGCGAGCGTGGTAAACCAATCTTAAAGGAATGCGATGGATAGCCGGACACCGAGGTTGACGTCGAAGACTTCGATTGTTTTCGTGGGAACCGCTGAGGCGACTCGCGTATACAGGTCGGCGGCGGAGGTGCCTTCGCCGCTCAGGAAGCGCCTGGAGAAAACAACCTCCGGCGCGAATTCGGCCACCATCCTGATCGCGGACCGCCGCGGGCGCGAGGAGCTGGTCCGCGCGCTGCAGGGATTGCCTTCGGATGTTCAGTCGCGGCTAGCTCGCACCATTCAGTCAAAGCGGAGCAAAACAGGCGGCGCGCGCCTTCCGGCGCTGCAGAGCCGGGGGGTTCGGTTTTGGCTGGAACTCACGCTGCCGTTTGTGGCGGGGTCGCTGCTGTGGCTGTTGCTGAGCTGGAAGGCGTAGGCTGCCTTTGGCCTGCGTCATGCAGCCTGAAACTCATCCCGACGCGCTCCTCGAGGCTCAGGAAGAAAACCGTCATCTGCGCACCACTATCGCCGAGATGCGCGCCGCGCTCGAGCTTCTTCAGTCGGAGAAAGAGATGGTTGCTCAAAAAGCGGCCCATCAAGCGGCGCGCGAAGCAGCACATCTGCGCGAGACAATTTCCGTAATGCGAGAGCAACTCGAAAACCTGGAGCTTGAAAAACGGCGCGCCGTCCAGCAGGCCGCCGCCGATTCCTACAACGACCTGCAGCAGCACACCGCTACCATCCGCACCCAGCGCGAAGAAATGGAGCGCATGCTGGAAGCGCACAGCGCCGAAACGCAGCAGCTGCGGCGCGCGGCGCGTGACGAGCATCGTCTTCTCGAGCAGACCATCGCCGCCTTGCGCGAACAACTGGAGGCTAAGCATGGCCACTAAGACGACCCCGGCGCCTCGCCTGCAAAAGAGATTCCGGGAAATGGAGCGCCTACTCGATCTGTCGCTCAAAGTGGCTGAAGCCGAAAAGCTGGATGACGTTTTGCGGACCATTGTGGCGACCGCCGCCACCGAAACCCACTCCGACCGGGGCTCTCTCTTTTTGAATGACGAGCGTACCAGAGAGCTCTACTCGAGGGTGGCGCAAGGCGACCGAATGCGTGAAATTCGGATTCTGAATCATGAAGGCATCGCCGGCCACGTCTTCACGACAGGTCAACCACTCATCATCGCCGACCCCTACCGGGATGCGCGTTTCAACTCCGCGGTCGATCAGGAGACAGGCTACGTCACGCGCAACCTGATGGCCACGCCGATTCGCGTGCGGGGCGCCATCATTGGCGTGCTCGAGATGATCAATTCCAATCGAGGCGGTTTCAGCGCCGCCGACTTGAGCCTGCTGGAAGCGATCACGACGCAAACCGCGGCCACGCTCGCCAGCATGCAATTGGTGGAGCGCATGAAGGACGCGCGCGAGCAGGAGATGCGCTTCCTGAACCTGGTGTCGGACGTTACGCGCGAGCGGGATCTGGGAGCCATGCTCGCCAAGGTCGTGGGCGAAGCCGCGCGCATTCTGTCGGCCGACCGCGCCACCCTGTTCCTGCATGACGAGAAGCGCAATGAGCTTTTTTCGCGCGTTGCCATGGGCGCATCCATCGGCGAGATCCGCATGCCGGACCATGTGGGGATCGCCGGCGCCGTCTATACCTCGGGCCGAAGCATCAACATTCCCTACGCCTACGCCGATCTGCGTTTCAACCCTGCGTTCGATAAGCGGACCGGCTACTTTACGCAATCCATCCTGTGCGTGCCGATCGTCAATGAGGCCGGCCGCATCATCGGCGTGACACAGGTCCTCAACAAGCGGGGCGGCCCATTTACAGACGAAGACGAGGCTCGCCTGCGGGCCTTCACCGCGCAGCTTGCCATTAGTCTGGAGAACGCGCGTCTGTTTGACGATGTCCAAAACGTCAAGAACTACAACGAGAGCATGCTGCAAAGCATGTCCAACGGCGTGGTGACTCTGGATGAAGAGGGCCGCATCGCCACCTGCAACCAGGCCGGACTGCGGATCTTCCGCGTTCAGCCGGACGCGATCCTGATGCGGACCGCTGTGCAGTTTTTTGGCGACTCGAATCCGTGGGTACTGGACCGGATCAAGGTAGTGGATGAGACGCTCGAGAGCGACACTCTGGTGGACGCCGACATGATCGTCGGAGGCGAGAAGGTCTCCGTGAACCTGACGTTACTGCCGCTGATGAGCCAGCAGGCGGACGGCGCCCGCAAACGGCTGGGGACGCTGATGATGATTGAGGACATCAGCTCCGAAAAGCGGATGAAATCGACCATGTCGCGCTACATGGATCCGCGCGTGGCAGCGCAGTTGATGGCGAGCGGAGAAGAGGCGTTGGGGGGCAAGAGCGTCACTGCCACGGTGCTCTTCTGCGATATACGCAGCTTCACTACGCTGAGCGAAGAACTGGGGCCGCACCGCACGGTGAGCCTTCTGAACGAGTATTTCTCGATCATGGTGGAGGTGATCACCAAACAAGGCGGCATGCTGGACAAGTTTATCGGGGACGCCATCATGGCTGCTTTCGGTTTGCCGGTAGCCCATGACGACGATGAGGATCGCGCCGTGCGAGCGGCCATCGGGATGGTTAACGCCCTGATGCAGTGGAACACGGAACGCGCGGCAGTGGGTAACGCGGCGGTGAATATCGGGATCGGACTCAATACGGATAACGTAGTCTCGGGCAACATCGGCTCGCCGCGCCGCATGGATTACACCATCATCGGCGATGGCGTGAATCTGGCCTCGCGCCTGGAGGGCGCCTGCAAGGAGTACGCCGCCCGCATTCTGATCAGCGAGAACACTTACAAACGCCTGCGCGGCACCTATCGGGCGCGAGAGATCGATTCGGTACTGGTGAAGGGCAAGCACCAGCCTGTAGCTATTTACGAGGTGCTCGATTACCATACCCCGGAGACTTTCCCGAACATGATGGAAGCAGTCAACTACTGGAACAGCGGCTTGAGCTACTATCGCCATGGCGACTGGGAACGGGCCATCCGGGCCTTTCACGAAGCTGCGGCAATCAATGCGCAGGACAAACTCCCGCCCATGTACATCGAACGCTGCCAGCGGCTCATCGAGAACCCCCCGGGTGAGGACTGGACTGGGGTGTGGGTGATGAAGACGAAATGATGTGCCCGAACAAGTGGCGCAGGCGGTCTTGCCGCCTATGTCTCTATTCCGTCCGCAGCGGACGATAGAATCAAGCGTGTCGAAAGTTCAACCCATCCAGGTTGGCTCCCTGAAACAGAGTGAGCTCGAAGAGGCGGATCGGATCGTCCGGCTGGCGTTCGGAACGTTTCTGGGCATACCCAACCCGCTCGAGTTCATGGGCGACCGCAATTTCATGACGCCGCGATGGCGCTCGCCCCACGTCAAAGTGGTCGCGGCGCGTGAAGGCGGCCGCCTGATTGGATCGAACGTGGCCACGCGCTGGGGGTCCTTCGGTTTTTTCGGACCGCTGACAGTGCTGCCCGAATACTGGGACCGCGGCGTGGCGCAGCGGCTGCTCAAGGCCACGATGTCGATTTTCGAAAAATGGGGCGTGCGGCACACCGGGCTGTTTACGTTTCCGCATAGCGTCAAGCACGTCGGCTTGTACCAGAAATTCGGCTACTGGCCGCGTTATCTCACCGCGATCATGACGCGCGCTCCGGAGGCTAAACCAGCGACTCAAGCCAAACCCACGCATGCATCGGGGCTCCTCCTATCGGCATTCACCAAGAGCCGGCGCAAGCAAGCCATCCAGGCGTGCGGAACCCTTACCCACAAGATCGACCGGGGACTCGATCTCGGAGAGGAAATCGAAGCCGTTCTCGCGCAGCGCACGGGCGACATTGTGCTGACATACACCCGCGATGTTCTGGATGGCTTCGCGGTGTGTCTCAACGGACCTGGATCCGAGGGTGGCGAGAAGACGTGTTACATCAAGTTCGGCGCGGCCCGGAGCGGAAAGGGCGCGGGTGAACGTTTCGACAGATTGCTGAGTGCCTGCGAAGAGTTTGCGTACTCGCGCGGAGCGGCCATCGAGGCTGGCGTGAACCTCGCCCGCGAAGACGCCTTCCGGCGCATGCGCTCCCACGGATATCGAGTAGCCACGCAGGGAGTGGCCATGCAGCGTCCCCATTTACTCGGATTCAATCGGGCCGATGCCTACGTGATCGACGACTGGCGTTGATGGTTTGCTTCCCTGGCGTATGATGAACGGAAACTGAGACAGGTCACGAACCATGCTGAATCGCCGCAACAGCCGTAGAGGATTCATGAAACTGACCGGAACCGGCATCGCCGCTCTTGCAGGCGGCGCATGGCCCGGCGCCGCAGCGGTTGACACGGCGCAGGACGCCGATCTGGTTGTCTTCAACGCCAAGGTCTACACGATGGATTCCCGCGCGCCGCAGGCGGAGGCGTTCGCGGTAAAGAGCGGCCGGTTCATCGCCGTCGGTAGCACGGGCGATATGAAGGCGCTGATTGGCAAGCAGACCCAGACCTTCGACGCCAGGCAGATGACGGTGGCGCCAGGGTTCATCGATTGCCACAATCATGCGACCGGCAACATGTTGCTCTACGAAGTACTCGTCGGCAATCCCTTCGTGGTCGAGTTTGTGACGATTGACAGCATCGTCGACAAACTTCGCACGAAGGCCCGCGAGACGCCGGCAGGCACGTGGGTCGAGGGATATTTCTTCGACGACACCAAGGTGAAGGACAACCGCCGGCTCAACGTTCACGACCTCGACCTGGTATCGAAGGACCATCCGGTAGTGGTCCACCATCGCGGCGGCCACACTTCCTTCTACAACAGCAAGGCGCTCGAGATGGCCGACATCAACAAGAACACGCCCAATCCGCCCGGCGGAACGTTTGACCGAGACGCGAATGGCGACCTCAACGGCCGCGTTACCGACCGGGCGCTGGGCGCGTTCAACCGGGTGGGAAAGCGGCCGGCCTTTACCGCGGAGCAGACGCTGCAGCGCAACCGCGACGGACTGGCCTACATTTCCAAGGAGTTCGTTCGCTACGGCCTCACGAGCGTACACCACGAAGATGGCGATCTGTTCGCCTTGCAGCAAGTCCGGGCGCGCGGAGAACTTCTGCACCGGGTGAGCTACGAGTCGAGCGGCAAAGTCCTCGAGGCAATGATCTCCGGCGGCATCAGCTCCGGCTTCGGTGACGAGTGGATCCGGCTGGGCGCCACTTCCGAGCACACCGTGGACGGGTCATTCTCCGAGCGCACCATGGCGCTCAGCGCGCCGTACCCTGGCGTCGACCCGCCCTACAAAGGCAACATCACGGAGACTCAGGACGCCCTCAACGCCTGGATCGAGCGGGTGCATCGGGCGGGCATCCAGGTCAACTGCCACGCCAACGGCGACATCGCCATCGCGATGGTGCTGACAGCCTTCGAGCGGGCGCAGCAGCTGTTCCCGCGCGCTGACCCGCGTCCCAAGATCACGCACTGCACGTTGATTAACGACGATATTCTGCGGCGCATGAAGGCAGCCGGAGCCGTCCCCGCTCCGTTCACCTCCTACGCCTATTACAATTCCGACAAGTTCCATTTCTATGGCGAGGAATTGATGAAGCGCTCGATGGCCTTTCGCAGCTTCCTCGATGCCGGCATCGTGGCGGCGGCCGGCTCGGACTTCCCCCCAGGTCCGTTCGACCCGCGGATGGGGATTCAAGGCATGGTGACGCGCACCGGGTGGAATGGAGAGACGTGGGGCGCCAACCAGCGGATCAGCGTCGAAGAGGCGCTGCGGGTGAACACGATCAACGGCGCGTACAACTCGCATGAGGAAGCGATCAAAGGTTCGATCACGCCGGGCAAATTGGCGGATTTCGTCGTCCTGGCAGACGATCCTCACACCGTGGACAAAGAAAAGATCAAGGACATTGAGATCGTCCGCACGGTGACGGGCGGCGCCACGGTCTACCAGGCGTGACGGGAACTACCGAGCACCCCGCCGGCGCGAGTTCCCCTCGCCAGCAAGCCTACCCGGCGAGCTTGGGTCTCGCTAATTTTGATACTTCCTCGGCCGCGATGCGAAAGCTAGTATTGGCTGCGGGCACACCGGCATACACCCCGACTTGCAACAAGACTTCCTTAAGATCCACGGCCTCCAGTTCGGCGGCCAACCCGGTTCGCACGTGAAGCTGGAACTCTTCCCACTGGCCAAGTGACGCCATCATAGCCAACGCAAGAAGGCGCCTCACGCGCGGGTCGAGGCCCGGTCTGCTCCACACCGTTCCCCATACGTAGCGCGTAATGAATTCCTGGAACTCGCGGTTCAGTTCAGTGGCGCCGGCAATTGCGCGATCCACATGCTCGCCGCCCAGCACCGAACGCCTGATGTCGAAACCCTCTTCGAGCGGGCCGGCGTGATGCGGCGGCAACAGGAAATCGAACAGCGCGGCGCAGAAAGAGGAAGGCCGTTCCACATTCGAAAGATGCGCCGCAGGCAGATGGATTGCCCGCGCCCCGGCGATGCCGTTGGCCAGGATGTCCCCATTGCCCGACCAGGGCGTCGAAACATCCAGGTCGCCGCTGATGACCAGTACAGGAACCCTGATACCGGCGAGCAGTGGGCGGTGGTCCATATCGCGGATCGCCGCACAGCATCCCGCATACCCCACCGGGTTGGTCGCCAGCAGCACGGTTCGTATCGATTCCACCACTGGGTTCTTCGAAGCCAGCGTGCGCGCGGAGAAGAACCGGGCCATGACTTGCTCCTCGATCGCGCTCATCCCGCGTTCGAGCACTGTCAGCCGTCGAGCCTCGAGCAGGCTGGGGTCTGTCATCCGAGGGGATGTGTTGGCCAGCACCAGCCGCTCAATCCGCTCCGGCGCGTTCGCCGCGAGCCATTGTCCGATCATGCCGCCCAGCGACAAACCGCAGTACGCAAAGTGAGCGCGCCCGCTCGCGTCCAGGGCAGCCAGCACATCGCGCCCCAACTGGGCGATCGAGTAGTCGCCGGTAGGGGCATCCGAGGCGCCATGGCCGCGCAGGTCCAGGCGAAGCACCTGAAAATGCCGCAGCAAGGCCGGCATTTGCGGGTCCCACATGCCATGGTCCGCGCCAAGGGAATGCACCAGGGCCAGCAGCGGCTTCGAAGCTGCGCCCTCCAGCCGGTAGTAGATCCGGGACACGTCAGAATCGGCAAATGGCACGTTTAATCCTTTCCAGCGAGCAGCCGCAAGCGAAACGCCTCGGCGCTTCCCAAATAACCCTCGGGTTCTAGCAATCCCGCCAACTGGGGCGGCGAACCCGTCTTCTCGATGCTTTCTCGCACCAGTCGATGCGCCGCATCCCGCCCCACTTCAGCGGCCAGCAGCATCATCGCCTTCTCGGCGAACACCGCCCCGCGTGTCGCTTCGATATTGCTCCGCATCCTTTCCGCGTTAACCGTCAGTCCCTCGGCCACCTCGGCCATTGCCTCCACCGCGACACCTGCCGCCTGCACGATTGCTTGTACCGTGGTCCACTCGGCCTGCCACCCGCCCAACCCACGCTCATGCTCCGCCAGCATTCCATTCAGGAAATCCGACACCAGGCCCGGAGTCCGCTTGGCCGCGGCGATCGCCAGCATACACGCGGTGGGATTGTGCTTGTGGGGCATAGTGGAAGACCCGCCCCTTCCGTCCCCGCCCGGCTCAGCGGCCTCGCCTACTTCGTACTGCATCAACAGGGCTACGTCGAGCGCCATCTTGCCGAGGCTCGCGGTATAGATGCTCAGGGCGGCCATCAAGGCAGCGAGGCGGTCACGATGCCCATGCCAGGGCGAGTCCGGGCACTTCAGCTTCAGTTCTTCAGCCAGCGCTTCACTCACCGCGATACCGTGGCCGCCCAATGCGGCCAACGTACCGCTGGCGCCGCCAAACTGAACGTACTCTGCCTCATCGAATCGGCTGTCCACCCGCGACCAGCCGCGCCGAACAGCGCCCAGCCAACCCGCCGCCTTGAGTCCGAACGTGATGGGCGGCGCCGGCTGCAGCAGAGTTCGCCCCAGCATTACTGTTTTGGCGTGTTCATTCGAGATCCTTCGCACACCGTGAGACACGCGGTGGTGCCCGGCTTCCAGCACTGGGCGGCATCGTCGCAGCAATAACACCAGCGCGGTGTCGATGACATCCTGACTGGTTGCGCCCCAATGCACGAAGCCCGCTGCCGCCTGGTCGCGGGCGCGCACTCTTTCGGTGAGCATACGAACCAGCGGAATTGCCGGTGTTCCCGCGCGCAACGACTGACGAACAAGTTCCGCGGTATCGAAGCCTTCCGCAACCGCCGAATCCGAGATGGCCGCCGCGGAATCTGCCGGGATAATACCTGCGCGCGCTTCCGCTCGCGCCAATGCTGCTTCGAAATCGAGCATGGCTTGCAACACGGCTCCATCCAAGAAGATCTGCGACAACGCCTCGATGGCAGCCAGGCTATCGATCAATCGCGTGAACATGAGCCGATCTTACACGTCGAAGAATACGGTTTCTGCATCGCCCTGAAGACGAATTTCCATGGACCATGAGCCGGGCTGACCCGCTGCCGGCCGGGCCAGGAGCGTCGCGCGGCGTACCTCGGGCACCTCTGCCAGCACAGGATCAGTCGCGTTCGCCGCTTCGCCCTCGAAGTAAACCCGCGTGTACAACTGTTTCAGCAGCCCGCGCGCGAACACGGCAACGCTGATGTGCGGCGCCTGCGTTCCGCCGCGGCCGTCAGGAACCGGTCCCGGCTTCACTGTCTCGAAGACGCACTCGCCGTTCGAATCGGTCTGCAGGCGGCCGAAGCCGTAGAAACTCGGATCGGCTTCTCCAGCATGGGGGTCGAGCGCATGCGCGTACCGGCCCTGCGCATCAGCCTGCCACAACTCGATCAGCGAATCACCTGGGGTGGGCTCGCCGTCTCTGTCCACCACGCGAAAGGCGAGCCGGATGCGCTCTCCCATCGCGCCCTCGCCAGCCAGGATTCCCAGACGGCGATTCGCGGCCAGCGCGAAGTTGAAGAATGGCCCGACCGTTTGCGAAGCGCTCGGAATCAAGTTCATTTCGCGCCTTCCTCAAACGGCGTGGCGCGCCGCCCTCTCAGTACGATGTCGAAGCGATACCCAAGAGCCCACTCCGGTTCGGTCAGCGACAAGTCAAATCGCGAGACGAGCCGCTGCTGGGCATCTTCGTCCGGAATCGACTGGAGGATAGGATCCAGCGGAATCAGCGGATCGTTCGGGAAGTACATCTGCGTAACCAGCCGCGCGACGAATGCGGGTCCGAACAGCGAAAAATGAATGTGCGCCGGCCGCCACGCGTTGGGATGGTTGCGCCAGGGATACGCGCCCGGCTTGATCGTGAGAAACCTGTAGTTCCCAGCCTCGTCCGTAATCGCTCGGCCGGCCCCCAGGAAGTTTGGATCGAGCGGGGCCGGATGACGGTCGCGCGCCTCGCGATAGCGTCCAGCCGCGTTCGCCTGCCATACCTCAACCAGTGCATTTGGCACGCCTCTTCCGTCCTCGTCCAGAACCCGGCCAGCGACGATAATCCGTTCGCCCTGCGGCGGCTCAGTGAAATGGCTGGTGAGATCGTTGTCCGTCGGCCCAATCGGATTGTGCCCGTACACCGGTCCAGTCAATTCGCTGAGCGTGTGCGGCAGCCGGATCAGCGGCTGCGATGGCGCGCGCCGGATCGTGGCCGCATACGCCGGGTGCAAATACTCCGGTTGGCTGCCCGCCCTGGTTTTTGGATATTGGTTCATTCACTTACACCCGCCGTCCCGTGCGCCCGCGCGGTGCGCGCATGCAGTTCACGGAGCGCTTCCAGTTCTGTCGCGGCCGGTGGCTCGGTTTCCACCGGCTTTCCCGCGAACCGTACTTCCCAGCTCGTGTTTTCGCGAACCTGCTCGCGCGTGATCCCAGGATGCAGGCTCGTCACCATCATCTCGTTGGTCTCCGCGTCCGGACGCATGACGCAAAGGTCGGTCACCAGCAGCACTGGTCCTTTCGTGCTCAGACAAAGTTCCCGCCGCTCGCGGCCGGTGCGCCCGTGGCCGAGCGTGGTTAGAAAGTCCAGTTGCTTCACAAAACTGCGGGACCCTTGCCGCATGATGATGTAGATTTGCGCGCAGCTCATGGCAATCTCAGTAGCGCCCCCGCTCCCCGGAAGCCGGACCTTCGGCTTTGCGTAATCGCCGATCACGGTCGTGTTCAGGTTTCCGAACCGGTCGACTTGGGCGCCGCCCAGGAAACCCACCGTGATTCGGCCGCCCTGCAGCCAATAGCGGAAGACCTCCGGCACAGAGACCGTGGTCAAGGCCGTTTCGCACAACTCTCCATCGCCGATAGAGAGCGGCAACACCTTCGGCCTCGTCCCCAGCGTCCCCGACTCATAGATCAGTTGGATGCGCGGCGCATGCGTGAGGCGCGCGAGATTACAGGCTGCCGAAGGGAGGCCGATTCCAACGAAGCAGATGTCGTCGTTACCCAGCGCTCGCGCGGCTGCAATCGTCATCATCTCCGCTGGTGTGTATGTCATGGCAGTACATTCTTCCGCATCCACGCGAGGAACGTCTCCCGGTCGCGCGCAATCTTGTCCCATGCGATGTAGAAGGCATTGTCTCGCGAGTAGTAGCCGTGTGCGTAGGAAGGGTGCGCTCCGTTTGGCGCAACCACCACCGCGCTCAGCGTCCACGCCGGAAGAATCACTGCGTTCGAGCTGCGCGGCCCGAAATCGTCAACCACCTCCTCCACGGTTGCTATTGCCCGCCGCGCCGCCAGAACCGCTTCCTTCTGCACCCCGACGATCCCCTCAATGAGCACATTGCCTTCCCTGTCCGCCTTCTGCGCGTGAATAATGGCGACGTCGGGGCGGAAAGCCGGCACACACACCAGGTCCTCGCCGGTGAACGGGCACTTCACGAATCGAATGCCGCTGTTGACGCGCGGCAGATCGCTGCCCCGGTATCCGCGGAAGAAGGCGCAGGGCATGCCAGCGGCGCCCGCTTCGTAAGCGTTGGCCATGGCGGCGTGACTGTGCTCGACGATTTCAAGCGGCGCCGGCCACCCATGCTCAACCGCATCGCGCAAACGATGCAGCGACCCAACCCCCGGGTTTCCACCCCACGAGAACACAAGTTTGCTCGCCGTTCCCATTCCGATCATTTGGTCGTAGATCAGGTCCGGGGTCATGCGGATAAGCGTCAGATTGCGCCGTCCCTGGCGGATGATTTCATGCCCTGCCGCAAAGGGGATCAGGTGCGTGAAGCCCTCGAGAGCCACCTGATCGCCGTCCTTGACGTGACGAGCGATAGCGTCGGGTAAACTGAGAAACTCCATGAACGGTGTCCGCGAAAATCGCCCTTAGGTGCGATATTCGCATTGCCAGGGCGCGTCGATCTCGCCATTTATCAGATCATATAAGTCGAGCTCATGCCGGCGCCCACGACACTTCGCACCCAAGTCGGCATCATTGGAGCCGGACCGGCGGGCCTCATTCTCTCCCATCTTCTCCACCTCGAGGGCATCAGCTCCGTCGTCATCGAGACGCAGACCCGCAAGCATGTCGAGGAGCGGATCCGGGCAGGCGTTCTCGAGCAGGGCACGGTGGATTTGCTCAACGAATCCGGCGTTGGCGATCGCATGCGCCGCGAAGGCCTGGTTCATCACGGGATCGAACTGCGCTTCAACCGCCGCGGCCATCGCATCGACATGCACGAGCTCACGGGTGGCCGCGCTATCACCATCTACGGCCAGCAAGAGATCGTGAAAGATTTGATCGCCGCCCGGCTCGAGGCTGGCGGCCAGATCGTGTTCGAAGCCACGCACGTCAGTATCCACGATTTCACCAGTGAGTCGCCGCGCATCAGTTTTCAGCATGACGGCGGCATGCACGAGCTTGCCTGCGATTTCATTGGCGGGTGCGACGGTTTTCACGGGGTCTGCCGCGCCTCCATCCCCCCTTCGGCACTTCGCTGCTATGAGAAGGTCTATTCGTTCGCCTGGCTCGGGATCCTCGCTGCGGCCCCGCCGGCGTCCCAGGAGGTGATCTACTCCAATCATGAGCGCGGCTTCGCTCTGCTGAGCATGCGAAGCACGCGAATCAGCCGTGTCTACCTCCAGTGCCGGCCCGGCGAAGACCTGGCAGAGTGGCCGGACGATCGCATTTGGGAAGAGCTGCAGACGCGTTTCGAAACATCTGACGGTTTCCGGCTGAATCAAGGCCCGATTCTTCAAAAAGGAGTGACACCAGTGCGCAGCTTCGTCGCGGAACCGATGCGCCACGGGCGCCTTTTTCTGGCCGGAGACGCCGCGCATATCGTGCCGCCGACCGGAGCCAAAGGGCTCAATCTTGCCGCCGCGGATGTACGCATTCTCTCTCGCGCGATCGCCGGGTGGTGCCGCTCCGGCGCCACGGGCCTCCTGGACCGGTACTCCGAAATCTGCCTGCGGCGCGTGTGGCGCGCTCAACATTTCTCCTGGTGGATGACTTCCATGCTGCACCGCTCTGAAGGCGGCGACGGCTTCGATTACCGCCGGCAACTGGCGGAACTGGAACACGTGACCACCTCGCGCGCCGCGGCGACCAGCCTGGCCGAGAATTACACCGGGCTGCCTTTCAATCTTCCCGGAGAATGCTGATGAGACGAACCGCTCCTCCTTTTCGCACCGGCCACGCCGGTAGTCTATGAACCGGACCCCAGAGACCGTAGACGTCGCTCGATTGCTCGACGGCGGCGCCTGGACCACCTATCAAAAACTGGTGACCGCGCTCACCGCCCTGGCTGTGATCTTCGACGGCTTCGACATTCAGATTCTGGGCTTTGCCATTCCCTCTCTGATTCGCGACTGGCACGTGTCGCGCGCCGCCTTCGGCCCTATCCTTGCCGTGGGGCTGGCGGGGATGGTGCTGGGTGGACCACTCGCAGGCTACTGCGGCGATCGCTTCGGACGCCGCGCCGCGCTCATCGGCTGCGTCATGGCCTTCGGCCTGGCCACGGTTGCGACTGCCTTCATCCAGGGACTTGCGGGGCTCACCGTTTTGCGCTTCGTCTGCGGCATGGGCGCGGGCGGCGCCCTGCCCAACGCCAGCGCCCTGGCTGCCGAGTTTGCACCCCTGCGCCGGCGCGCGATAGCAGTGAAGCTCGCCATGGTGTGCGTGCCGCTCGGCGGTATGCTGGGCGGTCTCATCGCAGCCTCGGTATTGCCGTCACTCGGGTGGCGCGCGCTGTATGCAATCGGGGGCGCAACGCCGCTGCTCTTTGCGGTGATCCTCTGGTTCGCCCTGCCCGAATCGCCGCGTTTCCTGGCTCTCCGGCCCGCGCTCTGGCCGCAGCTTGCCCGCCTGCTCATCCGCATGGGTCATGCCATACCGCCAGGAGCCGCCTTCGTGGACCGTGCCGAGCGCCCAACCACGCAACGCGCCTCACTGCGCGCATTGTTTTCGCCCGCATTTGCTCGCGACACAACCGGCCTTTGGATCGCCTTCTTTTTCTGCCTGGGATCCATTTACCTGGTATTTGGCTGGCTCCCCGCAATGCTCGCCGCGCAGGGCCTCGATCTCGCCACCGCCAGTTCCGGACTCGCCGTCTATAATTTCGGTGGAGTTCTCGGCGTCCTGCTATGGGCCGTGCTGATGACGAGCCTGGGCTCTCGAGGGCCAATGCTTTCCGGTGCCCTCGGCTGTGCCGCCAGTGCCCTCGTGCTTGTCCTGATCCCGATACAGGCGCACGCCGACCACACGCTCTTGATTGCGGGCATCTTCATCAACGGCCTCCTGGCGAACGCTGTCCAGACATCGATGTATGTACTGGCAACACACGTCTACCCCACCAGCGTCCGGGCAACCGGAGTGGCCTACGCGGCTGCCGTCGGCCGGGCGGGCGGCATCCTGAGCTCACTCTTCGGCGCGGCCATCATTCATGCCGGCGCCGAGGCTTACTGGTACGCTCTGGCAATCGCGATGCTCTGCGCCTTCGCGGGGCTCGCCTGGGTACGCAGCCATTTCCCGGCACTCGGAAAAGTCGAGACATCGGGAGCAGCGATTCAATGAAACCGCTGGAGCGACTCACTCCCGAGCCCCATGCGTCAGCTTGGGGCTATTTCGCTGCCATCGCGCCAGCCCCAAGCTAACGCATGGGGCTAATCGGGGCTATTTCGCTCCGTCGCGCTATTGACAAGAGAGGATTTGATATCCACACTACGAGTGTGTAGGAAAACGATGAGCAAACGTATCAACATCATCCTTCCGGATGCCACAGCCGCTGTTCTCGACCGGCTTGTCCCCCGAGGCAATCGCAGCCGATTCATCGATCGGGCCGTACTACAGTTCGTAAAGACCCAGGCCACGGCCAACCTCAGAGAGCGTCTTAAAGCAGGGGCTCTGGCCAATACGAAGTTGAACCTGGAAATTGCCGAGGAGTGGTTTCCAGTGGAGCATGAGGCATGGCAGAGACTCGAACAGGAAGAACAAGCCACGGCAAAGGCTTTCCGCGGCGCGGCGAAATCCACCTCGCGGCGCTCGACCCGGCGTTAGGTCACGAAATCAAGAAGACCCGGCCGGCGCTCATCATTCAGAACGACATCAGCAATCGGTACGGGCAGACGACCATCGTGGCGGCCATCACTTCGAGGGTTTCCACGCCGCCCTACCCCAACGAGGCCGTCATCCAGCCTGGCCGTTCCGGTTTGCAGGTTCCTTCGACGGTGCGGTTGGACCAGGTCCGCACAGTTGACCATCGCCGGCTGCTGAAGCGTCTCGGCAGCGTGGATGCCGCCACCATGCGCGAGGTTGACTTAGCTATCAAGGTCAGCCTGGGCTTGGTTCAAACCTAGGGGGATAATGGGTCCACGAGAACACGTAAAGGGAGTTCGGGATGAATCGTCGATTTCCAGCTGTGACGCTGACGGCAGCGCTCGGAGTACTGATTTTTCAGGCGAACGGGCAAACGCCTCCGCCCACTGCCGATCCCTACGCGAACAACCCGGATGCGGGAAAGCTGCAATTCCCCCTCGCGGCGCCCGCCGGCAAGGACTCGGGCGCCATCACGAAAGCGCCGCCCGGCGCGGCGAATCAGGGAATGCTCGATCCGGCCAAATGGAAATACGGGCCGGCCTTCGATGCGCCGCCCAATTCCAAGATCTGGAATCCAGTGATGATCAAGATGAGGAAGGGCGAGAAGGTGACGGGTGGCACGGTGTTCAGTTCCGACAGTCCGGAGACGTATTGCGCGATGGCCAATGCCGGCTATGACTTCATCTGGACCGAAATGCAGCACGACCCGCGTGACTGGGAAGCGGTGGGCCGCATGTGGAAAGCGTGTCCCCACGCCAAAGCAGTCCCCGGCGTCCGAGTGGCCTATACCGACGAGCGGGAAATCCAGCATGCCATGGATCTGGGCGCGCTGGTGATCGTGATTCCGACCGTCCGGTCTGTGGAAGAAGGGAAAGCCGCGCGGGATTGGACCATGTTCCCGCCGCTCGGTAAACGCAGCCAGGGTGGCGGCCAGGCCTTTGATCCGGACATGTGGGGCAGTGTCCCGGGCGGCTATCGCAACACCATCAACGACAACGTCGTGCTGATCGAGATGATCGAGACTCTCGATGGCGCCCAGGCCGCGCGTGAAATCGCCGGGATCCCGGGCGTCACCGCCATCTTCGCGGCGAGCGGCGATCTGGGCAATTTCTCCGGCTACCAGCAAGGCACACCCGACTACGAGCGGCTCATCAACATCGTGCACGACGCAGCGATCGGCGCGGGCAAGCGGCTGTGCGGTCCCTTCAAGTGGCGCGACCGGCCTGATTTTACCTGCTTCCAGAACGCCAGTGAGACGGCGGCGATTGCCCGCGGCGTTGCCGCCGAGCTGGGCGACCTGAAAGACACGCAAGGCAAACCCGAAGTCGGCCCCTACGCGCCGAAAAAATAGGGATCGCTTTGGAAGTTTCGTGCCAAGTTTCGTGCCGGCGAGGGAAACCATCTGCTTCCGGCACTCTCTCCCCTATAATGAAATTGCGAAGCGCAAAGGCCGCGACCCGCGGCGCCAGACAAGCGACGGGCCTCAATGGAATTGGCAGCCGGCGAGGGGGTGCCCTCTGGACCCCGTTTTGCGTGAGTTCATAAAAAGTACGCGAAAGGACTTCAATTGCCCTTTGTACTCCTGCCCGCGTGGCTGCAAATCAACTTAGTCAATCTCGTCGAAGAAATCAAACCCATTCCGATGGCCGTGGCCATCCTTCTGGTTCTGGCGTCGCTCCTCTCCTGGACCATCGTCCTCTCCAAATGGAGCTCCTTCGGCAAGGCCCGCCGTCTCAACCGTTTGTTCCTGCGCGTGTTCCGCAAAGCCACCAATCTCCAGGCCGTCGCCGCCGCCAGTGAGCAGTTCACTGCCGCGCCCCTGGTCGCGGTCTTCGACTTCGGCTATGGTGAAATCGAGCGCCAGATGAAACAGCGCGGTGGCCTCGTCAATCGTGCGGCTGTCGAGCGCAGCCTCCAGCTCGGCATCAGCGAGGAAGTCACCAAGCTCGAAATGAACATGAACTGGCTGGCCACTGTCGCCTCCGTTTCCCCCTTCGTTGGTTTGCTCGGCACAGTTTGGGGAATCATGGACGCGTTCGCCGGCCTCGGCAATGCGGGTAGCGCCAGCCTGCGCGCCGTCGCCCCTGGCATTTCCGAAGCCCTCGTGACCACCGCCATCGGCCTCTTCGCCGCCATCCCCGCCGCCATCTTCTACAACCTCTACGGCACCACCATCAAAGAATTCGGCACACGCATGGAAGACTTCGCCATCGAATTCCAGAACATGGCGGAAAGGGACTTCGGCGAGTAATGGCTTTCTCCGTCAATCACGGCAATGGTGGATTCACCCCACGCCGGGGCCGCCGTTTCGCCGGCCTCTCGCCCAACTCCGATATCAACGTCGTCCCTCTCGTCGACGTGGTTCTCGTGCTGCTGATCATTTTCATGATCACCGCCAACGTCATGGAGTTCGGCCTCGATATTCAGGTTCCCGAGGTCATCCAGGTCAAATCCACTACCCAGGATCTTCCCGTCGTCGGCATTACCAAAACCGGCGAGTCTTATCTCAACGGACGCCCTGTCAACATCAACTCGTTGAGCAATGCCATCCATGCCCGTTTCCACTCCGCCACCGCTGTCTACGTCCAGGCTGACAAGGAAACGCCCTGGGACCCTATCGCCAAAGTCGTCGCCACTCTCGGCGCGGCCCACTTTGAAGTGAAAATGGTTACGAAGCCCGCGGAGTTCCCTCGCCGCCGCCGCTGATTCCCATGGCCGAACCGATTGACATTCTCGACGAACGCGATCCGATGGGCCTCCCCTTCGCCGGCTCTTTCGCGCTGCACCTATTCGCCGCCGGCCTCGTGGCCGTCTACACTCTCTGGCTGGCGCGTCCCCCCGAGAACTTCGGCTCGCCCGATATTGCAGGTGGCGCCATTAGCGTCTCGCCAGTCGGCACCATCCCCATCCCGCAGCGTCAAGT
>Ga0302325_10009323_pt1 | contig 21439 bp, 17 predicted proteins | sample Palsa_T0_2_FD_201948 | JGI IMG/M metagenome (GOLD analysis project Ga0302325, IMG submission 201948) | Peat permafrost microbial communities from Stordalen Mire near Abisko, Sweden - Palsa_T0_2 | ecosystem: Environmental > Terrestrial > Soil > Palsa > Peat permafrost | place: Sweden: Abisko...
GCGATGACATCGACACAGTTCAGCGGCCGCACCGCGATCGTCACCGGTGCCTCCCGGGGTATCGGGCTCGCTATCGCTCAGCGGCTCGCTGCCGACGGCGCGAATGTGGTGCTCACCGCCCGCAAGCAGGAGAGCGCGGACGCAGCGGCCGAGCAGGTCGGGGGTAGCGCCATCGGCGTGGCCGCACACGCGGTCGACGAGGACGCCGCCAAACACTGCGTCGACCTGACGCTCGAACGCTTCGGCAGCATCGACATCCTGGTCAACAACGCCGGCACCAACCCGGCTTTCGGCCCGTTGATCGACCAGGATTACGCCCGCTTCACCAAGATATTCGACGTCAACCTGTGGGCGCCGCTGCTGTGGACGTCACTCGCGACCAAAGCATGGATGGCCGAACACGGCGGCGCCGTGGTGAATACCTCATCCATCGGAGGCTTGCACCAATCTCCGGCGATGGGGCTTTACAACGCCACGAAGGCAGCGCTGATCCACGTCACCAAGCAATTGGCGCTGGAACTTTCGCCGCGGATCCGGGTCAATGCGATCTGCCCGGGGGTGGTTCGCACCAGGCTGGCCGAGGCGCTGTGGAAGGGCCACGAAGAGGCGGTGTCGGGTGCGACGGCACTGGGACGCATCGGCGAGCCGCCCGACGTGGCCGCAGCGGTGGCGTTCCTGGCGTCCGACGAGGCGAGTTGGATCACCGGCGAGACCATGGTGATCGACGGTGGACAACTGCTCGGCAACGCGGCGGGATTCCGATGAGCGTCGCGGAGGATCTGCATGTACGAGTGCAGGCGCTGCTCGACGAGCACGATCCGGTAGATAGCGATCCACCCGTCTTTTTGGCTGCCCGGTTCGATGCGGGCCTGGCCTGGGTGCACTTCCCGGTCGGATCCGGCGGGCTCGACCTGCCGCGCAGCTTTCAGATGCAGATCGAGGACGAACTGACCGCCGTGGGTGCGCCGCCGGGCGGCGGCGGCGGGCGAAACGGCATTGGGATGGGCATGGCCGCGCCGACGATCGCGGCGTTTGGTAGCGCAGATCAGCAACGAAACTTCCTGCGGCCGTTGTTCACCGGCGAACACGTCTACTGCCAACTGTTCAGCGAGCCGGGTGCCGGATCCGATCTGGCCGGGGTGGCCACTCGCGCGGTGCGCGATGACTCGGAGGGTGGGGACTGGATCGTCAACGGGCAGAAGGTGTGGACGTCGAGCGCACAGAACGCCCAGCGGGCAATCCTGCTCGCACGGACAGATCCGGCGCTTCCCAAACACCAGGGCCTGACCTATTTCGTCTGCGACATGACCGACCCCGGCGTCGATGTCCGGCCGTTGCGCCAGATCACCGGCGAAGCCGAGTTCAACGAGGTGTTCCTCACCGACGTCCGGGTGCCCGACGCGAACCGCCTCGGCGCGGAAGGCGGCGGCTGGAAGGTCGCGACCACCACGCTGAACAACGAACGGGTTGCCATCGGCTCGATGGCCGGCGGCACACGTGAAAGCGGGATGATCGGCAAGGTTGCCGACGCCTGGCGGGCGCAACCGCAGCTGCGCAATCCCGCGATGCACGACGAATTGCTGCGGCTGTGGATGGACGCCGAGGTCGGCCGGCTGACCGCCTTGCGACTGCGCCAGCGGCTCACCGCCGGTCAGCCCGGGCCCGAGGGCGCCGGAATGAAGGTGACATTCGCCCGTCTGGCCCAGGCGATTTCGGGCTTCGAAATCGAACTGCACCCGGAAAAGGGACTGCAATACGACGACTGGACCATGCGTCAACCCGAAGGGGTCGATTTCACGGGGCGCGAGCCCGGGTACCGCTACCTGCGGGCCAAGGGCAACTCGATCGAGGGCGGCACGTCGGAGATCCTGCGCAACACCATCGCCGAACGCATTTTGGGCCTGCCCCCAGAACACCGAGTCGACAAGGACATCGCGTGGAAGGACCTTCCCCGATGAGCGACCTGCTGTACTCCGACACCGAGGAAGCTCTACGGGACAGTGTCCGGCGTCTGTTCGCCGACCGCTGCCCGCCGGAAGCGGTCACGCGCGTCTACGACGATCCGCCGCAGAACTTTTCCGGCGTATGGCACTCGCTGGCCACCGATCTGGGTGTGGCCGGCCTGCTGGTGCCCGAGCAACTGGGCGGCGCAGGCGCCGGTGCCCGCGAGGCCGCGGTGGTCATGGAGGAGATCGGCCGCGCCGTCGCGCCGGTGCCGTTTCTGCCCAGTGCGGTGCTGGCCACCGTCGCGCTGCTGCACGCCGGCGACACCGAGACGGTCAAAGCGTTGGCTTCGGGCTCGCTCACCGCTGCACTGGCAGTGCCACTGTCCACCGCGCCGGGTGACACCGTTACCGGCGTCGGCGTCGGCGTCGGCAACGGCGGGCTGACCGGAGAGATCACCAGCGTGGCCGGTGCGGGTGAGGCCGACGTGCTGGTGGTGCCGGCGGCCGGACCGGACGGGCTGGAATTGCACACCGTCGACCGTGGCGCAACGGGCTTCCACGTCTCGCCGGTGCTCACCCTGGATATGACGAGACCCCTTGTAAATATTAAATTTTCCGATGCCGCGTCGACGCGGATCGGCACTGCGCCGGCTGACGCGGCGGTCGCGGCGGCGCTGGAAACCGGGGCGGCGCTGCTTGCGTCAGAGCAACTGGGTATCGCGCAGTGGTGTTTCGAAACCACACTGGCCTATGCCAAACAGCGCAAACAGTTCGGCCGGGCGATCGGCTCTTATCAGGCCATCAAGCACCGGCTCGCCGATCTGTGGATTGAAGTCAATTCCGCTGCGGCGGCGGCCCGCTATGCCGCTGATGCCTGCGCCCGTCAAGACGACGACGCGACGATCAGTGCGGCTGTGGCGCAGGCATATTGCAGCGGTGTCGCCGTGCACGCCGCCGAGGAATGCGTCCAGTTGCACGGCGGCATCGGAATGACCTGGGAGTATCCGGCGCATCTGTACCTGAAGCGGGCCAAGAGCGATCAGTTGGCCTTCGGTACCGGCTACCGTCACCGTGCCCGGTTGGCGGAGTTGGTCGACTTGCCGACGTCCTGACCATCTACACGACAGGAAGAAAAATGGATAAGCGAATCCTCGGTGACAACATGGAAGTCTCGGCGATCGGATTGGGCTGCATGGGCATGAGCCGTGGCTTCGGCCCGTCCGGGTCCACCGACGAGATGATCGGGGTGATCCGCGCCGCGGTGGAGCGCGGTGTCACGTTCTTCGACACCGCGGAAGCCTATGGCGACAACGAAGAACTGGTCGGTAAGGCGTTAGCGCCATTCGCCGGACAGGTGGTGATCGCGACCAAGTTCGGTTTCGCCTTCGGTCCGGACGGCAACGTCGCGGGGCTGGACAGTCGGCCCGACCACATCAAAGAGGTTGCCGACAATTCGCTGCGCAGGCTGGGTGTGGAGACCATCGATCTGCTGTACCAACACCGCGTCGACCCCGAGGTCCCCATCGAGGACGTGGCCGGGACGGTCAAGGAATTGATCGACAGCGGCAAAGTTAGACATTTCGGGTTGTCGGAGGCGTCGGCGGAGAACATCCGCCGCGCTCACGCCGCGCATCCCGTGACGGCGCTGCAGAGCGAGTATTCGCTCTGGTGGCGCGAGCCAGAGGCCGAAATACTGCCGACACTGTCCGAACTCGGCATCGGCTTCGTTCCGTACAGCCCGCTGGGTAAGGGCTTTCTCACCGGAAGCATCAGCCAGGAAACGGAATTCGACAAGTCCGACATCCGCAACAGCATTCCGCGCTTCGCCGCCGACGTCCGAGAGGCCAACCGGGCCGTGGTCGACCTGCTCCAGACCATCGCAGCACGTAAGGGTGCGACACCCGGCCAGATCGCGTTGGCATGGCTGCTGGCCCAGCGGCCCTGGATCGTGCCGATCCCTGGCACTCGGCGCCTGGACCGGCTGCAGGAAAACGTCGGGTCGGCTGATGTCGAGTTGACCGCCGATGACCTCCGCGAGATCGACGACGCCGCGGCGGGCATCGAGGTGCAGGGCGCGCGTTATCCCGATTTCATGCAGAAGCTGATCGGGCGCTGACCCGACGGGCGACTTCGCCATAACGCTCGAAACGGTCCGGATCACCTACGGCGTTGTAGAGCACCAGGCGCGTCGCTGTCGCGCCGTACTTGTCGGTCAGCGCGTCGGCCAACGCATCCCACGTCGACTCGGTAGCGAAGGCGGCGACGTGGTCGTCGCTGACCTGGGCGGCCATGCCCGCTAGGTCACCGGCCTTCTGCTTCTCGCGAATCCGCGCGGTCGTGCCCTCGAAGCCGGCCTCGTCCCAGATGAACGCATAGTTGGGTGTGCTGCCGTAGAACGCCATGCTGGCGCGGACGGTCTCGCGCTGCGTGTCGCGTTCTTCGTCGGTGTCGCCGACGATCGTCATCACCGGGACGATGATGGCGACGTCCGACGCAGAGCGACCCGCTTTCGCTGCTCCCTCAGCGACTTTCGGCAGCACGTGACGGCCGATGTAGCCGGGCTCGCCGATCGGGTGGACATGCACGCCGTCGGCGACTTCGCCGGCCATCCGCAGCATCCACGGATTCACCGCAGCGATATCGACTTTGGGATCGGGAGCATTGATCGGCCCCGGATTCCATTGCGGAGTAATGAAATCGAGCTCGTAGAACTCGCCGTGGTGATCGAGCCTGCCGGAACGGAAAGCCGAGAAACACGCCTTCACCGCGAGCAGGTAGTCCCGCAGCCGTGGACCGGGCTGCGAGAAGGCCGCGCCGTAACGCCGCACGACGTGAGTGCGCACCTGCGTGCCCAGGCCCAGCCGGAAGTTCCCACCGGTCGCCTCCTGCAGCTCCCAGGCGGTGGCCGCCGTGACGAATGGACTGCGCGGAAAAGCCACGGCGACACCGGTGGACAGCTCGAGGCCCGGCGCGGCCTGTGAGGCCACGGCAACGTTGAGATAGGCCGTGCGGCCCATCTCGGTGAACAGCAGGCCGGAGAACCCGACGGACTTTGCTCGTTGGGCCAGGTCACCGATCTGGCCCAACGGCTGCGGGGTCGTCATCGCGTCGACGCGCATGGGCTGCGGCTAACCGTGCAGCTTCGCCCCGAAGAACTCCCGCGTCGCCGTCCAGTGCCGCTCGGCGGCGTCTGCGTCGTAGGACCGGTTGTCCGGCACGGCGTATCCATGCGCGGCGGCGTAGGTGTCGATCGTGTGCTCGACGCCGGCCCCGGTCAGGGCCTTTTCCAGCTGCTCGGCGTGGTCGGCCGTGAACGACCCGTCATTCTCGGCACCGCCCACGTAGACGGCGGCCTGGATCTGGTCGGCCTTGAGATGCGGGCTGTCGGCGCCATCGGTGACCAGCCCGCCGCCGTGGAAGGACGCCGCGGCAGCGACCCGGTCCGGCAGCCGTCCGGCAACGATGAACGACGCACGTCCGCCCATGCAGTAGCCGGTGGTACCGAATTTGGTCCCGCTGACCTCGGGGCGCGCGGCCAGGTAGTCGAAATACGCCGTCGTGTCGGATGCCCAGTTGTCCTGCGTGATTCCGCCGACCATCGACATCAGCCGCTTGCGCTCGTTGTCGTCGGTGAACGCGTTTTCCATGTCGAACGGCGCCCAGTCGCCGTGACGGTAGTAGACATCGGGCAGCAGCACCGCGTAACCGAAGTCGGCCAGCGTGGCGGCCATGTCGGCGAAAGTGTCCCGGGTTCCGCCGGCGTCGGGAAACAGAACCACGCCGGGCCAGGGCCCGTCGCCGTCGGGGGTGAACAGGCGGACTGGGGCGGACCCGTCGGGCGTGGTGACGGTGTCGGTGATATTCGGCATGGCATCCGTTCTACTCCCAGCGATCGCCGCTAAGCTGACCGCGTGCCGATCGCGACGCCGTACGAGGATCTACTGCGTCTGGTGCTCGAGCGGGGCACGCCCAAGTCCGACCGCACCGGCACCGGTACCCGCAGCCTGTTCGGCCACCAGATCCGCTACGACCTCTCGGCAGGTTTCCCGCTGATCACCACCAAGAAAGTGCATCTGAAATCGGTGGTGTATGAGCTGCTGTGGTTTTTGCGCGGCGACTCCAACGTCGGCTGGTTGAGGGAGCACGGCGTCACAATCTGGGACGAATGGGCAAGCAAAACAGGCGATCTCGGCCCGGTATACGGGGTGCAGTGGCGATCCTGGCCGACGCCGTCCGGCGAACATGTCGACCAGATCAGCGCGGCCCTGAATCTGCTGCGAACCGACCCGGATTCGCGGCGCATCATCGTGTCGGCCTGGAATGTCGGCGAGATCCCGCAGATGGCGTTGGCGCCCTGCCATGCACTATTTCAGTTCTACGTGGCCGACGGGCGGCTCAGCTGTCAGCTGTATCAGCGCAGCGCCGATCTGTTCCTCGGCGTGCCGTTCAACATCGCCAGCTATGCGCTGCTGACCCACATGATGGCCGCCCAGTCCGGCCTGGCCGTCGGCGAATTCGTCTGGACCGGCGGTGACTGTCACATCTACGACAATCATGTCGAGCAGGTCACCCAGCAGCTGAGTCGCGACCCGCGGCCTTACCCGAAGCTTGTTCTTGCGCAGCGTGATTCGATTTTCGATTACACATACGACGATGTCGTCGTGCAGGACTACCACCCCCACCCCGCGATCAAAGCTCCCGTCGCCGTATGACGTCTGCCGACCAAGTGGGCCTGATCTGGGCTCAGTCGACGTCGGGAATCATCGGTCGCGGCGGCACCATCCCCTGGAACGTGCCGGAGGATTTGACGCGCTTCAAAGAGCTCACCGTGGGCCACACCGTGGTGATGGGCCGCCGCACCTGGGAATCGCTGCCGGCGAAGGTCCGGCCGCTGCCGGGTCGCCGAAATGTCGTCCTGACCCACCGCACCGGCTTCGCAGCGGACGGTGCGGCAGTGGTGCACAGCCTCGGCGAGGCGTTGACCGAGCCGGACACCTGGGTGATCGGCGGCGAACAGATCTATGCTCTGGCGCTGTCACGGGCCAACCGATGCGAGGTCACCGAGATCGAGATCGACCTGCCCCGCGATGACGGCGACGCCGTGGCGCCGGTACTCGATGAGACGTGGGTCGGTACACCGGGGGAGTGGCAGGTCAGCCGCGCCGGACTGCGATACCGGGTGCACAGCTACCACCGCGCGTGATCCTTCGGGTCTGCGCCGCCGGCGTGACCTGACATACCCTCGAATCAGGGGCCGTGACAAGAATCCGCACAACCGCTTCCAGAAGGGGGACGTGGCATTGCTGACCGAACCCACCCGAGAATTTGCGCGCACGTTCAGGGGCTACGCACCAGAGGACCGGTATTGTCAGCGCCGTGTCGAGCAGGCCCGTTAGCCTGACTGCAGCGCAGGCCCGTCGGATAGCCGTTGCGGCGCAGGGTTTTAGCGAGCCCGGGCCCGGCGGGCCAGTCACCCGCGCGCACCTGCGCCGGCTGATATCGCGCATCCAGGTGTTGCAGCTCGATTCGGTTTCTGTCGCGGTCCGGGCCCACTATGCGCCGGTTTTCAGTCGGCTCGGGCCTTACGACCGTGATGTGTTGGACCGCGCGGCGTGGCAGCACACGGCGCGGTCGCCTCGCCTCCTCGTGGAGTACTGGGCGCACGAGGCGGCGCTGATGGCCGTCGAGGACTGGCCGCTGCTGCGCTGGCGGATGCGCCAATATCGGCACGGTCGGTGGGGCAGCCATATCGTCAAGGCCAATCCTCGGTTGGCGGACGACATCGTCGCAGCCGTCGCCGAGTTGGGTCCGTCGACCGCCGGACAGATCGAGAACCATCTGGCCACGGTCCCTCGACGCGGCAAGGGCGCGTGGTGGAACCGCAGCGACACTAAGTGGGTGGCCGAGGCGTTGTTCGCCGCCGGCACGCTCACCACCGCGACCCGGGTGGGGTTCGCCCGACACTACGACCTGGTGGAAAGAGTTTTGCCCGCCGATGTGCTGGAGCGCGAGGTTGCCGAAGACGACGCGGTCCGAGAACTTGCGCTGCGCGCCGCCATGGCGCTGGGGGTGGGCACCGAGACTGACATCCGCGACTATTTCCGCCTTGGCGCCGGGCAGGCCAAGCCGGCGATCGCCACGCTGGTGGCCGATGGCGAGCTGCAGCAGGTGAACGTCGACGGCTGGTCGACGCCGGCATATCTTCCTGCAGGACAGACGATTCCGCGCCGCGACCGCGGGACCGCGCTGTTGTGCCCGTTCGACCCGCTGATCTTCTTTCGCCCGCGGGTGGAGCGACTGTTCGGATTTCACTACCGCGTCGAAATCTATACGCCGGCCGACAAGCGTCAATACGGCTACTACGTGTGGCCGTTTCTGCGGGACGGGGAGTTGGTGGGGCGGGTCGACCTCAAAGCTGATCGTTCAGCGGACACACTGCATGTGGTGGGCGCGTTCGTCGAAGCGGACCGACCGCCGTCGCGGGTGGCCGCAGCCCTGGCCGGTGAGCTGGAGACGATGGCCGGTTGGTTGGGGTTAGCCGGCGTGACGGTCGGTGAACGCGGCGATTTGGCAGGTGCGCTGCGAAAGGTGATGTCACCATGACGCCGGGCAGCCGTGTGCAGCTGCCAGCAGCTCCCAAGCTGACCGACGGGCCGGACCTGCTGCTGCGGCTTCCGCTTGTGGACGACCTGGACGACATCGTTGCGCAATGCCGCGACCCGGAGTTTCAGCGCTGGACGACCGTCCCGGTGCCGTACCAGGAATCAGATGCGCAGACGTTTCTCAAACGGGTCGACGACGGCTGGCGGGCCAATGTCGCGCGGTTCGTGATCGAACATCAGGGCCGTTTCTCGGGAACCGTGGATTTGCGGTTCGACGGCCTTGGTGGCGCCGAGGTGGGCTTCGGACTGGCGCCGTGGGCGCGTGGCAAGGGCGTGATGACCCGCGCGCTGCGGCTGGTAGTTGGTTGGGGTTTCGAACTGCCGGGTATTGACGTGGTGTATTGGCAAGCGCAAGTGGGTAATTCGGCGTCGCGACGAGTTGCCCGACGGTGCGGGTTCCGCGTGGACGGCACCGTTCGCGGCCTGCTCGAGCAACGCGGCGAGCGGCGCGATGCCTGGATCGGTTCGCTGCGCCGCGGCGAGCCGCTGACCGGCGAACCGGACGAACCGGTTCCCGGAGGGTAAACGGGCACTGGAGGTCGACAACTCGACCCCGAACGTGTCGGATCGCCATGACGTCGCGCCTTGTTCGAGGTTAACTCCGTCGAGTAAATACCGTGCGAAGTAGTTCTTATTGATGTTATTTCACAAATTGGGCCCTTTGCTGTGCCAACCCACCGTGCACTCCAAAAGTTTTGTGTCATCGTGAGCGGTTGGCTCGGACAAAACGTACGATAAGCCGGACATTACGTCCGAAAGGGGGACTCGGCTTGTGTCTTATCTCGCGATCTCGTTGCCGCGTCGTCGATCGGACGGCGTTCGCCACGATGGCCTCGGGCCGTGACCCCTCCATTCCTTGACCTCGACGGCCGCGTGGTCGACCGCCGGGATGAGTTCGCTGAACTTCGAGCCGCGGTCGACGAGGCTGGACGCGCCGGCGGCGGATTCACTCTGCTCAGCGGGGTGTCGGGGGTAGGTAAGTCGACGCTGGTGCAGGCCTTCGGGGCGGAGATCTCCGGACGCAACTGCGTGTTCGCCTACGGCAGGTATCAGGACGGTGTGGCGGCACCGTACTCGGCGCTGGGAGTCGCGCTTGGCTCGCTTGTCCGCAGCATGGGGGCCACCGGCACCGCTGAGCGTGACCGTTGGCGCGCCGACCTCGTCAGCGAGATGTCGGCGCTCACCGGCATCCTCGAGGCGCTGGTGCCCGAGTTGGCGCAAGTGCTGGGCGCGGCTGTGCCGATGGCTGACCTGGATGCGGCGGATGCTCGGCGCCGGCTGCAGCGGGCCGCCATCCGCCTGGTTTCCACTACGGCGTCCTACCGACCGGTGATCCTTGCAATCGATGACCTGCAGTGGGCTGATCAGGATTCATTGATGTTGCTATCCGAACTGTTGACGGTGTCGGTCCGCAACGTGCTCGTCCTCGGGGCGTATCGCGCCGGCGAGTTCGATGCGGCCGCCGCGGGCCTCACGTCGGTCGGCGTCCGACGGATGGACCTCGCCCCGCTGTCTCACGAGCATCTGGAGGAGTTGCTCGAGGCCGTGTGCGGCCACGGGATCGACCTACGCGATGTCGCCGCTGAGTTTCATCACCGAACCCAGGGCAATCCGTTGCAGGTCCGTCAGCTGCTGTACCAAGCGCAACGAGAAGGCGCGCTCGTCCCTGTCGGCGCCGGGGGGCGCCCGACCTGGGACCTGCGCGTCCTCGCGTCGATCCAGATCACCGCCACGGCCGCCGAGTTCCTCGGCCAATACCTCGACCAGCTGGGCACGCTTGATCGGTCGGTATTGAGTTCGCTGGCGTGTATCGGTGGCGAGTTCGACCTCGCCGACGCAACGGCAGCGGCCGCGCAGCCGGCTGATGTGGTGGCCCATGCCCTCTGGTCAGGTCTAGAGCTTCGCCTGCTCGAGGCCGTCGACAGCCGCGGCCAGCGGATCGCCAACGCGATCAGCCGGGATGCCCGGTACCGCTTCAGCCACGACCGGGTGACCGAGGCGGCGCGGGAGGGCACGTCCGACGACACCCGGCGCGCGACGCACCTCCGGATCGGCCGTCGGCTGGCCGAGCTGGGGGACGATCGGCTGTTCGAGGCCGCCCGCCACCTAGGCATAGGTGGCTACCACCTGCCCGACGAGGAGCGCATCCAGTTCGTCAACGTGCTGCGCCGCGCGGCGCGGAAGGCTCGTGCGCAGGCATCGTTCCCACTGGCCCTCGAGCACTGCAGAGACGGTCTTGGCCTGCTCGGTGAATCGCGCTGGTCCGCTCACTTCTCGTTGACCAAGGAGCTGCAGCTTGACGCCGCGGAGGCCGCCCTGCTGGTGGGCGACGCGGTGGCGCTGCATGGGCTGCTCGACGAGGCCGAGGGGGCACTGCACGAGCCGGCCGACCGTGCTCGACTTGCGTTCCTGAGGCTCAAGGGGCGGGTCGCGCAGAACCGCCTCCAAGAGGCGCTGGAAATTGGGCTGCGGGCGCTTGGTGAACTCGGCGAACCGCTGCCGGGCGATGCTGGTAAGCCTCGGATGGTCAACGCGGTGGTCAAAATGAGGCTGACAACGCGTCGCTGGACCAACGAACGGCTGCTAGAGCTACCGCACTGCCAGGACCGGCGTGTCATCGGGATCCAACGGATTCTCGATGAACTGCGCAGCATGTCCTACATCCTTCGGCCCAACCTCTTTCCCCTGATCGTGCGCAAGCAGCTCGACCTGACGTTGACCAACGGCCATACCCCTAGCTCACCAACGGTTTTCGGCAGTTGCGGGCTGCTGCTGGTGATGGTGGGGGATCGTGCCGGTAGCCAGCGCCTCGGCGAGGTCGGGCTGCTGCTTGCAGAAGGGCCGGAGTTCCGGGACGCTCGCCCGGAGACGCTGTTCTATTACCTCAACTTCATCCACCACTGGCGACACCCGGTCCACGACGGTTTGGGACGGGTGCGCGATGCCATTGAGGAGGCTCTCGACCGGGGCGACCAGGAATACGCCGGTTTCTTAGCCGCAGTCCTGCTTTCTCAGTCATTCTGGGTCGGCCGCCCGATGGCTGAGATCGACGCGCTCGCCCAGTCGCTGATCCCCGGGATTCGTTCGCAGCTGGTACCCACCGCGCTGTGCCAGGCAGTGCAACAGATTTGCCTCAATTTGATGGGCCGCAGCGAGGATCCCTTCCTCCTCGCCGGTGAAAGTGGTTACGACGAGCGGGAGGCGCTGCCGGCGGCTCGCCGCGAAGGGGACAAGTTGGCCCTGAGCGTCATGGCCAACATGAAACAGGGCCTGCACTTCTGGGCCGGCGACTACGCCGGCGCGGTCCGCGCCTCGGATGAGGCCATCCAGCACATTGGTGGTATGGCCGGCACCGTGACGCTGCAACTCGTGCATCTGGTGAGCGCCTTCAGCAGGATTCAGGTCGCGCCGAATGACCCCTCGACTCGGCTGGCCGTGCGCCGGGCACTAGCGCTGCATAGCAAGTGGGCGGCGGGCGCACCGGCCAACTACGCGGCACCCTATGCGCTGCTCGAGGGCGCCTGGGCACGGGCGCGCGGTCACCTCAACACCGCGGAGCAGCGTCTCGAGCGGGCCGTCGGCCTCGCGGAGGAGCATCAGCTCCCCATGATCAGCGCACTCGCACATGAGGAGTCCGCCTCGCTGTACGCCGAGACCAATCGCTCGAGGCTTTCCGAGCAGATGCTCCAGTCGGCATACCAACGTTGGCTGAATCTGGGTATAAGAGTTCGCGCGCAGCGGCTCGAGCAAGCGCATCCGTGGCTAGTCAGCCGAGACCTCGTCGACGCGGGCTCGGCGAGGATCGATCCAGCCGGCGTGCACCAGGTGGTGCGCTCGCTGCCGGCTGCCCGAACCCCCGACGGCTTGGCAAAGATCCTGCTCGGCACGGTTGCGGACGCAACTGGCGCTGCTCGCGTTCTGCTTCTCACCGGCCAAGGCGAAGAACTGACGGTCCGGGCCGTCAGGGAGCACGGTGCCATCACGACCATCGAAGGCCCGTGGAACGAGGTGAGTTATGACCGCTCACTCGTGGGGCGGGCGGTAGACAGCAGCCGCCCGCACGTCGTCGCGGCCGATCCGGTCTGCACGGGTCATCGGCCACTCGGACCAGATAAGCGCCGAGCCGCGATCCCGGCCACCCTCGTCGTCCCGGTACTTTTGCAAGACAAGACGATTGGCGTGATTTACGCTGAGCACCAAGAGCCGGGCAGAAGCTTCGTCTCCAGGGACGAGGAGGCGGTGGCCTTCCTGTGCGCGCAGGCGGCCGCGCCGTTGTGGAACTTCGAGCTCGAGGCGCGATTACGGGCCGCCGACGAGCACCGGCAGTCCCTCATGGATGTGCAATCGAGATTCGTGCCCAACGAATTGCTGCGGATTCTCGATATCGACGATCTGCGTCGTGTCCGCAGCGGCTACCAGGTCCGGCGTCAGATGACGGTGCTCATCTCCGATATCCGAGGTTTCACAACCCTGATCGAGGACATGGACGTACTAGAGGCGAGCAACTTGGCGATGGGGTTCCTGCGAGCTGTCGAGCTGCCGATCATCGCCTGCAACGGCATGATCCAGGATCTACGCGGGGACGAAATCCTCGCCGTCTTCGAGTCGGAGCCGGACAACGCCGTCCGGGCCGGGCTCGCCATGCTGCGGTCTTTGCGCAAGCACAACGAGGAGCGGCTGGCGCTCGGCTCCGAGGAACTGCGAGTCGGAATTGGCATCAACACCGGCGTCGTCGGGATCGGGTTGGTCGGTGGGGTGAACCGTATGGTCCTCCATATCATCGGTGATGCGGTGAACCTGGCCGCACGCATCGAGAGCGCCAACAAACGCTACGGCTCAGCCCTTCTCATCTCCGACGCAACACGTACTCGTCTCTCGAACCGCGACCTCTTCGACATCCGCCGGATGGAGCGAGTCCTGGTCGTCAACCGGCGCCGACCGGTGACGATTTATGAGGTTTACGACGAAGACCCCGCGCCGCTGCGGTCGGCGAAGCGGTTGGCCCAGCAGGCATTTGACGAGGCCTTTCGGCTGTTCGACGCGGGCGACGCCGACCAGGCGCGCGCCGCCTTTGAACGATGCCGCGAGTTGTTGCCCGACGACTCGGTCGCTGCCCTGCACCTGACCCACTGCGACGCTATGAAGCGAGGTGAGATATCCCCTGGTCACGAGGTTGCGCTTGGCCAGAAGTAGCGGACCGGCGCTGGATTCGCGTCACCGCATGAGCTTGTCTGCCATGATTTTCCCGAGACTGGAGGTGGAGTAGGCATGTACCTGAGCGCTGAGCGGATAGCCGTAGTTGATAAGGCGGTTCAAGACACCTTTGACCAGAGCAGTATCGCCTGGCAGGCCATCCCGCACTGGGACACCGGCGACCCCGGCCGGCTAAGGGTTCGCAGCGACTATGCACACGCTGAACCGACCAAAGGCAACGACCTGTCTGCTCCGCTCGGTGGCGCCTCGCTGGAGTTAGAACCCCACTACGTCCGCTTCGCAGTGACCGTCGCGCAGGCCATTGCCCCCGCCCCCGATGCGCTGCTCGCCGCTGTGATTGCACGGACCGTGGAGTTAGCCGCCAAAGTGGACAGCAAGGTCATCGACGTGCTGCGTGCAGGCGCCAAGGATCCAGTGAATGTCCAAGCCCCGACAGGCACGACTGCGCAAATCCAGATGCTCCTCAATGCACTAATCGATGCCCGCGCGCAGCTCGAGAAATCTGGGTACCGGGCGCCTTCCTGTCTGCTCACCGACACAGAAGGGCTCAAAGCGCTCAACTACCTCCAGAGCGGGCTTTCCGACTTCCAGCCACTGCTCGACGCGGCCAACATCAACTCGGTGTATCGCGTCGATCAATTACGCAGCGACGAGGGACCCACCCCGGCCGGGGGGACCGACCCGGCCGAGGGGACCGACCCGGCTTCGGGAAACGGTCAATTCAAGGGAAGGCTGCTCCTACTCGGTCGGCGCCAACGCATCGCGCACGGCGGTGCCGCTGCGGCGTCGCCCGGTGAAGAGCCGGTGGACCTCGCTGTCAGCGTCCCGCCCAGCCTGGAGATCGTCGGCGAGACCGATACGAACACTATCGAAATGGCCGTACGCATCCGCTTTACGCCGAGGCTCACAGATGATTTCGGCGTCGTCAACGTCGTATAGATACGGCGGAGTCGATGTCGTTAGCGCTTGATGGGGCCTCCGCCACGCCTGCCCCGAACGTGCTCGAGGACTACCTCGCGGAGTGCAAGGGTGCGTGCGACGGCGAGATCGACCGGCTCTTTGCGCCCGGGCAGCACGGGTCGAGCAGCCTCTACGAGCTGATCCTCGACTACCCCCGTCGCGGCGGGAAGGCACTCCGGCCTGCCCTGAGCATCGCAACCTGCCTGGGGCTCGGCGGCCACCTCGAGGCGGTCTTGCCGACCGCGGCGACGTTGGAGCTCTACCACAACGCCTTTCTGATCCACGACGACATCGAGGACGAGTCGTGGCGGCGTCGCGGCCGGCCCACGCTGCACATCGACCATGGCATCCCGATCGCCGTCAACGTGGGCGACGCCATGCTGTCGATGTCGCTGCAGCCCCTGCTCGACAACGTGGAGCGCGTCGGGCTTGGGCCGGCCCTGCGTATCCTGCGGGCCGTCGCGCACATGACCCGGCAGACCGTGGACGGCCAGGCCCTCGAGCTGGAGTGGGTGCGTGCCAACACCTGGCAACTCGACGACACCGATTACCTCGCGATGGTGGAGCTGAAGACAAGCTGGTATTCGTTCATCACACCGCTGCAGGTCGGCGCGATCGCCGCCGGTACAGGACCGGAGTGGTCCGCGCCGCTGGAGCCTCTCGGCCGGCACCTCGGAGCGGCTTTCCAGATCACCGACGACCTATTGAACCTGCGCGCGGACCCGGAGGAGTACGGCAAAGAAATCGGCGGCGACCTCTGGGAGGGTAAGCGCACGTTGATGCTGCTACACACCCTGCGATGCGCCGAGCCGGGCGACCGGGATCGTGCCGTGCAGATTCTGGCCAGGCGCCGCCCGAGCGCCGACGGCGAGCTAGGCCTAGCTTCGCTACTGGACGGGCTCGTGGCCCGGGGCGAGCTGTCTCGGACCGGGCAGGTCGAGCTCGCGGCTCGACTGCAGGGATACCGGTCGTCGGAGTCGAAAAACCTGGACGACATCCGTTGGCTCTACGGTCTGATGCTCAGCGTCGGTTCGATGGAGCACGCCCGAGAGGTCGCCCGCTGGCATGCTCGTAAAGCCGCGCTCCTGCTGGGCGGTCTCGACTGGTTTCCGGCGAGCCGACACCGGGATGTGTTGTGCAGCCTTGTCGACTACGTGCACGGGCGCACCCGATGAGCCCGGAGGAGCTGGTCGGCATGCTCGCCGAGTTGGAGCGGATCAGGGAACTGACCCTCGACCTGGTCGAGCGCTCCGCCCCACGCCTACTACCGGCGCCCCCCACCGACGCCGACGGCGCCGAGCGGACCGCGTTCGATCTACTTCTCGGCGTCCGCCGGGCGGTGCTCGGCAACCCGGCGGCGGCGCGGGGCCTGCACGACCTGCTCGTTGCCGAGGGTCGCCGCTACGCCGACACGGCGGCCGGAGCCGAGCTGCGCGACGCGCTGGTCGCATCGGAGGCGGTGGAGAACCTCCGGCGAGTCTGGGAGACGGTGAGCCTCAACGTCCTCGACGGGCCCGCGTCGTCGAACGGGGCCCCGGACGCATGGGCAGAGCTGCTGGCCGACGCGATCGTCGGGCACGGCCTCGATGATTCGGTCCTGGGCCACCTTCGTCCCGAAGGGTTCGCCTGATGCTTACCGACCCGCGCCCGGCGCTGGCGGAGCAGAGCAACTTCGTCGGCTACTTAGTCGGCCTGGCCGGTCTGGCCACGGCGGTGCGCTCCCTGGCCGCCGACGGTCACTCCCAGGCCGACACCCCGCGCCAAGCCGACGAATTCGGCTACCTACTGCTGGGCGTCGCGAGCGCGGGAGATGCGATCAACCGCCTCGCCGAAGCCGCGTGGGCTGAGCCGTGCGAAACACCCGAGGAAGCACCGCCCCCTTCGACGACTACCCGGTGGCTGCGATGAGCGCGGCGCTCGCCCGGAGCGACTTCATCCGTACCCCGGTGCTCGCCACCGCCCGGCCGGACGGATTCAAGGAGTGGTACCACTTCGTGGTCCACCACCCGGGTGGCCGGATCTTGATCAACTTCAGCCTAAACAGCGAGGTCTCCAGCGACGGTCGCCGCAGGCTGACGCCCCGCGTCATCGTGATAGCGCACGACCAACGGTGGACCGGCGCCATCGAACGGTTCTACGACTCCGAGCTGGACGTGTCCGCGGACCTTGGCACCCTGGCCATCGGCGGCAACCATATGATCGTGCGACCCGACGGCTATCAGGTGCTGATCGACCTGCCCGGGCACGACATTCACGGCGAGCTTCAGCTCGCGTCGATGAGTCGGCCCTTCGTCGTCAACAATCAGCCGGTAGGGGACGGCCGGATGTGCTGGCTATTCGTGCCGAGGATGCGTGCCGACGGGTGGCTGCGCATCGGCGGCCAGGAGGTCCGGCTGGAGAGTGCCGTGGCTTACCACGATCACAACTGGGGCCGCTTCCGCTGGGGCGGGGATTTTGGCTGGACCTGGGGCACCATTCTTCCTCCAAGCCCCGACGTGCCGTGGTCGCTGGTGTTCTTGCGGATGACCGACCGGCGACGGTTGCATTGCCTGTCGCAGGCTCTCTACGTGTGGCGCCACGACGAGCCCGCCGCGATCTTTCGACACGCCGCGGTGCAGGTGAGTTCCAGCGGCAGGCTCGGCCGCGCCGCGGATTGCACCTTGCCGCCCCCGATGCGGCTGGTCCTCGGCGGCGACGTGTCGGACATACCGGAAAGCTTGCAGATCGTCGCGACGCGGGCGGGCGATGCGGTGCACGCCGAGTTTCGGCCGCAGTCCTACGCGCGGCTCGCACAGCCCAGCGAGGTGCGTCTGGACCGATCAGTCGTGCTGTGCGAAAGCAATGGCACCGCTCGGGTGACGGGATCGATCGATGGCGAAGATATCGACTTCGTCGGAGCCGGCGTGTTCGAGTTGCTCTATGGCTGAGCATGTTTCGTCGCTCCTGCGGCGATCAGTCGGGTACCTCGAGGACGAGGTGCCCGACAGCTACCGCCTGGTGCTTGAGGCGCTCGGGCCGCTGGTGGTCGAGGTCGACGTCGATGGCGAGCTCTTCTCGCTGCGAGGTGGTCGCGGGCTGGAGGTGTCGGACGGTCCAGCCGGTGTGGCCGGTGCCCGGATCGCCACCTCCCGGGCCGCCATCCTGGACCTCCTCGACGCCAGGTTCGGCCTCGACGAGGCGGTGCTGGCGGGCACCGTCAGTGTGTATGGCTCGTTGGACGACATCCTGCGTGCGCATGACACTCTGCTCGCCTACGTCCACGCGGCAGTTCGGGCTTCGTCGCATCCGGATTTGCTGGCCGAACTGCGGACGGGGTCGCTATGAGCGAGTGCATTACGACGCCTGCTTCGTCCGATCGGCGTCCCACGGTTGCTGTTTTGGGCGCCGGCATCGCCGGCCTTACCTCCGCTCACGAACTGGCAGAGCGCGGCTTCGAGGTCACGGTGTACGAACCCCACCCGGACGAGCGCACCGTGCTGGACAACGAGATGCCGGCGGGCAGCTATCCGCCGATAAAGCTCGGCGGCCTCGCCGCCTCTCAATACTCGAAGGTGGGCCCGTGCAACGGCGACACCGCCGAACTGCGCCCCTTCCCCGGGCGGCGAGGCAACCCCCGTATTCCGAAGCGCCCGGTTGCGGGCGAGCACGGTTTCCGATTTTTTCCAGCCTATTACCTGCACATCTGGGATCTGTTCCAACGCATACCGGTGTATCAACGGACAGAGCAGGCCGACGGCCAGGTCTGTTGGCAAATGACATCACGCACAGTCATGGACAATGTCAGACGAGTGATCACCCAAGGCACCACGGTGGAAGGCAAGCCCTCCCTTGTTTTCCCTCGCGAGAGGCCACGCACCCTCGCCGAGATGCTCACCGCCGCAGGCCAGCTCAGGGAATTGGGCTTCAGCACTAGTGATGTGCAGACCTTCGTGGGCAGGCTGGCCCAATATCTGGTCACCAGTCCGCTGCGTCGCGCCAGCGAACTCGAGAACCTCTCCGCCTATGACTTCTTCATCGGCCGCGACGCCACTACGGCCCGCCGGTTCTATTACACGCCACCTTTCGAAGCGCTTCTGCTGGAAATGCCGCGCGTCCTGGCCGCGTTCGACTCGCGCTGGGGCGATGCCCGTACCAACCTGACCACCTATCTGCAGCTGCAGCTGCAGATGGACCGCCATGACGACAAAGCTGACGGAGTGCTCAACGGTCCTACCACCGAAGCGTGGTTCGACCATTGGTACCGCCATCTGGTCGAGCTCGGAGTCCGGTTCGTCCGAGCCGGGGTGGATCGCCTCGTGGCCCCGCGCATCGACCGCGGAAACCCACCCCACCGTCGGCCGCGGGTGCAGGTCGAGCTGACCGACGGAATGCGCCTGGCTCCGGATTACGTCGTGGTCGCCGTCGACGCGCCCGCGGCCGAACGGATTACCGCGCCCCTGCGCGCGGCCGGCACCGGCGGCACCGTTGCTGGGCTCGACGGGTTCACTACCTCGGTCCCACCGCACGGCGGCCCGCTGCAGCCCACGGAAGCCCGGGCATCGGCCCGGCGTGATCCCTATGCGTTGGACCAGATGGGTCGGGTGCCCTGGGACCGGTTCCAGACGCTGGCCGGTGTCCAATACTTCTTCGACACCGAGTTCCAGTTGCTCCGAGGGCATATGTACTACACGGGGACCGAGTGGGGCCTGTCGTCGATAAACCAAAGCGGGATGTGGGAGAGGCAGCGGACCCTGGCTCGCGACGGCCACGTCTCGGTGCTTTCGGTCGACATCGGCGATTTCAACACCCCTTCGCGTCACCTGGTCGATGATTCCGGGCGCGGCAAGGCCGCGCGCGACTGCACAGCCGACGAACTCGCCCAAGAAGTGTGGCGCCAGATAGTCCATGCCGTCACCAGCGACGCCAACAACGTCCCAGAGGCGCTCCTGCCGTGGCCGGCTTGGTATGCGCTGGATCGCAACCTGAGGATGACCGGTTGGCCCAACAAGGGAACCGCGGCCCGTAACGAAGCACCTTATCTGGTCCCCATTGTCGGAGACTGGTCGAATCGACCTGGTTGCGACCCCTGGAACCCGCACGGCTCGTCGTGGACCACGAGGCCGACCGAGGCCCAGTGGCTCGAGAATCTCGAGCAGCGCGATGTCTGGCAGGCGCGCCACGGCGGCTCCCAGGTGCATCACAACTCGGTGGTGTTCGCGGGTACCTGGAACAAGACGTTCACCCGGATGACGTCAATGGAAGCGGCGTGCGAGTCCGCCCGCCACGCCGTGAACAGCATCCTTGATCATTACGTTTGGGTCGAGTCCGGCGGGGTCGATCGTCGGGAGAAAACGACCCTTAACTGGCGGTCTCCCTTCGGCTTCATTGATCAGGGCTTCTCCAGCCCGATTCGTTTACCGACACCGGCCGGCGATTACTGCTACGTCTTCGACATTGAGAACCGGGAGCCATACGAGACTCGCAGGCTCCGCAATCTCGACTCGCAGTACTGCCTGGCCTCGCTGCCCCATCCCATGGATTTTTCGGGTGCCAACCCTTCTGGTCAGCCCGCATTTCCTGTCCCGTCAATCTCCGGAGGTCAACCCATGACGTCGTCCCTGACCGACTACGCGCAGCCGTTGCTTGCCTACCTTCAAGCCTGGCGCCAGCACCTGGAGCAGACCACAGGTGCAATGACGCCTTCGCCGTATGTGCAGCCGCCCCCGTGGGCGATGTCCGCCGCGCCGCCGCCAGCACCGTTCATGCCGCCGCCGGTGCCGGCCGCTGCAACTGCGTCTGTGGCGACCCCGCCGACCGACTACACCCAGCAGCTGCTCGCCTACCTCCAGGCCTGGCGGCAGTACCTGGAGCAAACGACGGGCGCCGCGGGGCCGGGGCAGCCTCAATCGGGGTCGTTAGCCCCGCCGCCGGTCGCCCCGCCGCCGGTCGCCCCGCCGCCGGTCGCCCCGCCGCCCCGCCCAGTCAGCTCGACACCAACGTCTCAGACGCAGGAGTTCGTGGTGCCACCCAACATGATGTCGGCCCAGTTCTCCCTGCCACGCGACGTGGAACATCATGAGGGTGAACCTTTTCCGGGAAGCGGCTCGCTCTACCATTCGAGCCGCTCGGGCTTCCCGTCGGCGCCGATGGCGGAGTATCAACCGAATTCGGCATATGTGTCGGCGCGCTCCGCCACCCCGGCCGGGTGGGTGTCCGCCACGGGGGAATCGCTGTACTCCAGTCCTGCCACGCCTACGGCTCGAGGGCAGGAGGCGAAAGCGGTGCCGGGAAACCGGCCCGAAGAATTGGAGCTCATCAGGCCCCCGAAGGAGCCGAATAAGTAGGAGCACGCCCTACGGGATACGACCGTCCGTAGCTGTGACCGGCAGCGTCGCCAAGCTAGGGTGTTCGCCGTGGCCGAGACCGTGCCGTTGCACGTGCAACTGATTGCCAAGACCGGGTTCGTCGCACCGCCCGACGTGCCGTGGAGTACCGACGCCGACGGCGGCCAGGCGTTGGTGGAGTTCGCCGGCCGGGCCTGCTACCAGAGCTGGTCCAAGCCCAACCCGAAGACCGCGACCAACGCGGACTACCTGCGGCACGTCATCGACGTCGGGCATTTGTCGGTGCTCGAGCACGCGAGTGTCTCGTTCTACATCACCGGAATCTCGCGATCGT
>Ga0302325_10009324_pt1 | contig 21435 bp, 14 predicted proteins | sample Palsa_T0_2_FD_201948 | JGI IMG/M metagenome (GOLD analysis project Ga0302325, IMG submission 201948) | Peat permafrost microbial communities from Stordalen Mire near Abisko, Sweden - Palsa_T0_2 | ecosystem: Environmental > Terrestrial > Soil > Palsa > Peat permafrost | place: Sweden: Abisko...
AGGCAGCCCGCCCACGTTGTGATGCGATTTGATGACCGCGGAAGGGCCTTTCACCGAAACCGATTCGATCACGTCGGGATACAGAGTGCCCTGCACCAAAAATTTCACCGGCAGTCCCGCCGCGCCAGCCAGAATTTTCTTCTGCTCTTCCGCGAAAATCGCAATAAATTCGTAACCGATGATTTTGCGTTTCTGCTCCGGGTCCGTGACGCCCGCTAGTTTTCCGAGAAATCGCGCCGAGGCATCCACGCCGATTACGTTCAGCCCCAGCCGCTCGCGCAGCAGCTCCAGCGTTTCGTGAAATTCATTTCCGCGCAGCAACCCCGTGTCGACGAAAACGTTGGTCAGGCGGTCGCCCATCGCGCGATGCACCAGCGCCGCCGCCACCGCCGAATCCACGCCGCCGCTCAGTGCGCAGATCGCCCGCGCGCCCTCGGCCTGTTGGCGAATCGAATCGACCGTCGCGGCGATGAATCCCGAATGGCTCCAGTTCTTCTTCGCTCCGCACACCGAGAAAATAAAATTTTGCAGCATTTCGGTCCCACGGTCGGTGTGATTCACCTCGGGATGAAACTCCAGTCCGTAGAATCTTTTCTCGGCATGCTCCACCGATGCGACTGCATTGTCCGTCTTCCCCGTGATCGCAAACCCTTCGGGCAGGTCGATGACATGGTCGCCGTGACTGTTCCAGATTTTCAGGCGCGACGGAAAGCCGTTAAATATTTTCGACGCGCAGGTGATGTCCAGATGCGCGGGCCCGTACTCCCGGCGGGTGGCCTTGCCCACTTTCCCGCCCAGCGTGTGGGTCATCCACTGCATACCGTAGCAAATTCCCAGCACCGGAATGCCCAGCTGCAACACGTTCGGATCGCAATGCGGCGCATCCGCGTCATACACCGAACTCGGACCGCCGGACAGCACGATACCCACCGGCTCAAAAGCGCGAATCTCATCCAATTTTGCCGTGCACGGCAGCACCGCCGAGAAAACTTCCTGCTCGCGGATCCGCCGCGCAATCAGCTGCGTGTACTGCCCGCCAAAATCGAGCACCACGATTCCGTGCCGGGTGCTGACCGCCGTGCTTTCTTTGGTTTCTGCCGTTCCAGTGTTAGGCATCATTCGCTACCTCAGCACAATGTTTACCAGCTTCCTGAGCACTACAATCACCTTCACAATTTCCTTGCCTGCAATCAGCGGCGCGATTCGCGGATCGGTCAAGGCCCGCTCGCGTGTTTCGTTCTCGCCCAATCCATCGTCCACAAGCATCTTCCCGCGCAGACGCCCGTTGATCTGGATAATAACTTCGAACTGCTCTTCGCGCGCCAACTCATCGCGATACGCCGGCCATTTCTCCTGCGTAAGAGTCGTAGCGTGCCCCAGCATTTGCCACAATTCCTCGGCCAGGTGCGGCGTCATCGGCGAAAGCATCAGCACCAGCGCTTCCAGCACGCGCTTCAAAATCATCGGGCTGATGTCCGCATCCAGCGGCTCGCTGGCGTGAATCAGATTCACGTATTCCATCAGCAGCGCGACCGATGTATTAAAATGCCAGCGCACGTCGTAGTCGTTGGTGATGCGCTTCAAGGTCTGGTGCGCCTTGCGTATCAAGGCTTTTTCTTTCGCGGTCGCGGCAGCGATGTCCGTCGCCTGATTCAGATCCGTTTCAATCACCTGCAGGCGTTCGGCGTGTTTCGCGACCAGCTTGTAGACCTTATTCAAAAATCGCGCCGATCCTTCAATCGCCTCCTCGCTCCACTCCAAATCTTTTTCCGGCGGCGCGGCGAACAGCGTGTACATGCGCCCCGTATCGGCGCCGTATTTGTCGGCCATATCGATCGCGCCCACCACGTTCCCGCGTGATTTCGACATGGCCACGCCGCCTTTCTGCACCATGCCTTGGGTGAATAACCGCGCGATCGGCTCGTCATGCTTCACCAAGCCCATATCGCGCATCACTTTGCAAAAAAATCGCGAATACAGCAGATGCAAAATCGCGTGGGTGATCCCGCCAATGTACTGGTCGATCGGGAACCAATACTGGACTTTTGCCGGATCAAACAACGCCCGGTCATTTTGGGGATCGCAATAACGGTAGAAATACCAGGAGGAATCGACGAACGTGTCCATCGTGTCCGTCTCGCGCCGCGCCGGCCCGCCGCATTTCGGACAAGTCGTGTTCACGAATTCCGGCGAGCTCGCCAGTGGAGATTCGCCCTCACCGGTCAACGTCACATTCGACGGCAGGCGCACCGGCAACTGATCATCCGGCACGGCGACGATGCCGTCGTTTTCGCAGTACACGATCGGAATCGGCGTGCCCCAATACCGCTGCCGCGAAACGCCCCAATCCTTCAGCCGGTAAGTGGTTTCGCCGGCGCCGAAATTCTTGGCTCCCGCATCGGCGGTCATCTTTTCGATTGCCGCATCGCTGGTCAGGCCGGAATAGGGGCCCGAATCGACCAGCTTTCCGTGTTCGGTGAACGCCTCGCTCATGCGGTCGATGCGCAGCGGCGTGCCATCGCTGGGCTGCACCACGATTTTGAGAGCTAGATGATATTTCTCGCCGAACTCGTAATCGCGCTGGTCGTGCGCCGGAACGCACATCACCGCGCCGGTTCCATATTCGGCCAAGACGAAATTTGCTACCCAGATGGGAATCTGCGCGCCCGAAAACGGATTCACCGCAAAACGCCCGGTGAAGAATCCTTCCTTTTCAGCCGTGGCCAGGTCCGCCGCGCGCATGCTTTTCTGGCGCATGGCTTTCAACTGCGAATTCATCGCGGCCTGCCCCGGCACGCCGGTCAGGAATTGATCGAGCATCGGATGGCCCGCGGAAATCAGGACCGCGGACGCGCCGTAAATCGTGTCGACGCGAGTCGTAAACACTTCGAGCGATGCATCCGGCATCTGCGCCACATTGAATTTCACCCGCGTGCCGCGCGATTTGCCGATCCAGTTACGCTGCATCGATAGCACGCGCTCGGGCCAGCCGCCCTCGAGCTGCTTCATGTCGTCGAGCAATTCGTCCGAATACTGGGTGATCCGAAAAAACCACTGCTCCAGCTCCCGCACCTCGACGCGCGTTGTTTCATGTCGCCAGCAATACCCGTCGATCACCTGCTCGTTCGCCAGCACCGTACAGCAGGCCGGGCACCAGTTCACCTTGCTTTTCTTGCGGAAGGCGATTCCCTTCTCGAACATCCGCAAAAACAGCCACTGGTTCCACCGGTAATATTCCGGGTCGCAGGTTGCAAACTCCCGCCGCCAGTCGTAGCTGAACCCAAAGCGCCGCAGCACGCGACGGAACTCGACAATATTTTTCTCGGTCCATTCGCGTGGAGGCGTCCCGTTTTTTATCGCCGCATTTTCCGCGGGCAATCCGAATGCGTCCCAACCCATCGGGTGCAGCACGTTGAATCCGCGCATGCGCTTGTAACGCGCCACGGCGTCGCCAATCGTGTAGTTGCGCATGTGGCCCATGTGCAGCGTTCCGGAGGGGTACGGCAGCATTTCGAGGAGGTAATACTTGGGGCGTGAGGCGTCGTTATCTACCGCGTTGAAAGCTCCCTGCTCTTCCCACACTTTCTGCCATTTCGCTTCAATCTGAGCTGGGTCGTAATTCGCAATGCGGTGGTCGGAATCGGCCAAGTTCACTTTCCTCGCGATTTTGCTTTGGATTTGTATTTCGATTTTGCTTTTTTCCTGGCCTGCGCAGCCCTCTTCGCGGGCCGCGCCTTCTTCTTGCTCCTCGCGGCTGAGCGTTTCGGTCGCGGTTTCATTCCCTCGCCAATCGCCACAACTTCGCGTCCCAGCAGCTTCCATAGCGCCGCGACATTGCGTTTATCGTCGCCGGGCTTATCGATGGGCGTTTCGAGAATGAACGCCCGCCCCGCAAGCAACGTGTGATTCAAAATTCGCCCGAAAGCCTCCAGCCCGATTTTTCCCTGCCCGATATGCTCGTGCCGATCCACGCGCGAGCCATGATGGGTCTTCGAATCATTCATGTGGACCACATAAACTTTATCGAGGCCGACAGTCCGGTCGATGGCCTGCAGCGTCGCTTCCAGCCCCTCCGCCGTCCGCAGGTCCCAGCCCGCGGCGAAGGTGTGCGCCGTATCGATGCAAATTCCCAGCGGCAGCCCTGGCGTCGCGTCGATAATCGCCCGCAGCTCTTCGAACCGCGAGCCAATCGAAGTTCCCTGTCCCGCGGTATTCTCCAGCAGAATTTTCATGTCGCCGAGTTTCAGCCCGCGCGCGGCCTGTTTCAGTCCCTGCGAAATCGCGGCGACGGCGGCCTGCGGCGTGCTCTCGCGCCCGCTGCCGGGGTGCGCCACCAAGAAATCAGCGCCCAACGCGATCGCCCTCACTAGCTCCTGGTGAAAGGCCTGCACCGAACGCGTGCGCAGCACCGGATTCGGCGAGGCCAAGTTAATCAAATAATTGTCATGAACAACCAGCGGGCCCAGGCCCAGTTCTTTCCGGCGCGCCCGGAACCGCGTCGCTTCGGCTTCGGCGATGCGCATCCCCCCGCGATCCCACATCCGCGGGCTGCACGAAAAAATCTGCAGGGCGTTCGCGCCCAATCCGTGTGCGATTTCGAGCGACGCGGAAATGTCGCCCGCTATGCTGGTGTGGATGCCGATGCGGATGCTGCCGTCTTTCCAGGCGGGTATTTCGGGTGGAGGGGGCGCTTCGGGGCGATATTCGTCGGCGGCGTCAAACGTAAAAGCGATTCGATCGATTTGTTCTGCCATTCCCTCGAAGGTCCAGGAGCCCGGCACATTCCCTACGGAAAGGCCTCTCCATGCGGTTCGCGCACGCCAGCTGAAACAACGATTATAGCGGGTTGCGCGAACCTCCGCAAACACTCTTCCGCTTGCTTTGGAGGTTAGTCTTCAGGCATAAACGCGAAGGACGCGGGCCGCCCTCGCGTCCGAGCGCACCAATTGTGAGGAGTTGACCGTGCCATCCTATTACTTGCTAAAAACCGAACCGACCGTGTATTCCTTCGCCGACCTGCAGCGCGACAAACAAACTCAGTGGGATGGAGTCTCCAATCCCACCGCGGTGAGAAATCTGCGCGAGATGCAGCCGGGCGACAAACTGATCATTTACCATACGGGCGAGGAGAAGAGCGCGGTGGGCACGGCGTCGGTTGTTTCGGTGAAAGCCACGGACCCGAAACTTCCCGTCGTTGAAATTAAGGCCGGAAAAACGATCGCGGAACCGAAGTCCCTGGCGGAAATCAAGGCAAGTTCGCGGTTCGCGGGTTCGCCTCTGGTGCGTCAGGGCCGCTTGTCCGTAGTGCCGCTGACCGCCTCCCAATACGAGTGGCTCGCCGGAAAGTGACCTCAGGCGTCGAAGTTCTCTCGACGCCGAGACTCCTGCTGCGACACCTGTGTGCGGCTGACGCTTCTTTCATGCTCGAACTCCTGAATGAAAAACCCTTTCTTCTAAACATCGGCGATCGCGGAGTAAGGACGGTGGCAGACGCCGCAGCCGACATCCTGAGCGGCCCCGTCGCGAGCTACGAGAAATTTGGCTTCGGCTTATACGCGGTGGAACCAAAAGAATCAGGAGCGCCCATAGGAATTTGCGGCCTGCTTAAGCGCGAAACGCTCGACGACGTAGACATTGGCTTCGCGTTTCTGCGGAAATTTTGGGGTCAAGGATACGCCTACGAATCAGCAGCGGCGGTGATGGATTACGGTTGGACCAAAGTTGGATTGAATCGTATCGTGGCGATCACCGCCCCGGAAAATCACGCTTCGATCGAGCTTCTCGAAAAGATTGGCCTTCGTTTCGAAAAAATGATCCAGATGCCGGGACACGAAAGCGAGAGCAAGCTCTTCGCCTCCGAAAAGTAAGAACCCGCGGGAACCATTTTGGAGTGCGGCGGCTCGCCGCCGCTTTGGCCACACAGCTCGCAACTCCAAACGATGCCGCGCAGTAAAAAAGGCCCGGTTAGTCGCCCGCGCTCAGCCAATCCCTCGAACGCTTTAGGGCTCTGCGTCGCGTACACCGAAGCGAAAGATTGGCTTGCGGCACGTGAGTTCTGGCGCGGCGGACTGCACTGTAAAAGGGGCGGCGAGCCGCCGCACTCCAAAAAGGGCTTGATTCGCACTGACGCTGGAAAATTCTAATCGCCCAACGCCGCCGCCGACGCCGCCCCATAAAAACTGAACCATGGCTTCGCGCCTTTCAGCCGCGCGTTCACATTATTGATATTCTTCACGCCTTCGTCATTCAGCCAATCCTCGAGCGCCTTCGCGCCTTGCTTGGCGTACACCGGAATTCCTTCCTTCCAGGTGGCGCGCCCGCACAGCACCCCTGAAAATTCCACGCCCGATTCCGTAGCCAGTTCGAGCGTCTCGAGAAACACGTCGTTATTCACTCCAGCGGACAGATAAATGAACGGCTTCTTCGCCGATTGCGCCGCCTTGCGGAAATGCTCCTTGGCCTGGTCGCGGGTGTATGCGGAATCGCCCTTGCAAGCTTTCGATCCCGCCACGAACGCCATGTTCACCGGAACCTCGACCTTGAGCACGTCCACGGCATACTGCGGCTTGGAAAATTCCTCCATGCTCTTCGCCACAATTTCCGGCTTCTGCTTCGCGTACTCAATCCCCTTCTCGTCGCCATTTTCCACGTAGCCGACAAATTCCAAAAAGAACGGAATGTCCGACGCGATACATTCGCCGCCGATGCGCTCGACCCAGGCGTGTTTGATGTTATTCACCTCGGGCGGATCAAACGGCGTGTAGTACAGCAAAATCTTGATGCAATCCGCGCCAATCGCCTTGAGCCGCAAAACCGACCAAATATCCAGAAGATCCGGCAGGCGTCCGGGCCGCGTGTTGTCGTAGCCGCTGTTTTCGTAGGCCAGCAGCAAACCTGTATTCTTGGAACGCGCTTTCGCCGCCGGCAATCCATACTCGGGATCCAGCAAAATCGCGCTCGCATGAGGAGTCAGCACGCGCGTGACAATCGTCTTGAATTCTTCCAGCATCTCGGCGGGAACGTCTTTTTTGTCCACGCCCTTCTCTTTCGCGATCGCGCTCTTCAACGAACCCCGCTGGTCCATGGCCGCCGCGGCGATTACCCCGCGCGCGTCGGAAACCGCCGTCATGCCTTTCGTTTTGCCAGGAGTGATTTTCATCGCTGCCCTCCCCAGGAGTAGGAGCTGCCCTTAAACGCGCCGCATTTTAGCATGGGATGGCATTCGCAGCGGCGGCGTTCAAGCCGCCATTCTACGTTGGATCACCCTTTGCGGGGTGACAGCATTTGGATTAGCCAGCAATTCCCGGGTAAGTGGCGATTAAACGGACAGGGTGACGACGTGATGTTGATTCGCGCAAGCCGCCACAAATTCATCGACAGGGTTGGGCTCGCCCGGCCCCATCGGCGCCAGCGACGAATTGTCGTTCGATTCGGTGACCAGCGCGTCCGCAATCGGCGAAATGTGCGATAAGCCATCCAGAAATTCCGAACCGTAGGCGGCAAGCCACGGAAGCGCGGAGACGGTGCGCTCCTGCAGTTCGTGATGCGGATAAAGCGCGTCGAAGATCATCTTCTCCTTGCGGTCCAGCACGCCGCCGCGCAGATTTTCAGCGCGCCCGGCTTTACCCTTCAAGGTCGCGAATTGATGCAGGATTTTTTGTACAGCCAATTCCAACGAACCCGCAAGGCTGGCGTCGAGTTTCTGGATGGGCTCGCGATAGCCGGCGAGCAATTGCTGCAAAGCGATCTCGTCGGCCTCGAATTTCCTGCTGAGCGCCGCGGGCAATGATTTCTCCTCCATCCGCAGGCGCAGGTGCTGCCGCCCGCGCAGGATATCGCGAAAAGTCAGATCGAACTTCTTGAGCAGGCGATCGAGCGCAGCTTCGATTACCGTAAAACTGGCGCGCGGCAAAATCGCCGGCATGCGCCCCAATAAATTCTTGTAGGCCACTTCGGTTTGCGCCATATACGCGATTTCCGCGGGCCCTCCGACATATGCCGCGGTCGGCAGCAACGAGTCCTGCACGATCGGCCGCAGCAACACATTCGGAGTGAACGCATCGGGCGTCGCGTGAATGGCCGCCCGCAACTCGTCCAAGGTGAAACTCGCGTGCCCCGCATGGAATTTTCCGTCGTGATTTCGCAGCGGGTGGCGAACCCCGTCAACGTTGTAAAACAGCAAAGTCGATTCCCGCGCTACCTTCACCTGCGCGTGAAATCCTCCGTTCTCCAGTTCCGTAGATCGCGCCATTAACAAGTCGCGCAGCGCGTCGGATTCATCGAGCGCGCGCGCATACAATGGCGCAGCCAGACGATGCAAGCGCTCTTCGAGCGGATCGATGAATACGATTCCCCGGCCGGCGAGCAGCCGCGCCAATAATTTTCCGAACGCGGATCCGTACGATTCGCCCGGCGCGTACGATTCGCGCAGCGCGTTTGCGATTCTTTCCGCCTCCGGGCCCTCGAGCTTTTCCGCGGCCTCGGCCACGAGCGCGGTGATGCCATCGCCCAACACGATCTCGCCCACTCGCCGCCCTTCGCTCGATTCCTGCCCCTGCAATTTGAACTCCGCGAGTCCCTCGCGCGTGTTCCAGGCCGCGTGATTGATTTCCGCCAGATCGTGGTCTTCCGTCGCCAGCCAAAAGACCGGAACCGCGTCGACGCCGCGCCGCGTCAACTCCGCCGCGTAACTCGCCGCGGTGATCGCCTTGTACAAGCTGTACGCGGGTCCTCCAAAAAGCCCCACCTGCTGGCCGGTAACGATGGCCACGGCGCCATTTGCCAGCCGCGCCAGGTTCGTGGCCGTCTGTTGCTCGATCGCGCTACCGGGCGCGAATCTGCTATTTTGTTCGCGCAAGACTTCGACCACTCCCCTTCGCACAGTGGCATCGAGTTGCACGTTCCGCGCCGCCGCCAATACGCCTTCGATATCCGGTGGATGCGCGAAATATTTCGATACGTGCTCGAAATCGTCGAGAAACGTGGAAAATAACTTGGTCGTTTGGGGAATTTCGCGGAAGGAAATACAGTGTGGTTCCATGGTGAGGCTCATGACCGGCACGCGCGGCAACAGCAACACGCACGCCTCCTCAACAACAGCGAGGCGCTCGTCGTTTTGCAGTTTCTTTCCGTCAAGGGCACTCGCATACGCGTTTACGACTTTCGCTTCGGGACTGCTCCCAATTCACTTGCACCGGATTGGCGCTGACTCAGCCCCGGCGTCTCGAACAATTCTTGCGTCTGTAGGAATTTGCCAGTTTTTCGTTCTCTACTACAGATGCGCGGGCTGATACCCGAGATTCGCCAGCATCTCCTCGATTTCGCGCTTGGCGGGCGCCCCGAGGGGCAGGAGCGGAGGGCGTGCCGGGCCGCCATAATACCCTTGCTGGTCCATCGCGTACTTGAGGCCGGAAAGTCCAGCCTGGGAACCGAATATTTTCGCGGGCGCGACGAGCTTCTGCGCTAGTTCCTGCGCTTTTTCGCGGTGGCCGGCGCGCGCAAATTCAAATATCGAAACGCACAATTCGGGAAACGCGTCGGCCACCGCCAGAATCGCCCCCACCGCTCCAACCTCCAGCGATTCAAATAGAATGGTCGGCCAGCCCACCAGGGTCTGAAATGTCTTCGGCCCCGCCTCCACATTCTTGCGGACGCCATCGATGCTTCCCGAGCTGTCCTTCATTCCAATGATATTCGGATGGCTCGCGACGCGCGCCACCAGCGACGCCTCAATTGCGATGTGCGTATAGATGGGCACGGCGTAAAGCAAAACAGGAATCCGCGCGGCGTCTGCGACCCGCAGGTAATGCTCGGCCAGCAGGTCGTCGTTTACGGCGGGCTTGTAGAAACTCGGCGTGCGCACCAGGGCCGCCGCGTAGCCCAGAGACCCGGCGCGATTGGTGTGTACGATGGTTTCCGCCGTCGATTCCGCGCCCGTCCCGGCGATCAGGATCTTCTCCGGCGCTGCGGCCGCCTTCACCGTTTCCCATATTTTGTAAACCTCGTCCCAGAGCAGCAGAACGGATTCGCCCGTTGAGCCATTCGAGGCGTAACCCGCCAGTCCAGTCGTGTTGTAGCGCGCGAGGTTTTCGCGAATTCGCACATGATCGACGCTGCCGTCAGCCGCGAAGGGAGTCGTGAGGGGAGCAAAAATTCCGTGTAATTTCACGCAGGCATTTTACATCAAAGCCCCTCGCGCAACCACGCGCCAGCTCATCGCCTGGAATGCGTTGTCACCTAAGGCTGGTCCGCCGACGCATTCGCTTTTCGCGCATGTAAATCCTGCAGCGCGGCGACGTCCACGGCGTGTCCGGCCATCGCCCGAATCCCGCGCGCGGCGGCGCTTGCGGCCGAAAGCGTGGTGATGCACGGTATGTTGTAACGCACCGCCGCGCGCCGGATCGATTTCTCGTCGTAGAACGATTCCCGCCCGAGCGGCGTATTAATGACCAGGTCGACCTTGGCCGTCTTGATCAGGTCCACGATGTTTGGCCGGCCTTCATTGACCTTGTAGACCGATTCGACCTCGATCCCCGCGTTCGCCAGGGCGGCGGCGGTACCACGCGTCGCTACAACTTTCAATCCCGCGGCTAGCAAATCCTGGACCACGAACGCCACATGCTTCTTGTCGTGGTCATTCACGCTCAAGAATACGGTTCCGCGCTGCGGCAAGCGCTGCCCCGCCGCCAACTGCGCTTTCGCGAATGCCAGACCGAAGGTCGACGAAATTCCCATGACTTCGCCCGTCGAACGCATCTCCGGGCCCAAAATCGTATCCACTCCGCGAAACTTGTTGAACGGAAACACCGGCGACTTCACCGCAAAGAAATTGGGCATCACCAATTCCTTGATTCCATTCGTTTGGGTGTACGGCAAATTCAAGTCCCGCAATTTTTTCCCAGTCATCAATCGCGCCGCCACTTTCGCCAGCGGCACGCCCGTGGCTTTGCTGACATAAGGGATGGTGCGCGACGCGCGAGGGTTTACTTCGAGGACGTACACCGTGTCGCGCTGAATCGCATACTGCACGTTCATCAGGCCAACCACCTGCAAGGCCCGCGCCAGTTTGGTGGTGTACTCGCGAATTTTTTCCAGAATCGAGGGCTTCAGCGTCACCGATGGCAGGACGCAGGAAGAATCTCCGGAATGGATTCCCGCCTCTTCGATGTGCTCCATGATTCCGGCGATCACCACGTCTTCGCCATCCGCCAGCGCGTCCACATCCACTTCCGTGGCGTCCTCCAGAAACTGATCGATCAGAATCGGCCGCTTCGCATCCGAAAGCCCGCCGATCAGCGTGGCCTGCGTCACGTATTCTTCGACCGTCTTCAAATCGTAGGCGATCACCATGGCTCGCCCGCCCAGCACGTAACTCGGACGCACCAGCACCGGGAGTCCAATTTCGGTGGCCAGCGCCACGGCTTCCCGCGGCGCGAAAGCGCTGCCATTCCGCGGCGTCGGAATCTTCAGCTCTTCGAGCAGAGCGCCAAACCGCCGCCGATCCTCGGCTAGATCGATCGACTCCGGCGCGGTCCCGATAATCTGCGCTCCATTTTTCTTCAGCTCCAGCGCCAGATTCAAAGGCGTCTGCCCGCCAAATTGCACGATCACGCCCTGGGGCTTCTCGCAATCCAGAATCGCCAGCACGTCTTCCAGCGTCAGCGGCTCAAAATACAAGCGGTCCGACGTGTCGTAATCCGTGGATACGGTTTCCGGGTTGCAATTCACCATCACCGTCTCGTAGCCATCTTCTTTCAGCGCAAAAGAAGCGTGGCAACAGCAATAATCGAATTCAATTCCCTGCCCGATGCGATTCGGCCCGCTCCCCAGGATCACCACTTTGGGACGATCCACCGGCGCGGCTTCGTCTTCTTCTTCGTATGTGGAATAAAGATACGGCGTGAACGACTCGAATTCCGCCGCGCAAGTGTCCACCCGCTTGAACACCGGCTGCACCCCCAATTCCTTGCGTCGCGCGCGCACGCTTGCTGCTTTCACGTTCCACAGCTTGGCGATTTCCTCGTCGCTGGCGCCCGAGCGCTTCGCCTCCAGCAGCAATTCCGGCGAGCATTTTCCCAGGGTGGTTGCCGCAACGCGCCGGTCGACCTCCAGCATTTCCTGGAGCTGCTGGATGAACCACGGATCGATCTTGGTCAGGTCGCATACTTCTTCGCTGGACATGCCGCGTTCGAGCGCTTCAAACAGCCAGTGCAGGCGGTCCGGGCCCGGTACGTGCAGCTTTTCGCGCAACAGTACCGTGGTGACTTCGGCCGGGGGACGCCAAGCCGAACTCGGCTCCAGCGAGCGGATGGCTTTGCACAACGCTTCCTGAAACGTCCGCCCGATGGCCATCACTTCGCCCACGGATTTCATCTGCGTTGATAGCGTCGTATCGCTCCCGGGAAACTTTTCGAATTGCCACTTCGGAATTTTTGCCACGACGTAATCGATGGTCGGCTCGAATGAGCAGGGCGTTTTTTTGGTGATGTCGTTGGGAATCTCGTCGAGCGTCATGCCCACGGCCAGTTTCGCGGCAATTTTCGCGATGGGAAACCCGGTAGCCTTGCTGGCCAGCGCCGAACTACGCGAAACGCGCGGATTCATTTCGATCACGGTCATGCGCCCGGTTCCCGGATCGACCGCAAACTGAATATTCGATCCGCCGGTCTCGACGCCCACTTCGCGAATGATCGCGGCCGCCGCATCGCGCATGCGCTGATATTCCTTGTCCGTCAGCGTCTGCGCGGGAGCGACCGTGATGGAATCGCCGGTATGAATGCCCATGGGGTCAAAATTTTCGATCGTGCAGATCACCACGAAGTTGTCGCGATGGTCGCGCATCACTTCCAGCTCGTATTCTTTCCAGCCCAGCACCGATTCTTCGATCAGCGCCTGATGCACCGGGCTCGCGTCCAGCGCGCGCGCAATCAAATCCGCAAATTCTTCGCGGTTGTAGGCAATCGACCCGCCGGTCCCGCCCAAAGTAAACGACGGCCGGATCACGACGGGATAACCAAGCTCGTCCGCGAGGCGCACCGCGTCCGGAACGGTAGTCACCACTTCCGACGCCGGAACTTCCAGCCCGAGCTTCCGACACACGTCCTTGAACAGCAACCGATCTTCTGCAATTTTGATCGCGCTGAGTGAGGCGCCAATCAATTTCACTCCATATTTGTCGAGAATCCCCGCTTCGGCCAATTCGACCGCAAGATTCAAACCCGTTTGCCCGCCCACGGTAGGCAGCAACGCGTCCGGCCGCTCCACCGCGATAATCGCCTCCAGATATTCCTTCGACAGCGGCTCGATATAAGTCCGGTCCGCCGTCTCCGGGTCGGTCATCACCGTCGCCGGATTCGAATTCACCAGCACAACCTGGTAGCCCTCCGAACGCAGCGCCTTGCACGCCTGCGTTCCGGAATAATCAAACTCGCAAGCCTGCCCAATAACGATCGGCCCCGACCCGATGATCAGTATCTTCTTGATGTCAGTTCGTTTCGGCATCAATCCTCAGAATCTCCACGCGTCAAACACCCACGCAATTCCAACGCAACAACTCCGGTTTTCAGGGCACGCCTTCAGCCGTGCCGCCCTACTTCTCGCGCAAAAGAGAGGGTTGTCATCCCGAACCCCTTCAGGGGTGAGGGACCTGCTTCAAACTCGCATACCTCGGAAACCGCGCTTCAGCCAGATCATCCCAATTAGGATTCGCCCCTTCGATCAAAGCCACTTTCTTCTCCCACCGCCACCCTTTGATTTCCTTCTCACGACCAATAGCCGCGCGAACGTCTTGGAAAACTTCCAAATGCACCAGCCGGTGAATTCGATACTTCGATGTAAACCCTGGAACGCGCCCTTCTCGATGCTCCCGAATTCTCGTTTTCAAAACACTTGTGATTCCCGTGTAAATCACCCGCGATCTACTCGCCAAGATATAAACGAAATATCTTTTCTCCATCGCCTGCCTGTACAGAACCGTCTTACGGCGTTCGGAAGCAGATCCCTCGCTGCGCTCGGGATGACAACATCGTCGCGGTGCTGACGGCGAGTCTGAAGTCACCAATCACCCCGCTAGCTCCCGGCACGGCTGAAGGCGTGCCCTGACAAAAGCGCGGCCACGCACCCACTCATCTCGACTGATCCATCATCGCCACAAACTGGCCAAACAAATACCGCGCATCATGCGGCCCTGGCGACGCCTCCGGATGATATTGCACGCTGAACAGCGGCAACGAACGATGCCGCATCCCCTCATTCGTATGATCGTTGAGATTTACATGCGTAATCTCCACCTCGCTCGAGGGCAACGATTCCGGATCCACGCAAAACCCATGGTTCTGCGAAGTAATCTCCACTTTCTTCGTCAGCAAATTCTGTACCGGATGATTCGCGCCATGATGCCCAAACTTCAATTTGAAAGTCTTCCCGCCCAGCGCCAGTCCGCACAGCTGATGCCCCAGGCAAATCCCAAAAATCGGCACGCGCCCTAGAAGTTTCCGAATATTTTCAACGGCATAATGAACCGGCTCGGGATCTCCCGGCCCGTTGGAGAGGAACAGGCCATCCGGTTTTAGCACCAACACGTCTTCCGCAGAAGTCTGAGCCGGCACCACGGTCACATCGCAATCGTGATCCACCAGGAGCCGCAAAATATTTTGCTTAATTCCAAAATCGTACGCGACCACTCGATGCCGCCTGCGGCCCTCGCCCGATCCTTTCTTCAACGCATCAACCAGAATCGGCGAAGCAATCCCGATCGACCCATCCTTCCAGTCATATTTTTTCGCCACACTCACCCGGCTCGCGAGTTCCTGTCCCGCCATGGTCGGCAACGCACGCGCTTCGGCAATTAGCTCTTCCTCAGACGTGTCGTCGGTCGCCACAACTCCGCGCAGCGCGCCGAATTGCCGCAAATGCCGCACCAACGCGCGCGTATCCAGATCCCAAATCACCGGGACGCCATGCCGCTCCAGATATTTCTGGGCGGTCTCCGTCGAACGCCAATTCGAAGCCAGCGAGGAAAATTCGCGCACCACCAGAGCTTCGATGTACGGCTGGCGAGATTCTTGGTCGTCAAAATTCGCGCCCACGTTTCCAATATGGGGATAGGTGAGACAGACGATCTGGCCGGAATAACTGGGGTCGGTGAAAACTTCCTGGTAACCGGTGAGGCTGGTATTAAAAACGACTTCGCCGCCGTGGCGCGTGCGAGCGCCCGCCGCGCGGCCTTTAAATACTCTTCCGTCTTCCAGCGCGAGGATCGCGCAACTTGCGAGCTGCGTCAGTGTGTCCTCCCAAATTGGTCATCGAATTGTCATCGGGACGCCGCGTTCACAGTGTATGAAGATGTCAGCGAACCGAAATGATCCGCCGGCCAATACGCAAAAACCGCCTTGCCGTAAATATAAGGACGCCCAACCGGACCGAATACCCGCGAATCATTCGAACTATCGCGGTGATCGCCCATCACGAAGTAATTTCCGACTGGAATCTGCACCGGCCCGTAATTCGATCCGTCCAGATACATTGCCGGGACGTAAGGCTCGCCCAGCTCCCTTGCGTTCACGTATAAACGTCCGCCGCGAATCTCGATCGTTTCCCCGGGCAAGCCAATTACGCGCTTGATAAACGATTTCGAACGGTCGAGAGGATACCAGAAAACCACCACGTCGCCGCGCTCGATCGGCTCGAAGCGATACACGAACTTGTTGATGAAGATTCGTTCCTGGTCGGTCAGCAGCGGGGCCATGCTGGTGCCTTCGACTTTCACCGGCTGGTACAGAAAAATGATGATGACCAGCGCAAGCCCGAGCGCGACAGCCAGATCGCGCGTCCAACTGCGCAGCTCGCGCCGCAAATTAGGCAATGATGATGTCTCGTGCTGGGGACTTGGTTCAAACTGGGGCGTTTCCGACATTCTTTGCTCAAATATTTATAACACGGCTAGCCACAGCGCGCCAACAGCCGGCGTCAACTGTCTTCCAATTCCTTTTCGAACCACGGACCTTATTCCCCAAGCGCGAAATTCACAATCGAAAGCGCCGCCAGTACGGCCGTCTCCGTCCTTAAAATAAGCTGACCTAAAGACGCTTCCAAAAACTTCGCCGCACGCCCGGCGCTCAATTCCGAGGCGGTCCAGCCGCCCTCGGGCCCTATCGCCAGCGCTACGGAGTTAGACGTGTCCCGCCGCAAAACGTTGCGCAGCGCCGGCGCGTCCGCGCGCTCCGAAAGCATCACCCTACATTCCGCGTCCACGCTGGCGAATGCCTTCTCCGTTGTGACTGCAGCGCGAAGCGCGGGCACGCGCAAGCGCCGTGATTGCTGCGCGGATTCGAGCAATATTCTTTCCCAGCGCTCGTGGCGTTTTTCCGCGGCCGCGATCAAAGCCTGGTCGCTGCGGTCCGCGGCAACGGGCGATATATTTCGAACGCCCAACTCCGTCGCCTTTTCGAGGCACCACTCGAAGCGATCGAATTTCACCAGGGCGATCAGCAGGTCAGCCTTGAGCTTCGATTCAGGGGCCGCGATCGGTTCGACCAGGGAAAACTCGATGCGGTTTTCGCCTCGTTTCAGCAGGCCGACGCTTTCCACGCGTCCGAGCCACACCCGCTCGCCATCACTCAATTCGTAAAGCTGCCCCGGCTCCGCGCGTAGCACGCGGCCCAAATGCTCGGCCGCCTCCCCGCGCAGCGTCGCGCTCGCACCCTCAAATTGATCGACGAAAAATCGCCGTCGCATGGAAGAATTGTAAGGGCGACAGGGCGACGCGCACCCGACAATCTTTCAGGCAGGGCTAATTTGTCTTCCAGGTCTTTTGAGCGGGCTTTAGCGGTGCACCAGAATGGCAGCGCCGGAGGCGCGAAATAGGTTCGCCCGGTCCGAAAAGGCCACGGCGAAAAGCAGGAAAAAGCTTGAGCGCAGTAGGTACGATTCGCACCGCCGGCGCAAATCCGATTCAGCTACCCGAAAATATCCTTCACCTTATCGAAGAAGGTCGAATTGCGTTCCGCGGGTTTATTTTCAACCTTCATGGTCTGGCCCAGTTGCTCCAGCACCTTGCGTTGTTCCCGCGTAACTTTTGCCGGCACCACCACGCGAATGCTGATGTACATATCGCCGCGTCCGCCGTGCGGATTGGGGAGGCCCTTGGCCTTTTTCCGGAAGATTTGCCCCGACTGCGTGCCTTCCGGGATTTCCAATTCCTCGTCGCCCTTCAGCGTCGGCACCTTGATTTTCGTGCCCAGCGCCGCCTGTATGAAGCTGATCGGAATTTCGCAGATTAAATCCGACCCGCGCCGCTCGAAAAACGCGTGCTCTTTCACTTCCAGGAAAATATAAAGATCACCGGCCGGCCCGCCATTCGTTCCCGGCTCGCCTTGCCCGGTCATGCGCAGCCGCGTTCCGGAATCCACGCCCGCCGGCACGCCCACTTCCAGGGTGCGTTCACGCTCGATGCGTCCCTGCCCGCGGCATTCCGTACACGCGTCCTTAATCACCTGGCCCGCGCCCTGGCAGGCCGGGCACGTACGCGTGATTGAGAAAAATCCTTGGGAGTACGCCATTTGCCCGCGCCCCGCGCAGGTGCGGCAGGTTGTCGATCCGGTTCCCGGTTTCGCGCCGGTGCCTTTGCAAGCCTCGCAAAGTTCGTGCCGCGACAGGGTGATCTTCGAAGTCACGCCCTCCGCGGCCTCTTCGAAGCTCAAAGTCATGTCGTAGCGCAGATCCGCGCCACGCTGGCCACGGGCTCCGCCACGCCCGGTGCGCCGGCGCCCTCCGCCAAGCACGTCGTCAAATCCAAAAAGGTCGCCGAGAATATCCTGAAATTCCTCGAAGATCGTCGCATTGATGCCGGAATCGAAACCGCGTCCGCCCAGTCCTGCCGCGCCATAGCGGTCGTAGATTGGCCGTTTCTGCGGGTCGGACAGCACTGCATAGGCTTCCGCTGCGAGCCGAAAATTATGTTCCGCCTCGTCCTTGTTGTTGGGATTGCGGTCCGGATGCCACTGCAGCGCGGCTTTGCGGTATGCCGACTTGATCTGCTCGGCCGAAGCTTCGCGCTCGACGCCCAGCACTGCGTAGAAATCTTGTGAGTTCGCCGCTGCCATAGATCGTTTTTCTCTTTGAGTTGGAATCAGGCGGCGCTACTTCGCCGCCTGGGATTTCCGCGCGCGTCGCCTGCGCTGGAAATCAGCGGCTTCGATTCTTTCGCCGCTTACTTCGAGAGGATTCGTCAAAATCACGTACCTTACAGAGATGCGGCCATCGCCGCGCGCGATTCTAGTTCGTTTTTTCCGCGGCGACGCGCACCATCGCGGGACGCAGCACTCGTCCCTGAAACGTGTAGCCCGGCTGCATCTCACCGACCACCGTGCCCTCGGCATGCAGCGTATTCGGCACGCTCTCGATGGCATGGTGCAGGTTCGGATCGAATTCCTTTCCCGCGGTATCAATGCGCTCGAGGCCCTGCTTCGCCAGGCCATTCCACATTTGCGTGCGGATCATCTCGAAACCTTTTCGGTAGTCCGCGTTTTCAGCGGAGACTGGACCGGCGAGCGCGCGATCAAACGCATCGAGCACCGGCAGCATCTGCTCGATCATGATTTCCACGCCGCGGCTCCGGTCCTGCTGCTTTTCTTTCTCCACGCGCTTACGGAAATTCTCGAAATCCGCCTGCCTCCGAACCAGCGTGTTCATCACTTCCTGCTTTTCGGCTTGCAGCTTCAGGATTTGGTCCGCCGTCCCGCCGCCGGCTGCGCCGGAATCCGGTGTAAACACGCCCTCCGGGTTCGTATCCGGCGTCACATCTTTGGCCGCGGCGGCCGCCACGGATTCGCTTTCTTTATGATGACCCTGCTTGTGAGATGCCAATGCGATCAACTCCCTTGTCGTTCTTCCGAAAAAATCTGGGCCATGAACGCCACGGCGGTAATCACCCGGTCGTAGTGCATGCGCATCGGTGCGAGTATTCCGAGCGTTCCCTGGACCTGATCTTTAGATGAGTAAGACGCTGAAACGATTGCAAGATGCTTTCCTTCATTCGAAATCTTGTCCAGGCCCAGCTCCACGTGAACCGGTTCCGGCGATTCGATGCAACCGCTGAGCAAGGCGATCAGCCGGTCTTTTTCGTCGATTGCTTCGAGCAACTCGCGCAACTGTTCCGGATTTGTAAAATCCGGCGACGACGCGATTTGCGCCGCGCCATCGACATAGATCTTCCGCTCGCCCACGTCGCCCAGTATGCTGGGATCGCACAGCAGCAGCGCGTCGTTAGCGAGCTGTCCGTAGCGTTCGCGATCGACTTCGAGCTGTTTGCGCAAATCCGCGCGCATCGCTTCGAGCGTCCAGCCCACGTAATGCCGGTTCAGATAATCGGCGGTGCGATCCAGATCCTCCTGGCGAAACATGCGCTCGGGCCGGATCAATTTATCCCGCGTGGTATTCCCCGAAGAGACCAGAACCACCAGCACTCGACCGTCCGGCAGCAGGAGAAAACGGAGATGCTCGACCACCGCGCTCGCCAGCGGAGGAGAAATGAAGATTCCCAGACCACGCGAAACCGCCGCCAGCACCTGGCTCGCCCGTTCCATCACCGCTTCCGGGGTTTGGGCCGCTTCCAGTTCGCGACGAATCCACTGGCGGTCTTCCGGGCTGGCCGTCGCCTGTGCGGTCACTTGTTCCACAAAAAAACGGTAAGCCGCCGCCGTAGGAACCCGGCCCGCCGAAGTGTGTGGCTGATACAAAAGTCCTTCGTCTTCCAGGTCCGCCATCACATTGCGAATCGTCGCCGAGCTGAGCGCTTCCACATGGCGGCGCGCGACGCTGCGCGACGAAACCGGCTCTCCCGTCTCGATGTATACGCGCACCAATTCGGTCAGAATCTGCTGATTTCGTTTTAACTGAAGAACCGTCGGGCTCATAGGATCGTCAAATTTGCGACGCGCGCTATTCTCGCGCCACCAACACGCACGATAACCGTAACTCCAGTCTAGTCGGTGTCCCCAAACCCGTCAACGTAAGGCTCGGAAGCAGGTTAGTTTCCGGTTACGGCGTTGATAAGGACTTGAGTCCACTCCCGAGAGCAGTCCGTTTTTGAACCAGCGCGACAGGCGGTGACATAAACTCCGCCGAGGATGATTCGCTCATAACGCCCCAGAAATCGCACCATACGGAACCTGCAGTTCAACGCCTTTTTGTAATCCAAGAGTGACTGCGGGAATATTATTCCATTGCTGCAGCACGAACCAATTACGCCGGAGCACCCCCGGTGTCAAGTACGCCCCATTGGATCCCGGTACCATTGCTACACCCGCAGTGCAAACTCATAGTCAGCTATTAGATAAGTAAATTGTCTTCGACGGGCATTGCGGAAAGCTCTGTGCTAGAAACTGCCACACCCGACTTTAAGAACCTGTTTGAATCAGCGCCGGGTCTCTACCTAGTGCTGACCCCTGACCTCAAGATTATCGCAGTCAGTGATGCTTACCTGCGCGCAACCATGACCCGGCGCGAGCAAATTCTTGGCAAGGGGATCTTTGAAGTGTTTCCCGACAATCCGAACGATCCGTCCGCGACAGGTGTCCACAACGTGCGAACTTCCCTGGAACAAGTGCTGCAGAACGGCGTGGCGGACCCCATGGCGATCCAGAAGTACGACATTCGCAGGCCTCAGGCTGAGGGCGGCCGGTTCGAGGAAAGGTATTGGAGCCCATTTAACATGCCCGTTTTTGGCCCCGAGAAGAACGTTGCCTATGTTATTCATCGGGTCGAGGATGTCACCGAGTTCGTTCGCCTCAAGCAGCAGCGAATTGACCAGCAAAGTCACGCCGAAGAATTGCGCGCGCGGGCGATGCAAATGGAATCCGAAGCGCGGTTGCGCGCCACCGAGATTCAGGAAACGACCCGGCGTTTAGCAGCCGCAAACCGAGAATCAGCCAATCTGGCCATTGAACGCGCACGCGCCCGGGAAGAGCTAGACAGCTTCTTCAATCTTTCACTCGACCTGCTTTGCATTGCCGGCACCGACGGATTTTTCAAGCGGCTCAATCCTACCTGGCAAACAAGACTCGGATATTCCATCGAAGAGCTATTGGCCAAGCCGTTCATTGATTTTGTGCATCCGGATGATCGTCAATCCACGATTCAAGAAGTCGGAACGCTCAGTACCGGTTTGAACACCATAAGTTTCGAGAACCGCTACCGCTGCAAGGACGGTTCCTATCGGTGTCTGTCGTGGAATGCTGCGCCTTTCGTGGAGCGGCAGTTGATCTACGCGATCGGTCGCGACGTCACTGAGTTTAAACAAACCGAGCAGGCTTTGCGGCTCTCGGAGGAAAGATACCGCCTTCTTTTCGAAAGCAATCCGCATTCCGTGTGGGTTTACGATCTCGAAAGTCTGGCGATTATCGATGTCAACGCTGCGGCAATCTTAACCTACGGATA
>Ga0302325_10009325_pt1 | contig 21434 bp, 17 predicted proteins | sample Palsa_T0_2_FD_201948 | JGI IMG/M metagenome (GOLD analysis project Ga0302325, IMG submission 201948) | Peat permafrost microbial communities from Stordalen Mire near Abisko, Sweden - Palsa_T0_2 | ecosystem: Environmental > Terrestrial > Soil > Palsa > Peat permafrost | place: Sweden: Abisko...
ACTTTTAGGTTCGTTCTGGAGTTGTCTCCCGTTGCCGGGGCGGCCAATAGACTCTGGACTAGAGTCGAAGGTTTGCGTACTTGCTTTTGCTCTGCACCAAACTGAGTCCATTGGACATTGACGGTGCTGTTTTCCTTCGTTCTTTTGTTCAGCCTCTCCACCTTCCTGCCTCCCTTGACTCCACGGGCGTTACCCCGCTTCTTCGCTACTACGGAGGCTCTGTCACCTCCCGGGCACAGTTCTTCGGGCCTTCTACCGACCATGAACGCTGTTCCTTTCCCGGTTCGTGATCCCTGATTCATATCGCTCCAACTTCAGACCATTCTATCTCCAACCACCCTATGCATTCCTATCGTTCTGCTCACTGCTCTGGCCAGGGATAGGTCGCGGAATTGTCGCTCCCCCGTTACGGGACGGTTTCCGGTCTTGGCTTCGCCACTCAGGAGCAGGCTCGCCAATGCATCTGGGCCGAATCGAGTTCAACATTGTTTTGTTTATGGACTCGGTTACAAGTGTCTTTGGACACTTTCAAGCTCGACAACCTGACTGTGAACACAATCGATAACCAACCGATCGCCGTGACTGTCGGTCTTACTTATCGCATTCCTCCGCAGGCAGTGTTGCCGCTGCTCTATGAGGTTGGCCGCCCGGGTAACTTTGATATTACAGAGAATTTCCAGCGGATCGTCGCTGATCGAACAGCCAAAATTTTTGCTCAGCAGAATACCACGCGAATCAGTGAAAACCGCGACCAGATTGTTAACGCCCTCAAGTCCCTGCTAGCGAACGATCTCGGGAATCTCTACCACATCGATGTCGTGGATTTTAAAATTGCCGCCATTCTCTATTCAGAAAGCTTCCGTGCGTCGGTCGAGGCTGCGGTCAAGGCAAAGAATGAGGCGGTTGCCGCCGAGAATACGGTAAATCGGATCCGTTTCGAAGCTCAGCAAGCAGTCGAGCGGGCGAACGGCGAAGCCGAAGCGAAACTCAAATTGGCTGGCGCCGACCGTCAATCGACAATTTTGAGCGCTCAGGGCAGGGCGGAAGGAATACGGCTTGAGGGTGAATCACGTGCAGGAGTGCTCCGCATGAATGCGGAAATCCTGAAAACGAGTCCCCTCGTGGTCGAACTGGCAAAAGCGGACCGTTGGAATGGTGCGTTGCCGCTGACTTTGCTCGAGGGCACTGGGAGTGTGCCACTTCTGTCGCTGCAGCCCGGGGAAGCGTCCGAAAAGAAGTGACGCGATCCTACCGAGAGCCGGACACACCACTAAAGCGTCTCCTTTGGTAACTTGCTCGACAATTCTTCCAACGCGGATTTTATCAATTTGGTGTCGGGGAGGTTTGGTACCGCGAGCTCGATAAATTCGGCAATCTCGGCGGGGGAGCCTTTTTTGGAAGCGATCCACGTTTCCCCTTTATGTTGGTAGAGGATATTCAACTCGCATTGCTGAGTAATGCTCCGGTTGAACGTTACTCGGCATTCCCGCTCCCCGATTTTCTTTTCTACTGATACCGAATTGTTCATCTTTGGTACGGAACAAGGGCAATCGAATATTCACCGATTACGTCGTCTGTACAGCAGCAGCAGCAGCCAGCGCGGTGTGTCTGGCAAGCGCGAAATAAAACAAAGCGCCAAGGCCGGCGCCGATGAACAGAGAAAAATCTTTGGCGACGTTGAACGGAGGCAGCATGGTAAAAGTAAAGCCGATGACAGATGCCGGAATCAGCGCATAAACCGCTTTCAGATTGACTCCGCCCTGGTACCAGTAACGCCCGTTCGGAGACATCGTGTAGAGATCTTCCACAACAATCTGTTCTTTTTTAATCATATAGTAGTCGACGAGCAGAATCCCGTAGAGCGGCCCGATGGCGCAAGCGAGGATGTCAATCGTGTAATGGATAACGGCAGGGTTGCTGAAAAGATTCCAGGGTGTGGTGAAAACGGAGAGCGTTGCTGCGATCATGCCTCCGGCGCGCCAACTGATTTTGTTGGGCGCTATGTTGGTTATATCGAAGGCGGGCGGGACGAAATTCGCGACGATGTTAATGCCGATCGTCGCGACAACAAACGTCAACGCACCCAAGAGAACCGCAGTCACCGAATCCAATCTTCCGACCACGTCCACAGGATCGGTGATCATTTCACCGAAGACTGGCACGGTGAGCGAGATAGTGATCACCGTCACGATTGCGAAGGCCAGGTAGTTGACCGGCAGACCCCACGTGTTGCCTCTCTTGACAACCTCATACGATTTACAGTAGCGGGTAAAATCGCCGAAGTTCAGCACCGGGCCGGCATAGTACCCGGCAACAAGTGCGATCGCAGTAATCATCATTGGGATCGCATCCCAGCCATGATATTTCACTTCGCTAAGATTCAGCTTAAGCCCTTGTATTCCTCCTTTGTACAGCATCCAGCCGGTGAGCAGGAACATGACCAAATAAACTGCCGGTCCAGCGAAGTCGACGAACCGCTTGATCATTTCCATGCCGTTCCAGAACACGACGGCCTGGAGCAGCCACATGACGATGAATCCGGCCCATCCGAGCGCGGATAGACCGAGATATCCAAAGTGATCCTTATCGGCATAGGGAGCCAAGGCGGGAAAGATCTTCAATGAGAGCACCACCAAAGCGTGAGACGCCAGGTAGGTCTGGATGCCGTACCAGCCGACCGCGATCATACCGCGAATGACCGCCGGAATATTTGCGCCCAAGACGCCGAACGGAGAACGGCAGATCACCGGGTACGGTACGCCATATTTCTGGCTTGGTTTTGCAACTTTGTTGGCAACAAACCGGACAATCTGGATTCCGAGGAGCAGGCAGATGAGGACCTGCCAGCTGGCAAGCCCAAATGCAAAAAGACTCCCAGCAAAGACATACCCACCGACGCTGTGAACATCGGACATCCAATAACAAAAAATATTATAGGTTCCCCACGTCTGGTGCTTGAGCGGCGCGAGCTCATGGTTGATCAGGTTTGGCGCGGCATTAGGCAGGCTTAAGATATCGGACTGATACGGTTTGGGTTTGCTCGACATAAAGTTTTTCCTCGTGACGACGCTTTTTGCGACACCTTGGGCCTCGGCTCGAAAGCCCTTGTTGGAATCGGGCAGTCCGCGGAACTAGCGGCATGAATTGTGCCACATCCGTTGGTGACCTGTAAATAATTCATTGCACTGCATTCTGCCCTGCCAGGAACGGATCCGATCCCAAGTCAGCCCCTCCATGACCCGCCTGACCATCGGGACGTACCGGTCACCCTACGCACACCACCGTTTCGACGGGTAGGTCCAAGCCCCAACCCGCGTCTTTCATGAAAAGCGCGTTCCTCGGGCCCAAGCCTGGGCAACGCGCAATCGTATCAAGGAAACCGATACATCGAAGTGCGTATGTGCAGGCGCCACCATATCCTGCAAAAGACGACAGATTGCGGCTGAATTGTACAAATGCAGGCATCCTGCAACTCCTGACTCCTGAACTCTCTGCTCATGCTACATTGCTCACCAGGTACTTGATCCTCCCCCCCAATGAGTAAGCCAACTGGATCTATCGAGTTCTGTCGTCGCGCCTTGGAACAACGTGAAATCTTCTGGGCTGAACAAGCCGAAGCGATTCACTGGCAGAAACCGTTTCATACAGTTTGTGATTTCAGTAAGCCGCCGTTCGCGAAGTGGTTCGTGGGCGGTAAAACGAATCTTTGCTACAACGCGATCGACCGGCATTTGCCGCTCCGTGCGAACCAATCGGCCCTCCATTATATCTCGACGGAGATTGACGCCGCAAAGTCGTTCACTTACGAGGAGGTTTACGACGAAGTCTGCCGGTTTTCAGGAGTCCTGCAATCCTTGGGACTGCAACGCGGAGATCGGGTCATTATCTATCTTCCAATGATCCCGGAGGCCGTATTTGCGATGCTCTCGTGCGTCCGGCTTGGGCTCGTTCATTCGGTGGTCTTCGCCGGCTTCGCACCGACCAGTCTCGCGACACGGATCATGGATGCAGAAGCCAGGCTCGTGATCACGGCCGACGCAGGATTACGCGGCGGGAAGGTGATTCCGCTAAAGCGGATGGTGGACGAGGCGCTCTCGATTGCGAATTTTCAGCCTGAGCACGTTCTGATCTGTCATCGGCACATCGACGAGGGAATAAGCATCCGTGCAGGTCGAGACGTTGATTATTCCCAAGCCCGCGAGAAACATTTTCGGGACGAAGTCGGCGTGACTTGGCTGGAGAGCGGCGATTCGAGCTATCTGCTTTACACCTCGGGAACGACTGCGACACCAAAAGGCATTCAGCGTGATACAGGCGGGTACGCAGTCGCGCTTGCGGCGTCGATGCGCTACGTATTCGCCGGCGATCCGGGTCAAACAATCTTCACGGCAGCGGATATCGGGTGGGCTGTCGGCCATTCGTACGGTGTGTATGGTCCGTTGATTCACGGGATGCAATCCGTCCTTTATGAGGGTCTTCCAACACGCCCAGACGGGGGCGTCTGGTGGCGGATCGTGGAAAGATATGGGGTGTCCGTCATGTTCACCTCGCCCACTGCCATTCGAGTTCTGAAACGGCAGGATCCGGAATATCTCCGCAAATATGACACGAGCAGTCTCCAGCGCCTGTATCTTGCGGGTGAACCGTTGGACGAACCGACATGGGGATGGATTGGCAGCGCCTTGCAGATCCCGATCATGGACAACTATTGGCAGACGGAAACAGGCTGGCCCGTGCTAGCGCTGCTGCCCGGCGTCGAACCGCTTCAGATACGGCCCGGATCTCCTGGCATCGCGTTGTTCGGGTACGACGCTCAGATCGTCGACCCAGCCACCGGCGAGATCCTTCGCCACGGGGAAAAAGGCGTTCTTGCGATCGGGTTGCCGCTCCCTCCCGGCTGTATGCCGACGGTTTGGCGGAATGACGAATTATTTGAGCGCCACTATTGCGGTCGATTCCCCGGCAAACAGCTCTATTCCACGTTCGATTATGCGACTCAAGACGAGGATGGCTACTTCTTTATTCTCGGACGCTCAGACGACGTGATTAATGTCGCCGGACACCGCCTCGGGACACGGGAAATCGAGGAGACTGTCAGTTCTCATCCAGCGGTTGCGGAAGTCGCAACCGTTGGCGCAAGCGACGAGCTGAAGGGGCAAGCTGTGCATTGTTTTATTGTGCTAAAGAAGCCTGGAGATTTTTCTTCCCTCGAGGCAGAGGCTACGCTCAAGCGGGAGATCGAAGGGACTGTGGCGCTAAACCTTGGCACGTTCGCCCGGCCGGCAGCAATCTATGTCGTCCGTGCGCTTCCAAAGACGAGGTCGGGCAAGATTCTTCGGCGCGCCATTCTCGCCGCAGCCGAAGGGCGCGATACCGGGGATCTCAGCACATTGGAAGATCCGGTGGCGCTGGATGCGATCAAGGAACTTCTTGCGGTGACGCGCGGGGAGCGTGTTGGTCTGTCGCCGGGTCAGTGCGCCGGCGAACCCGGCAACTGGCGAGTTCCTTGAACCGTCGCGGAGTCCAAGGCGAAGAGTCGCGCTCTAGTGTCCTGTCCCCGAAATACCTCGTATTTCGGGGACAGGACACACTAGCCCGCAAAAATCACCCGAATCCCGGAGCGAGGAGCTCATTGCGGGCTAGAAAGCTCTTAAACAGACGCTGCGCGTCACTTTAAGAGCCGTTATTGAAAGACGGAAAACCAGACAACCTGTTTGAACTCTTATCTCGAAAAACAGCAGCGGAATCTTCCGGCGTAGCCGGAGAATTCCGCTGCCAGAGCCTGCATCGATCACAAATCTCTAAAGATTTGTGATCGATGCAGGCTAGCCGGGTCCGTTCCGCGAACAGTCTCATGGGAACGAAAATCGAAGACGATCGCCGTCGCCGGGGACGATCGTCCTTCTCATCGCGGTCCGGTCAATGTCCCCTTTCGATGTGTAGCGCCAGCGCTCCGGGTTAATTTGCTGCACGGTGTGGAGCCGCGTAGTCAGGGTTCCCAGTGCCTCCGCCAGCATCTTCGCGTCCGGGGACGCCGGACCGGTGAAGGCCAGCGCCAGTTCGACCCCGTCGGGTGACCAGATCATTACTTCGGAAAGGTCGGGGCAAAGCCGCAGCAATGTCCGCTCGGCGGCCAGCGCCGAAAAAGTCCGACCATTTTCCAATCGCACTTGGTCATCCTTTCGGCCGAGAAAAAAATAGCGGTTTCCTTCTTTGCGCGCGGTGTCCCCTGTTTGCACCCAACGGTCCGGCGGCGCCAGAACGATCCCCTCCGACCAATGACCGAGGCATGCGTTGGGCCCGGAGAACTCCAGCTCATCGTTGCTCGAAATGCGTACCTGGCAGCCCACCGGGCGACCGATCAAACCTGGAACAAACTCTCCCGCATCACCCAGTAGAAGGCCGGGAGAGGCTTCCGTCTGACCGTACCCAATGCGAAGCGCGGAGCCGGCCAGCATCGTGCTCGTCGCAGGGTCGATCGCAGCACCTCCCACGATGCCTCCTCGGAGCCTCGCGAGATTTTCATGATTCTTATCCGCGAACCGGCGCATCATCGCAGGGACGGCATTCCACCAATCAAGTTTCCGATAATGAAAAAGGCGCACGTGTTCGTCGGCATCGCGCGGCTCCGCACAGCGCACCAGGCTCGCGCCCACGCAGAGGGCTGCCAGGAACTCCAACACGAGTCCAAACGCGTGGCTCCAAGGCAAGGTGGAGAGCATTCGATGTCGGGCGTTCAGCCCCAAGACCGGCAAATGCGACCGCAGAACCGCAAGCACGTTGGCGTCCGACAAGGCGATCCATTTCCGCTGTCCGCCGGTTCCACTGGTTCGCAGAATAAAGCGCGCTTTCGGTGAAGGCGCCAGCTGAGCGAGCCGAGGTGCGGCTCGGAAGGTGGGTTGCCCATCGCGGTCCCAGTCGGGGCGTCCGCCCGGCCCGAGGCTCAGCCGGGCGTCGAGTTCTGCACCCACCGCCTCGACATTCTCCCCTTGAGGCACAAGGCAGAGCGTAGCCTCGAGCCAAAGACCTGCTAGCACGGGCCCGACCCATCCAAGACCGGGAGGGCCGCCAACCACCAGGCGGTCGCCAGGTTCCAGTCCGACGGCCCGAAACGCTTTCACCCATCCACGCAGCCCGGCCCAGATGGTCGGTCCGGGAACCGCGGCTTCAGGGAAGACCCAGACGAGGCGGGAATTACGCGACAACTGGCAGTGGAGTATTTCAGGCCATGGATTGGGTCGGACCTGGGATCGGCGGGTGCGTACAAGCTCCACTCACGATTTATAAAAGAAATAGCATATATTGTAAATATGAAAATTAGCTGATAGAGTCCCAAAGGCTTTTTATGACTATGAACATCGATCACTCCTCTTTGCTGGATGACTTGGAAAACGCCGATGCCCAGGCACTCGACGCCGCCGATTTCGGCATCGTGCGGATGCAAACCGATGGGACGGTCATCGCTTATAACGCTTATGAATCCCGGCTCTCGGGACTTTCTGCGGCCAGCGTGATGGGAAGGTGTTTTTTCACGGACGTGGCGCCTTGCACCAACAATTTCATGGTGGCGGAACGCTTCAGCGAACCCGGGGCACTCGACGCCGAGCTCAATTATGTTTTCACTTATCGCCTGAAGCCGACGAAGGTCCGGCTGCGTTTGCTCCGGCGGGCGGAGGCAACCGAACAATACCTCGTCACGCTCAAACCCGGCTCGCCGTGAGTGACGATGCGGAAATCGAAAAGTTGCTACGTTTCCTTTACCTGTGCCCGGTTGGTTTGGCTGACCACGGTGCCGACGGGCAAGTTCGGATGATGAATGCGCTGGCCGTGAAGATGCTCATGCCGCTTTCGTCCGATGGACAAATGGAGAATTTTTTTACGGTGTTAGAGAAGGTTGCGCCCGATCTTGCGACGCTGGTTCAAGGGTATGCGGCGCCTTCCGGCATGATTGTTCAGGACCGCGCGATTAACGTCAGGAACCGACGGGAACCGCGGCATTACTCATTGAGCATCCTTCGCATCGAGGGGGACACCTACATGGCGGCGCTGAGCGATGTCACCCAAACCGTGGTGAATGAAGAGATCGCGCGAGCGGCCCTGCGGTCGCAAGCTGCGCAAGAAGGCCGGGTGGAAATCCTGACCGGGGTCCTTCACGACATCGGCAACGGCATCACCGGCATGGGGACTCGCACCGCGATCCTGGGCGCGGCGCCGCCTTGGGATGAATTGGACCAGCTTTCAAAACTCGGGGCGTTCCTCCGCCAGCACCGGCCTGCCCTCGAGGCTGCCCTCGGCCCCGACAAAGCCGCTGCGCTCCTGAACTTCGTCGAGACAGTGGTCGGCCGCTTCCAGCACCGCGCGGCCGAATGGCGGGAAACCGTGGGTCTTTTTTCTAAATCGATTTTGCACGTCCAGGAGATTATCAACATCCAACGTCAATTCGTCCACGGCGGCAGTACCACGCGCCGCATGCTCGATCCGGGAGAACTGGTCGAAGACGCACTCGCAATCCAACGCGGCTCCTTTCACAAACGCGGGATTGAGGTGGTCACAACGCTCGATCCCGATCTCGGCTCCTTTGATGGGGACCGCACCCGGCTCATGCAGGTCTTCGTCAATGTCCTGAAAAACGCGGCGGAGGCCTTCGATGTGAACGGGAGCAAGACGGCCCGACGCACGCTTCGCATCCGGATCCGGCGATTGCCACCTGGCCATCTGGAGTTCTCCTTTACCGACAACGCCAGCGGTTTTGACGCGCCCGGAGGGTTCCTCACGATCACTCGCGGGCAAACCACGAAACAGAGCGGAACCGGTCTCGGGCTTTCCTCCTGTGTCCAGACTGTGGCGTCCCACCAAGGTACCTTCACGCTGCGAAGCCCTGGCCGCGGTCTTGGGGCTACTTGCTGCATCGTCCTTCCTATAAAAATGGTCGCCGAAGCCGAAGCCTCCTCATGATTCCACCTCTCAATACCCGCGTCCTTATCGTGGACGACGAAGAAGTTGTGCGGGACAGCCTCCGCGAATCGCTGCTTCCGATTAAGGGCAAGGATGCACGGCTGCAAGCCGCGGCGAGCGCCCTGTTCGAAGACGCGGAGCTTCCGGCCAGCCACGGTGACAACAACGAATCGCGTGCTCCGTTCGAGATCGACGAGGCGTCTTCCGGGATGGAGGCTTTCGCGAAAGTAAAAGCCGCGCTGGCTGAGTCGCGACCTTATGCCGTCATCTTCCTTGACATGCGCATGCCTGGTTGGGACGGCCTGCGCACCGTCGAGCACATCCGGAGCGTCGATACCCGGGCAGAGGTCGTGTTGGTCACTGCTTACAGCGACCATACCATCGACGAGGTCATCGAAAAGGCGGGAGCGAACGTCGGCTATCATTGCAAGCCATTCGCACCGGAAGAAATCTGTCAGATCGCCACGAAATCGGTGCACGATTGGGACAAGGTACGCGGTCTTGAAATGTTGATTAAGGTGACCGCAAAACTTCACGGCGGCGACCAGGAACTGACGGTGCTACTGCGGGAGATCCTAGCCCAAGTGGCCGATATCGTGGGGGCCACATCCGCCGTCCTCGGACGCACCGAATCCGACGGCGTTTTTAAGCCCCTGTGCCGTATTGGAGCTGGTGAACAAACCGACGCGAGTGCTTCTGCGTTGAGCCGTCTCGCCTCCATTAAAGACGGCGACTTGAGGAGCGGCATCACCCTGCTGGGCGATCTTGCCTTGATGCGGCTCGAAGCGTTCCAGATCGTGGCGCAGTTGCAAAACGCCTCCGCTCTGAACACTGAGAAGATCTACCTTTTGCGTCTTTTTCTGGCCAGCGCGGGTCAGGTGCTCGCAAACGCGCGCCTCCAGAAAATGGTCCTGCAAAGCGAAAAGCTATCCGCGCTTGGAAGCGCCCTTGGCTCGATCGTGCATGACCTGCGCAACCCGGTGGGTGCGATCCAGAGCCTGTGCGAACTCATTCACCAGGCGCTTGCTGATGGGAGTACGGGCGAGGTGGCAGAATTGGTGGAACTTGTCCGCCAGTCCTGCGACGACGCCATGGATATCGTGAACAGTGTGCTCGACTTTACGCGCAAGAGCCCCCTTGAACGTTCTCCAGTGCTTTTGGCTGACTTCGGCAGCCGACTGCGCGAGAAGTCGCGTCATTTCCTTGAAGGCGGATGCACGCTCCTGGAGATTAACGTTCCCCCGAACGTCGTGGTTTGGATCGATGCGAGAAAACTTCAACGTGCGCTGCTTAATCTCATTAAAAATGCCTGCGAAGTGTTGTCCTCCAAGGAGGTGAAGGCGCCGCGTATCACGGTGACGATGGCTGAAGCAAAAGGGCAATTGCAGATCGAGGTTGCCGATAATGGCCCCGGCATTCCACCCGAGATCCGGCTTCGGCTGTTCGAGCCGTTTGTCACCCACGGTAAAAGCTATGGAACCGGGCTTGGGCTTGCCATCGTCCGTCAGATCGTCGAATCCCATGACGGGACTCTCACGGTCGAAAGCTCGCCGGCAGGGGCTGCGTTCAAGATGCGGTTGCCGCAACCGGAAGCCGCCGATGGCGGAAGGGAACGGATCAGCGGAACGGCGGAACGGCGTGTCGGCGAACCCGGAAACCGCGGATGAGGCGATCGCTCCTTTTCGATTGAGAACTGACAACTTCCCTTGACACTGATAACTGCCCGCGAGTTCAGCCAACACCATTTGCCTTCTGGCCATTAATGAGGGTAAGTGTGCTGCCGAAAGGGAGGGGTAATGCTTTTCCGCGTCACACACATCACCGATTATCGATACGGAGACCCGGTCGCAGAAGCGTATCTCGAACTACGGTTGACGCCGCCGAATCGGGAAACGCAAACGGTGCGCGAACATCGGTTGGTGATCGAACCGGCAAGCCGGACTTCAGGCTATCGCGATTATTTCGGGAATGAAGTCTCTTTTTTGTCTCTTCCCTACCGTCATACCCGGTTGACAATTCGCAGCGAGTCGCTGGTGCTAACTCTTTCTGGTCCGCCCCCCACCGAGAACCTGAATCTGACCATTCAAGAGGCGCGTCAAATTCTGACCGGCTCTCTGCCATTCGTGTTCGATTACCTGCAACCGACCGAGATGGTCAAAATTGGTCGGGAATCTGTGCAATGGGCAAAACGTTACCTCAACGGACGAACCACGCTCCGAGAGGGGCTGGAGGCTCTCAACACAGCAATCCACGAAAGCTTTCAGTACAGGAAAGGGGCAACGAATTTTTCGACGGACGTGGGATCCATTTGGCGCGACCGGATCGGGGTCTGCCAAGACTTCGCCCACATCATGCTGAGCGTGCTGCGAACAGCCGGTTTACCCTCTCGCTACGTCTGCGGCTATATTGAGACCTCGCCGATCAGAGGGGAAAACGGCCAATCCAGGAGGCTGATCGGTTCGGTGGCAACCCATGCGTGGGTCGAAGTCCTTGTGCCCGGGCAACAATGGGTCGCGCTTGACCCGACGAACAATCGCTGGTGCGCGGAGCAGCATATTTCCGTTTCCTTCGGGCGCGATGCCAGCGAAGCTGCTCCGATTCGTGGAACCTTCAAGGGAAGCGGGCATCAAACTATGAAGGTTCAGGTCAGGGTAGTCAGGTTAAAAAAATAGAGTCTCGACCAGGGCAGGCCTCTAAACACAAAGCTTCGCTTTTTGCATTTTCATTCTTATGCACGTCAAAATTGAAAACTGGATGCGCTATTCCTACGAGGAACCGGTGAGTTTCTCGCCGCACGCAATTCGGCTTTATCCCCGGACAGACCAATCGATCACTACGCACGAGCTTCGAACCACGGTGAACATCGAAAGCGATATTCAGTATCGCCGGGACCTGTTTGATAACATTGTCGCAAATTGTTTCCTTCCCACGCCGGGCCAGGTTCTGGAAATCCGTGTCGAACTCGAAGTTGAACTCTGGCCGAAGAACCCGTTTCATTTCCTGCTCGCTCCGCGTGCACTTCAGCTCCCGTTTGAATATACGCTGGAAGAAAACCGTGTTCTGGCCCCGTACCGGATCATCAATCCAGACGAAGAAGCGGATGCGGGAGCAGTCTGGCGGCTAAACGGGAAACGGAACACAGTGGATGCGTTAGTCGAACTTGCCGATACATTGCACAACGAAATCGGATACGAAGTACGGGCGGAAGGAGAAGCGCGGTTACCGGCCCGGACCATCGAATTGCGGTCGGGCGCCTGTCGGGATACAGCGTTGCTTTGCGCGACGATCCTGCGGCAGATCGGCTTGGCCGTGAGGGTTGTCAGCGGCTTCCTTTGCGAGTTCCACGTCGATGTCAAGGATCGCCGTGCGGAGAGCGGTTTACATGCCTGGGTGGATGTATTCCTTCCCGGCGCCGGATGGGTAGGGATTGACCCCACAAACGGCACCTTTTGCGATCATCGTTTCATCCCGACAGCCGTCGGGACGCGGATGACGGATATTGCCCCGATCCAAGGTTCGTACTTTGGTGAACATCATGGCGAATTTGATTCGCATCTCGACCTCAATTTGCTCGTTGAGAAGGATCTGACAAAGATTTCCAAACATGTCGAGAAGGCGCTGGCAAGTGAGAGCGTCGTCCTAACGATGGGCGGGGAGCCAACGTTCGTACCGAACGAACCTGAAGGTCCCGAGTGGTCCTTCGCGGCGGTCGGGCCGACGAAGTTGCAATACGCCCGCACTTTTGCCGAAAAGCTCAAGGAAAGCATTTCGCCTGGCGCAATGATTTTGTATAGCCCGGGAAAATTGTATCCAGGGGAAGTCAATCCCAGGTGGGCCCTCCAACTATTGCATCCGGATTCGAAGGAACCGCTCGGGGTCCCGGAGGACAACAAGAAAAACGCACCCAATCGTAAGACGCTCAATTTGATCCGAGATCAGCTGATCAGCGAACTGGCCTTGGAAGACCGGTGGCTGCAAGCGAAAGATCTGCGTGATCCACGAGCGCCGGTTTGGGTGTTGCCGCTCGATTTCAGGGACGGAAAATGGGTCACGGAACGGTGGCACATTCGCCGGGTCGAACTCTTGGAGACGGAAGGACCGGCTGGGCTTCGTCTTCCGCTGGATCGGCTGCCCGAAGACGCAATCAAGCGGGCGCTAGTTTTCCAAACAAGTGACACCGGTCTTACAGTCTTTCTTCCGCCTCTCCTCACGGAACAATGGGAGCAACTGGTTCGGTTGATCGCGGCGGCCATCGGTGACCGATGCGCGGTCGATTGGCAAGGATACGTTCCGGTCGATCTTCCGCCGACCTGGAACCGGCTCGGGTTCACCGCGGATCCCGGAGTTCTGGAAGTCAATCTGCCACCGTGCAAAGACTGGCTAGAATTTCAAAAGTGGCTTGTCACGTTGGAAAAAATCGCCGGGACAATCGGGCTCCGAAGTTACCGTGAAAAGCCTCTCCCGGCCGGCACTGGCGGTGGTTCACACCTGTTATTTGGGGGAATCTCGATCGAAGAGAATCCGTTCTTCACGAGACCCGGCTGGCTCGCATCGATCCTGCGATTCTGGCAGCATCATCCGTCGCTTTCTTACCTTTTCACGGGATGTTATGTCGGGATTTCCTCGCAGGCCCCCAGGCCCGACGAAAGCGGGAACACGCTCCTTGACCTGGAACTGGTGTATTCCCAACTGGGAAACCTGCCGGCGGGCGATTCTCGTCTTGAGATCAATGAGTTAGTCCGGCATCTTCACACGGACGTTTCCGGAAACACCCATCGAAGCGAAACAAGCTTTGACAAATTCTGGAGTCCCCCCACTGGGTACTACGGTCTCATTGAGTTTCGCGCCATCGAAAGTCTTCCGAAAGCGGATTGGACCGGGTCGGTTGCGCTCCTGTGGCGCGCCCTGCTCGCCTACCTTTTGAAGCAGCCTTTCCGTGAGCCGCTGAAAGATTTCAATTTCGATTTGCACGACAAATATTTCCTGCCGACGCCGCTCTGGGCGGATCTAACGGACGTGCTCAGCGAGCTTGCCCAATTCGGGTTCGGATTTGATCCGGCGATATTTCGAGAGATCTGGGAGTGGCGCTTCCCGGCGTTGCTGAATCAAGAAGGATTGACGATCCGCAAAGCGTTAGAGGGCTGGCCGTTACTCGCTGAAACTCCGACCATTGGAGGCAACACAAGCAGGTTTGTCGATTCGTCCATGGAACGTCTTGAGCTGGCCGAGCCCATCGGCGTTTACCAGCAGTACGTCCTCTTCGTCAACGGCCGCGAGTTGCCATTTCGACCGATTTCCTCCAAGGAATCGATCGCGGGATTGCGTTATCGGAAGTCTGCGTTATATCCGTCCCTTCATCCGCACATCGGAGTTCAATTGCCGCTCTCGATCGTGTTGGTCGAACGTGAATCCGATCGCATCCATAAACTGTTCAGGCTTCACCCGGGCGCCACGAAGTTTGTCGAAGAACCGGCGGTTGAATTTCAACGGGGAAAGCCGTGCGAATCGCCAACGCCCGGGATGTACACCAGCGATCTGCGGATCGAAGCGGCGGCTTCTTCTGAATAGCACGCACAGAATCGCACTAATACTCCTTCGATAAACCCTTTTTCTTCTTCACCGGAGCCGAAGTAGATGGTCCTGCGGCGTCGGGAGGATGAGCCAATTCGTAGGTATCGGGTGCAATCTTAGCGCGGCGTTCTTCCTTCAGACTGGCACGCAACGTCTGCATATCATCATTAACGACGGTTGGTTGGATAAAGACCAGCAACTCGTCTCGTTCATGATTGTTACTGCGATATTTGAAGAAATTTCCCAAATAGGGGACATCCATCAGGTACGGGATGCCGCTGACATCTTTCGTAATCTTATCCTGGATCAGTCCGCCGAGAACCACAGTTGCACCGCTGGGAACCGTTACTGTCGTCGTCAAACGCTGGCTATTAATAGTCGGCGCCTCGGTCCCTGATATATTGTTTTCAGCGCCGAGGGTATCATTAATCTGTGCAATTTTGAGGGTCACTTCGTTATTTGCATTGATTAAAGGGATCACCTCAAGGTGAAGCTCGACATCCTGGTAATTGATTGTCGCAGCAACCGCCGTGCTACTGGCGTTGTTGATAATTCCGCCGGTTGTTCCGGTCGTCAAATTACTCAGGGTGCTTTCAGGCACCGGGACACGCTGGCCACTTGAAATAACAGCGCGTTTGTTATTAGCAGTATAGATAGCCGGTCGGGCAAGGACTTTGAAATCGCTGCGGCTGTCAAGCGCTTTGACAAAGACCGAGACTGCATCCCCGATTGCCCCGTAAATCGTTAAACCAGACAAGGCCGGGAATGCCACGCCGGAAGTGCCGTTGGTCGAAAGAATCGAGCGCGGATTCGCGACGACCTGGCTGGCACTCCCGTTGATGAAACCGCTGGTGCTGATACCGCTGTTCAAGTTGCCGGTAGCGACTCCGCTTGACCCGGAAATTTTCTTGAATGTCTGCACCCAGTCGACGCCGAACTCGAAATCGTTGGTCAACTGGAGCTGTCCAATCACGGTCGAGAGGTAAACTTGTTGTGGGCGGCGGTCGAGTTTATCGAGAATCGTCCGCACCTTGCGAACGCTCTCCGGCGGGCCTATGACAAGAATTTTATTATCTTTGGGGTCCGATATAATTCTGGATCGACCGACGATCACCGCCTGCGGCCCTAACTGTTCGTTCGGTTCCTGAAGCAAGTCTTCTCCGCCTCCGGCCGAACCCGCACTACCACTGCCAGAACTGTAGCCCCCCGAACTGCTCGAAGAACTATTGCCATTCAGATTAACGGTTCGATTCTGTGGTTGTGCCTGCTGATTCTGTTGCGTCGCCGCTCCCTGACCGTTTTGCTGCGTCTGGTCTTCGGCCAGCAAATCCTGAAGCACCGGAAGAACTTCCCCGGCGGAAATGTAGCGAAGATGGTACTCGAGCGGTTCGGCGGCACTGACAGATGCATCGAATTGTTGAATCAGCGTTCTGAAATAAGGCATCGTGTCCGGACGCGCGACTACCAGGATGCGGTTGGTTCGGGTGTCGGCGATCACCTGAGCCTGACCGCTCAGTAAGCTGGCGTCCGAACTTGCAGCGGTCGCTGCCGCAGCTGGTGGAGCAGTGGCGACCGCTTGGCCAGGCGCTGCGGGACCTTGTTCCCCTGCTGTTCGTTCTTTTCTCTGGTATTCCATTAACTTGTTGATTGTGTCGGCCACACGCTCAGCGTCAGCCCGCACGAGCGGGATAAACTCGGAAACTGTTTTCGCGGGCGGGAGATCGATCAATCGCTGAAGTGCAACCAATTGGCGGATAACAGTGGTGCTTTCTGTAATGAGGAGGGCTTGCGCACTATTGATCGGAACAAACGAAGTATACGCTCGCGGAAGGATGTGGGTTTGAAAGACGGTCAGCGCTTCGCTGGCAGAGATGTATTTGAACGGCATGTAATAACTGATGACCTGCTCCCCTTCAGGGATCGAGTCGGCGCCGGTAAACAGGCGTACCCCTTCGCTGCGCGGATTCTTGCCGGTATTAATATTAATCACTTTAACGGTGTTCGGTTCCTGGGCGGGCACCAGTACGATATTATTCAGGAGCAATGATGCTTCGATCAGCCGGACGAGCTCACTTTTTGGCACCGGTTGCGGGACGGAGATTGTGATCGGCAACGCGTTTGCGGAGAGATTGCTATCCTTAATAAGCACTTTGCCGGTGAGTTGTTCGTATTGCATCAATACGGTGTCGATACTGGCATTGATCGCCTGGAACGAACTCGGAGTATCGTCTTCGCCTGAGGGCCGGGCCGGCGATGCTTCCACAGTCTGCTGCGCTTTCACCACTGGGAGATGTATCAATACGCTGAACAACAAAAGCGAAATAAGGCGGAAACGCATGAGATTAGATCATTGTGTCTGGGGTTGACCGGGAATATTCTGAGCAGGCGTCGGGGCGCCGACCGGTTGCTCAGTGACCGGGGGCGGCGTAATCCGTTTGCGGCGCACTTCAGAGGCGCGCGGCGGCAGTCCGGCTGCCTCTGGCTGGGTTTGCTGGGTTTGCTGGGTTCCTTGCTGCGGGCCAAATCGCGCTGCCTGTTGCGAGGTCAGTGCTGCTTGGGCCTGGCGCGACAGTCCGGGTGAGGGCGCTGCCGGGGCGCCCATCATAGGGTTTGGAATCCCGGCGGCCGATGTCACTTGCGGCTGACCGGCCGTCACCGTTTCCAAACGGAATTTCACAGCTCCTTCTTCAGATCCGTTTGAAAGCACGACGTCTGCATCCTTTGGATTCGCAGCTCTATGTATCGCGACTAAGCGCAAGTTATTCGAATTGGGATCCTTGGTAATTTTCTGCACTTCGTTAGTCTCTATATTCTGAACGAAGACAACATCGTTGCCGCCGTCGTTGAGCCAACTGACAAGGACAAGTTTATCGAATGCCTTTGGCTGTGCGCTCTGCGCGACAGGTGTAACGATGGTAAAGGGATTTCGCTCCCAGAGCTGTTGATAGCGCGCTGCTTTGTAGCCGACCGGAACATCGTCTGAGGCCGTTGCATCCCAGCGACCGATCGCTGACAGAATTGTCAGGAGGAATAAAAAGCGCAGACGAGAACCTGATTTACAATTTCGGAGCATACCAACGGGCAATCTCCAGCTCAAGGGAGACAGTAGGAGGCTCGTTCGCGCTTTTCAAAGAAAAACTGGTGATCGCCTGGAACAACTCCGGTTGCTGAACCTGAACAAGCCACTTTATTACATTCTGTAAAGCGCCGCTGAGCTTGAGGCGCACCGTAACGGATTGATAGTTCGGTGTCGATAGATTTTCTCCAAAGCTCTGTTCCTGGATTTCCAATTGATTGGCTTTCGCGCTTGTTGTCACAGATTCGAGCAATGCTGATTGCGGGACCTGGTCAGGACGGATGCGGGGCTGGGTCGCGTCGATCCATTGTTTGCGGGTGAGCCAGACATCTTTTTCTCTGAGCCAGATGTCATTCGAATGCTCCTGGCTGCGAAGGTCGGAAACATCGCGCGAGAATCCCGACCTCAACTCGATAAGATAGCTGAGGCCGTAGAAGTTTGCCATCGCAAACAAGGCAACGATCAGCAGGATCGATAGTCGCTTCTCACTTTTAGTTAATTTTCGCAATTTTAGGGTCTCCCTCGATTGTGAACTCAGCTCGACCATCCGGCCTCAATATCGGGCTGGCCATTGTCCAGGAAAACATCTGCAGATTGGGCTTGGCCTTGATGTCTTCAGCAAACTTGAACGCGGCAGGAGAAGTGCTGGCCTCGCCACGAATCGCGACTTTCCCGTTTTGGACTTCGACAGCGGTGAGGCGCAGGCCGTCGTGCGGCAACAGACCCGCAACCTGGTATAGCACTTCGACCGGGTATAGCTTCGGATTAACGGCCAATTCGACCTCGAGCCAGCGGGCAGCCGTTTCTTGAATCGCGGCCACGGTCGGCGCCTGTTCTTGAATATGTCGGCGGAGATCATCCGCCACATGGCGCTGCCAATAGATCGAGCCGATGAGTCCCAAGACTAAAAGGACGTAAATGGCGACGAGCAGTCCAATTCCAGAGCGAATCTGTCGCCTCCGCCGTCTTCTTTCATGGAGAAAAGAGACTTCAGGAGGCAGAAGTTTTGATCGGATCTGCGGCAGGTCAGGCGGCGGCACAGCATCGCGTGTCACTTTCAGGCCCAGATGCCGTTGAAGCCGCTCGCTCTCTTCCACGGTGAATTCCCCCCATAATGTAATTCCGAGAAACCGATCGCATAAGCGCTGAGCCTCCAACTGAAACGCGATGCACTTCAATTCAAGCACGGCGGTGTCCGAAAGCTCGGAGTCACCAAGAACCTGTACCGCGACCGGGTCCCGTCCGCGGGTCGCGGCGACAGTCAAGCGTCCCTGTTCGCGCCAGATAACCAGCCGATCTTGCGGCAGGGCAAACGCGTATGCGGAAGGTTCGAAACGCTTCACCCGTTCAAAAGCTAGTTCCTTCGGAAACTCCGGCTGCAAAATTGTCGCGATCGCCAAGGTGCGGTTCTCGCGGGTTTCGATAACGCGATAATCCAGAACCGACTCTGGACTGTTTTTGGTCAGCAAGCCGCGTTTCTCCAATTGCAGGTGCAAGATTTCAGGAATGACCGCTCGATCGCTCGTCGCTAACCAAGCCGGGAAAGTGAACGTATATTCGGCCGGCAGCGCAACGACCATCTCCCCCGGGACGTCGGATGGAGTGGAAAGTCGCCGGACAAAACTGGCACGCCTGTTCTCGGAGAAACTCCAGAGCTCCCACTCCTTGCCATCGACAGCTCGCAAAAATTGAGTGTGCGACTTGTCTATTTTTCCTGCCATGACAAATAAGTGATCGGGATTGTATTGCGGCTTGTTACTACGACGATTTCTTTCTCGTAGCCAGCGATTATGCCTGTGCTCTCGATCCGGTCAACGGCGCTGGTTAGCGAGAGTAAATCCTGGACGAGTTGAAATTCCTCAGGACTCATTCCAAGCGCTGCGCGGACCTCGTCCATGCTGTTGTAGATGCGATCGTCCGAAGTGAAAGGTTTGCCATCCGGACCCCATCGATATTTGACCAGTACATCGGCAGTGGCCGCCGACACGCCAGTGACCAGAGAAATTGTGTCGGCATCAGCCAGATTGACGTCTATTTTGCCGTCTCCCCAGATGGTAAAGAAATTCATCCAGTCCGGTTGTTTTTTCATGACCGGGCCGAATTCTGGGACAACGCTCATTTCTGCAACGGAGCTAAATTGCGTTGCCAACTCCAGGACCTGGGCGTTTCCAGAAGCGGGCGGACTGCTTGCCGGTTTGGCAAGATGCTTTTGCAAGGCTAGAGCGGCAGCATCGGCCGCTTTCGGACTCACCCCCCACCGGATAAACAGGTCGCTTAACAAATCTTCGCGGCCGTTCTGCAAAATGAAATTAATATTCAGCTTGGTCGATTCGCTTGAGATGAAAACCCGGAACCGTCCGCCGTCCGGCATCACTTGTTCGAGCAGCGCCTTATCCTGGTTTTGAACTTGTGGGTCGGTTCCGAAAGCCAAACCGGACTCGGCGAGTTGCCGCGCTCGAAACGCTTTGCTCAACGCACCGTACTCGTCCACGTCGTTGCTGACGAACCCGACGGTTGCAGTGACCAATCCGGTCAGAAGAATGATCGCAAATAAAACCAAGAGGAGCGCAGATCCGCGAAGACGGCGATTGCCCATTTTGATCGCAACGAAATACATGTTATCTCGGGGACAGGACGCTACGACCCTGGTTGAGCGATCGGCCACCGAAAAACACAACGGTCGATGTGGTCGCGTCCGGCAAGTTTAAAGGTGAGTTCCACCAGGTTAGGTTTCGTCGCAATATCAGGCCAATCCGGCGACCACTTCCCAGTCGATTCGTCAAAGAAGCGCCAAGTGAGTCGCTCGGCATCATTCATCAGAGGGAACCAGTCCGCTTTCTTTTGGTTCCCGCTATCGACATAACTATCCAAAGCATTCCCGCTTTCCTGCAATACGCTCAGGGCCAATCTGCCGTCCGCTTGTGGCCGGGTCGCAATAATAACGGTCCCGAAATTCGCCCCGGCGGTGACCCAGGAAAAGTTGAAAGGCGCATACCGGAAGATCAATTCGAGTGAACCGTTGACATTTCGGGTCTGGAACGTGGAGGTCCGCGGCATCGAAGCAAAATTACGCCGGAGCAACTCAAAGATTCCGTCCACTTTTCGCTGTTGGGCCTGCAAGAAGTTGATGTCAGAGGTCACCTGCAACGTTGTTTGAATGATTTTAAATATCATCACTACCGAGATGCTTAAAACCGCAAGAGCCAACAACACCTCGAGGAGCAAGTAACCGGAGCGATAAACTCCCCCACTCATCCACCTCTGCTTCTTTGGTGTTTCGTCGCCCGGATTTTGTGAGTGGCATCGAACTCGTTCCGATGCGTCTCCGCCTCTGTCGTGTTTCGAACAGGAAATCGGACACCGTCCAACAGGCGCTGAGCAACGCGGTGAAATCATGGTTGGTAGACGGTGACCTCCGCATGACCCGAGCGCTCCTGGCCGGACGCTTTCCAAGACGCCTGCACGATGATTTCGTACAGATTGGGCAGAACCACGCCAGCCGCCGTCTTTGCCTGAACCGCGCGGATCTCTTTTTCGTAGTGCACTCGTCCGTCGCCCACCGTCACTTCCGATTTGCCGGGTTTCATTTTTATCGCGGAGGATTCCGTCAGCAGATTTTGGAGCTCGAGCCGAACCTGCGATTCATCGCGAAGAAGAATGGCTGCATCGACAATCTGATGCACGGCGCCGATGAGCGCTACAGCGACCACACAAAAGATCGTCAGCGCCAGCAAGATTTCCCAAAGAACAAAACCGCGGGAACGCTTTGAAATGATGTTCGTCGAAGTGGTTCCAATCGTTTTAATGCTAGCTCCTGGTTGCCGGGACTTCA
>Ga0302325_10009326_pt1 | contig 21434 bp, 16 predicted proteins | sample Palsa_T0_2_FD_201948 | JGI IMG/M metagenome (GOLD analysis project Ga0302325, IMG submission 201948) | Peat permafrost microbial communities from Stordalen Mire near Abisko, Sweden - Palsa_T0_2 | ecosystem: Environmental > Terrestrial > Soil > Palsa > Peat permafrost | place: Sweden: Abisko...
TGGAGGTCCGGGAGATAGCTGGCAGTCCGGCTCCGCGCGATGAGCCGCTCGGTCTCGATGATGGACCGGTCGACCTTGAAGATGTCGCGCTTGAGCTTGTCGATGTACTCCTGCTTCTCCCGGACCTTGGTGACGACCGGATTGACGCTCTTGTCGAGCGGTGTGAGCAGGACCGGCCCGCCCGGGCTGGAGGCGGCGAGGACCAGCGTCAGAAGCGCGCCGTTCACAGCGCACCCTCGTCGACGCAACGGCTGGGAATGCTCACCCGGTAGCTGCGCAACTCGTCGTTCCAGTACTCGCCGTCGAAGCGGAACGCCTCCTGGCCTTCAGCCAGGGGGGTCTGCTTCTCCGGCTGCACCAGCTTGGCGCCGCGCTTGATGCGCTCGTAAAGCTTGAGCCCGACCTCGTACTCCATCAGCCGCACCTGCTCGGCGGCCCGGAGCAGCTTGTCGGCCTCCTCGCGGACGGCTTCCTGGAGCCTCTGGCGGTAGACACGCTCTGCTTCGGCGATGGCGAGCTCGTAGATTTTCGTCGTCTGGGAAAAGAGCCGGTCGCCGAATCCGCCCGCGTAGCGACTCTTCAGCTCGTTTTCCCGACCCAGCGAGTCGCGAAACCTCGCTGCTCGCTTGGTGCTGCCGTGGCTTGAGGCTGCGGCGCGCAAGCGGGTGTCGAGGGTGAGGTCATCGCGTTCGCGGATGGACTCCAGCGACTCCGCATAGCGGCGGGTGAGCTCCTTGGCCGCACGCTTCGCTGGCAGGTAGTGGCAGAGGTCCCGGTAAACCAGGGCTCGCAGGATGTACTTGTCCGGAAGAAACTCCTCCCGGAAGCTCGGCGCATCCAGCGTGGTGAGCAGGCCCATGGCCGCGCGGAGCTGGCCGAGGTTGTAGCGGGTCCACGCTTCCTCGAGGTAGAGCGTCGCTCGTCCCGGGTCGAGCGACGGGAGCTGCACCATGTCGTAGGCCTTGAGCGCGCCTTCGAAGTCCTTGCGTTCGTAGCGGAGTCGAGCGACCGCCAGGCGCGCTTCGTTGCGGGCCTCCTGGGTCAGCTTCTCGTCGTTGGACAGGGCGAGGAAGTCCTCAATCATGTCGTCGGGGACGTCCTTGCCCTCGAGCTTCCTCAGCCGCGTGACGAGGAGCGCGAATTTGGCGCGGCTGGCCTCGACGCTCCCTTCCTCGAGCTTGGTGAAGTGGGTGTTCGCCCAGCGCTCGTTGCCGACCCGGAGGTCGACCAGGCCTTGCTCGTAGTTGGCGTAGTCGCTCACCGAGTCCGGCAGAAACCCGAGGTCCAGCGAGCCGAAGACCTGCTCGTCGATGAGCACCTCGTCGTGGGGGACGAGGATGAGTGTGCGCAACGCCTCCAGCGTCCGGGGGAGAACCTGCGGATTGCTCCGCTCGCGTGCCACTCGCGCCAGGTACACCGCGCCGGCGTGACGGAGCCCGAGGTCGATGAAGCAACGGGCGAGGAAGTACTGGGCCCAGGGATGGTTCTCGTCGGTGGGGGGACTTCCTTCGATGAAGGCGTAGAGCTTTCGTGCTGCCGTTTCCTTGTGGTCGGCGAAGTAATCCTGAAGCGCCTCGTCGAAGAGCGGCTGGCCAGCTTTCTCCGCCGGTCCCTTGGGGGCCTCGGCCGCTGTCGGAGCTGGGCCAGTGGTGGGCGGCTTTGCCTGGGGCGCGGGCGTCGTTTGGCCCGAAGGGGAACTCGCAGCGGGGGGCGGCGGTGCAGCCTTGGGCGCAGCCGCTGGCTGCGGTGGAGGTGCAGCCGGCGGAGGCACGGCCGGCTGCACCTGGCCCAGCGCGAGACTCGGCAGTAGCCCGAGGAGCACGAGCAGCCTGGTGTTCACGTCGGCTCGCATTATTCGGTCGAGCCGAAATTGAACGCCACGCCGATGTTGACGACCATGATGTTTTGAATTCCGCTGGTCGCGAAGAGCACGTTGTCCATGACCTCGAAGCGCAGCGAAACACTCTTGGTGAGGTAGAAGCGCCAGCCGATACCGAGGTCGGCGCCCGGGAGGAACTGCGTGCTGGTGGTCCCCGCGGCGACATCGCTGGAGACGCGCTGGTTGGCCACTGATACGCCGGCCAGCCCATAAATCTCGAAGTGGGCCACGCTGCTGTTGAGCCAGGCGAACTTTCCGTAGATGGGCGTCCACATCACGTCGCTGCCGGCAATCCAGATGGTTTGCGGAAAGGCGGTGGGATTCACACCGAAGTCCCGCGTCAACTGGTTCTGCAGACCGGTGGCGACGTTCTGTGAATAGAGGAACCGCCCAATCTGCCAGGCGAAGCTGTCGGAGAAATGGAAGGTGTACGAGACCTGGCCGCTGATGCCCTTGGTGAAGGCGTCCAGCGGCAACACGCCGATGGCCAGCATCAGCTCGCTGTTCATCCGGTAGGTGCGGTCCTGAACGGCCAGGACCACCCCTGGGTTTTCCAACTCTTCCTGTGCCCTGGCCGCGAGCGGCGCAAGACACACCAGAAGCAATAGAAGTCGTCTCACGAAAAGTTCCCTTCGAAGAGCCCGCCAACTCTGGCGCGCATCAGAATCCGACCGAGTTGAAGATGAACGGATACGTGATGACCACCGAGTTTCCCTTAGCGGGCGGGAACTGCCAGTTGTTGAGCGCCCTGAGAATGCACGCCTCCACCGAGACGTCCTTCAGGCTCGAACTTTTTGACTTGGAGCTGACGACTTTCCCGGAGGTGGAGATGCTCCACTCCAGAACCACCTTTCCGGCGAGGCCCGGCGTCCTCATCAGGGCGGCCTCGTAGCAACGCTGAACTTCAGCGAGGTGCGAGTTGATTACCTTGGCCACCGCCTCCTTGTCGATCTGCCCCTGGGTGGCAATGCTGGTGGAGACCGCCTTGCTGACACCAGAGCGGACGGGGCCCTTGCCCACGCTCCCCACACCCAGCGCGCCAATCCCACCTCCACCTGCACCGAGAAGAATCTCACGGCCGCCCCCGCCCTTACCGATGCCAATGCCCGGTAGGCCGTTGGTGCTCGCCAGTGGGCCCTTGCCGACCAATCCACTGAGCTTGAAGGCGGTGTTGTTGCCACCGGGCCCAATCTTGTTGATGGCGGCGAGCATCGACTTCATCGCCGGACCCGCTGCGCTCACCTTGGCCAGCGCCTTGGTCATGTCCTTGGGTGGCTCGACCCTGGGCTGCACCTGTGGCACCGGCTTGGGAGTCGGCCTGGGAGGCTTCTTCTCCGGCTCCTTCTTCGCCTCCTTCTTGGGCTCTTCCTTTTTCGGCTCCTCTTTCTTCTTCTCCGGCTCCTTCTTCTTCTCCTCCTTCTTCGGAGGAGCGAGCAGGCGGACCGCGACCGGACTCAGGTCCTTCGCCGAGAAGTCAGCGAGGTCATCGAGCTTCGGCCCGAAGATGGCCCAGTAGATGGAGGGGCCGAGGAAGAGCGCCAGCATGGCGTAAAAAAACCAGGGGCGGTTCCGGAACAGATTGAGGGAGACGTGCTCCGGAGGCGGAGCGACGAAGGCCACACAGGCCATCTCGCCCTCTCGCAGGCACACGGCGGAGCCAAGCTGCAGCGAGATGCTGCGCCGGCCGCCGGACTTCTCCATTTCGGTGGGCGCCACCGGCGTGAAGGTTCCATCCGCGCGCCGCCGTTCGAGCTCGGCCCGTGGGGGGATGAACACCCGGTAGCCTCCGCCCGAGGACTCAGCGATGGGGAAACCCTCAGGAAGGGTGAACCCGTAGAGCGGCAGCATTGCGCTGTCGAGAAGGCCTGCGGTGACTGGCTTGTCCTTCTTCGTCGGGCCAAAGCTGTTCGCGCCCTGGCGCGCCTCGGCCCAGAAGAGCTCGAAGTAGATGCGCGCCGGCCCCCGGCCGCCCTTGCTCGGAATGGTGAAGGTCCGGGGCGGCCCTGCCTTGACTGGACCCGAGGGTCGCACTGCACGGCGCACTGGAACAGGCGCGGCGGGCGGTGGCGGCGGAGGCGCCGAGGGGACGGGCCGGGCGGCCGGTGCCCGGGTCGCCGCCGGAGGGGGCTGCGCCGCCGGGGGTGGGCGGGCCCTCGGGCGTTGAAGAGGCTCCTCGAATGGGTCCAGCTCCGTCGCGCCGGAGTCCGCCGCGTTCGCCGGGCGGGCGGGGTAAGGCATGGTGGTGGCGAGCTCGGAGTCGGACACCGCCTTGAGGCGACTCTTGGTGCTCGTCTTGCGGCGGCGCACAGACGGGACGGTGCCCGGCGCCGGCGTGGTGGCTGGGATTTGTCCGTTCGGCGCTGGGTGAGCCCCATAGGCCTCGGCGGGCGGCGGCGGAGGCGTGGAGAGGGACCGGCGCGGCACGGGAGACTGGAGGGGCGCCACCTTCGGGACCGGCGCCGTCGAGCCGCCACCGAGCAGCGCCGAGAGCTCGGGCGGAGGTGTTGCCTTGGCGCTGGGCTTATTTCCCAGCACTCGCGCCTTGAGGACGAAGGGCCCGACAACCACTTCGTCCACCGCGCGAATCTCGCACGCGGTCACCTGGTGCCCGTTGACATACAGCCCACCCGAGGAGCCGGAGTCCTGGACAGCAGCCTTGCCATTCTGGAAGTAGAGGACGGCGTGGGCGGCATCCACGGCCGCATCATCCAGGCGAAGGTCCGCATCCGCCGCGCTCCCCAGCGTGTACGAGCCCGGAACGAAGACCTCGGTGCCCACCAGGAGCCCGTCGCGCAGGATGACGACCTGGAGCACTGCCGGCTGACCGCTCAACGTTCGATTCCCTCGTGGGTGGGGGGAGGCAGGAGGACTAGAGCTCGGAGTCGTAGACGGCGCCGACGATTTCCTCGCGGAAGCTCTCGCGCTTCTTGATCATCGAGCGCTGCTTCAGTTCCTTCCGGTCGTAGAGGTAAACCGCGCCAGCGGTGTTGCGCTGGCCTTGAATCAGTCGGTCGTCGAAGTCGATGCGCGTGGGGCCGCGTTGCCCGGGAGGTGCCGCCGAAACGGTAGCGGCCGGGGCGCCCGGAATGCCGGCGGCGGTGGGCGCGGCCGGGTCGAAGGCCGCGCGCACGGCGTCCGAGGCGACTGGTGGCCTCGCCACCAGCGGGGCTCCGGCGGGCTTCCTGACCGAGGCAGTCGCCTTGGAGGACTTCTTGGCCGCGCTGTGCGAGGCAGTGGACTTGCTCGAACTCTTGCTGACCTTGGAAGACTTGCCAGTGGGCTTGGACGAAGACTTGGTTGACGTCTTCGTCGAGGACTTGCTCCCGCTCGTGCCTTTGCCCGAGCTCGAGGGCTTGGCCGTGCGCTTCGTCGACTTGGCCGATGTCTGTGCGTCGTCGGTGGCCGCACGCACGGAGGCGGGCAGCGCGATGCAGCAGGCGAACGTGGACAAGAGTGCCACGACGCGTCGAACAGGTCGGCCTTTCATGGAGTGTCCTCCAGCAAATCGCAGGCCCTGCGCCCCTGTCAACGCGCCAGGTCCCGGATTCCCCTGGCAAATCCATGTGTTGCCGGGTGGTCCATGTGTGGCGGCGTGGTCTTCCAGGGTGCCTCAGGCCTACTGGGGCCAGGTGCCGTCCCCGTAGCCTGCGTCTTGTGCCTGGCCGGAAAAGTTCCCGTACAGCGTGCGGCCGCCCCCGAAGCCCCCATCGGCGACGAAGGACATCGAGAAGTTTCCCGAGGTGAACTCTCCGACGTTGCCGCCTTGGTTCAGCTGGAGGTCTCCCAGGCTGACGTCGGGCAGCGGCTCTGGCGGCGAGCCTGCGGCCAGGTGCAATACCGAGGTCCGCTGGCCCGCATCATCCTCGCCCTGAAGCGGGAAGTCGCCTCCCGGCTGGAAATTCAAGCCGTCGAGCGCGATGACGATTTGGGCCACCAGGTCCACGTCGTTCCCGTTGTTGTTGTAGTAGCTGACTTGGAAGGCCTGGTCGTTTCGCAGGATGTCCACGAAGGACACGTTGAGCGGAAACACCTCGCTCATGCTGCCGCCGAGCGAGTTGTCACCCATGCACCCCAGGCCAGCCAGCACTCCGGCGCTGGCGGCGACGACGACCACAACCGCTCTCACGGCGGGTTCTCCACCGCGAGCTTGAGCACTCCTGTGGACGGGTCCCGGTAGCCGATGACCAGCCGCGTCGGGTTGCTCAGGTAGAGCATCTGCGTCTGCCAGGCGCCCTGGTTGTCGACGGCTTCCGGAATCCATTCCCCGGTGCCGTTGTTCGTCGCGACCTGAAGCTGACGCTGAGAGACGGGGCAGCTCCCCACCGTGTCCGCCGAGTTGCTGCTGCAGAAGTAGTACGCCACCCAGGGGTCATGGGTGTCCGGGTTGAGCGCCACCGAGGAGAAGTAGCCGCCACTGCCGCTCTGGTAGACGGTCTGAAAGACGGTCCAGTTGGCCAGGACGGTGCAGTCGAGGTTCGGAGCGCAGGTCTTGTAGTAAGCGGCGCCGCTCCCGGCGATGTCCGAGATGGCGACGGCGTAGCCCTGGCCCACCGGGCTACCGTCGTAGGCGATGGAGGGCCCGGTCTCGGTGACCATGGTCTCCGAATCGACGCCCGCCTTGAGCAGGGAGAGCGGGCAACTCCAGGCGCCGCTCCGGCGCTCGAAGAAAATGAGGTTGGTCCCATTCGAGTTGTACTCATTGGCGCCGATGTCGCTGACCAGGACCGGATTGTTGCCGTCGCCATGGATGAAGCTCATGTGACTTCCATAGGCGGTGCGCCCAGGGGAGGTGGTGATGGGGGCGCACGGTCCCTGGGGCAATGAAATGCCAGGCTTGCCCCAGGCGAGCCCTGTCCACTGCCAGCTCGTCGGACCGCCGTAGGCAACGCCCAGGTTGGAGTTGTCGAAGTCGCCCGTCCCGGTCGAGCTGCCGAAGTGCACGTCGCGGTAGGCGAGAACGGTTTCTGCCCCGTCGATGAAGAGCGCCGGGAAGAGGCCGACGATGGTGCCCATGCTGCAGGAGCCGTCGGCGGCACATTCCGGGCTCGCGGCGGCGGCCTCTTCAGAGTCCATGGCGGCTGTTTCTTGCGTCCAGGTTCCGCTGTTCCGGTAGGAAACGACGGCGTTGTGCTGGAACCAGTAGGCCTGACTGCTTCTCGTCCCGCCGTCGGAAGCGGGTCCGCCCGCCAGCGCGTCGAATCCATACGTCGGCAGCTGTTGCGCCCAGCCATTGTAGGCAACGGCCGGCTCACCGTTGGCCTGGTAGTCGAGGCTGACGCCGACGAAGTCCTGGAGGTCGACCGGCAGGTAGGCCGTCCCGCTTCCGGTTCCCACCACGTGCTCCGGCCCGAGGACGACCTGGCCGTCGGACCACTCGGCGTAGAGGATGTCGACGTTGTAGACGTTGGGGTCCAGGTCGGGCTTGTTGCGCGTCTGGTCGGCGCTGAACTCCACGTAGGCGATGCCGATGTTGCCACTCGGGGCCAGTGCCATCTGAAACAAGGGAATGGTTTCGAAGCCGATGACCTGGGACGTCCCGGTCGTCCCCGGAGGATTGAAGACGGTGGGGTCGACGACGAAAATGCTGAAGCGGCCTCCGTCCGGCACGCAGGTGGTGCAGCCGCCGTCGATGATGATGACGCCACCACCGCCGGTGCCGGTGCAGCCGGCGGCGCCCGCTAGACCGACAACTGCCATCAGCCATCCGACACGACGCATGCAGCCTCCAGCAGGTGAGGGGTGTATTCTACTCCCAGGAAGGCTCGTTTCCTCGCGTGAATACCTCGGACGAAATGCCAGGAACACCTCCACCCATGTCGGACGACACGCAACAAGACGAGATTTCTCGCCGCTCTTTCATCCAGCGTGTGAGTTTCTTTGGCGGCAGCATGGTTCTGCTCGGGTCGTGCTCGCGCGAGCCGGTCCCGGCGAAACAGGCCGTCCAGCGGCCAGGCGCCCCGCTCACCCTCTCGCATGTGAGTCTGACTGACGAGGAATATGCCGCCATGGCCGCTGCCTGCGAGCGGATGCTCCCGCGTGACGAGGATGTGGGGGCCGCCGACCTCGGCGTCCCGGGCTACGTCGACCGTGCGCTTTCGGACCAGCGCATGAGCCACGTCAAGGACGACTTCATCGGCGGCCTCGGTGCGCTGATGCGCCGCAGCGAGGGCCAGTACAAGAAGCCCTTCCAAGAGCTGACGCCCGAAGCGCAGGACACGCTTCTCACCGTCTTCAAGAACAGCCCGAAGGGTTCTGGCGAGGCGCACTGGTACGAGCTGCTGGTGGTCCTCACCATGGAGGGTGCGCTCAGCGACCCTTCGTACGGAGGCAACAAGGACCGGAAGGGTTGGGCCCTCATCGGCTTCGAGACCAGCGAGCCACCGCCTGGCTATGACGGTATGCACGCCGGCCACAAGTGCGGGGGCTGAGCGGAACGATGGCGCTCCCGGAAGTGGACGTGGTGGTGGTGGGCAGTGGTGCGGGCGGCGCTCCGGTGGCGCTGCAGCTGGCCCGGGCCGGACTGCAGGTGGTGCTGCTCGAGAAAGGGCCGGACTACAAGGTTGGCGAGTACGTCCACGACGAGGTGGGCATGACCCGCCGCAGCTTCTTCATGCCCGTCCCGTGGGAAGAGCCCCACCTCTACCGCACGGGACCCAAGGAGAAGTACTCGCGGAGCAACGCCGCCTGGACAGCGAACTGTGTCGGCGGTGGCACCGTTCACATGAGCGGTTTCTTCTACCGCTTCAAGCCCATGGACTTCCGGGTGCGCTCCCTCTTTGGCCCCATTCCCGGGAGCACCGTGGCCGATTGGCCCATCTCCTACGCCGAGCTCGAGCCCTACTACAACTTCGCCGAGGCCGAGCTGGGGGTGAGTGGCGTCGCCGTCCCGCACCCCTTCGCCGAGCCCCGCACCAAGCCCTACCCCCTTCCCCCCCTGCTCGAGCATCCCATCGCCAAGGAGATTGACCGGGCCTGCAAGAGCCTCGGGCTGCATGCCACGCCGACCGCTCGCGGCATCGTCAGCCGCGCCTACCGGGGCCGCTCGGCCTGCACCTACTGTGCGCTGTGCGGCTCCTACGGCTGCGAGGTCAATGCCAAGTCGAGCACCCAGGCGGCGCTCATCCCGGCAATGCTGGCCACGGGCAAGGCCGACTTGCGCAGCTGCTGCATGGCGAAGGAAGTCACCCTGGGCCCGGACGGCAGAGCCCGCGGCGTCGTCTACCAGGACGAGCACGGGGTGACGCAGGAGCAGCCGGCGAAGCTCGTCTTTCTGGCGTGCACGGCAGTGGAGACGGCCCGGCTGCTGCTCAACTCGCGCTCGGCACGCTTCCCCACCGGGCTCGCCAATGGCTCGGGCTTGGTGGGAAAAAACCTCATGTTCAGCGGATTCGGTCGCTCGCGCGCCACCTTTCGCATTGCCAAGCGCAAGGCCAGCTGGCCCTGGCTGGATGACCCAGCCTGCTTCGTGCAACGCAGCATGCAGGACTTCTACGCCATGCCCGACGACAAGCAGGGCTTCCGCAAGGGCGGCACCCTGGGCTTCCTCTGGGAGCACCCCAACCCCATTGCCGCAGCGAGTGACCTGGCCGGAACGGGCGAGAAGGGCGTCTTCGGCAAGGCACTGAAGGACAAAATCCGCACCTACCGCGACAGCAAGATGCTCCAGTTCGAGACTTACGCCGAGTACCTGCCCACGCCGACCACCGAGGTGGTGGTCGACTCGAGCGTCAAGGACAAGTACGGCATCCCGGTGGCGGCCATCACCACCGACCGGCATCCGGTGGATTACAAGGTAGTGAAATTTCTGGTCGAGCGTGGGGAGGAGATTCTTCGCGCCATGGAGCCCGACGACGTCACCCGGCTCAACCAGTATGGCGAGACGACCATTCTGCAGGCAGGCACTTGCCGCTTTGGAAGGGACCCGGCGACGAGCGTGCTCGACTCGGACTGCCGCGCGCACGAAGTGCCCAACCTCTACGTGGTGGACGGCAGCTTCATGCCCAGCAGCGGCGGTGTGCCCCTCACGCTGACCATCGTCGCCAACGCCTACCGGGTGGCCGACATTTTGACACGTCGGCTGAAGCACGAGGGCAACGCCGCCCTGAAAGGCTGACGTCGGCGGCCGCGTCTTCTTCGCTGGCCGCACGCGGGCTGTCCCGCTCGGCTGGCGAGTCGAGGAGACGGCTGGTACGGTGCCGCGCGTGCAAATGGGTGCTCGAGCCCTCGCTGTCCTGTGCTGGCTCTACCTCGTCGGCTGCGGGACGGACTCCCCACCCGAGGCGCCGACGCTTCAGCTTCCCTTCACCAGCAACGTCGACTCGCGCGTTCTCGTCAACAACATCCAGGGAGTCTCCGTCGGGACGTCCGTGGGCTTCGCCTTCGGTGCGTTGAATGCCGGGAACCAGAGCCTCGTCGTCCAGACGGTGACGTATGTCGGCGACACGGAGATGGTGCTTCAAGCTTTTGGCCCGCCACCGGTCGCGACCCTGTCCTTCAACGACGAGCTCATCATCGGGCTGACGTGCACGCCCCCGGCCGTGGCGACCTATGCGGGAACGGTGTTCATCGTCAGCAACGCCGTCAACACGCCGGATGCGACGGTGTTTCTGAGCTGCGTCGGGATGCCCTGACTCACTCGTCCAGGGGCAGCACGTCCACCTTGAGCAGGTAGGACGCCTCGGTGGTCGCGTTGTACGTCACCAGGTGGTAGCCCGCGACGTTGAGCTGGGCGCTCCGAACGAACGCGCCGATGGCCTGCGATTCTGCCGCGACGACTTGGCCGTCGACGCTGGTCATCACACTGGCAGTGCAGCCGGGCTCGTACCAGACAATGGAAAACGTTCCGCCGGCGGCGGTGAGGTCCGAGAGCAAGAAGCTCAGCTGAATGTTGCTGGTGGCGAGCGTCTCGACGATGACGCGTCCGGAGCCGGGAAAGTTGCCCTGGGTGTAGCTCTCCGACCCCAGCAGACAGCTGGCATAGGCGTCACAGACGGGCCAACTCGCATTGCAGAGGTCCAGCACCCGGGCCCCGATGAAGTCATCCTGCGGTGTGCTGCAACCGTGCAGCACCCACACCAGCGGCAGGAGGAGCACCCAGGTCAGTGTCTGGCGACCACCCGAGGGGGCTGGTAGCGTTTCACCCATGAACATGCGCGTTTTCGCCTTTTCCTCTTCCTCTGCGCTCGTCGTCACGGCCGCCGTCGTCGCCTGTGGTGGCAGTGGTGGTGGCGGTCCTACGCCTTCTGCGCCGACAGCCATGGTGAACATCGCCGGCACGACGGCCACGCCCTTTCCCTTCAACCCGGGAAGCCCGGGAGTCACCGTCGGGACCGAGGGCTTCGTCAGCATCGTCGACGAGAACATCGGCTCGCAAGACATGGTCGTCAGCAGTGTCAGCTACACCCCGGACAGTGCCGGAGATAGGGCCATCACGCTCAGTCCCGGGGTGGCCCTCTCGACGGCTCCCGACCAGCCCGCCTCGACGCCGGTGACCGTTCCCTTCAACGCGGCCTTGACGGTCGGGTTGACGTGCACACCTCCGATGGCTGGCACCTACAACGGCACGGTGGACATCAAGAGCAATGCCTCGAACCTTCCCGACATTTCCATCGTCCTGCAGTGTGTGGGCGTCGATGCTGGGCCGACGTAGCCCGCTCGTCGGCATTTCTCAGTTCACCGTGAAGTCACACGGGTCAGGACACATGGTGCTTCCCCCCGCGGCGTTGGTGAAGGTGTAGGGGTAGGCCGAGTACGAGGTGGTCACCGTGTACGGCACCAGGTTCCAGGACGTGCGGTTCAAGGGGAAGATGTTCATCAGGAAGTAGCTGGTGCCGGCGGCGTTGACGAAGCGCGGCTCGAAGCAGAAGCAGGCGTAGGGCTGGACAGTGGTGGTCACCAGGCTACCGGCCACCGTCTGGGTGTAGGCCACCTGGTCCGGGATGGTGGCTGCGTTCGGATTCCACCACGAGTCGATGGCGCTGTTGGTGTAGCCAAACCCCAGCTGGTCAGAGGAGTTGTCCTGCGGCGCGGAAACCATCGCGTAGCAGGGGGGAGTCCCTGTCCCGGCGTCGATGTTGGTGTCGCAGAAGGAGAGGGTGAAGCCCAGGTCATAGTCCGGGTTGGTTCCATCCGTCGTCGGAACGCTCCAGGAGATTTGCCAGGCGGCTTCCGTCGTGACGGGGAGCGCGACCTGGTAGGTGTCGACGTCGTCACCGCGGCCGTCGTAGTCGTTGGGCCCGAAGACGACGTCGTTGATGGTGTTGCCGGGGTTGAGCTGCCCCAGTCCGTAGCTGAGGTACACCGGTCCGGCGACGAGGGGCCCGCCCGGAAAGGGTGTCAGTGTCGCCATGCGGGGCGGATCTGGAATCGCCTCGAGGACGTCTGGCTCGGGCAGGTACTGAAAGAGCAGCGTGTAGTCGATGTCGTCCGCCCAGTAGCCGTTGTTTTCCATCGCATCGCCCACCGCCTGCAGGAAGAAGTAATAGGTGACCGGCGCGGCGTGTGGCGGAACCTGCAGATTGGCCTCGAAGTTTTTGAGGTTCGGCAGGAGGTCCGGTCCGGCGCCCGGGACGATGAGGAACTCCTGCCGGTAGGACTGCAGGCACTTGGCGGGGACCTCCGCGCACGAGCTGCTGGCGATGGCATTCGAGGTGGAGCCGGCCGGGGCGCTGATGACACAGACGCCGGCGTCGGTGAGGCAACTCGGCGTGTCGGGCGCCAGCGTGTAGACAAAGAGCGTCCGGCTCGGGCTGCTCGGGAGCGCCGGAAAGCGCCCCGGGCCTGCACCAGGGGTCATCTTGTAATGCAGGAGCGAGAGCGCCGGGTCGGCCGCGAGGGTGACCGCGTACCAGTCGGCATCTCCCACGTAGCTGGTCCGACCGGTGAGCGTCGCGCTGCCGTTGAGCGCAACCGCGGCCCCCCCATTCACCGCATAGGTCGCAGCGAAAGTGTTGTTGGGCTCGGTTGGGTCCTGCAGGGGGACGAGGATGGCCTGGACGAGGTACTTGAAATTCAAGTCACCCGGCACCTGTCCAACGGTGTTCGCATCTCGGTAGCCCTGAACGAGGATGTAGTAGGGGCCGGGCTGGTCCAGAAGCAACGCATCGCCGATGGCGACCAGGTTGGCCGAGTACTGAGAGCCGGCGTTTGCATACCCCTGTGCCAGCTGCGTCATCCCGTCAGGGCCGTAGACATAATACTCCAGGCGGTAGGCGTGGGGCGGCGGCGAGGGGACGGATGGGTCTTGTGAAACCTCCACCCACAGGACGTAATTCGCCGCCGGCACCTGGACGCTGTAGTAGTCGAGGTCACCGGGCGTGGCGAGGTAACCACCGTTGGTCCCACTCTCGATGCCGCCGGTACCGGTGGTGAGCTGGATGGGGGTGGCCGTCTGGGGCGTGTCGTTGGGCTCGTTGGTATCCGGGTCCTCGAGCACGTCGGCGACGATGCTGTACTCGTTCTTGGTGTCGACCTTGGTCCCGGTGTCGTCCTCGAGGACGATGATCAAGCTGGTGTTGGGCTCGCTGTACTTGAAGGTGACGTCCATGGGCGTCGGGCACGCCGTTCCGTGCTCGTCCGCCGCCGTGGCCAGGCTGGTTTCTCCGTCCTGCTTGAGGACACTCATCGTGAGATTGACGGCGGTGTTGAAACCCCCGTCGATGGCGTTGCAGTCCGGCGGTCCACCGTCCGTGTCGCTGGCGGGGAAATAGCCAGCGATGATGTGGGCGATGCTCAGCGAATCCACCGCCCCCACGTTGACGCTGTACCAGTCCTGTTCCTGGAGCTGGGCGAGGTAGTTGTATTTCCATTCGCCGAGGGTCAGCTGGCAGGCCGGGTTGTTCAGCGCCGCTTGAGCCGAGGTACAGAGGTTGGGAGGGATGATGGGGCCGTTGTTCGGGGCACCGATGGTCCCTTTGCACGCGCTGAAGGTCGTCAGCAGCGCCACCAAGACGCCCGTGCCGAGAAGCGCTCTTCCTCTTTGAAGCGGGCCTGCGGTCATGGCGTTCTCGAGAGACGCGTCCGCTGTGCTTACGGGCCCGCGTCGGGGAAGGCGGCGACACAGCCTCGCATGAAATCCGTCGGCTGCACGGTAATGACCCCATCGACCGGGAGCTTGATGCCGCCGACCGGATAGCGAGCCGTGCGCGTTCGGTAGGACGTCACCAGCGTGCGGGCGTTGGGATTGTCGGCCGGGACCTGGGAGACGACCACCAGGATTTCATTCCACCCGGCGCCATAGCCGGTTCCCCCGTCGGCGAAGAGGAAGCCGCCGTCGGGTTGAAACTGTACGCCGCCATCGGGAAGGTTGATTCCGCCGTCGGGACGAAAGGCGATGGTCGGGGCCAGTGAGATGTTGTCGACGCGGAAGTGGTAGCACTGGCGGCCCTGCGTATCGACGGGCCCATCGGTCTCGATGAGGTAGCGGTACCCATCGACGGTGACGAACTGGGAATCCGCGACGAGCGGATTCATGTGCAGATGGACCTCGTTCCGGTTGATGATGCCGTCACTGTCCGGGTCCTCGTCCATGTCCGGAGAGGACGGCTGGGTGTGAAACTGCCACTCCACCCCGTCCGGGACTCCGTCTCCGTCCGAATCTTGAAGTTGAGAGTTGGTGCCGATGATTTGCTCGTCGCAGTCGGTGAGCCCATCGCAGTCCGAGTCCACGCCGCGAAGGTTGGGAGGGCATCCTGGGTCCTGGCCGCCGCCATCCGGAAGCGCGAAACCGAGGGGATTGAAGCTCGCCCCGCGCGCAGCGAAGTACACCTCCACGCCGTCGCTATAGCCGTCCCCGTCGGTGTCGGGATTGTTGGGGTCGGTCCCTAAGGCAATCTCCTGAGCGTCGGTCAGTCCGTCTCCGTCCGAATCGGCTGCATCGGTGGGACCGCCGTCCCAGTCGACCGGGGCGGCAGGGCTCTCCACCGGAGCGTTGACGTTGGTGACCATCAAGTCTTTGACCACGTACCCCTGCCGGACAGCACCGAGGTCGAAGCCGAGGAAGTTCACCGGTTCGTGGTTCTCGAAGTCCCGGAAGTTGCCGCCCCCGACGGCGGCCATCTCCTTCAAGAGCTCGGCATCCTGGTTGATGATGAGCAACGGGCAGCCCGACCCCCCGTCCCCGCTCAAGTCGCACAGGCTGCTCGGCGGCTGGATGGGGTCGAAGACGTGGACCGTGTTGAGCTGCACGTTGTCGACCAGGATGGACAACTGACGGATGCTGAGCACCGACGTGCCCGGGGGAAGCAGCTGGGCGTTCTGGTTGAAGGTGGGGGCGCCATCCGAGAGGAAGATGACCGAATACCGACCCGGAGCCGTGCCGCCGACGCCGCCGTCGACGGCCACCTCCGCGGCCGAGATGTCCGTGCTGAGCAACGCATAGACGCTGGCCAGTGCTTTGACGAAGTCGGTGGAGTCGCGGTTGGGGTCGGGGCTCGTGTAGTTGAGGATTTTATCCAAGAGCAGGGTGTAGTCGGCCTGGCTGTAGCTGATGAGTTGCTCGAACTCGGCCAGCCCGCTCTTGGTCAAGAAGGCCGTGGTGCTGCCGGCGAAGAGCATCACCGCGAAATAGATTTCCGGGTCATCCGGCAGGGAGTTCAGCAACTGCACGGTCGCCAGCGCTCGCGTCCCGTCCGGGTCGGTGACGCTCATCGACTGGGAGGCATCGAGCACGAAGAGAATCTTGATGGGGTCGATGACGTCGTTGGAGCCGTAAGTGCAGAAATGGCCGTCGACCACCACCGAGCGGTCGACCGGAACCACGGCCTCCACTCGCTCATCAAAGAGGTAGCTGCTGGTGCAGGCCCCGGCCAGCACCAGCGAGGCGGCGGCCAGGGTAGCGAGGAGGCGACGGCTCCCGCGACTCACGAAGGAGGAATCCCTACGCAGAGGTTGCCCAGGTAGTCACCGGGAAGCACCAGCCGCGGCGGTGCCACGAAATTGGCGTCGTTGACCGGCAGGCTTGGGCCGGCCGGAATCCGGATGCCCGTCGAACCGCCGAGCGCTGGAGCGTACTGAGCCCAGACGCAGGCGACCTTCCAGACGCCATAGTCGCTCGCCACGGCGCTTTCCGGTGCCTCAGCGAACCAGACCTTGAACAAGTTGAAACCCTCAGTGGTGCCGACGTTGTTGGGGGGAGTCACGAGCTCGATGCCGCTCGCCGAATAATTGTAACAGACGCTGTTGTTGGCCTGCGTCGTGGCGACGAAGGTGTACTGGATGGCGCTCGAGTCGTACAAGGCACGGTCGGGTGTGGAAGGGTCGGTTCCACCGCGGACTTCGTCCAGGTCACTGATGCCGTCGGCATCGGTGTCCATGCCGCTGTTGCTGGTGAGCGGGTCGAGGCCATACCGCACCTCGATGCCGTCCGGGATGCCGTCTCCGTCGGAGTCCACCAGGTTGGGGTGGGTCCCCAGGTAGGCCTCCTCCCAGCTGGTCAGCCCATCTCCATCCGAATCCGTGGAATAGACGCATCCCAGCGTCGCGGTGCGCGTGGGGTCACATCCGCGCAGGTCCTTGTTGGGACTGCCCGGGGAGAAGCCCTGGCCGATGTGAAGCACCTCGAAGCGGTCGCTGAAGCCGTCCTGGTTGCTGTCCGTCTCGTAGGGGCTCAGCTCTGAGCCCGGGTAGAGGTACGACTGGTCAGCATCGTCGGTGAGGCCGTCCCCGTCGCTGTCCACCTTGCGCAATGTCACCGCGGGCTCGCTGCGCAGCGACTGCACGATGAGGCTCTTCAGGACATTCCGCGATGCAAGCGAGCTGTAGTCCAGCGCTCCGAGCCCGAGGCTCTGGATATTGCCGTCCAGGAACTCTTGGTAGACGCCGTTGCCCAGGAGCGCGACCTGGGTGAGGAGCCATTCGGCGACGGAGTGGGCTGCTTCCGGGTAGTCCGCGATGGGTGTGTTCGGGTACACGCCATAGATGTCCTCGCAGATGGCGCCGCAGGCCTGGACCGCGGCCTGGTTGAAGAGCAGCACGGTGTGCAGGCGGATGTCCCCGATGTTGTACGTCTGCTTCAGACTCATGATCTGATCGACGTAGCTGAAGATTTGGTAATTCTGATTGCGGTCGGTGCCGACGACGAATCCGTTGATGGGGTCTCCCCCGGCTGCGCCAGCGACGTTGCAGTAGTCCGGAACCGAGTCGGCCCAGATGAGGTAGGGGTGCTGCGGGTCGGCATACACCGGAAGATTGTCGATGGCTGAGCAACGTGGGTACGGCGTTCCATCGGTGAGCCAGACCACGACGTACCGGGTCCGCGGGAGGAGCTGCGGATTGGCGGCCGCGGTCACCGCGATGTCGCCGGCGATGACGCTGTAGGCGTAGGCCAGCGCTCCCTGGTCGTCCGTGCCCTTCCCAAGCTGGCCCTGAAGGGCATTGAGGTAAGCGTCGAGCCCGAAGGGTGTGCCGAAGCCCTGAGCCGAACCCACCGCCGGGTACGGGTTCTGGACGTTGGTTGCGAACGGGACGATGGCGACCGAGATGTTGGCGCCCTGGTTGGTGATCTCATCCTGAAACTGCAAGAGGAGTTGTTCCATCGCTCGGACACGAGCGGGCGTCGTGAGATTCGCCGGGACGATGCCCATCGTCACCAGTTCCTCGCACAGACCGGGTGCTCCCTGGCTTCCCGGAGGATCGGAAATGCACATCGACCCCGATTGGTCGACAAGGAAGAGGACTTTCACCGGAAACCCGCTCGGGTCTGGCGGCTGCGTACAGATGGTGCCGGTCAGGGTCAGATGGTTGTCGAGCGTGGTGTCCGCTGCGGCCGGCTTCTCCAGCGCAGCGTTCGTACAAGACGACAACACCACGGCGACCGCGAGGGTCGCCGTGGCGAGTACAAAGGAGGGTTTCACATTCACGGCTTCATCACGTCCTTCTGGTGTGAAAAGAAACCCCCCCTTTGGCTGTCGTCCGCGACTACTGGCGGCGGCGGCGAGCAAGCAAGCCGAGCGCGACCAACGCCATGCCTGCAACCGGAGCACCGAAGGGGAGTGCCGCACAGCCGGTGGCTGCGCTGGCGCCCTGACCCACGGTCAGTGTGAGCGTGGAGCTCGCGGTGTTGGAGTTGGGGTAGAGGCGGTCGGGGAAGATCAGCGTGGCAGAAACCTGGACGGTGTAGGTGCCGTCCGCATCTGGCACGAAGGTCGGAACCGAGCCGTTCTCGTAGGCGTACTGCCAGTGGCGACTGACGCTGGCGATGCCGCTGGGCTCATTCACCGAGGCCGAGCTGCCACCTGGGCGGGCACTGATGGTCCAGGTGTAGTTCATGGCGGCGTTGTTGCGGTTGGCGAACAGCGGCAGGCGCACCTTCTCACCCGAGTTGAGCGAGATGGAGCCACCGGCGCTCACGCTGAAGGCGCTGTTGGGGTCGAGGCAGGCCGCCTTGTTCGTCGGGTCGGTCACCACGCAGTAGAAGCTGTCGCAGGCGTCGCCGATGCCGTCGCCGTCGCTGTCAGCCTGGTCGGGATTGTAGACCAGCGGGCAGTTGTCCTTGGCGTTCAGCACGCCGTCGTTGTCCTTGTCGGGGTCGCAGGCGTCGCCGAGACCGTCATGGTCCGTGTCCAGCTGATCCGGGTTCGGAACGAGCGGGCAGTTATCGACGCTGTCGTCGATGCCGTCACCGTCGGTGTCGACGCTGCACACCACGCCCGGGGGCAGGTTGCTCGGCGGGTGGGGGTTGGTGGCCTTGTTGCAGCTTCCAGCGTTCGGGTAGAGCGGGCAGTTGTCCTGCGCGTTCGGGCAGCCGTCGCCATCGATGTCGGGGTTGCAAGCGTCGCCCAAGCCGCCAGCGGTGGCCGGGAACGAAATCTTCTGGTCCGGGTTGTAGGTGCGCGGGCAGTTGTCCTGCGCGTTCAGAATGCCGTCACCGTCGATGTCCGGATCGCAGGCATCACCGATGCCGTTGCCGTTCTCGTCCAGCTGGTCCTTGTTCGGGACCGTCGGGCAGTTGTCGCAGGCGTCGCCGATGCCGTCGCCGTCGGTATCCTTCTGGTCCGGGTTGGCAACGAAGGGGCAGTTGTCGTAGCCGTCGGCGATTCCGTCGCCGTCAGCATCGTCGGTGTACGACAGCGTCTTGCCGTCGTCGGTGTAGCTCACCCACACCGAGCAGCCGCAGCTACAACCGCAGCCGCCGCCCTCCTCGGCTGGGGCGCCACATTGCGTCCCGAGACACTCCGGATTGTTCGCATTCTGGGCGAGTGCAGGTACCGCCCAGAACAGCGACGCGCCAAGAACAAAACTCCATGCGATACGTGCGTTCGTCATTGCTGCTCCTTTCGGCAAGGAGCAAAGCAAGATCGGATCCGTCGTCGAGGTCATGTTCTTCTCTAGTGAATTCAAGGTGTTCTCTATCGTGGTTTGCCGGTTAGCAGGCAAGTGAGGGGTTCAGACCCGAGGGCTTGTGGGGGGCAGGCCCCACACCGCCAGGGCCCTTCATTGACCCACCACGTACTCGGTCGGTCCGAAGGAAATGACTCCACTCGGGACCTTCGTGCTGGGGGGATCGAAGTTCACTTCCTGCGTCAGAATCGACGCGATTCCGACGCCGTTCGGGTCGTCGGGGCGGCCTGACTCCAGGTAGAGGTAAATCTCGTTGTTGCCCGCCGGGATGGGCGTCAGTGGCTGGTTGGGCCTGGCCAGGGTCCGCACTACGGAGACGTTGTCCACGCTGACGTTGTAGCAAGCGCGCCCATCCGCCGTGGGCTGGGCAGGAGTGATTTGGTACTGGTAGCCGCGGTCCGCCTGGTACGCCTGGTCTGCGCTCTCCGGATCAGAGTGCATCGTCACCTCGTCGGCGTTGCTGGTTCCGTCCCGGTCATCGTCCTGGAGTGCCTCGGCCACGAGCGGGTTGGTTTGCGACATGAACTCGATGAAGTCGCTCAGGCCATCCCCATCGGTGTCTGCCACGCAGGCGTCGGTGCCAAGGACGCGCTCCTCGCAGTCGTTGAGCTTGTCCTGGTCCGTGTCGAGGTCGGGGTTGCAGGAGGTAATGACGTTGGGGGTAAGTGGGTCGAGGCCCATCTTGACTTCGACCCCGTCGCCCAGGCCGTCCCCGTCCGTGTCGTAATTGAGCGGGTCGGTTCCGATTTGCTTCTCGTAGTCGTCGGACAGGCCATCGCCGTCCGAATCCACCAGCTCCGCACCGTCCCGGGCCATGGCGTTCCGGTTGAAAGCAAAGAAGCGCTTCAGCGTCAGGTCCCGCTGCAGCGAGGAGAGGTTGACCTGCGACAGCACGGTTCCGATGGTGGCGCTGGTGGCCACCAGTGGCTGGGTGCCACCGACCGCGGCGATGGCCGGGTTGATGATGTTCACCAGGTCGATGTTGGGGTCCGGCTGCCCGGCCGGAATGTCCGTGATGTAAATCGGCTGCACCACCACGTCGCCGGCCGAGTACTGCTGCTGCAGCGCGGTGAGCAGGGTGGTTTCCTCCTGGAGCTGGCAGGCTGCACACTGGGACGCGGTGGGAAGCGCGAGGCATACCGAGTCGATGCCGGCGTAGATGGAGGGGTAGTTGCAGCTCGTGTCGACGGAGGCCTCGAGCAGGATGACGATGTACCGGGTCCGGTTCACCGTCGCGCGACAGGCCGTCTGTGCATCGCCGGAGACGTAGCTGTTCGCCAGGTCGATGGCCGAGGCGATGCTGACCGGTCCGGTTTCCTGAAATGTCGGGTACTGGCTCAACGCGCCCTGGAGGGTTGTTGCATCCGAGAAGCCGCCGACGAAGCCCTGCGCCGTCACGTGGTAGGCGATGAAGGTGAAGGTGGTGCTGCTCGGTTGTAGCTGCGCCACCTGCGCGATGGCGGCCAGCGCGGAGGAGCTCACGGCTTGGGTGACGGTGGTGGTTCCGCCTTCCAGGGCAAAGACGACCTTCACCGGGAATGCCGCGCCTTGCGCCAGCGGCACGCACACCGTGCCCAGAAAGGCTGTCCGGTCCGGCCCGGGAACACCGCCGCCATTCAATGCGTAGACGCCGGCATTGGTGCAACCGACGTCCGAGGCCAGGACGGCGGCTAGCAGCGGAATGAAAGTCAGTCGCATGGTCTTCAAGGGAGTCCGCTGTTCGCCCCGCCCCATCCTCTTGCGGAACTCCGGGCCGGCGTCAGCGCCGCGGCGACATCGCACGAGTCTACAACGTCATCAAGTAGGCAAGGAGGTCGTCCCGCTCCTGCGGGGTGAGCTCGACTCGGGGCGCGGGTGCGTGCTTGTAGTTTTCCACGACTTCGCGAAGCACGAAGCGGTTGGTGACGTGCAATTTTCCATGCTCGTCCGCCCGAAGCCCGGCCGCACCGGTGCTGAGCATGGGGAAGACGTCCCAGGCGCCAATGAGTGCCGGTGGCGCCATTCCGACGTAGGTCCCATCCTGCATCTCGGGACGGAGCGGGAAGAGATGGGGCGTGGTGACGTCGAGGTACTGGCCGCGCGTGTGGACGTTCTGGTCGAGCGTGAAGTACGGCGCCGGGTGGCAGTCGGCACAACGCGCCTTGCCCTCGAAGAGCGCCATTCCTGCGCGCGGGTTTCCGGTCCGCCCGTCGGGAAGGGTGAGGGCCGTGGGAGGGGC
>Ga0302325_10009327_pt1 | contig 21434 bp, 18 predicted proteins | sample Palsa_T0_2_FD_201948 | JGI IMG/M metagenome (GOLD analysis project Ga0302325, IMG submission 201948) | Peat permafrost microbial communities from Stordalen Mire near Abisko, Sweden - Palsa_T0_2 | ecosystem: Environmental > Terrestrial > Soil > Palsa > Peat permafrost | place: Sweden: Abisko...
CGCGGTATTCCAGGACCGGCAGACCGATGCGATTGACTTTCGGCGCCGGTGCCGAACTCGGTGTTGCTGTTGCTGTGGCCATGGACTAGAGGCCCTCCTTGGTGACAAGCTCAGTGGTCACCGACTGCGCATCGATAGGCAGTCCGTTGAAGTGCAGAATGCTGCGGAGCTTCACCAGCTGCTCGGCGGGAAGATCCAGCTTGAGCAGGCTGGCCAACTGCGCGTCACGGTCCTGCTCGACGACGTAGATGCGGTCGTGAGCGGCAACGAACTCGTGAACCTCTTCCGCGAAAGGATAGGCGCGAACACGCAGATAATCGACATCCAGATCGTGCGCCTTCTTGATCTCATCGAGAGATTCGGTGATCGCGTAGTGCGAGGTGCCATAGGCGATGATGCCAATCTTGGAACCCGTGCTGCGCTCGACGATTGGGCCGGGAACGAACTTGCGTGCATTCTCAAACTTGCGCGCCAGCCGCTCCATCACCTCGACATACTCATCCGGCCGCTCGGTGTACCCGGCCTTCGCGTTATGGCCCGAGCCGCGCGTGAAATAGGCAGCCTTCGGATGGTCGGTGCCCGGCAAAGTGCGATAGCCGATAGCGTCGCCGTCCACATCCTCATAGCGGCCAAAACTGCCCAGCCGGTTGAGATCTTCCGAGGTCAGAACCTTGCCGCGATCAATCGGCTTCTCTGGATAGGTAAACGGCTCCGACATCCAGTTGTTCATGCCCAGGTCGAGGTCCGAAAGGACAAAGACCGGGGTCTGGATACGCTCGGCCAGATCGAAAGCCTGATAGCCGAATTCAAAGCATTCCTTCACCGAGCCAGGCAGCAGAATCACATGCTTGGTGTCGCCATGCGAGAGGAACGCCGTCGAAAGCAGGTCGGCCTGCGAGGTGCGCGTCGGCATGCCGGTCGAGGGCCCGGTACGCTGCACGTCGAAGATCACGCCGGGGATCTCGGCGAAATAGCCAAGTCCCGAGAACTCCGCCATCAGCGAGATGCCGGGGCCGGAGGTCGCAGTCATCGACCGCGCGCCCGACCAGCCAGCGCCCAGCACCATGCCGATCGCGGCCAATTCGTCTTCAGCCTGAACCACGGCAAAAGTGGCCTTGCCCTCTTCGGTCACGCGGAACTTTTTGAGGTACTCAATGGTCGCCTCAACCACCGAGGTTGAAGGCGTAATCGGATACCAGGCGACAACCGTAACTCCGGCAAATACCGCACCGAGGCCGCAGGCGGAGTTGCCGTCGATGACGATTTTGCCGGCCGTGGCGTTCATGTGCTCGATGAAGAAGGGATCGAGCTTGGTAAGTTTTTCGGCAAAGTAGGCAGCGCCAGCCTTCACCGCGCCAAAGTTCAGGTCCAGCGCCTTCTGCTTCTTCGCAAACTGCTTCTGCAGAGCGGCATAGACGCAGTCCATGTCGATCTCCAGCAACTGCGCCATCACGCCCACGTAGACCATGTTCTTGACCAGCTTGCGCAGCTTGGCCTCAGGACACACTGCGGCGGTGATCTTGTCGAAAGGCACCGGGTAACAAACGACATCTTCTCGATACTGCTTGAGATTGAGGCCTTCTTCGTAAACCGCAACGCCGTGGGTGGGGAGGGCGAGGATGTCTTCGCGGGCGGTCTCGGGATTCATCGCGACCAGCAAGTCGATGTACTTCTTGCGCGCGACGTATCCGTCTTTGCTGGCCCGGATCGTGAACCAGGTGGGTAGTCCGGCGATGTTTGAGGGGAAGAGATTTTTTCCGGAAACCGGAACTCCCATTCCAAAAATGCTCTTCAGCAGAACGCTGTTGGCCGATTGCGAGCCGGACCCGTTGACCGTTGCGACCTGAATGCTGAAGTCATTTACGACGCGTTTTGGGGCGTCTACGACTGCTGTTGTGCTCTGCTCTTGACCCAGAGCTAGGTCTCCAATCGCCATGTGGCGGGATTCCCTTCACTTGAAGTTGCAGAAAGATAAGCTGAATCCTTCAAGCAACAATTATAGACACTTAGTTGAAGCTATGTCTTGAATTGGACCCAAGTGGTTACGGGTCAAACGGATAAGCGGTAGCTAAGAGGGCGGCCCGGCAAATTGGTCCCAAAATGTGGGCCAATTGCGGATATATCTCAGCTCGATGGCAGAAATCTAGCAAGATTCAAAGTAAATTCCTTACAAAAACCTTTTCCCAAAATGAGAAATCAGTTCCGAATCCGGGCCAAAAGCGATTCGATCTCCGACCTGGTCTCGGCCGTTACCGGCAGCAGCGGCGAACGCGCCTTGCCGCCGAAGTAGCCGTTGAAGTCGCAGGCGTACTTGATGCCCGCAATGCCGAGTTGGCCGCCGATGACGTCGCTGGCCTGGGCGATATGCTGCTGGCGATCCTGCGCCAGTTGGTCGTCGTGCTCTTTCCAGGCAACGTAGATCTCCTGGCAGGCCTGGGGCGCGCATGTCGCAAAGGCAAGAATCGCGCCGCTTGCACCCGCGTCGAGCGACTCCTTGAGATTGCCTGCGGAGCCGGTGAGCACCTGAAAACCCACCTCCCGCGTCCGGGTCTTGATCGCCGGAGCAGGCGGAGCAACCGCTAGAGCTACGCCGCCGTCGCCTCCGGAAGCCAGTCCTGCCGCAGAGATGAAGTTGCCGGAGGTTGCTGCTTTAGCAGCCAGCATACGCCCCGTAACTGCTTCAAAAATAGGGGTTACCCTGACCGTCCGGCGAGGAGCAAGCCTCGTCGCCTGCACCGCTCCGCGCACCCGCTCCACGCTCCCGGAGGACTCCTTGAGGCCGATAATATTGGGGTGCTGCGCCAGTTCGGTCACCACTTCCAGCGGAATCTCAAACGCCGTAAATTTGGGGATCGAATACAGAATGACGGGCAGCGGCGAACGGTCGGCAACCGAGCGGAAGTAATGCAGCAGCGCTGCGTCACTGAGCTGAGGCCGGTAGTAGCTTGGATTGCGCACGAGAACAGCATCGTACTCATGCTCGGCGGCAAACTCCGCTAGAGCCACGGTCGCGTGGACAGACTCGCATCCAACGCCGGCGATCAGGACCTTATCCTCTGCGGCGGCAGCGGCGGCCGTGCTCAGCACTTCGCGGGTCTCGCCGTCGTCCAGCGCTACTGCTTCCCCGGTCGATCCCAGAACAACCAGCCCTGCGAGCGCGGTGAGCGAAAGCCGGGCCACATTGAACTCCAGCTTCTTGAGGTAAAGGCGTTCGTCCGAATAAAAGGGCGTGGTGATGGGAGCAAAAATGCCTTCAAGCAACATAAGCTTTATTTTACGGCCTGCGCAGGCCCCTCAGCGGATCGGTCAGACCGCCGATTCGAGCGCATCCAGCAGCAGGTCGGGATTGGAGATCGGCGGCAGGCATGTCCGGCCCTGACAAAGAAGCGCCCAGGCCGACGCGTTCTCCGGCTGCGGAATCTGCGGTAGTGTTTCGGCGAGCGATTCCGGCAGGTTTTCCGCGGTAAGATAGCGCGCTTGCAGCCGGATTACCGTCTTGTTGACTGCAAAGCGGGCAGTCGCGAGAGCCTCCAGCTTGCCGGCTGCCGCACCGCGGCCCACCACCACCACCTGCACCGGATCGAGCAGCAGCCGGCTCAAGGCCAGCGCGTAGCTGCCGGCATACAAACCGAAATGTTCCACAATTCCAGCGAACGAGCGGAGCGCCTCTTCGGCAATCGAACGAAATTCCTTGCTGCCGGAAAGAGCTTCGAGGCGCAGCAGCGCGCTCGCAGCGGTAGGATTGCCGGCCGGCGTCGGTGCGTCCTGCAGCGGCTTGCGCCGCGCCGTCAACGCGCCCAGTTGTTCCTCTTCCGCCCGGTCGAGCGCAGTATCGACAAACGCCCCCGCTGTGCGGTCGAAGAAGCGCGCAATCATGCTTTCCGCCAGCTTCATGGCCGAGCGGTAATAGGCGATTTTGCCCGTCGAGAGCCACGCATCCACGCAGGCGTGCACCGTAAACGCATAGTCGTCCAGCGTGCCAGAAATCCGCTCATGCACCGTCTTTCGACTCTCGCCTGCGGGATACGCAATCACATGGGACAGTTCGCAGTCCAGCCCGCCGCCGCCGTTCCAGGCCTGCACCAGGATGCGGTCGAGGGTCTTGAGCGCAAACTCGCGCACCGGATCGAGGCGCAGAACGCGCGCCGCTTCCAGATATGCGGTCACCGCCATCGCGTTCCAGTTCGTGTAAAGCGTTCGGTCGATGAACGGCGTAAGCCGGGCCGCGCGCGCCTGCAAGAGCTTCGCCCGCGCGGAAGAGAGCAGACTCACCGCGTCTTCCAGCAAAATCCCCGCTTCCTTGGCCACGTCGGCTATTTTGAAGCGGATGTGCAACACATTCTTCTGCGGATTGTGGTGCATGTCGCCAAGATCCCCGATATCCCAGTAGCGCCCGGCCACGGCCCACTCGTCGGGCGTCAACACCGCCTGCGCTTCGGCCTTGGTCCAGGTAAAGTAATCGCCGTCGTCGTCGAGATCGATGTCAGCATCCTGAGAGCCGTAGAAACCACCGCGCTCACGGTCGGTCATCGTAGAGTCCATCCAGCGGATGATTTCGCTGGCAACGTGGGCGAACTCAGGCATCACAAAGCTCTGGTACGCATGAACGTAATTGCGCAGCAGCTCCGTGTTGTCGTAGAGCATCTTTTCAAAATGCGGCACCACCCAGCGCTCGTCCACAGAATAGCGATGAAAGCCGCCGGCAAGCTGATCGTAGACTCCGCCCTGGCTCATCCTGGTCAGCGTAAGCAGGACTGCATCGCGGGCCTGTTGGCTGTCAGTTCGCGTGGCGTATTCGATGAGCAGATCGATTGCGCCTGCGTGCGGGAACTTGGGCTGAGAGCCAAATCCGCCATTGCGCGGGTCAAATTGCTTGAGAATCGAATCGGCTATCTTCTCCACCAGCGCCAAATTCAAATCTCCGCCGCCGCCGGAAAAATTCTCACTCTGCTCAATCGCCGCCATCACGCTCGACGCCGATTCGAGCGCTTCCTCACGCCGATTGCGCCACACCTCGGCCATGGTGAGCAGTACGCGCTTGAATCCCGGTCGGCCATACCGGTCGTCGGCCGGAAAATACGTGCCGCCGAAGAATGGCTGACCGGCCGGCGTCAGAAAGGCTGTCAAAGGCCAACCGCCCTGGCCGCTGATCGCGGAAACGGCGGCCTGATACCGCGCGTCTACGTCCGGCCGCTCGTCGCGGTCGACCTTGATCGCCACAAAATGCTGGTTCAAAATGGCCGCCAGCTCAGGATTCTCGTACGATTCGCGGTCCATCACATGGCACCAGTGGCACCAAACCGCTCCAATATCCAGCAGAATCGGCTTATCTTCAGCATGGGCGCGGGCAAATGCCTCTTCGCCCCAGGGGTGCCATTGAACAGGCTGATGCCGGGCCGACCGCAGGTAAGAAGAGGCGGATTGGTCGAGGAGATTGAGCGTGGTCTCGTGACTGGCCATGCTCTGAGAATACATCGCCCTCGCTTCCACAGAAAAAACCGGGGAAGCCAAAACGCCGTCGTCAAGCATCGAACGAGGCCGTTACGAGACCGCTCTCACAAGCCTATTGGTTGGGATGCGGCCGCAAGTGCCGCCCGCTCACATAGTAGGTCACGCCGACCGTCCCGCCCTGCGGATTCAGCGAATTCTTCCCGAGATAATCCTCCCAGGTCTGATATTCATATTCGCCGCGGATAGACAACTTGCGCGTGACCGGAACTTCAATGCCTCCGCTCGGGGCGTAGACGGTAAAGTCGTCGCGTGTGTACTTGGGATTCGGGCTGGGAAACTCGATGTTGCCGATCCCCCCTCCAAAACGGACAAATGGATGAATGTGCCAGAACGATGGAGTGTCGTAGAAGACCCCGGCCAGAAAGGTATCCTGTTGCATCCGGGTGAGTTGCGACGGGGTGTTCATGAAGAGCGCGCGGGCGCTCAGGTCGATGCCGAAACCGTGGAAGATCTCTACTCCCGCGCGAATAACCGGCCCCTGCATTCGGCGCCCGGGGCCGTAATCGAGGTTGTAGTCGGACATGCCGACGCTGATCTCAAGAGGGATGCCGCTCACCTTCGCCGATGGAGCAACCTGAGCGTCAACCTTTACAGTCAAAATCAAAAACAAGAACGCCGGGAACCCGGCCGCAAGAATGGCTTTCAATCGCATGATCTTTCCTCCATTGACAAGAAAACAGCGAGCTAAATCCCAATTCTAGGGAGTTTAGGGCTTGATCCTCGCTGAAGTTGTCGCGAAGTAGACACCCCGTACCTAAGCGTGTACGCCAACAACACCAGGGATGGACGCAACGAACGGCGGAACAGAAGCTCAGCGAATCACTTGCGTGTGGCTTCCGAACCAATCCAGTACACGGTCCCGAAACGCAAGGGGGGCAACGCGAGCCGCAAGAGTGTGGCCCGCTCCGGGAACCAGCCATAGCTCCGCGGCAGAACCGGCCCGCTTGGCGATGCGTTGCGAATTCCACGCTGGGATGTTCGAATCGTCTTCTCCGGCAATGAGCAACGATGGTACGCGGGATTGCGTCAAATCCTCTTCCGGCGAGACTCGGTCGAAATCCAGACCATCGTGGAGACGCGCATACAGAAACGCGAAGTTGAGCATGGGCCACGCCACAACGTGGCTGACACCGATGCTGAACCCCAGCCGCTGCGCCACTCGCACATATCCGATTTCGCGGAAACTCACGAATGAGTCCTCCGCGGCGACCGCGCAGAGATGAGGCGTAACTGCCGTCGCCTGCAAGGCGATGGCCGCGCCCATGGATTCGCCGAAAAGGTAAAGGCAGGGATTTCGATTGGACTGTTCCGTCGTGGGTTTCCGTCTTGCAAGCCAGCCGGCCCAATCGCGAATGTCACCCGACTCCAGCAGTCCATACGTAGAGATTTTTCCGCCGCTCTCGCCATGGCCGCGCGCGTCCGGCAGCAGCACGGCGTAGCCGGCATCCAGGAACATCCATGCATAGCTCGTCATCCCCTGACGGTTGTCTTCCACACCGTGCAGCAGGATAACCGAATCTCCCCTCCACTGGGTCGGCTGCACGTACCACGCACTGAGAGTCGTCCCGTCCAAAGCCGTCTGGCTGGCATTCTGAAGGCCCCCCGTCGAAAGCGCCTCTATCGACTGCGCGAAGGCGTCTTGACCATGGACCGGAACGCGCTTGAGATGAAGTGCGTCTTCCATCAGCCAAACGCCCAAGACCAGGGAGAAGGCCAGATAAGTGGCTACCGCAACGACGAGAAACTTAGCCAGCCTGCGCAACAATGAAACTCTCCGGACCTCAGAATGCCGCCCAGGTCGAGGGCATGGCGATCCCGCTAATCGAGTAGACGCTTGGCTACTTCGATATAGAGATTTACCGCTTCAAGAAGTTCTCTCTTCGACAGTTTTTCATGCGGAGTGTGAGCCACATGAATGGAACCGGGGCCCAGCAGCAGCGGTTCGCCCCAATTCGTCAACTGCGGAATGTCGGTCGTGAACTTGGCAACCATGGTAGGAAAGCCCTCCAGCGCACGAAGACGAACGAAGGGGATTTCCAGCGTAAATTCCACCTCAGCAAGTCCAGCAACAGCCGCGCCAATTGCCGCGCGTGTGCTGGCCGAGTCGCCCACAAGCCGAATCAGGATTTGCGCCTCCGCATGGTCGGCAATCACATTCGGAGCGCGCCCGCCCTGAATCTGCCCGATATTCAGCGTGCTCGGGCCAATCTCTTCCTCCACCGGCAATTCCAACGCGCGAATCCGGGCCAAAGCATCCACCAGCTTGTGAACCGCGGATTCGCCCAGCTCCGGGTAGGCTGAGTGGCCCATTTTTCCTGCCGCTGTAACCACCGCCCGAAGCGCGCCCTTCGACGCCAGCGCAAGCCGGTTGTCGGTTGGCTCGCCATTGATAAGAAACCGGCACGGCTTGGGAGAATCGTTCGCTACCTTGGCGCCGGCCGAATCGCGCTCCTCACCGGAGACAAAGAGCAGCCCGACTGCATAGCCCTGGGCGCGAAGCGCCTCGGCAGCCGCCACCTGGGCCGCGATAATACCCTTCGCGTCCGAAACCCCGCGGCCATATATCGTCTCCTCGTCTTCGTGAAAGGGAATATACGGCGGCACCGTGTCCATATGCGTCGAAAAAACCAGGTCAGGCGCCTCGGGACCGGCGTAGACGTTCCACCGAGGCTCCCGATGCCCGCTCTCGGCCGGTTGAGGGACCGGCGTCTTCTCCACTTTCCAGCCGCGTCTCGCAAGAAACTCAGCCAGGAAGTCACCGGCTGCGCCCTCGCGATACGTGGTGGAATCGATAGCCACTAGTTCACGGGTAAACTGAATCGGATCGAGGCTCTGAGTACTTTCGCGAGGGGCAAGCGGAACCGTCGTGCGGGAAGAATCCATGATGAAGCCAGAATAGCGCACGGACTATGCTTAAAATGAATTAAGAGATGGCGGCAATTGCGGACAGTACGGGATTTCCGGCAGAGAAGCCAGCCGATTCGGGGAGTTTGCCGGCTCCGGCGCCGAGTTTGCGCAGCCTCTTTTTGTCCGGACCGGCCGGAAAGCTGGAAGCGCTCTTGAATGAAGGACGTGCCGGCGCGCCCTTCGTCACCCTGCTCTGCCATCCCCATCCGCTCGGTGGCGGCACCATGCACAACAAAGTGGTGTATCACGCGATGAAGGTCTTTCACGGATTCGGCTGGCCGGTGCTGCGCTTCAATTTTCGCGGCACCGGATTAAGCGAAGGCGAGCACGACGGCCGAGCCGAGTCCAGCGATGTCCATGCCGCTCTGGATTGGCTCAGCGCGGAATATCGAAAACCGATTGTCGCGGCAGGATTCTCATTCGGCGCGGCTATGGGGCTGAAGGCGTCCTGCGGCGACGCCAGGGTCTGCGGCTTTGCGGCGCTGGGCCTACCCACCCACGCCGAAGGCCGCAACTACGAATATCCTCTCCTGCCGAAATGCATCTTTCCCAAGCTCTTCCTGAGCGGAGATCGCGATCAGTATGCCCCGGCGGACCAACTCCGGGCCGTGATAGCGGAAGTCGCGGAACCGAAGCGCCTGGAACTGATTCCCGGCGCAGATCACTTTTTTGTTGGCCATCTATCGGCGATGCAGGCAGCGCTTACCCAGTGGCTCAACGACACGTTTTCTCCAAGTACCCAGATTTGAAGATCGAAATGACGGCATCATGACAGCAAACGACTTAGCTCTTGAATCGCTTCATACTACGACGACAGAAATTTTTCGCCATGCTCTCGACGCATGCAGCATCCAATCCGCCTTCGACCGGCGCATCCGCTTTGAAGGCTGCCATCTGCACCGGCTCATGGCGGCCGATGGCGAAGCATCCACACTGGACCTTTCCGAGTTCAAGAAGATCTTTGTCATCGCCATCGGCAAAGCCGCTCCGGCCATGCTCGATACGCTGCTCACCCGCATGGACCGCGGCCGCGGCGTTAGGGGAATCTGCTGCTCGAATATCATTCCCGACGATAGAAACTGGCGCATTCGCTACTTTGAGGGCGGTCATCCGCTTCCCAACGAGAGTTCCTTTGCCGCAGCGCGAGCCGCGCTGCACCTGCTGCATAAGGCCCGTCGCGACACGCTGGTCATTTTTCTCATCTCCGGCGGAAGTTCGGCGCTCTTCGATCTCCCGCTCGACCCGGAAATCTCTCTCGAAGACACCATGGTCTTCCATCAGGCGCTGATCGCCAGCGGCGCGCCTATCACCGAAATCAACACGGTCCGCAAGCACTTCTCCGCTGTAAAAGGCGGACGCCTCGCCCAGGCCGCACCCGAATCGCAAAAAATCTCGATTCTCCTCCCGGATGTGCCGCTGCGCAGCCTCGATGTCCTCGCATCGGGACCAACCTATCCGGACCCGACAAAGCTCGGGAATGCCAAGACGATTCTCGCGAAATACAATCTGCTCGCCCAGTTTCCTGCCTCGATTCGCAGCTTCTTCGAACGCACTGAGCCGTCCGAGACTCCAGCAAGACGCATGCCGCTGATGCCGCGTTTGCCGTGGAGAGACCCGGAATCCGCTCCCGCCGAAATCGATGCCTTTCAGAACTCGATCTACGAAGTGCTGTTATCGAGCCTCGATCTGGTCGAAAATGCCCGCACGGAAGCCGAAAAGCTCGGTTTCCACACCGAAGTCGACAGTTCCTGCGACGACTGGGATTACGCCGAAGCCGCGCGCTACCTGCTCGAGCGCTTTCATGCGCTGCGCTCCGTCCATCCCCGCTGTTGCCTCATCTCCGGCGGTGAAGTGACCGTGACTCTCGATCGCGCGCCCGGCGCAGGCGGCCGAAACCAGCAGTTTGCCCTCGCCTGCGCCCTTGAACTACAGAAATACGCCGGAGAACAACTCGACGTCTTTAGCGCCGGCTCAGACGGCATCGACGGAAACACGCGAGCTGCCGGAGCAATCGCCGATCCCACTACGGTAAGCCGCGCTGTCGCCTTTGGCTTCGACCCAGCAGCGGCGCTTCGAGATTTCAATGCCTGCCCCATGTTCACCTCGCTCGGAGACTCGGTCGTCACCGGTCCAACCGGCCATAACCTGCGCGATTTGCGGCTGCTGATCTCAAATTCCCCTGCAAGCTAACGGCCAAAAAAAAAACGCGGTGGCCAAGGGCCACCGCAATGCTCTCTGCTCTGTATTGCTTCCTGGAACTCGCCGAGATCTGAGCCTCGCCTATTCGAGTTCCGCTTTGCCACACGAGGCCGAACCGTCCGGTCCTGCGTCGCGCGCCAAACCCTGATGCTTCCGTAAAACTACTCGTTCGAACCCGGACCCGCAGGAGGCGGTGCGCCGCTGGGAGCTCCCGCACCCTGGCCATGCCATCGGGCTCCCGGCCCCGGACCGCCTTCAGCGCGGTGCGCAGCCCGGTCTGCCTGGACTTGCTTCCACTGCTCCGGCGTAAGCTGCCTGCGAAGGTCGAAGAGCATCCGCGCATTCGCTTTTTCCAGCTCCGCGCGCGCCTGTGCAATCACGTCAATCTGCGCCAGCACCTTGGTCTCGTCTGGCTGGTCCTGCTGCATTAACGGCGCCATCGCCAACTCTGCCTTTTCGAGCGTCCCGTGCAGATCCACCAGCGCAACCCGATGCTGCTGGTAAACATCGTCCATCGACTTGCGCTGCGAGTCGGTCAATTTATACTTTTCGATCAATCGGGCATCGTCCCACCACCGGCCGCGATCCATTCCGTGCGGACCCATCGCGCGCTCCATGGGAGGCCGATGCGGTCCCATGCCCACATCGCCGGAGGGCGCCTGCGCCCAAACTCCAGCAGACCCCGCCAAGATCAGGACACCAACGGCCAACCTTGAAATCTTCGTGCAAGTTTTTGCGTTTGCTCGTACTGTCGTGCTCATATCGTTCTCGCTCCCCGGCTCCCGATAGATTTGCGGGCCATTTACCCGGTTTTCTCTTAAACTTACCTGCGGCTCGAATTACCCGGTCCGTCCATCATCAGGCTGGCCAGCGGCTGCATCGCATCCGGCGTCGCCCGCGCAATATCGCTATCCACGTCGTCCAGAAATGCCCCATCATCGACCGTGTTCGCTGCCGTCGACTTCTTCGCTTCCTCCTCGGCCAGATGTTGCTGCAAATCCTTCTTCTGCTGATCCAGAGCCGCCTGCCGCGCCGCCTCCGCCGCCCGCTCATGCTGAATCCCCACCGGAATCCCGACAGACGTAATCAACAATGCCGCAGCCAGCGTGCCTCCCAGAGCGGGATTCGCGATCATGCGCCAAAACCGAGCCTGGAACCTGCTCCAGCCTGTGCGCTCAATAGCCCGCGGACGGGCAAACTCCTGTTCGCTCCAGTGATGAATGCTGGCGCGGAAGTTACGCAGCGCCGCTTCCACCTGAACGTCTTCCGCTTGCTCCTTCAACCTATCGGGATTCATCGTTTTCCTCCCAGCTCAGCCCGCACCCGAACCATCGCGCGCGACAGATGAGCTTTGACCGTACCTTCGCTCAAACCGACAGCTTGAGCGATTTCGTGAATTTCCATCTCTTCCACATGCCGCAGCATAAACACAGTGCGCTGGCGCTCGCTGAGGTTCTTCACCGTCCTCCACACCTGGCGAACCTGATCCTTGGCCACCACCTGCTGTTCCGGCGAGGATTCCCCACTCGGCAGCCAATTCCCCGCGTCATCCGCATCCACCGAATTGCTCGCAGTCTGTTTCCAGAACTGCAATCTCCGGCTGCGCCAATGATCCTTCTGCAAATTGATGGCGATACGCAACAGCCAGGTCATCACGCTCGACTCGCCCCGGAAACTGGCCCAGTTGCGATGCGCCTTCAGCAGGCAGTCCTGAGTCAAGGTCTCAGCCGCATCCGGGTCGCGAAGCGACGCCAGCAAAAAACGAAAAATCTGCGGACGATATCGCGCCGCAACCTCGGCGAACTCCGCCGCGCTGTTGGCGAGGCGCTCGGCGGGAAAGGCGATCGCTGCCGCTGGCTTACCCATGCTCTCCAATACTGTGGTCGAGGTTGCCATCATCTGAGTAGACGGCTGTTGTTGAGCCGAGTTTACACGCCCCTGAGAAACGCTGGCCAGCAATTGACTCACTTCCATTTTTCATTCATGAACAATTGCGCCGCAGTGCCTCATGGACAGATAATCGGGTCTGGAAAACGATTTCTCGCGCTCCCGAACGTAGTGGGAATTTTCTAGGAGATACCATGCTGCTGCCCCAACTTCGATCCCAGGTGCTCTGGGCCAATCGGGAGATCGCCCGCCGCGGCCTCGCCGTGCATACCTTCGGCAACGCCAGCGGCATCGACCGCGCCGGCATCGACGGCTCAGGCCCGTTGCTCGCCATCAAACCCAGCGGCGTCAGCTACGCCACGCTCACCGAAGACGACCTGGTGCTCGTCCAGCTAGACGGCAAAATTGTCGAGGGTACGCTCAACCCCTCCAGCGACCTCGAAACCCATTTGCTCCTCTACCGCGAGTTTCCCCAGATCGGCGGCGTGGTCCACACGCATTCGGAATTCGCCACGTCCTGGGCGCAAGCCGGCCGCGCCATCCCCTGCTTCGGAACCACCCACGCCGACTATTTTCACGGCGAAGTACCCTTGGCCGAGTCGCTCACCGAAGCCGAAGTCCGCGAGGCGTATGTGCGCAATACCGGCGCGGTGATCGTCCGGCTCTTTCACGAGCGCAACCTCGATCCGCTCGCCGTGCCCGGCGTGCTGGTCTCCGGCCATGCACCATTCGCCTGGGGAAAGACCGCGGCCGCTGCTGTCGAACATGCCGACCTCCTTGAATACATCGCGCGCCTCGCCTACCGCACGGTTGCTCTCGACGGCCCGGAAGCAGGGTTGGCCAGGCACATCGCCGAGCACCACTACCAGCGCAAGCACGGACCAAAAGCAACCTACGGCCAAAAAACACCGGCTGGAAGTTAGAAAAGAACCGGCACCCCACGTTTGCTCGACGAATGGAGGCGGCGTGCTCGCGGCAGACCGTTTGCTGCCGCAAAGGTTACGTTGATAGCAAAGCATTTAGGGCTGGAATGGCTCTATTGAATCTCATAGGATAGTCCCACTTTTCATATTTCCAGGCAGGCCTACGACGGATCCAGAACTCGATTCGCAATCCGATAGTGACCATGGAACCCGGCAAACGTCTCTACACGTATTCCTTTCAATGGTTTGCCGCTTTGTCCCAAAACGGCATTCTCTTCAGCTCGACATGGCAATCTACGTGCAGTGAGATGCAGTTCTAAAGCGTTTTTCCGGAAAAGTGTGAGCTTTTCCGTGGACTCAAAAGCTGGATTTCTCTTGAAAGTTCCACGGAAGCGGTGGTTGCCGGTGCCGGTCCGAAAATTGTGTATCAGGGCTCCCCAAATGGAGACGAATTTCTACAATCGGGTGGTCGCAACGCTACTGGCAGTGGCCACAGTGGTGCTGGTTCTGTTTGCAGTTTTTAATCTGCAACAGGAAGGCAACTATCAGCAGCCCGACGATGGCGTTGTGTGGACCGAGAGCAACAGCCGCGTCCTTGGCGGGCTGATTGCCGTGCGCGTCGCTCCCGGTGGCCCCGGCGCACAGGCCGGCATTGAGCCGGGCGATCTCCTCACCGCCGTCAACGAGCACAGCATCGAAATCGGTGCCGATCTCGACCTCGAGCTGAAGCACACCGACGTTTACGGCAAAGCCGAATACAGCATCATTCGCCGCGGCATCATGCTCGATACCCCGGTCGTCGTCTACCCCATTCCGGAAGACCGCAGCCTTCTGCAATTCACGCGCGTAATCGGCCTCGTCTACCTCGCCATCGGCATTTATGTTCTCTTCCGCCGCTGGACCGCCCCCCGCGCCACCCATTTCTACATTTTTTGCCTGGTCTCCTTTGCCCTGAACACCTTCCACTACACCGGCAAGTTCGACCCGCTCGACTGGACCATCTACTGGGGCAATGTCCTCGCCGAAGCCCTGCAACCGGCGCTGTTTCTGCATTTTGCCTTCGTGTTTCCAGAAGAACGCCTGCGCGGCAGATATCGCCGATGGCTCGTACCGCTGCTCTATGCACCCGCCATCGGCGTCATGGCCCTGCGCCTCAGTGCGATTCTCTTCTGGCAAGCGACCTTTGAACTCAAGCTGCGCCTCGACCGTTGGGCAACAGCTTACGTCGCCGCCTACTTCGTGCTCGCCGCCATCCTCTTCATGCGCAGCTACGCCCGCGCCAACACCCCGCTGCTCCGCCAGCAACTCAAATGGCTCAATCTGGGAACCTTGCTCGCCGTAGTGCCATATACGGCGCTCTCGGCAATTCCCTTCCTCTTTGGATTCGAGTTTCCGCTGGTTTCGCAAAAAGTCGCTGGGCTTTCGCTGGTATTTCTTCCGCTCACGTTCAGCTGGGCCATCGTCCGCTACCGGCTCATGGATACCGACCTGATCTTCAAGCGCGGGGTGGCCTACACGCTCGCGACCGGCACTCTGGTCGGCGCATATTTCGCCGTGGTTGCCCTCATCTCCGAGCAGGTCCACACCCATTTGCCGGACGCCGTCCGCGAATGGGGCCTGGTCGTCACCATCCTCATCACCGCGCAACTCTTCGACCCCTTAAAGCGCCGCTTCCAGAGCTGGATTGACCGCGTCTTCGACCGCCATCGCTACGACTATCGCCGCGCGCTGGTCGACTTCGGTCGCGGCCTCAGCTCCGAAACCGATCTTCAGGCCCTGCTGAAATCCATCGTCGACCGCCTCCCAAGCGCCCTATTGGTCGCAAAAGTGGCCGTCTTTCTCGCCGAATCGCCCGACGGCGTAGAAAGCTTTCAACTGGCCGCGAGCCACGGCCTTCCCTTCAGCGACGAAGAGTACACGCCCCGCATGGACCTCGGCTTCCTGCAATTCGACCGCTCTTCAGGCCACTCGCACATCTTCCTCGAAAACACGCAGCAGACTCTCCATCTACCGGAGGAACAGCAGCGCACCGCGGCCCTCCTCGACTTAAACTACTACCTTCCCTGCCGCGTACAGGACGCCAGCCAGTCCGTCCTGGGCGGACGCACCCGCACCATCGCAGTCATCGGTCTCGGCCGCACCATCGGCGGCGATTTCCTCTCCAGCGAGGATGTCGAACTGCTCGAATCTCTTGCCAGCTACATCGGCATCGCGCTCCAATCCGCCAGCCTCTACGCGCGCCTCGAAGAGCAGGTCAGCGAGTTTGAGCGCCTGAAGGAATTCAACGAGAACATCGTCGAATCCATCAACGTCGGCATCCTCGCCGTCGATCTCGAAGACCGCATCGAGAGCTGGAACGCGCAGATGGAAGCCATGTACGCCATGAGCCGCAAGGAGGCTCTCGGCCAGCCGCTCACGGCAGTCTTTCCGCCCGAGTTCATCGAAGCCTTCGACCGCTTCCGCAATGAATCCGGCGTGCATCACCTATATAAGTTCCGCCTCACCACCCGCGCCGGCGAAGCCCGCACGGCCAACATCGCCGTAGCTCCCTTGTTATCCCGCGATTTCGTGGCCGTGGGCCGCATCGTCCTCGTCGACGACATCACTGAGCGCATCACCCTCGAAGCCCAGCTAGCCCAGTCGGATAAGCTGAGCTCGATCGGCCTCCTCGCCGCCGGCGTCGCCCATGAGATCAACACGCCGCTCGCCGTCATCAGCAGCTACGCCCAGATGCTCACCAAGCAGATGAAAGGCGATGCGCGCCTAACGCCGCTCCTCGAACGCATCACCCAGCAGACCTTCCGCGCCTCGGAAATCGCCAATGGCCTGCTCAATTTCTCCCGCACCTCCACCACCGAATTCCGCGAGACAGACCTGAATCAGGTCATCCGCGACACGCTAACTCTCGTCGAACATCAGATGAAGACAGCGCGTATCGCGGTCACCATGGACTTATCCACCGAGTTACCCCGCATTCAAGGCAATCCGGGCAAGCTGCAGCAGGTCTTCCTGAATCTCCTGCTCAACGCCAAAGACGCCATGCCCCAGGGCGGCGAATTGCGCGTCGGCACCGTCGCCAATGGCCATGTCGAAGCCGTCGTCTCCGACTCCGGCGCCGGTATCGCTCCTGAGCACTTGAAGCGCATCTACGATCCCTTCTTTACCACCAAATCCGCGCCCAAGCCGGGCGAACGCCGCGGCACCGGCCTTGGACTTTCCGTGAGCTACGGCATCATTCAGGAACACGCTGGCAAAATCAACGTCGAGAGCACACTCGGCATCGGCACCACCTTTCACCTAGAGTTTCCGCTGTCGAGGAATTCCGTTCATGCCTGATGTTCTATCTAACTTGAATTCGTCCGGTTTCCTGCCTTCTTCCGACTCGGTCGCAGACGCCAAAATCCTGGTCATCGACGATGAGGCTGGCATTCGCGAGTCCCTCGAAGTGCTGCTCTCGCTCGAAGGCTACACCGTCGAGATGGCCGTCGATGGTGAAGCCGGCCTCGCCCGCCTCGAACACGCCAACTACGACCTCGTGCTCCTCGACCTTTCCCTCCCCGGCCAATCCGGCCTCGAACTGCTCCCGCAGATCCATGAGCGCTACCCGGATTTGCCGGTAGTCATGATTACCGCATACGGCACCGTCGACAACGTCGTAGAAGCCGTGCGCGCAGGCGCCGAAAACTTCGTTCAAAAGCCCTGGGACAACGAGAAGCTCCTCGCCGACATTCGCTCCGCCATCGCCCGCCACAAGGCCGAAGCCGAAAACATCCAGCTCAAGCGCGCCCTCAAGCAGCGGTATAACTTCCATAACATCATCGGGAAGTCTGAAATCATGCTGCGCATCTTCGATCTGGTAAGTCAGGTCGCACCCAGCCGCTCCACGGTCCTCATCCAGGGCGAGAGCGGCACCGGCAAGGAACTCATCGCCAAAGCGCTGCACTCCAACTCCCCGCGCAAAGACAAGCCCTTCGTTCCCGTCAACACCGGCTCCATGCCCTCCGAGCTGCTCGAATCCACCCTCTTCGGCCACGTCAAGGGCGCATTCACCTCAGCCATCGCCACCAAGAAGGGCCTCTTTGAAGTAGCCAACGGCGGCACCCTCTTTCTAGATGAAATCGGCAACATGGGCATGGACACGCAGGCCAAGATCCTGCGCGTTTTGCAAGATCGCCGCTTCACCCCGCTCGGCGGCACGCAGGAGACGCAGGTCGATGTCCGCATTGTCGCCGCCACCAACGTTGACCTGCGCCAGGCCGTGCGCGACGGCAAGTTCCGCGACGACCTCTTCTACCGGCTCAACGTCATCTCCATCGACCTGCCGCCTCTCCGCGCCCGCCGCGAAGACATCCCGCTCCTGGTCCATCGCTTTCTCGATTACTTCTCCAAAGAGAACGACATGGAAACCCGCAAACTCACCCCCGACGCCATGCGCGCCTTGGTCGACTACGAGTGGCCCGGCAACGTCCGCGAGTTAGAGAACATCATCGAGCGCGGCGTCGTTCTCTCCAGCACGCCCATCATCGGCTCCGGCCTCCTGCCCGGCCACATCACCGGCCGCAGCTTCCAGGACGCCCTCCTCGAACACAACCCCAACTCCTCCCTCTTCGACATCCTCGAAGACATCGAACGCCGCATCATCATCGAAAAACTCGAGCGCTGCAACTGGAACCAGACCGACGCCGCCGAGCAGTTCCACATCCCGCTATCGACGCTCAATCAAAAGATCAAGCGCCTGAACATCGAGATACGTAAGAAGGGCCGGGAGTAAGTAAGTTCTGAACCCACCGTCCTCATCGACTATAGGCGGCGCCACGGAGCGAATCGTAAATACCGTCGAATCTACGACGATGGGCAAATCTGAGGGCCATTCCGGTCCCTGACCTCTTTTAGTGCTTCCGTAGCGTCCCGAAGCGGCAATGGAAGGATACTCCTACATCCGATTGTTGCCGGATTCCGATATTGCCTTGAAGATCGTGAGCAGGGTCTCAATCGCTGGATCGGTGAGCCTCAAATAGCGACGAACGTGTTCCGGATTGTTTGCTTCCAGTTCTAGCAGGTAAAGCACGTTGAGAAGTGTCTCGATGGCATTCTGAAATTCATGCAAGCCGTGGTCGAATCCGGCCACCCCATTCGATGATTTTCTCAAGCCTGGAACCATGAGATTCCTCCCCGTCTGGCATAAGGCTAACCCCTTCTTCTATCGGGAATAGACCATAAAGAGTCAATTTCGACAGCGAACATCATCGCGTCACGGCGCTGGGTGCCGGACACCGGCAAGGAAATCAATCTGACCATGACATACTCAGGAGGATGTTCTCCCTGCTCAGGCCGTCGCAGTCCAGCATCCTCCTCACGCTGGAGGTCGCGCGTGAGTTACCGATCGGCTACGGCGCTGCGCTGAATACCCAGGCCGGTCCAGACGGATTGCGCGTACCAAGCGGTTTTGTGCGGGATCACACGCGGTCTGAGATCGGCCACGGAGCAGCAGCATTCGAGGCCGCCAAATCGGCGTTTCGCCGTTGGGAGCACTTCAATCTCGGCTGGGTCCGCATCGCCAATCCGAAGGCCCCGATCAAGCCGGCCGAGATCATCTGCATGGAAGCGCATACCCTCGGACTCTGGACAGTGAACTTCACCCGCATCCTGTACGCAATCGACGAGCCGCAACGATTTGGCTACGGCTACGGCACAACCGCAATGCATGTCGAGCGCGGCGAAGAGCGGTTTCTGCTGGAGTTCGATCCGATCGGCGGCGCGGTTTCTTACGAACTGCTGGCCCTCTCGCAGCCCGCGCATTGGATGACCTGGCTGGGCTACCCCTACGCGCGCAGCCGCCAGCATAAATTCGCGCGGGAATCCCATCGGCACATGCGCGAACTTCTTGCCGGACCTGATTCCAAATCCTGAATCCGAGCCCGCAAACGCTGATAATCTTGAAGTATGAAATTCGGCGTACTCGTCTTCCCTGGTTCCAACTGCGACCACGACACCTACAACGTGATTGCCGAGGTAGCGCATCAGCCCGTGCAATTCCTCTGGCATGACTCAGAAGACCTGGGCGGCGTGGACGCTATCCTCGTCCCCGGCGGTTTCGCTTACGGCGACTACCTGCGCACCGGCGCCATCGCGCGCTTTTCGCCCGTAATGCAGGCCGTGACGCGCTTCGCTGCCGCCGGTGGCCCGATCCTCGGCATCTGCAACGGATTCCAAATCCTCACCGAAGCTGGCCTCTTGCCCGGAGCGCTGATGCGCAACGCCGGGCTCAAGTACATCTGCAAGCAGGTCCATCTTCGCGTCGAGACCGCCGCCAGCCAGTTCACCTCCCTGCTCACGCCAGGCCAGGTCTTGCAGATTCCCATCGGCCACATGGAAGGCAACTACTACTGCGACGCCGAGACCCTCCGCGAGCTCGAATCCGAAGACCGCATCGCCTTCCGCTACAGCACTCCCACAGGCGAAATCACCGCCGCAGCCAATCCCAACGGCTCGCTCGGCAACATCGCTGGCATCCTCAACAAGGGCCGCAACGTCCTCGGCATGATGCCGCACCCGGACCGCTCCAGCGAGCAGTTGCTTGGCTCGGCGGACGGCCTGCGCATCTTTCAGTCCATGCTCGCCAACGCCGTTGAGGCGGTCTCGCAATGATCGACTTGATCGACATTCACCACCACCTCATCTACGGCGTGGACGACGGCTCCAAGGACCTCGAGATGTCCATAGGCATGGCCGAGGTAGCCATTGCTGAAGGCGTAACGCATATCGCCTGCTCGCCGCACTCGGTCGATAGCTACCCGTACCAGCTTGAAACGAACCTGGAGCGCATGGCGGAGATTCAGGCCGCCGTCTCTGGCCGGCTGGAACTGATTCTCGCCTGCGATTTCCATCTCAACGCCGACAATATTCAGGACGCGATCCAGCACCCGCTCAAGTACTCCATCGACGGCAAAGGCTATCTGCTCGTCGAGTTTCCCGAGGCCGCCATCCCGCCGCAACTCGGCGCTTCTCTGAACCGGCTCAAGGCGGCTGGGTACACCTGCATCATCACCCATCCCGAGCGCAATCCGGTCATCGTGAAGCACCCGCAGATGCTGGCCGACTGGATTCGCGCGGGCTGCGTCGTGCAGGTCACGGCTTCCTCGCTCTACGGCCGCTTTGGCAACTCAGCCGAAGCCTTCGCCAACGAGCTGCTCGACCGCAACTGGATTCACTTTTTGGCCACCGATGCGCACAATCTCGACTGGCGTCCGCCGCACCTCAAAAAGGGATACGAATACGTGGCCAACCGCGCCGGCGTAGAAACGGCGCGCCGCCTCTGCTTCGAAAATCCGCGGGCTGCGATTACCGGTGCCAAAATGCCGGTGCAGCCCGAGCCAATCGGCGTCTGGGACAGCGCGCCAATCAAGTTCGCCGAAACGGTAAAGTCCGCGCCCAAGCGCCCCGCCGCCGACGGAGCCAGGAATCCAGCCAAGACCGGCGGCTTCTTCGGAAAGATCTTCGGGAAATAATGATCGAGCCAGCTAGAGCAAATCCAGAGAAGGTGTACCCGCGCTCGGTTTTGGGAGGCTGGATTTTTCTTGATGAAAAATCCAGCCAACTTTGGTTCCCGCTGGGTACGGTCACTCTGGATTTGCTCTAAGGCGCCGTGTTGGACCGCCGCACTCAGGGCCGAAGGCCCGCGTTATACCAGCCCGGGGCAACGCCCTGGGAACAGACGCGAGAGAAAATTCGAGGGCTGTAGGCCCGGCCTATAGGGAACACAAACGACGGAGGTAGCCGGGGGCAACCCCCGGAATCAACCCACCTAAACTCCCACGGGGCTTTAACCCCGTGGGATCAGGCGCCCTTCGAACGCGCAATCCCGTCCCAATTCCAAATCTTCGCCGTGACCTTCCCAGGCAACGGACACCCCAACTGATGCGCCAACATGCAAATCTGCCCCCGATGATGCGCCTCATGCGTAAGCATGTAGCTAAGCATCTGCAAGCCACCAGCACCCTCCACAGG
>Ga0302325_10009329_pt1 | contig 21432 bp, 15 predicted proteins | sample Palsa_T0_2_FD_201948 | JGI IMG/M metagenome (GOLD analysis project Ga0302325, IMG submission 201948) | Peat permafrost microbial communities from Stordalen Mire near Abisko, Sweden - Palsa_T0_2 | ecosystem: Environmental > Terrestrial > Soil > Palsa > Peat permafrost | place: Sweden: Abisko...
ATTTTGGTCACGTGGTAACACAGAACCTCCCCGTCTTGGCGAACCAATCGATAGCGGATACCAACATAAATTCGTCCGCGACGAACAACATTTACCCGGTATTTACGCTAGCCCAGGGCCCACAAGCGTTCAATTTTGCAAACGTACTCAGCCAAGTTTCGAGCAACGGCACGTTGCCGCTGTTAGGCCCGGATGGTACGTCCAGCTCGAGAATCCGGCCTACGATACAGCGCCTTGCGACCGTGGATGCGTGGAATGCGACGGTACAGCGGCAGGTGACGCCGACCATCTCGGTAGAAATCGCCTACGTTGGAAACAAAGGCACGCATGTGTTCAATCCTAGCGGACCCTCTTACAACCCCAACGAACCGGCGGTCGGGGACGGCACGAACACGGTTGCTTGCACGGGAGTGCCCGTGGTTTGCTCCACAACCTCATTTGTGCCGTTCGTGGCGCAGGCCGACCGTCGTAAATACTTCCTCAACGGCGTACCGGCATTTACGTATCCGGGTTATTTCACTCCTACGGGTGCGCCGCTTACGTGCTGTGCGGTGGACCTGACGTACTTCGGGAACGACGCCAGTACGAACTACAATTCACTGCAAGCCAAAGTAGAGAAGCGGTTCGCGAACGGACTGCAGTTCCTGGCACACTTTACCTTTTCGCATTCCAACGCCTTCGACCAGGGCTACTACGATGTGAACCCAAAGATCGCCTACGGTCCTGACCAGTACAACCGCGACAAAGTCTTCGTCCTGAACTCCGTCTACGAGTTGCCGTTCGGACGCGGTAAGCACTTCCTTGGCGATGCCAGCCGGGCCCTGGACTATATTATCGGCGGATGGCAGGTGACGAATACGTTCAATTACAGCAGCGGCTTGCCTTGGACTGCGAGCATCGGCGAGTGCGGCGAGATCGCGGACGCTGGCCCTTGCCGCCCAAATCTCACCGGGCAAGGGTTTAAGGTGGGTCCGCACAAGGTTAACGGCTACATATACGAGTTTACGCCCGTGGCACCTCTGGCCTACAGCCTTACGCCAGCGGACAACGGGGTAGACTCCTGCACTTTGGCGCGACCTGTCTCGGGAGCGTTCTCACTCCCGGCTTGCGGCACGATTGGCGACGCCGGGTTCGACACCTTCACCGGGCCGAATACTTTCTTCTCAGATCTTTCGCTGACGAAGAATTTTAAGATCACGGAGCGCATCAACGCCAGGTTCCGTTTCGACGCCTACAATGTTTTTAACCACGTCAATTACGGCTTCAACTCCAACCAGGGCAACACCTGCGTCGATTGCGCCGCCAACGCCGACGCCGGGCGCGTCGACGATATAGAGGCGGACGGTTCGCCAGGATCGCCGACCGGCATGCGCCAACTGCAGTTTGGTTTGCGTGTGACTTTTTAACGCAGCACGAACACCCCAACCACCCCAAAAACGGGGAGTCCTCGCGGGCTCCCCGTTTTTTATGGTCTAATTTGGGTGATTTTCGACGAGGATTTTCAACGTGTTGAGCAGCCCCCACGATCGATTCCGAGTTCGCGTTGCCGCTCTTGCGACAGCCGCTCTTTCCGCTGCGCTTTCCTGCTGCGGCATGGCGGTTTCGCTTTCCGCGCAAACGAACGCCGCACCACTGTCATCCGGAACGAATGCTGTGGCGGCGAGCGCAACGCCTTCGCGCTCAACTTCAGACACAAATTCGGACGTGCCGTCGCCCGCGTTTGCTGCCGTGCGCAAGCTTTTGCAGCTCGGCAAGTACGATGACGCCATTGTCCAGCTCCGGGCCCTGCAGGCGCAGGATCCCGCGATGGCGCATATCTCCCGCGAACTCGGCATCGCCTACTACAAAAAGGGCGACTATCTAGCAGCCGCCACGCAGTTCGCTAAAGCGCAGGAGGAAAATCCCGGTGACCAGGAAGCCACGCAGCTTCTCGGACTGTCGTACTACCTAGCTGGCCGCCCCGCGCAGGCGATCCCGCAGCTCGAAAAAGTTCAGACCTGGTATGCCTCCGCGAATGTGGACGCCGCGTACATCCTCGGCATCTGCTACATCCAGAGCAAAGACTATGCGCATGCGCGCGGGGCGTTCGCCAAGATGTTTGCGGTCGCGCCAGACTCCGCTGCGAGTTACCTGCTCACCGCGCGGATGTTGTTGCGCCAGGACTTCGGCCCCATCGCCGAGCAATACGCCACGCAAGCCGCCACCATCGATTCCAACCTCCCGCTGGTGCACGAACTGCTCGGCGAGCTGTATCTCTACCAATCCAAGGTTCCCGAGGCCATCGCGCAATTCCAGGCGGAGCTGGCCATCAATCCGGGTTACGCCGCGGCCTATTACAAGCTTGCCGACGCCGAGTCGCGTCTTGAGAAATACGACGACGCGGAGAAATTGCTGCAGCGGTCCATTTGGCTGGACCCCACGTCCACTGGACCGTATATACTGCTCGGCAAGGTTCTGGAGAAAAAAGGAGAAGCGGAGCTATCCGCGCGCGCGCTGCAACGCGCGCTCAGCATGGACCCGAATAATCCCATCCCGCACCATCTGCTGGGACAGACCTATCGCGATCTGGGCCGCGCTGAGGATGCGGAACGGGAGCTGAAACTCGCGGAGCAATTGCAGTCCCATCAGAATGGAAAGCCGGAATGAACCCGCATGAAAAGCGCTGACCACCGTACGCCGCACTCGCCGGTTCCCGCGAACCATCGCTACACCATTGTGGGATTGGGCGAGGTTCTTTGGGACATGCTGCCCAAGGGCAAGCAACTCGGCGGCGCGCCCGCGAATTTCGCCTACATGACGGGGCTTCTGGGCGACCGCGCCATCGTGGCCAGCCGCATCGGGAAAGATCGCCTGGGCAACGCCGCCGCCCGCCGCGTGGCACGACTCGGCTTGCCGACCGCGCATTTGCAGGTCGATGCCGGGCATCCCACGGGCACCGTGAACGTCTCGGTGGACTCCCAGGGGCAGCCGCGCTTTGAAATCATCGAGGGCGTAGCATGGGATTTTTTTGATTGGACGCCGCAGTGGCAAGCGCTGGCAGCGGAGGCCGATGCCGTGTGTTTCGGGACGCTGGCGCAACGCTCGGCGCAATCGCGCAAGACCATTGTGTCGTTCCTGGAAGCCGTGCGTCCTGGCACGCTGCGCATATTCGACGTGAATCTGCGGCAGGCGTTTTTCAGCAAGGACATTCTGGCGGAATCCGCAGCCCGCACGGACATTATGAAGCTCAACGAAGAAGAGTTGCCGCGCGTCGCGGAGTTGCTGGGTGTTGCCGTGGGCGAGCGCTCCGCCACAGCGCGCGCTTTGCTTAAGAAATATCGCTTGAAGCTGCTGTGCGTAACGTGCGGCGGCCAGGGCAGCCTGCTGGTTGCGCCCGACGGTATGGACACGCATCCCGGTTATCGCGTGACCGTGGCTGACACTGTCGGGTCCGGCGACGCGTTCACTGCTGCGCTGGTGCATAAGTATCTGCGCCACGCTCCGCTCGAGGCCATGAACGTCGCCGCCAATCGCCTCGGCTCTTGGGTGGCTTCGCAGGTGGGGGCCACGCCGCCCGCGGATCCCGCCGTCATTCTGGGAATTCACAACGCGCAAGAGGAAGGCACCGCCGCGTGAGCGCGCGCGCTGCTTTGTGGCTGCTCCGTTCGCCCGTGCACGGGCTTTTTCGATTTAAGCTGCGCTCCATCCATGTTTTCGTTGCCGCGATCCTTTGGCTCGCGACCTATTTTGGAGGTTCTGCAACGGGAGCGCACGGCGGGCAGGCTCCGGCCGCTCTGACGACAAATTCCGCGCCGAGTTCCGCAACTTTGCAGGCACCTTCGGCGGATAGCAGCAAGACTGGGGGGCTGGCGCCGATCCGGCAATATATTTTGGCGGGTTGGGATACTCTAACGCGGTCCTTATCCGAGTGCTCCAACGTCGTGGACTCGAAGCTCGCGGCTTCGGAGTCGGTCTTGTATTTTCCCGCCGACTTTGCGGTGCCTGCGGAGATGCTGGCGTTGCAGAAGCGCTGCAATTTCCAAATCAAGCATTTGCCAGAGAAAATCAAACGGCCGGGAGAGATTGATCCGGGAGCGCTGAGCGCTCAGGGTTTGCTGTATCTCAATCATCCATACGTAGTGCCGGGCGGAAGATTCAACGAGATGTACGGTTGGGACAGCTATTTTATTATTCGCGGGCTGGTGCGCGACGGGAAGATCGAGCTGGCGCGCGGAATGGTGGAGAATTTCTTCTTCGAGATTGGGCAGTATGGAGAAATTCTGAACGCCAACCGCAGCTACTACCTCAGCCGGTCGCAGCCGCCGTTTTTGACGTCGATGATTCTCTCCGTGACGGAGGCGGAGAAGGCCGCGGGCCATGAGGATCGCACGTGGCTGGAGCGCGCCTATGGTTACGCGGTTCGCGATCACGACATGTGGACGCGCGAGCCGCTGCTGGCCGGCGATACGGGATTGTCGCGCTACTTCGATCTCGGAGAAGGGCCTTCGCCAGAGAGTGTGAAGGACGAGACGGGACACTACCGCGACGTGGCGGAATATTTTCTGCTGCATCCGGAAGCCGACGATATCTACGGACGGCCGTATGTGGTTACGAAAGACGACGCGCCTCCGGACAAGAAGGCGGACAAACGCGAGCAGGAGCCGCTTTTTGGGCTGCCATATGAACTGCGGCTTTGCGATCCGGCGCGCGGCATGGCAAAGCCGGACTGTTCGCCAGCGGAGACGGTTTCGCTGAGCGGTGATTTTTACAAGGGCGACCGCTCGATGCGGGAGTCGGGGTTCGATATTACGTTCCGCTTCGGGGCTTACGGAGCGGGCACGCATCACTATGCGCCGGTATGTCTGAATAGTCTGTTGTATAAGGCGGAAAAAGATTTGGAAGCCATGAGCACGGCGCTCGGGAGACCCGAAGAGTCCGAGCACTGGAAAGAGCTGGCGGCGCAGCGGCAAATCAATATACAGAAGTATTTGTGGGATGCCGGGCGGGGAAGATTTTTCGACTACGACTACGAGAGAAAACAGCGCTCGACATACGACTATATTACCACGCTGTATCCGCTCTGGGCCGGGCTGGCGACCAAGGAACAAGCGGCACAGGTGGGGAGTAACGTGGGAATTTTTGAGCGCGCCGGCGGGATGATGATGAGTCCGTACGAGACCGGTGGGCAATGGGACGCGCCGTACGTGTGGGCCCCGACGGAATTGCTGGCGGTGAATGGTCTGCGGCGCTACGGGATGAACAACGACGCCAACCGCATCGCGTATAAATTTTTGTCAACGGTGGCGGAAAACTTCCGGCGCGATGGGACGATCCGGGAGAAATACAATGCAGTGACGCGATCGTCGGAGACCGCGGTGACGGCTGGGTATCACATGAATATTGTGGGATTCGGCTGGACCAATGGGGTGTTTCTGGATTTGCTGCACGATTTGCCGGCGCCGCTGGTGGAAAAACTGGCGAAAGAGCAGGAACATGCGTCTTCGTTGGCGCAATAGCCGCGGCGTCGTAAGAATAGTTTCGTCTTAAGTATGTTCGAGCCCCCCCGCCGCCACGGGCATTTCGCCCACGGCGTGCGTTGGGCGACCGCCGCCTTTCACCACACTACGGACAATTACGTATAGGACCGGGATAAACACCAGGTTGAGGGTGGTGGCGGCGATCATGCCGCCGAATACCGTGGTGCCCACGGAGATCCGCCCCGCGCGTCCGGCGCCCGTGGCCAGCACCAGCGGTAGCACGCCCAAAATAAACGCCAGCGAGGTCATTAGGATGGGGCGCAAGCGGATGCGCGCGGCCTCGATGGCTGCTTCCACGGTGAGCATACCGTTCGCGCGAAGTTGTTCGGCAAACTCCACGATCAGGATGGCGTTTTTGCTGGCCAAGCCGATCAGCATGACCAAGCCCACCTGGCAGTACACGTCGTTCTGCAAGCCGCGCAGCGCGACGCCGCCAATCGCGCCCAGCAACGCCACCGGCACGGCCAGCAGCACGATGAAGGGCAGCACGTAGCTTTCGTATTGTGCCGCGAGCGTCAAGTACACCACCAGCAGGCCCAGGCCAAAGAGAATTGAGGCCTTGCCGCTGGACTGGATTTCTTCCAGCGACAGCCCGCTCCATTCGTAGGTCATGCCGTTCGGAAGATTTTTCTTCGCCAGCTCTTCCATCGCGGCGATGGCGTCCCCGGAGCTTTTGCCAGGCGTCGCCGAGCCGTCGATTTCCGCCGAGCGGAACAGATTGAAATGGCTGATGACCTGCGGATTGCCGGTCTGCTCGACGTCCACCACATTGTCGAGCGGAATCATTTTGCCGGTGTCCGAGCGCAGATAATATTGCGAAATATCCTTGGCTTTGGCGCGGTACGGCGCATCGGCCTGCAGGTACACGCGATAGGTACGGTTGTTGAAGTCGAAATCGTTGATGTACACGGAGCCCATGTACACCTGCAGGGCGTCGGTGATTTGGCTCAGCGGCACTTGCAGGCTTTTGGCGCGCTCGCGATTGATGTGCACCAGGTATTGCGGGTCGTTGGCGGTAAAGCTAGTGAACAGTCCCGTGACGTCCTTGCTGGCGTTGCCCGCAGCGATCAGTTTGTTGGTTCCGTTGGAGAGGCCTTGCAGCGTGTTGCGGCCCAGATCTTCTACTTGAAAGCTGAAGCCGCCGAAATTTCCCAAGCCCTGCACGGCTGGCGGGCTGAAGGGAACCACCAGGGCGCCTTGAATGACGGAAAGCGGGCCGCGCAGTTGGTCGAGTACGGCATCGGCGGAATGCGCTTCGCCTTTGCGCTTCTCGAAAGACGCCAGCGGCACGAACACGATGGCGCGATTAGAGGCCGAGCCGGAAAAACCGAATCCGCCGATCGTGAACGTCCCTTCCACATCTTTTAACTGTCGGGCGACTTTTTCTACTTGACCGCAAATGTCCATGGTGTATTGCAGGGAAGCGCCCTGTGGTGCGTTGACGGCCACAATGAGATAGCCCTGGTCGTCTTCCGGAATGAAGCCTTGCGGCACGCGCTGATAGAGGAAGTAGGTGGCGGCCATTAATAGCAAGAAAACCAGCCCAGCCGCAAATTTCCATCGGATGGCGCGCCCAACGCCGCGCCGATACACGTTCGTCCCCGATTCCACCACGCCATTGAACTTGCGAAAAAACCAGCCTTGCGCGCGTTCGCGGTGATGGCCCAGCAGAATGGCGGAAAGTGAAGGCGTAAGCGTGAGGGCGTTGAACGCGGAAATAGCCACGGAAAAGGCGATGGTCAGCGCGAACTGCCGGAACAGAATGCCGGTGGTTCCGGGAAAAAGCGCCACCGGCACAAACACCGCGACCAACACCAGGGAAGTGGCAATCACTGCCCCGGCGACTTCCTTCATGGCTACGGACGCGGCGTTGTGCGGTTCGGTAATCCCTTCGGTGATGTGGCGCTCGACATTTTCGATGACCACGATGGCGTCGTCCACCACCAGGCCGGTAGCCAGCGTGATGCCGAAGAGCGTCAGTGTGTTGATGGAAAAGCCCAGGGCCTTGACGAAAACAAACGTGCCGATTAGCGAGACGGGAATGGTGATCGCCGGGATCAGCGTGCTGCGCCAGTCCTGCAAAAAAAGGTAGATGACGATGACCACCAGCGCGATGGCTTCGAGCAGCGTCTGCAGCACGTCTTGAATGGATTCGCCAATCACCGTGGTGGTGTCGAACGCTACGGCGTACTTAAGCCCCGGAGGGAAATTTTTGGAAAGCCGCTGGAGTTCTTCTTTGGCCAGGCGATCTACGTCCAGCGCATTCGCGCCTGGCAATTGTGTGATACCGATGCCCACGGCGTCGCGGCCATCGAAGCGCAGTGTGGAGCTGTAGTCTTCGGCGCCCAGTTCCGCGCGCCCCACGTCTTTCAGCCGCACCAGCGTACCGTCGGTGCCGGTCTTCAGGATGATGTTGTCGAACTGTTCGACGTCAGAGAGTCGCCCGATAGCGCGCACGCTCACCTGGAAGCTTTGCTCGTTGAGAGCGGGAGGAGCGCCGACGGAGCCTGCGGCTACGAGCACGTTTTGCTCCTGCAACGCGTTGAGCACCGTGGTTGCGGTTAATCCACGTTGCGCCAGCTTCGCAGGATCAAGCCACAGGCGCATGGCATACTTGCGCTCGCCGAAGATGATCACGTCGCCGACGCCTTTTACGCGTTTCAGTGCGTCGCGCACGTACACGTCGAGATAGTTGCTCAGGAACAGGCTGTCGTACTGCCCATTTTCCGCGTACACGCCGCCGCCAAAGACGAACCCGCTGGTCTGCTTGGTGATGATGACGCCGGTATTTTTGACTTCCTGCGGCAGTCGCCCCAGGGCTTGGTTGACGCGGTTCTGCACGTCGACGGAAGCCAGGTCCACGTCGCGCGATATGTCAAAGGTAACGGTAATCGCGCTGCTGCCGTCGTTGCCGCTGGTGGACTGAATGTACTTCATTCCTTGCACACCGTTAATGGCGGTTTCCAGCGGGATGGTGACGGCGGATTCTACGGTTTGCGCATTGGCCCCGATGTAGCCGGAGCTGACGACGACTTGGGGCGGCGCAAGGTCTGGAAATTGAGCAACCGGCAGCGTGGGAATCGAGATGGCCCCGGCCAATATGATGAACAGGGCGCAGACCGTGGCGAAAACCGGGCGCTGGATGAAGAAATCAACGAACAAAGGACGCTTCCGTGCTGCGGGAATTTACGCACTTGGGTCGGCGAACCTGCGGGCGAAGACGCGTTGCGATCATCTGTGGGTCACGACTACCCGCCATGACTGGTCTTGACGGCCGCAGCGGCCGGAGCTTCGGGTTGCACCTGCTCGGCGACGGGCATGCCGTCCTGCAGAAAGTCCGTCCCGGAAACGATGACGTGATCCCCGGCGTGTAAACCATCGAGCACTACGAAGTCGTTGCCGATCGTGTCGCCCACCCGAAGTGGCTTCTGGCGTGCCACGGTGTTCTGGCCTTCCTTGACCGCGAGAAACACGAAGAATTGACCGTTGATACGGGTAACCGCCAGGACGGGAACCACCGGGCCTTCGTGCGTGCCCCAGATGACCCGCGCGCGCAATTGCTGGGCAATGCGCAGCTTGGCTCCAGGATTTTCCACCGTTGCTTTGGCGAGAACCGTCTGCGTGTCGGTGTCCACCTGCGGCGAGATAAAAGTAATTTTCGAGGTGGCTGCGACGTTGCCGTCTTCACCCAGCAGTTCCACCGGCAGCCCCAAGTGTATCGCACTGCCTTTTTCGGCTGGAACGTAGATATACGCTTCGAGCGCGCCGGGCTGGTCGACCGTAGTGAGCAGCGTCGAGACGATGACGCGGTCCCCTACACGCACGGGGATATCGCCGACGATCCCGTCCATCGGAGCGGCAACCTTGTAGTAGTGCAGCTCCACGTTTTGCTGGTTGACCTGTTCCGACAGCGATTTCAGCTGCGCCACTGCGGAATCGTATGTCGTTTGTGCGTTGTCCAGGTCCTGCTTGGCGACGACTTTGGCGTCGTAGAGGCGCTGCTCGCGGTCCAGTTGAGTTTTGGCGTTGCGCACCATGGCTTCTTGCGCCACGCGCGCAGCGTCCTGGCTGTTGACGGTGGCTTCCTGCTTGAGCGGGTCGATCTGCATCAGCGCGGCGCCGGCGGCGACGTGATCGCCGGACTTAACGAAGATTTTGGTGATTTGCCCCTCGACTTGCGGATTGATGTTCGCGGAGCGCCGGGATTTCAAGATGGAAAGATATTCCGTCGCATCCGGGATCCTTAGGGACGGGGTGACGCGGACTTGCACGGGTACGGCTTGGCTGGCCGCCGCACCCCCGGAATCGCTGCTGACATTCCTCGAGCATCCTGCGACCCAGACCATCACTATGGCCACGCATAGCAGGGCCTGCAGGGTGCGCCGGTTGGCCACCAGCCCCGCCCTGGCGTGTGCTTGCGGCGGTGGATTGCAATAGTTGAGCGCGCGCATACGCTTGATTATCTGTATTTTACGTCAGGAAGCCGGGATAGCAACTTGCCTGCTAATCTTCCGTTAGACGCGGCAAAAATGCATCCGTTACCTGTTTCTACTTGAGGGACCGGGTGGAAGGCGGTCGGTCCCAGCTTAAATTTAGCAGCCGAGTCGCTGCGCACTAGTAAAAGTCGCTTGGATCGATCCGTTTGCCCGAGAGGCCCAGTTGCAGCACTTCCATCTGCTCAGGCCGGTCGAACACCTTGCCAGGGAAGAATTTTTTGGTTAGGACGCGTACTCCGCCGAAGGCCACGCCCAGAACCAGCGCGAAGAGCATGAAGACCCCCGTGCCGACAAAGATTTTGACCAGGGTGCTCATGATCGGTGGGTCGGTAGCCGTGGTGCTCGGCTCGTTCCAGGTGACCTGCGTTTCGTAATTGATGGCTTGGCGCAGCTTGGCGGCATAGGCGCGGGAACTTGGCGCGATCACTAAAGAAAGGAGCGAGCCTTTGCGCTCCAGGGCGCCATTGGGCTCACGCCCACCGTTCGCCGGCAAAACTCCCGCCAGGTGATGCAAATGCTGCTCCGCCAGTTGCGGGTTGGGATACTCGATCAGCAGCAGCGCTGCGCGATTTGCGCCGGCGTCGTACTGCGCGGTCATCACTTCGGCATCGATCGGGGCGCCGAAGCCGATTTCCGGTGCCAGGGCCGCATACTGGGAGTAACCCAGCGTATTCATAGCGTCCTGAAAGCCTGCCGGACCAAGCGCGTAACGCTGCGAGCCATCGACCAGATCCCTTTCCGGCAGGTACGCCCGCACCGGCGGCAGCGGCGTCGGATCAGCGTGCTCGTGCAATTCCCGGATTAGCGCCTGCAGATCGCCTTCGCCAATGCCTTTCACGTTGTCAATCTCCGCCACCAAGTCGCCGATTTGCGCAATCAGGTGCTTGTCATCGACCGCGGAAAGCGGGCCGCCGGTAGAAGGTTTCATGCCCGGTTTCAGTGCCGCCGTATAGTGCTGGTACGCGCCGCTGGTGTCATGGAACAACGCGACGGTCAGGGTGATCTGGTTTTTGCCGTCGCTATAAACGCGCTGCATACGGTCAATCAACCCAACCTCGCCAGCGGAGGCCGAACTGACGGAACCAGGAGGCGCAGGCGTGGCTGGGAATACCGCTCCCCATTGGCGAAAGCGCTCCGGGAAAATATCCACTAATTTCTTGGCGGCAGGCGCGCTGGAACCCTTAACGGGAGCATCCGCGCATGGAGATCCCGCAACTCCGCCGAGCGTGGCGGCAAACACGAAGATGAGAGCGAGTTTGCGCATCCCTACACCTTATTAGACACCGTAGGTATCTGCAAGTTACGCGCGCGCTGGCCGTTGGGGACGAGGCTTGAGTGGTTGAGTTGTTGCCCCCTTGCAAGATTGCCCTGTTCGGTGCCGTTCAGCCCTCAGCTGTACAAAATGGCACAGTCAAACACTTCTGTAGTCGCTATGCTGCCCAGCTAAGTCTCAGCGGAAAAGAGCGCAACATGCGGCCTCGATCGCACGTTTTTTTTTCGAACACCAGCCTGGCGCTGGGAAGATCCTTCTTTCCGCTTTTTGCCATCGCGGTCATCGCCGGTGCGATGCTTTGGGGTCCGTGGGTGAGCCTGGCGGTCGTGGTGGTGGCGGTCTCGGTTGCACTGAGGCTGATCTGAGCGCAGGGGCGGAGTATCCACGGGCGGCAAGTCGGCGGCGCCTTCTCGCTCATCCGCAGGACTGGCATTGCGTCATTTTCCATTTTGTTTGCCTCGCGGCTTATGCCTGCGCCTTCTGGCTTTACCAGCACCCCACGCTGGTGGGTGTCACAGGCTGGTGGTCGCGCATCGCCTTTGTGGCTGCCTCGGCTACCATGCTTGGCTGGATCTCCGGAATCGATGTCGGAGTAAACTTTCACAACCACGCTCACCGCCCGATATTTGTCTCCCATTTCGTTAACCTTTGGTTTGGGCGATTGTGGACTTTTTCAGGCGCCTGGCCCTCGTTCTTTTGGCAGTACTGCCACGTAACCGTGCACCATGCGAATCTGCTAGGCCCGGAAGATTGGACTTTACCCAAGAAGCGCCCTGACGGATCGTTTGAGAATTTTCAATTGTACCTTCTCGCGCATTGGCCGTGGCGTTTAGCCATGCATCTCTGGCGGGAGTTGAGCATCCGCCGAAGCCTGCGTCGCAAATCGCTTCAAGAGTTGGCCATCTTCCTTGTGCTTTGGTCAATTCCCTTTTTCATCGATCCGGTAATGGCGCTGTGGCTCTGGGTCCTGCCGCACTGGGTCGCCAACGCGCTCGTGATGGGTTCGGGCATGTACGTCCAGCATTCGGGATGTGTCGAGAAGAGTTCTGTCAGGCCGGTAAGTCACTCCACGGTGTTTGTCTCGAGCTTTTTCAATCTTACGATGTTCAACATAGGTTTTCACCTGGAGCACCATGAGCATCCCAGGGTGCATTGGTCGGAACTTCCCGAGCTTCACATGCGTCTGAAGCAGGAAATGATCGATGGCGGAGCGCACGTGGTCCCGTACGGCAATTACCATGCGGCCTTTCTGCTGGCGGGCGACGAGGAACGCAGAAAACGCTTCGCCGAGCAGGACGCGGCATACACGAGTGGCCGATACCCTGACACGTCATCAGGCTTTTCCTAAAACGAATCAGTGAATCGGAAAGCCGCAATGTTTCGATGGGTTTGTTCCTAGAACAAGAATGGAACAAGGCGTGTAGTCCGGCGCATATATTGCGTGTAGGGCTCGCCAAGAGCTGCGACAAGTACGGCTTCCTCGATGGATATACGGTAGGCATAGGCCGCAGCTATGCAGGCTAGTAGTGCGAGCAACCCTGCCCAGTTGCCCAGCGCCAGTCCTATTCCGACGAGCGCGATGAGAGTGCCGGTGTAGGAGGGATGGCGGATGAGGCGGTAAGGTCCCACCTCAATCACCGTTTGGCCGGCGTGAACGGCCACATCGTACGTAAAAAACCGCCCCAAGACGGACATGGCATAGAAACGAAAAGCCATGCCCGCGAGCATCAGGCCGATTCCGATGAAGAAGAGCGCAGTGCGCTGCCAAAGTATGGTTGCTTGCGGCAGTAGAAATGAGAGCGAAAAGTCCAACCCCAGGCCGATCCAAGTGAGCAGCACGACGAACCTGAAGGAGCCTCGGTCGCGCGCCTTCGCGCGGTCGCCTGATCTTCTCGTGCGAGACGCGATGGTTTCCAAGGCGATCCACAACGCATAGGTACTCCAGAAAACAATCGCGTAGGCAGGAGCGCCGGAAAAGGGCCAGGGGCGCATTCTAGGATTTCCTTGAACAGAACAAGGCAATTGTACGCTGCTGCGCGCAGACCAACGTACAAACCATCGCCACGAAACTAAGATTTGACGCCGGTTGCGGAGATTACAGTGGCTGTGCCGCTAGTAGGTTGTTGCCTGCCGGGAAGAGTTGACGTTCGCCGTAAAGGACAGGCGGAAAAATCGGAAATCGCATCTTTCGCAGCGGAGCGGTCTCACGAAAACCATAGCTAGCAGAACTCTTTCTACGATGCCCCTGCGTCTCGATTGGTGGATTCGTTCACTGCGGCATAACGGGCAGTGTTTCATAGCGGTACTCCCCCTGACGGATTCAGCGATATGGAGGGAAAAGTGTACGCGGCTGAAACGGGGGGTACTGTGCAAAATTGAACAGCGCCGGGTTCCGACGATTTCTTAGTATAGTTTGCGTACGGCGACGGGGGTGGCGATCCTCTGGGCTGGGGTGTCGCCACTTCTGTCTAATTTAAGAGGGTTTCCACCGAGGTCTACCGAAATCCGCTCCCCGGTCGCTGAGTTGAAAATGACATATTCAGCGGAGCCGGACAAGGAGTCTTGGTAAATGTGGGAGTGCGCTTCTTCTAGAGTGGTAGCGGCGTATATCCAGAAAGCGCCGTTCTTTTCGTGTCGGAGAATATCGAATTTTGCGAGCACGGGTTTCCCTCATCGAGCAGGCCGCGGATGGTCGAACAAGTTCGAGTGTAGTCGCAACGCAAGACGAAGTTGTGTATAGAACAGCACATGCGGCCACCGTCGGGCGATTTAACCCTTTCTGACAGGGAAAGGTGATACTGTTAAGTCGACTGTCATCATCCATGCCAAGGCCCGGCACATGCAACTTCTGCCAAGACGCCCGTCCGGTCAACCGCGACAACGGCGTAATCGTGACCTACAGGTCCGCTGGAAAACACGATATTTCTGTACTGCTGCACAAATCTTGCGCTGCCGAATGGTCCAAGCGTTTCGACCGCGCGGTTGCCATTCAGGTCCGGCCGTTCAGTAAAATTCCATGAAAAAGCAAACCCAGCCACAAACGTCGCAAACCACCCAGTCACTGCTGACCTCCCGCCTGCGCACCAAAGTCGCGCATTATCTCAAGGCACAAACGATTTTTCGACAAGGGGACAACTCGGACTCCCTTATGTTCATCGAGTCCGGAACGGTAAAAATTACTATTGTTAATACCCAGGGAAAGGAAGCTGTAATTACCCTCCTCGTGGCCGGGGATTATGTCGGGGAAAGCTGCATCAGCAACGGTTCGCCGGTGCGACTTAGCACCGCGACCGCGATTGCGCCTACCGCGTTGATCATAATTCAAAAAGCGGAGATGATTCGCGGCCTGCACGAAGAGAAAGACCTCGCGGAGCAATTTATCACCTACATGCTGAGGCGAAATTCCAAGACCGAATCGGATTTGGTGGATCAGTTGTTTAACTCGACGGAAAAGCGCTTGGCTCGCGCCTTGCTCCTGTTGGCGCAGTACGGAAAGGAAGGAAAACCGGAGACCGCGATAGCAACGGTTCCGCAGGAAACGCTGGCCGAAATGGTCGGCACCACCCGGAGCCGCGTCAACTTCTTCATGAATAAATTCAGAAAGCTGGGATTCATTCATTACAACGGCGGGTTACAGATCCACAGTTCGCTGCTGAACGTGGTTCTCCACGATTAGCGGATTGCTCTCCAGTGTGCTGTTCAGGACAGTTTGGCTATTGGGTTCCCCGTATGCTCAAGCCCGAGGTCACCTCTATGAGTCAATCCACGACCTGCGGCCACTGTGAAGACAAAGATAGGCCCGTCACCCCGGAAACCGGAATCACCGTCGACTACGTTGCCCAGTTGCCCATCCTTATCAAGATTAGTCTGCATCGCGCTTGCGCGCCGGTATGGTGTTCACAGTTTGGATTTCCTGAACCGGCAAAGCCTTTCGACCTTCGAGAAGTGCGCGGCCGCATTAAATGCATGAGCAACGCCGATTTGACGCGCTTCGAGACGCACGCCCGCTACATGCTTACGCCGAACGCGCAGCGCCCGGTCGCAGACTATGAGCAGGAACTTCACGAAGCCCAGAATGAGTGGAGACGCCGGCATTTGAAAGCCAGGGTAACTCGTGATGAATCACCATGGGTACCCGGATTACAGCAATCCTAAAACAGCCCGCCCCAAACCAGCAATCCCACCAGAGGTGATTAGGGTGCCGAACGATTCACACCGAAGAGCAGCGGAGTTCCACGATTTGGCTGCGCATGCGCACCGCGCCGCCGCGGTCCATCACGCCAAAGAAGACCACCAAACGGGACACGAGCATTCCAAGCAGGCGATGGAACACGCCATTAAGGCTTTCCATCTTTCGGAAGAAGCCCACAGGAAATCCGCAAAGTCGATAAGCAAAGTCTGACTATTCATCGATCAGCTCAACGATCAGCGTAACTTGTTGCGGCGGTCACTTCTGATTCGCGGATTGCTCCACCGCGGGAGGGGCAGCGTGGGGCCGCGCCGCCCTGCCAGACTGATTGAAAGCCACACTATTCAGGCTTTCCAGGTAGCTCGAAACGCCGGCAAAAATGCCCTCCGCCACGTGCTGCCGCTGGTCCGGCTGCTTCAGCAGTTTTTCGTCCGCGGGATTGCTCAGAAACGAAATCTCCGTCAGGATTGACGGCATATCCGCGCCAATCAGTACCACAAACGGCGCCTTGCGCACCCCGCGATTCTTCACCGTCTTCGCGGACTTTTGAATCTTGCTGGACAGCGAATTCTGCACGTCTTCGGCAAATTCCTTCGATTCATCAATCTTTTCCGTCCGCGCAATCTGCCGCACCACGTCTTGCAAATCATGTATGCCCTGCTGGCTGGTGGCGTTTTCCCGCGCCGCCACTTCCATGGCTTCCGGCGTACCGCGCAAATTCAGGTAATACGTCTCGATGCCGCGCGCCGCATGGTCCTGGCTCGAATTCGCGTGAATGGAAATGAACAGGTCGGCCTTCGCCTGATTCGCGATGTTGGTCCGTTCCTCCAGCGGAATGAACGTGTCGTCGGAGCGCGTATACACCACATCGGCGCCCGGCAATTTTTGCTGGACGATTTTTCCCAGCCGCAGCGCCACGTCCAGGCACAGATCCTTTTCCATCAGTCCGGTCGGCCCGATGGTGCCGGTGTCGTGACCCCCATGCCCGGCGTCAATCACGATGCGCCCAATCTTCAGCCCCAGCGTGCGCGTCAGCGTGGCCTGACCGTCGTGCGTCGCAGGCGCCGCCGTCACCGGGCGCACCAAGTCCGGCTTGCTGCTGGCGTTGGTGGCTTTCAAGGGCTTGGCGCGTTGGCTTTTCTCCGTCAACACCGGCGCAGTTGCCGCGGACGACGAGCCTTCTGCCGAAGGTTGCACGTTGGCGGTTGCCGCTGGCGCTGCCGGCACGGACGGCGTCGCATCCGCATACAAATCCAGCGAGCCGCCATGCGCCACAACCGCATTGGGCACGGTATTGACCCGCGCATCTTCCGGCGGCACCGGTTCCGCACTCGGCGCCGGCATGCGCGCGTCCCGCTTCAGCTTCGCGCTGCGCACCGGAGCTTCGGTCGCCGCCGTCCCATACAAGTCGATGATCAGCTGCGGTGGATTGTTGCTCATGGATGCCGTGTAATCCTTCACCCCGTTAACGTCCAGCACCACGCGCACCACGCCCGCCTGATTCTGCGCCACCCGCACCCCGGTCAGCAGCCGTCCATCCACGCTGATGTTGCCGCGCGCCACCTCCGGCGTCAGCCGCGCCGCATGTAAATCAAAGAAAATCCGCTCCGGGTTGCTGATCCGCGCCGAGGAATATTGCACGCTGCCTTCCAGGTCGATCACCACGCGCGTTGCGCCGCCAGCATTGCTGTCCGCCCGGATTCGCCGCACCCGTGGCGGATTCTCCACATCTTCGTTCTGTGCCCCGCCGCTATGCGCATCGCCGCGCACTGCGCTTTCCCGCACCGGCAGCGCCCCACCGTAAGGCGGCGGAGTGCTGCCTGCGTAATTTCCCGTTGCGGGCGAGGCGTTCTTCCCCTGCGAGACGTTCGCCGTTCCAACATTCGACGTTCCGCTGCTTGTTCCGCCATTCGCCCTGGACGCATCCGTCCGCGCCCCATTCGGCGTAACCACCGTCACCGGCGCGCCACCGCGTTCGCTATTCCGCACCAGCGCGATCTCCGCCATCGCTTCCTGCGCTTCCCGGCGGCGCGGCGACCGCGGATAACGCTTCACAAACGCGTCGTACGTCTTGCTGGCCGCGGCCGGGTCGCCCAGTTGATCGGCCTGCAGCTTGGCCGCGCGCAGCAGCGAATCCTGGCAATACTTGCTCGTCGGATACTCCCGCGCCAGAAATTCGTACGTATCCACCGCGGACTGAAAATAGCTGCGGCCAAAACGCTCGCCCATCTCCGTGTACAACTCCGCCATCGCCAGAATCGCGTCCGGAACCTCCGGTGCGCGCGGCGTGATCAACGTAACGCGGTGATAATTCGCGACCGCCTGCTTGTATTCCGCAAGGGTGCGCTTCTCGGCTGCTCTCTCGTTTAGCGCCGAACGCAGCTCCTCGGCTTTCGCATATTGCAGCGAAGCCGCCTGCCGCTTGACTTCGGTGGCGGTTGGCGGCGCCTCGGTCGTCTCGGAGATTTTCCCGAAGCCATTCGGCGCCGCTCCCGCCGCAAAGCACGGCGCCATCACCATCAAGCCGGCCAGCAGCCCAAAACACACGACGCGCAGCAACCGCATCGCGCGCAACACAAAAACTGGCGAAACCGGGGCGAAGGCCTTGTGGAAATTTTTTTGGCCACTCACCATGCTCCCCGCGCCTTTCCCTGCAACATCAATTCTGTTTGAGAAATCCCCGCAATGCACGCCGAAAACCGCAACCCCGTCGCCGGCCAACTCGCCCCGCGCGAAATCGCCCGCAAAATCGCAGTCGCCAAACGCTCAATCGTTCGAGAAAATAATTCGCCCCGCGGAATCCACGTCGCGATGGATCGGCCGCGCGCTGCTAAACGCCTCTGACAATCGCCCTGACCCCGGGCGGAAATAAGCGTTTTGCACCTTCTGCACATAATTTCGGGTCTCGCGGTACGCCGGAATCCCATGCGCCCGGTCCACCGCGCCTTCTCCCGCATTGTACGCCGCCAGTGCCAGGTCCAGGTTGCCATTATACCGTTCCAGCAAAGTCTTTAAATACCGAACCCCGGCATCGATATTCTGTTGCGGGTTAAACAGGTCATTGGCCCCAAATCGCTGCGCCGTCGTGGGGATCAACTGCATCAGCCCCCGCGCGCCCTTGTTCGATAGCGCTCCCGAATTCCAGTTGGACTCCGTCTGAATCACCGCCCGAATCAGCGCCGGGTCTACGTGATGCCGGTCCGCCGCTTCGCGCACCAGCTTCTCCGCGCCATCGCGGTCGATGCTCATCGCCGGCCGCGCATTGCTGCTCAAGGGAGATTCCGCATCCAGGTGGATGGTTGTGTGCGACTTGGCCAGCCCCGCCGTCGTAAGCCGCGCGTTCACTGCCGGTTCCGCGTTCACAAACAGTTGCCGACCCTCACCGTCCGTCACCTTGACGATCTGCGCCGCCGACAGCGCGGGAAAACACGCCCATAGCGTCGCTAATGCCAGCATCCAGCGGACCGGGAGTGTCGAGCGTGTATCCATCACCTTGGGGAAGGCGTAGCGGCCGCCTTCTGCTTGCCCTGAGGCAGGAAGGGAGGCGGTGGCCTTTTGCGACTTAACTGCTAAACCGAACAAACTCAGCGCGCATCGCCTGCGGAGCAACCCACGCCGAATCTTGTAATTACAAGACAATACATCGAACAACAGCACCGAACAAACCACACAAACTGCAACCCAATTATAACAACCCTTCCACCATCCCTGGAACGCCAGACAGGGTACTTTTTAACGCCGATGTGTCTTTTCCGCCAGCCTCCGCCAAATCCGGCCTTCCGCCCCCGGAGCCGCCCACCTTCTCTGCCAACGCCTTGATCAGCTTCCCGGCATGCACCTTGCCCGTCAGATCCTTCGTAACCCCAACAATCAAAGCCACTTTCTCCCCATCCGGCATGCCCAGAGCCACCACCCCGCTCCCCAGCTTCTGCCGTAGCGAATCCACCAGTTGCCGTAACCCCTCCCGGTCTACGTTCGCCACCTCGGCGGACACCACTTTCACCCCCTTGACCATCTGCGCCGCCCCAGCCAATTCGTCCAGTTGCCCCAGCGCGCCCTTCCTCTTCTGCGCCTCCAGCTCCTTCTCCAGCTGCTTCACGGTCGCCGCCATTTTCTCCACCGTCGCCAACACCGAATCCTCCGCCACATTCAGCGACCCCGCCACCTGCGACAGCACCTCCGCCTGCTTCTGGAAATGCTCCAGCGCCCCAATTCCGGTCATCGCCTCGATCCGCCGCACCCCTGCCGCCACCGATTGTTCCCCCACAATTTTTAATACCCCAATGTCGCCAATGCGGTGCACATGCGTGCCCCCGCAAAGTTCCTTCGAGTAAAACCCGCGCGGCGCCCGCTCATCCGGAATCGTCACCACCCGCACGTTTCCCTCGGGATACTTGTCGCCAAAAAACGCCAACGCCCCGGTAGCCAGAGCCGCATCCAGCGATGTCACCTCCGTCTCCACCGGCGTATTAAACCGGATCTCGTCGTTCACCTGCTGCTCGATGTCCCGCAATTCTTCCGCGCTCACCGGCGCAAAGTGCGAAAAATCAAAGCGCAGCCGTTCCGGCGCGTTGAGCGACCCGGCCTGCTTCACGTGCGTCCCCAAAATGTTGCGCAGCGCCGCATGCACCAGGTGCGTCCCCGAATGGTTGCGCATAATCCGCGCCCGCCGCTCCGCATCCGCCACCACGGTAACGCGGTCCCCCACTCGCAGCGTTTCCTTAGCGTTAACCCGATGCGCCACCAGCCCCGCCACGGGATAGTACGCCCCCGTAACTTCCCCCAGTACTCGCGATTCGGAAGCGTCATATAGCGCACCCGTATCCGCCATCTGCCCGCCAGACTCCGCATAAATCGCAGTGCGGTCCAACACAATCTCGCCAGCCTCGCCTTCCTTCAGCTCCGAGACTGGGCCAGCCTTCGCGTCAGCGCGGCGAGCGCTGCCGGTTAAAATAATCGCCTCAATCCGCGCATCCTTATCCTTCGTCGTGGCGTAAAAATCCTTCTCCGTCTGAAACGTTTCCGCAATCTTCGCAAACACCGGATTCGCCGCTTCTTTGTGCGCGCCTTTCCACGAGGCTCGGGCTTGGCTGCGCTGTTCGTCCATCGCCTGTTCAAATCCTTCCTCGTCGAAGGAAAGGCCGGAGTCGCGCGCAGCGTCCTCAATGAAGTCTCGCGGGAGGCCGTACGTGTCGTACAGCTTGAAAGCATCCTGGCCGGGGAATCTCGGCGGAATGAGCAAAAGTCTTTTTTCAATGTACGTTTGGAAATCCTCTAAGCGGGACTCGCCAACGAGGAGCCTGGCTATATTTTTAAATTCCAGGTTTCCTCTTCCTGGGATTAATCGTGGCAACAACCCTTCAATGTCTTCCTGAATGAAACTTCCGTATGCATTCACCGCCTGCCGCAACCATCTAATCCAGGCTTGTTGCTCAATAGCCTTGAGCTTCTCCTCTCCAAGGCTCAATGTATGTACGAAGCGAGTTTCTTCGGCGAATACAGTCTCGGGAATACGGTTCGCTGAAGCTTCACGCAGTTCGGGATATGGACCACCCATTAAATCGCGAACTACGCCAACCATGTCCGCAACAAAAGGCTTCGTCGCCCCCAACAGGCGGCCGTGCCGTATCGCCCTTCGAATGATCTTACGGAGAACGTACCCTCGTCCTTCGTTGGAAGGCACAACCCCGTCCGCGATTAAAAATGTAGTAGCGCGCGCGTGGTCCGCGATGACCCTTAATGACGCAGCTCCCCCTTTGCCTTCCTCCAGTCGATGCTCTCTGGAGTAATCGACGCCGCAAAGCTCCGCCGCCCGCTTAAGCAATGGCACAAACAAATCCGTATCGTAGTTAGAAATGACTCCCTGCAACACTGCCGCCACTCGCTCCAGCCCCATCCCCGTGTCAATCGACGGCTTCGGCAGCGCGCTCAGCACCCCCAACGCATCGCGATTAAACT
>Ga0302325_10009330_pt1 | contig 21432 bp, 20 predicted proteins | sample Palsa_T0_2_FD_201948 | JGI IMG/M metagenome (GOLD analysis project Ga0302325, IMG submission 201948) | Peat permafrost microbial communities from Stordalen Mire near Abisko, Sweden - Palsa_T0_2 | ecosystem: Environmental > Terrestrial > Soil > Palsa > Peat permafrost | place: Sweden: Abisko...
TCCGCGCTGCGGTGAGTGTCCAGTCCAAACAGGGTGCGCGTACAACCGCAACGCTGCCTTGAACCAATGAGGAACCGCAGTCGCATCTCGATCTCCTTGGCCATGCGCAGTCTCGTGTGTGGGATACCACGACGTTGACGCATCGTAAGCCAAGGAAGACAATATCCCAGCAAGCGCGTGGGAGCCCTTGAACATCCCTCTGCGCAAGCTGACGGTGCGCCTTGACAGCGGTGGCGCACAAGCCTAGCATCGAAATTGAGCAAGCTACCTCTTCTTACTCTTTCAGGTCCTCTGAACTAAGTCAGCCCATCTGAAGCTTTGGTCCCCTTAGATTTCGCCAAGGAGGAACTACGTTATGACCCTATTGACCCGTTGGGAACCTTTCCGTGAGTTTTCCACCATGCAAGACCGCATGAACCGCATGAACCGTCTTTTCCGTGAGTCGTATAGCCCCGAAGCCCCGGAAGAGGCGTTAACAACCACCAGCTTCGCACCGCCCGTGGACATCTACGAAGACGAGCACAACATCACGCTGAAGCTTGAAGTCCCCGGCATCGACGAAAAAGACATTGATGTCCGCGTCGAGGGCAACACGCTCACCGTACATGGCGAGCGCAAGATCGAGAAGGAAGAAAAAGAGGAGAACTTCCGTCGCGTCGAGCGGCAGTATGGAAGCTTCACCCGCTCGTTCACGCTCCCCAGTTCGGTAGATACGGGGCAAGTGAGCGCCAACTATGAAAAGGGCTTGCTGAAGATCAAACTCGCCAAAAAGGCGGAAGCCAAGCCCAAGCAGATCAAGGTGAATGTTGGCAGCGAGAAGACCCTCGAAGCCAAGGTTCACGGCAAGGCCGCGTAAAACCTCTAACTTGTGACAAAAATGGGAGGCGGCTTACATCGCCTCCCCCTCATAATATTAGTTTGGACTGCTGCTTGTCCGGGAGTGGTTATGAGCACTGACATATTAGGATCACCGTACAAGAGAGTTTGGTGGCAATTTTACAAGGCTGCGCTCTTTGAGTTGGACGCCGACAAAGTTTCAGACCGAATTGCTGAAGCGGAAACGGCACTCGTGACACGTGCGCACGAACTGTTTCACTCAGGAGGAGACAATATCGAAGAAGAGCAGGCTGTAGATGACGCGATGTATGCCATGCACGCCCTTCGGAGCGCGTTGAAGTGTAGGCCGAACGCAAAAAACCGCTCCCAAGACCTAGCTGCTTGAAATTGACTGGAGGCCATCGTGGCTAAGAACAATAGAAATCGTTCCATTAGTTTAGACGTGCCTACACAACTACGCAGACGCTTAAGAAGGTTTTCCGACCGCGCACAACAACTGACGGTGGTAGAGAGCGAGACTTCGCAGCGATGCTCTAAGCCTGCAAGGCAGGTGCCGACATGGACTCGCGACATGAGCGAGACCGAACCATGTGTCATGATCGGCTGGCGTGACCTAGAGCAACGTATTAGGTTCGAAAGTGCTTGTCGTTGGCTGACTTCAGGTGGCACATTCTTCACTTCACCAAGTCGGGCGTGAAAGCTTTCTTGCGGTCGAGGGTGAAGGTTCTGTTAAGCCTGTGCTCCGAGATTCGCAAAACCATTACTGCCCAGACTTTATTGCGGTGCGATCCTGCGCGTTCAAAAGGTATACCCGTGGACTAGCGGGCGAATCGGCGAAACAGGGGGCAAAAGGCCGCATAAAATGAAGCTGCGGATTGCACCCTTTTGAGACGGTGGATTGGCGTGGGTTTGGGATAGCCTGAAGTCGCTGGATTTCCGCTTCCTGCGTGTATCGCGGCGCTCCTCGTTGACTCTACCCCGTCACATCCCTAACATTGCACCCTGAGTCCTGCGCTCTCCCATGCTCGGCCAAACCACACCCGAAGGGCTGCCCAGCCCTGCAATCAATGACTTACCGCTGCGGACGTGGCTTCAGCGGGCTGTTTCTCTGCGGGATATGCAATGATTTGTGCAACGATTCTGCAACAACCGGCGAAAGGTCAAGCACCCGTGAAGATGGGCAGTGGGTCAACATAATTTCCCCAGGACTATCGGTTGATCCTGAATCCGCAGAGATCTAGCCATTATGCTACAGTCGCGAATGGGGTGGAACGGCATGAAACTATCAAAGGTCTTTCCTGATTTCAAGCAGATCAACACGCAGTGTGAGCTTCGTCGAACGCTGGAATTTATAATTGGTAAAACTACCTACCGCGTGGAAATTCTGTACTGCTACTCCAATCCGAAATCTCCGTGGTCCGCTCAAGCGTATTCCGAAAAGCGCGACGGATGGAAAGGCGTCCCCCAATTCCCTTGGGTCAGTGAAAAGAATGAAGAAGCCGCAATTCGGGCCACTTTAGGTTTCCTAGAAGACCTCCACTAATGGCCTGTGGAAATCATATTGACCCACTACCTTGAAGATGGAACCGCTCAGACCTTCACGTTAGCTCTAGCGATTTTATCCACGAGAGTCGAGATAATTCAGGACTTGAGAGCGTACCGCCCCCCTAGAAGGGCCAGCGCCCAAGTTGTATACTCTGCGGCGAAGGGCGAATCGCTCAATGCCGTTTTGTCATAACTGCGGTACTGCTCTAGAGCCGGGAGCGTTCTGCTCGGAGTGCGGCGCTCCGACCGGCTTGGCAGATGCACGCTCTGCCCGATCTCCTTTTCGTTCGGCAATGCGATCAGTTCACCGAGACCTGCTGCACAACTGCTGCACGAGCTATTCTTGCCTCCAAGGTGTTCTAGCGAAATCCGACCCTCCAACTGATTCATGGCGTTGGTCACCCAGGTCCTACCGCTGCAGGAGCTAAATACATTGCAGCAAGGTGAAACGAGTTGAGCTCTTGCGTCACAAACACGTCACAAAAACTTCCGCTGATTTGCAATCCGCTTGCGTTGAACATGAGCTTGATCACGCGGTCAGCGAGGTTATCCAAATCCAGCGCCCCGCAATCGTATTGGGGAACATCCAGCCAGAGTCATTCTCGGGCTTGATGGCGTCGAGCGCGAGCCGAAGAGGTGCGATGATCGGTACGACGCCGGGGTCTTCTTCATCCTCGTGGGTCTTGGTCTGATCCTTCAGGTGAGTCCTCCAGACCGAGCGCCCGATGTTGAGGATGTCCCCATCGTCGTCTTCCCACCATAGCCCTCACGTTTCCCGGAGATTATTGACAACAAGAGAGCTAACGCCTACAGTCATGAGGTTTCCCACCGGGGGATCTCGTGCGATGCAGTATCTGAAAATCCGGAGGCACTATGGGCAAACGCAAGAAACGTCTTCGATCACAAGATATCGAGCGTCTCAAGACCTCCTTCGCCGCCGTCGAGAACGAAAAGAATAAAATCGGTCGCGAGCTGAGGAAATTCGACGCCAAGATCAAGAAGCTGCGAACGGACCTCAAAGAGGTGGCCCACTTTGGAAATGAAGGTGGTTAGGTTAAAGGCGGCTTCGGCGTGAGAACAGCGAGAGTTAAACGGGCGACAACGATTGTTGCATTTTGGCGGGACGGACGATTTGTCCTCGAGAACTATCTGACGCGGACTCTGATTACGGCGGATCCCGTCGTTACTTGGTTGCTGGACTTTTTTAGCGAATGGCGCTCACCAGCGAAGCTGGCGCAGTTAATGCCGCAGTATACGAAGGACAGCATCTATTCCACGTTATGTGAGCTGGCAAAGCGTACATTCCTAGTTCGAGAGGGCACACCTGAAGCCCGCCTAGATGCCCAGCTTGATCGTACATGGTCTCAATGGCTACCCCACGCAGGATTCTTCCATTTTGCGACTAAGGATGCACACTATTGCAATGGCAAACGAGGGGTCGAAACGCTGCTGAGACAACTACTGGCAGAGTCCCCGCAACCGCCATTTTTCAAACGCTATCGCAAGAATCCCATGGCCCTCCCAAGCCCCACTCAACCGAAGGGAGAGTTCTTGCCGGTTCTCTTGAAGCGACGAACCCATCGGGAGTTTTCGCCAGCTCCCCTGAAACTAAGCACCTTGTCAAATCTTCTGTACTACACATGGGGTGTAACGAGCTTTCTCCAATCACCCCTCTTGGGGAGTCTGCCTCTGAAGACAAGTCCGTCCGCGGGTGCGCGCCACTCCATAGAAGTCTATTTGTTGCCACTACGAGTCGAGAGACTGCCGAGACAACTGTACCATTACGCTCCGGGGGAGCATTGCTTGGAGCGGCTTAGCATTGGCACGGAAGAACTGAGAGGAAAGGCCGTTCGCTATTGCGCTGGGCAAAAGTGGGTAAAAGACGCCGCAGCATTGTTTCTAATGACTGCCGTTTTTCCACGTGTCATGTGGAAGTATCGGTCGGCACGTGCGTACCGAACCGTTTTGCTCGATGCAGGGCATATTTGTCAGACTTTTTGTTTGGTGGCTACTTGGCTTGGTTTATATCCTTTTTGCACCATGGCATTGAAAGACACCCTGATCGAAAAAGATCTTAGTCTCGATGGCATCCGAGAATCTGTGCTCTACGTGGCTGGCGTTGGACTTTCTCGCGAAGCTAGAACCCGAAGCCGCCTTGCTGCATCCCTGTAAATCTCTAAATGAGCGTCGGGCTGCGACGAGTAACTCAGGAAAATTTGAAGATGGTTCCGCGCTCGTTCTAGTTGCGCAACTTCTTGGTACAGCACCCCCAATCGGTAATGCGCTTCCACAACCTTATGAAACGCGGGGGTGTCGTAACTGTGACTTCGCTCGTTTCTGCGCGCCAGTAACTGTTCATACTCGCGTATCGCGTCCCCATAACTCCCAGCCTCAGCGTAGGAGCGGGCCAGAGTCTCCACCGCGAAAGTTGAGTTCTCGTAATGGACTGCCGTCTGGGCTGCTTCCACGGCCGCTGCCGGAGCAGCTCGAGCGAGCGCCAGCTCTGCGCGCAGAACATATTCAAACGCTATCACTGTGGGAACCGGATTTTGTTGCGCCAGATGCTCCATCGTGCGAAGCATATTCTGAGCATCGGCTAGCTGGCGGCGACGAGCAAGTGTCATACCGAGGAGCAGCACTAGCCGTGGATCTGCCTCGGCATCTTTAGGGATAGCTCTTGCAAGCAAGCGGGTAGGTTCCTGTCTGCCATCCAGTGTGGCCAGCAAAATCCATTTACTGGCTGCCGAATACATGCTTCCACTCTTCTCATCCGTAATAATACCTGCTTCTAAATGGGACTGGGCCTCTCGGTAGTGTCCCGAAGCCAAAGCCATATCGGCTAGCGCAGCTCTTCCTTCAGATTCCTGATCACCCCCTGCTTGCACCATTCGATCAAACACTCGGCGGGCTTCATCGAATTGTCCGTTTAGGAGATATGCCTTTCCAAGGTAGTTTAGTGCACGGGAATCCTTCGGGTTGTCATGCAGAATCTCTTGGGCAATAGAGAGTACTCTCGTCGTGTCACCTTTGAGAAACAGGATCTCGGCCAGATTTTCTCTCGGGCCCGATAGCGATTGTAATTTAATTCCCTTCTCAGTTTGTTCGACAGCGGAATCAAATTGCAGCTTCCCTGCGTAACAATCGCCCAAGTTCAAATACGCAGCGGGATCTTGCGGCTGAAGCTGAGTGAGAAGCTGGAAATGGGCGATAGCCTCGTCGAAATTTCTGACCTGCAGATCGTAATCACCTAGAATCTTGTGCTTCTCGGTCTCGGTCACGTGTTCCACTAACTGGGTGGCTCTTAACAACTGCTTCGTCGCTTGAATCGGGTCGTTGAGGTGTACGTAAGTGATCCCCAGGTACTCGTGTGCCATTGCGAATGCTTGGTCTAGTTCCAGCGCTCTCACGAAAAGACTTCTCGCCTCCTGAGCATCGCCGGTGTACAGACGCTGTTTACCCAGCGAGAAGTAACGAACTGCCTCCAAAGACCTGGATGTAACCTCTTCTAGAGGTATCGAGGTCTCCGTGACAGAGGAGCCCGATTCGCCAAGCCCGGTTCGAAGCTTTTCTGCAATGACGTCCATGGCCGCCGGCACTTGATCCGCTTCTGGTACGACCTGCTGGATGCTTGCCAGGTTTCGTCCACTGGGGCTCACGGCTCGGGCTACCAGGACATAATTCTTCCCGATTCTGCTAATGGAGCCCGTCAACAAAGCCTGTAGACCCTCCCGCATGCAGATTTCTCGACCTGTAGCCTCATCCAAACGCGCTGTTCCGGAACGCTCCATGCGTTGCAGTACGTCGGGTACCCGACTCAGCGGGAACACGGTCAAGTAGTGCGACTGCTCCAGCGTTGTCGTCAGCAATTCGCGCAAGGTCTGATCAAAAATGAGTTCTCCGGTTCGGTTTTCAAAATCTGCAACTAACACCAACTGATGTTGCGGCAGTACCGACCTGCGCCACTGCCGAATCGACAGGGCTCCCAAGATCATGAGGACTACAGTGCCCAGAACAACTAATCTGCGAGGAGATCTTCGTTTCAAGCGTGCAGCTCGCGTGCTCGGGGAAGATTCGCTTAGCCGGTTGAGGTCGATTAAGAATTCTCGGGCTGACTGATAGCGACGCTCGGGTTCCTTGTCCGTTGCCTTGAGGACTATGTTCTCAAAGCCAAAAGAGATTCGCGTGTTAACCTCGCTCGGAGGACGCGGAGTCTCGTGCAAAATCGCATTCGCAAGTCTCGCTCGGTCTGTCTCCGGGAACATCCGTTGTCCGGTGGACATTTCGTACAAAACAGATCCCGCCGCATAGATATCGGAGCGAAAATCAGGTTGCTCACCGCGCAGCAGCTCGGGCGCCATATAGGGTAGCGTGCCACCGAAGTGGACCTCGGACAAGCTCGCGGTCGTGGTAGTGCCGGTGACGGGTCCCAAGTACTTCGCTAATCCAAAATCCAGAATCTTGAGATGACCATTTTGGCCAACTCGAAGATTTCCTGGCTTCAAATCGCAATGCACTACTTCCTGTTGATGGGCTTCTTCTATCCCCTCTGCCAATTGTGTCCCCAAGTGGATTGCTCGCACTTCGGGTAGAGGCCCAGAGGCCAGGATCGAATCCAGGGTTTCCCCGTGAATATACTCCGTCACCAGGAAGTCGATGTCCTCCTGCGAATCAAAGTCAAATATGGTTTCAATGTTGGGGTGACTGAGACGGGATAACGTCAGCGCTTCTTTGCGGAAACGCTTGCGAGCATTTTCGTCGGCCAAGAGTCCAGGCGTAAGAACCTTGATAGCAACATCACGGTCCAATCGGGTGTCACGGGCACGGTATACAACTCCCATTCCACCGGCGCCAATCTTCTCAAGAATGCGGTAATGGCCGAGTATCCGACCGACGAGTTGAGAGGGAGCGGCCATTGAGCAAGAATGTTAGGCCCGCAAAAGCCGGTGGTCAACGCAGTTTCCAGTTGCAGTATGCTGGGATGGATTTGGTCAACCAGCAGCGATCGGCTTTAGTAAAACTGCTTTGGGCCGGGACCCACCTTTTTCGGCAGTATTGCCGGGGAATCCATGAAGCCGGAGTCGATTGGTCCATGGGCATACGCGGGTGGGACATCCGTTTCGGGATTCTCGGCGACAATTGAAGTCGCTGGAATGGAGCAATGCTCAAGCGGCGCTATGGCGGCCATTGCGGATGCGAGGATCGCCACCGACCTGCTGAGCCACATCAGCGGTTCGGTTGAAGTCGTAGGGGCAAGGCTGGGTGTCGCCCATGCGGAAGCGACTTTGATAATCGAGAATCGCTGGAGGGAGGTCACGGTGGTAGCTAAAGCCCTCAGGGAGCACAAAACACTGGCAGCGAAGCAAGTGCGGGAAATCATCCTGAAGGGCATTGGAACCGCGTTATAATGGGTGGATGGGCATCGACAACATTGACGAGCGGCTGGAACGGCTAACCCGGAGCGCCGAGACCTTGCTCGCGGTGGCAGCCAAACATGATACTCAGATCGCTGCGAACAGCAGCGCCATCAATGACCTGCGAATCTTGTGGAACGACATTGCCCAGAGTATCGCCCGCTTGGTGCATACCGCCGAGCTGCATGACCGCCGTTTGGACAATCATGATGACCGTTTGGATAACCTTGAGGGAACCTAAGCCATCCGCCCCCCGGCGAAACTTTTCAGCGTCCTCCTAACTACACGTAAATGAGTTTCACGGCCATTCACTGCGACTTGCAGACCGTCCTTTACCGCCTAATAGGCGATTTTTAAAGTCTTTTGCTGCAATAGATTTAGCTCCTGCAGCGGCAGGACCTGACGATAATTCGTAGTCGGCAGGTCAGCGGTTCAAGTCCGCTCGTCGGCTCCAGATTCCATGCGGGTTCCAAGCGTATCGACCACTCGGAACCCGTTTTCTTATCCCATCTTTGACTGACATGCCGATCCTGCGGAGCAGCCGATTCAAGCCGTTACGCAGTTCCTCCCTGCGAACGCAACAGCTTGCAACGGACGCTAGCCAACGCCAGCAGGCAGCTTCGGCGGTTCGAGGTACTGGCCACGGATGAACATCGATTCTGCCCGGTTCAAGCCTACTGCCCGCACCTTTAACCGCACCTCGCCCTTACCTGGCTGCTTTGGCGCCCCTCTTCAGTCCTCAAAACCTCGGGTCCGCCGACCGCATGAAAACGAACAATCTTTGGCATGTGTGTCTATCCCTCACGGTTAGATGAACAGTTAGATCGACGATAAGTCACGTGCTTTGGCTGAATTGTAGAATGCCACAAACCAAGTCTCCAGTCCTCAGCCGAACGCGAATATCATTTCCGATTAGGCCCACGGGCCTCAGACCTAATCCCGCGTGGGCACGGCGTAGTATCCGGTGCGTGCCTGAATCCTGTAGTCCTTGTTCCTGGCGTGGATTTCTACTTTACGAAGAGTGCCGTCACGTGCGGTGTTTGTCGGCGTATAGCCGATGTTGTACTGGTTGCGCAACTCGTTGGCGATCTGATGGAAAGCGTTTTTCAGTTTGTCTGACTTGTTTCCCACTACGATGACGCGGCCACCAGTCTCTTCAGTGAGCTGGTTCATCTTGCCCTTGCCGGAATATTCGCCAGAGCCGTAAAATCTGCGGTCGGCGCACAGCAATACGTATATGATGCTGCCGGATTTCTGCGCCGCCTCAATCGCGTCTGTGATCCTCATCTGGCTGCCTTGATCTTCGCCGTCCGTAAGCAGAATCATCGCCTTGCGACCGATTTGCTGGGACAATTCATCGTTTGAGGCCAGGTACACGGCGTCATAGAGCAGCGTGCCGCGGAGCACGACGGGAACAGTGCCTCCCGGGCCAGGAGTGCCGGTTGTTCGGCCCCCGGTAATGTCGATGCGCGCGCTGTTCAGCGCGGTTTTCAGAGCATCCACCGAGTTGGTGAAGTCCTGCAGCAGATTCACATTCACATCGAAGCCGATGACGAAGGCGAGGTCCTTGTCGCGCAAAATTTCATTGAGGAATTCGCCTCCAACCTGCTTTTCCATGTGGAGCACGCGCTCCTGGCTGCCGCTGGAATCAATCAGGATTCCCAGCGTCAGCGGGAGGTTAGACTCAGCCGCGAAGTACTTGATGGTCTGCGGCTTGCCGTCCTCCAGGATCTCGAAATCGTCTTTAGTAAGGTGGGGAATCAGCGCGCTCTTCTTGTCCTTCACATTGAAGAAGAGTTGGACCACATTTACGTTGACCTTTAGGGTCTCCACGGACTGATTTTGATCTTCACGCTGACTCTGCGTCGCATCAGAGAGTGGGGCCGATTGTTGGCCGTTCGCGGCTGGAAATCCAACCAGTATGCCCAGAATGAATAGGACGCCGAAGATGTGAGGGATGCGGGCTTTGCCCATCAAGGTATTCTCTCGCTCTTTACTGCCAGCGTGGCGAAATCGCGATTCAATTGCAGGCTGTGCAACTCGCCGGTACTTCCACGCGTGATCCGTGAACGCTACGCAGTTCCTCCGCTTGCGGCCCCGGGATCTTTGCCCCAATCGCTGAATTCATCCAGAGTTCGCGCAGCTGATAGTGTCTGTTTTCTTGGAGAAAAATCAGGCGCGCGCCCGGATAGGAAGGCGTGTTGACCGGCACCGTGTGAAATTTGACAGATTCTCGCCCGCGACCGGCCCGCAGATAGAAGGTTCGCTTTCCGGTTGGCGTGACTAGGTAATGTCCGGCAGGGAACATAACCTGCCCGACCATGAAGTCAAAAGGGACGTCCACCATGATCTCTGGAGGAGCTTTCTCGTTGGGTTGCGCGCTGAGCCACGGGGCCGTCAGAATCAGGGCAAGAGCAACGCATGATACCAAAGCGGATGTTTTCATGTATGTCCTAATTGTCCGCCAGAGGCTTGGGGATGTCTCTGAAAGGATCGCACACGGGGCGAAGGGACCTGCTTTTTGAGCAGGTCCCTCAAGAGTGTGGACGAACCCGGCTATTCAGCTCCGATCTCAACGTACTTGTCACTTTTCGACTCGTCTTTCGACACAAGGGTATGTTTCACCTGCGACTGGGGCACATCCCGGCCGGAATCCCGATTCCAGATTTGGATCAGGGAATATGTTCCGCCCGCCTGCAGGAAAACCAGACTGGTGCGATGCGCCTTTTCTGACGAATCCGACAGTTTCGTGTTCATGATGGTGCTGGCCTGGTCGTCAGAAATGGACCACATGTTGCCCGATGGTGTAAGCAAACGCGCGACTGTGTAGTGCCCAGCAGGCAGAGACTTGCCCACGGCCACGAAATTGAATGGAATGTCTACCCGCATTGCAGTCTGGCCCATAGCCGGAAGGCAAACCGCCACGAGCAGCGCAAAAAACAAGCTGACTTTGCAGAACTTCATAATCTTGGATTCTCTCCATTTTCGAGTTTTCGCACCACGCGACTGGCGCCAATTCAGACACTACGGAAGCCAAAGGTGACGCACCAGATTACGTCCGATACGCCAATTGGGACCCCATCGGCGTATCGGACGTAATCTGGCTTGTAACTCTTCGTTTTTCCTTAGCATCGGACGATTGCCACGGCGGATGCGGTGCACGGGGAGGAACGTTGTATGAAGGTCTCTAAGGTCAGCCTGTTTTTGGCCTTCCTCGTGGCGGTTTGTCTCCCGGCTGTCACCCAGACGCAGATGCGTTTGGACATTCCGTTCAATCTCATCGTTGCGGGCAAGTCTGTACCTGCCGGGCACTACATGGTTGTGCCTGCGTTTGGATCGGACAACTCCTCATGGCACATTTACGGCGACCATGATTCTGCAACTGTAATGACGCGTCCGGAGCCATCGCCGCGAACGGAACATCGCCCCACCATGGTTTTCCAGCTGACAAACCAAGGGTATGCCCTAGTCCAATTCAGGCCCACGGGATATCTCGGTCGGGATTGACCGCGCCGAAGGTGGAACAACTCTTGTGTCGAAAGACGAGTCGGACCGTGACAAATACGTCGAGATCGCAGCCCAGTAGCTGTCCCGCTGACACTCCGGCGGGCTTGAGTGGCGCCAGCACGCGCCCCTTGCGAAAAGTGCAAGGAGCCGGGCACCTCCCATTCCCTGGTTTTCGGAGGTGCTAGCCAAGCAATCCATGTGGCGAGCCCAGCCCGTACTTCTGGAACCCTATCCGCCATCTCAGCGACGGTTACTCTCAGCCTAAGCACGACGCTCTGTATTCTGCTCGCTTCCCAGAAGTCCTGCCGCAGCAAGGCAGCACTGTTCGGCAAGGACATAGATTTTCAACTCTGTGGTGTCGGCAGGCAGAGTTTGCTACGGCAAGACATCTGGGTCACTGTTATCGTCCCCTTAATGTACCCAGATTTAACTCCGTCGCCGCGCTGGTGTTGTCGACTTCAGAAACTGGATGTGACGTAGCGACTAACTATCAATTGCACGACAAGTAGTTCGCACCGCCGCCCACGAAGAAGTTAATAAACCGCATTTCCAATGCGGCTGGTACGGACTTGGCCCGCGTCTACTGAGATCACGTAGCTTTCCCCGCCTTCGCCGTTCCAGTCGCGCACATCGAACGTGGCTCCCGCGGGCGCGTGATAGGCGGCGATGTTGCGCAGGGTCAAGGGCTGGCCGGGCTTACATACCTCCGGCGCTTCCGTGACTTGCAGAAAATAAACGCCCAAGCCCGTGCCCACGATCTTTGCTCGGCCGTTACCATCTACCAGCAGCGCCGATGTTTGGTCGATGGCAATTTCACGGGGCGTTTTCGACCAACCATCCATCACGATGCGCCCCAGGAATCCCAGGCTTCTCCCCATGCGGTCGCGCCTGGCGAAGTGACTATCCGTAAGAATGTTTTCCAGACCGGGAACCTTCAGAAAATCGCGGACCACGGTCACCCGCTTCATGTAGGGATCAGTCAGAACCTCGCGCGAGGTGAGATCGGCATCATTCGGTTTGTCTTCCAGGCAGCCGTAGACAAACTGTCCCAGCACGGCCAGGCCCGCACTGGTCCCGCCGATGGGTTTGCTCGCGGCCACATGCGCGTTGATGGCATCTTCCACCGGACTTCCCTTCCAGAAGTTCACATAGAGTGACTGATCGCCGCCGGCGATGAAAACCGCTTCCGACTGGCGGATGATCTCCGCCACGCGCGGCTGCTGCGCGGCCTTTCGACTGGAAATCACCAGCGTTGCCACCGAGTTCACTTTGCACAAGCCGTTGACGTACGGGTTGTAGGCGTCGTTGCCGCGCGCCCGCAGAATCAGGAAGTCGCCACCGTTGGCCTTGCCGCACAGCCAGCGGAATGCTTCGCTCAGGTCAGAACCGCCGCCCATCATGGCGATCCCGGCCTCAGGACGGACCTGCACGTCCTGCGGGTTGCCCAGGCGCTTGTATTTGAAGGAAACCGCGTGTCCAACGCCGCTGCAAATACCCAGAAGAAGACTCAGACACAGCACACTCGACAGTTTCATGATTCATACCTGATCACGACGTCCTTGTTCAGCGATTCTACCCATAAAATGGGGAAATGGTCGCCGTGGCGGCACCGATCAATTCGTCAAGCCCATTTGCGTGAGCAGGAAGGCGTAGTCGAAAGCTTCCTGACGCAGGCGATCATAACGGCCGGAAACGCCGCCATGTCCAGCAGGGCTCAGGTTGGCCTTCAAAATCAAAATATTGTGGTCGGTCCTCAACGCCCGCATTTTAGCCACGTACTTGGTCGGCTCCCAGTACATCACCTGGCTGTCGTTAAACGACGTTCTGACCAGCATGTTGGGATACGCCTTCGCCGTAATGTTGTCATACGGCGAATAAGAAAGCATGTAGTCGAATGCCTCCTTCTCTTTGGGATTGCCCCACTCTTCAAACTCCGGAGCGGTCAGCGGTATCGACGCGTCGAGCATGGTATTGATGACGTCGACGAACGGAACCCCCACGATCGCGGCGTGAAACAGATCGGGCCGCATATTGAGGACCGCGCCCATGAGCAATCCTCCGGCGCTGGCGCCCTCGATCGCCAGCCGGTCTTTGGAGCCGTAACCCTGCGCCAGCAGGTATTCGGCGCAGGTGATGAAATCGGTGAACGTATTTTTCTTTTGCATCATCCGGCCCTGATCGTGCCAAACCTTGCCCATCTCGCCGCCGCCGCGAATGTGGGCAATGGCGTAGACCACACCGCGATCCACCATGCTGAAAATGGATGAGTCAAAATCGATGTCCATGGACGCGCCGTAAGCGCCGTACCCGTAGAGATACAACGGCCCGGTGCCGTCCAATTTGGCTCCTTTCAGATGGATCACCGAGATGGGGACCTTGACGCCGTCAGCCGCGGTCGCAGAAATCCTCTCCACCTGGTAACGGGTGCGGTCATATCCGCCCGGGACTTCATGCTCCTTCAGCAGGATGGAAGACCCTTTCTCCATGTCGTATTCAAAAATGGAGTGCGGAGTGACAAACGACTCGTACACGTAACGGAACTTGTTGGTGTCGTATTCTCGATTGGCGTAATTTCCTGCGTCGTAAGCGGGTTCCGGAAATTCGATCCGCCGGGATCGCCCGTTGCCCAGGTCCGTGACCCGAATCTGAGGCAAGCCATTCTCGCGTTCATACAGGATGTAGTAATTCTTGAAGAAGTTGGTTTCTTCCAGTTTGACATCAGGCCGCTGGGCGACGACCTCCTGCCAGTTCTGGCTGCGCGGATCGCCAGCCGGCGCTTTCACCAAACGAAAATTACGGCCGGTATCGTTGACCCGGAGGTAGAAGGAATCGCCGTTGTGGTCGGCATAATATTCCACACCCTGCTTGCGCGGTTCCATCACTTTCCATGCGCTCCCGGGTTGGTCGGCTGGAATGTAGCGCACTTCGCTGGTAGTGGCGCTGGCGACAACCAAAAAGATGTAGGCTTTGCTGCGGGTTTTCCAAACATCCACTTCGAACCGCTCGTCCTTCTCTTCGTAAACCAGGTCGTCGGGCCGGGTGGTCCCGACGATGTGGCGATAGAGCAGGTATTGACGCTTGGTGGTCGCATCTTCCACAGTGTAGAAAATCGTCCTGTTGTCGTTCGCCCACACCACTGATCCGACTCTCTCGGCATGATCGGCAAGTTGCTTCCCGGTCCGCAGGTCCTTCACCGCCAGAGTGTATTGCCGAAAGCCGGTATTGTCGGTGGTATAAGCCAGCAGATTTCCATCTTCACTCACCTGATAAGTTGGCAACGACATGAATGCCTGACCCTTCGCCAGCTCATTGATGTCGAGCATAACTTCTTCCGGAGCGTCGAGGCGGCCTTTCTTCCGGCAGAGAATCGGGTATGGCTTGCCGGCTTCCGTGCGCGAGTAATAGAAGTATCCGCCGTCCTGGTAAGGAACCTCCACATCGGTTTCTTTGATGCGGCTCAACATCTCGTCATAAAGCTTCCGCTGCAGAGGCTCCGTCGCCCTCATCACCGCATCGGTGTAGGCGTTCTCGGCCTCCAAATATGCCTTCACTTCGGGATTCGTCTTGTCGCGCAGCCAGAAATAGTTGTCCACCAGCTTGCGCCCGTGGATCTCCGTAACCTTTGGGACTTTCTTCGCTACCGGCGGTGCGGGCAGCGTGGAGGTGTTGGCCGCCGTCAGGATCAGAATCGCAGCCAAAATTCCCAACAGAGTGACGCTGAGTTGGACTGGTCGCTCAGAGTACCGGTTCATGAAAAGCTCCTGAATTTCTAAAAACTAGGAACGCATCGGCGGACAGCTCCCGTTATGGCCTGGGAAGGGCCTGGCGCACTCTCATGTACAGCGCGAGTTCATGAGTGTACTGGCTCAAGACGCTTTAGCGTCGGCAATCCCATGATCGATTTCCCAGCCTTCCTTCTTCTGGGCGAGACGCAGTTCATAGAGACTTTGCAAGTTGAGCCAGAGTTCGGCAGTTGTGCCGAAGAAGTGGGGGAGGCGCAAGGCTGTGTCGCCAGTGATGGCTCGCCTTCCGTTGAGGATCTCAGTCACGCGATTGGTGGGAACATCTAGCTGCCGCGCGAGTTCCGCAGCACTCATGTCCAGTCCCTTCATTTCCTCCGCCAGATGTTCACCGAGGTGAATCGCGGTAAGCGCCATGATGTTCCTCCTAGTGATAATCGACAATCTCCACGTTCAACGGGCCGGGTGTTGCTCCAGGCCATTCAAAACAAATCCGCCACTGGTCATGAATGCGGATGCTGCATTGACCCTTGCGATCCCCTCTCAGCGCCCCAAAACGATTGCCCGGCAATCATTTGGAGGCTAAGCAGCGAAGATGTTCCGGTTCAGATACTCGTTGCGAAACTTGCCTTGGGGATCGTAGCGCCTGCTCAGTTCAACGAATTCAGGCATCTTCTTGTAAATGCTCTTCAATTGCGCCGGAGAAGTTGTGAACAGCTTCCCCCAGTGTGGGCGCGCGTTGAATGGAGCGAGTTCCTTTTCGATGACCGGCAACAGTTTGCTTACGGCAGGCCAATCTGGTTTCCAGGTGAAGTGGATGGTCACGCAGTCTTGCTCGTAGCACGGGCTCATCCATAAATGGTCGGCGGCGATGGTGCGGATTTCAGTAATGAGTAGCGACGGGCTCACTTGATCGTGCAACTTCTCGACCGCCAAGATTGCTTCCACCGCGTGCTGCCGTGGCACGAAGTATTCCGATTGCAATTCCTTGCCGGCGCTGGGCGTGAAACCCATGCGAAAGTGCGGCAGGCGCTCATACCACGGACCGGGAACGCCCATCTGCTCGGTGCAGTTTTCCGCCGACAGCGCTGTAATCGGGTGCAGGTTGCGGGTAGCAAGCTTGGCCCCGTAAAACTCGGGGCTTGCGTGAAATTCCCGTCCTTCTTCGATGCGGCTCTTGATCCACACCGCATTGATGCGCTGCTTTTGCCAGTCGGTGAACAGGCTCACGCTGTAGGCGCTGGATTCGATGGCATCGAAGTGTTCTTTCAACTCGCGGAGGGGAAGGTCTTCATACACATACTGACGCATCATGAAGCTGGACTGAATGTCGAGAATAACTTTTGTGATTACCCCGAGAGCGCCCAATCCGACGACCGCCCCATTAAAGGTTTCGCCGTCTCGTTCGCGCGACAGGTTTACGATTGTGCCGTCCGCAGTCGCCACTTCCAGTCCAGAGGCTGCCGTAGCCAGATTACCGTTTCTCTGACCGGATCCATGGGTCGCAGTGCTGCACGCGCCCGCGACGGAGATATGAGGTAGCGAGGCGAGGTTGTGAAGGGCAAAGCCCTTGCCGTCGAGATAGGGGCACAACTGTCCATAGGTGATGCCCCCGGCGACAGTCACGGTGCGCTTCGCAGGATCGAGAGAAATCACTTCGTCCATCGGCTTCAGCGACAGGAACCCATCCTTACTGTCGGCAATGTTGTTGAAGCAATGCCGCGTGCCCAGCACTTTCAGCTTGGGTTGCGTCTTGACGTAGTCCTGTACCTGCGCGAGCGAAGTAGAAGTCTGAACTCGGTCGGTGCTGTACTCGATATTGCCGGCCCAGTTTCTGAGTTTCTCCTGTCCCGCCCAGGCCCGAAGACGCATGACCGGAGCAGATGCTAGCGCTGCAGCGAAGAGTTTGATAAAAGTCCTCTTGTTCATAAGCTACGCTGGCTGCGGATTCAATCTGTCAACCATGTGTGTGCTCTGACACATACTATCCTAATCTTTGCGGCCCCGATTCACGGTCGCGGCTCTTTTCTCTTGCGCCTCTGGCCGTCTAAGACCCACAGTGGTCCGTGGATTCGGCGTTTCCCTCATCAGATTCCAGATGAATTGATGCTCTCCATTAGCCCATGTGGTCTTGAACCCAACGGTGACTGATAAAGAGTGATTCCTGAGAAAAAGCCGGACTCGAATTACACGATGACAAACATCGAAAACCTTCTCTTTCGAAGCTCTGAGTCATTGCGCTTTCGAAGCGGCGCTATAAGTTTTTCCGCTCACTGCTGATCCTGGAGCCGGACCAGAAGGCTCGACCTGCTGGCTGTTTCCTTGGCGGTGCCCTAAAGATAGTGCTGCAGTGGCAACGAATGACAGCTGTGGTTGCTCCGGCTCGTGTAGGTCGCTAGGGTTGCGATAAAACGTTTTTGAGCTGGAAGCAAACGCATCTCCCGTTTGGAACGCGAAATGCATGCAGCATTTTCCTTGAGCTTTTCTGACTGCCGGAATGTGCACGATCGAAAAGTGCGTTCACCGCGGCCATCGCGCAAAAGGTCGGGCAGGACTTGCCATGCGGTCTGCTATCATGCCCGGAACCGTGGTCAGTGCGCTGCCGCCGAATTCTTTCATGACGAAGACGAACACAGTTCCAAGCATCGCTGAATACCTGCGTGAGCGGTTGATGCCGGTGGAAGGAGCGATACCGCACATCCCGGGCATCGAGATGTTTGGGAACTCTATTCCTGTTGAAACTGTCGGTGGGGATCTTTTTGAATACATCAATTTTCAACAGCGTTACGACATTGACGCACGCATTCAGCAGGCTCAACGCCTGTCAAAAGAGTTTCTCGAGCCGCTTCCTCCAGGAGTTCCTCTACGCAATTCGGTCGACGATCATGTGCAGTGGCTGAAAACAATGCCAGGCTACAGACGCGAGATGGAAGCGGAGTATCGGTTCGCAAGGAGCTGCGAACAGGTGCGCGTTGCAGAAGAGTTGCGTGATCTTTATTCGACGGCGGGTGTTCTGATCGTAGACGCACAGGGACACGGAATTATCGCAGCCAAGATTGCATCCACAGTACATGACACGTTCCAGGCTTTGATGCTCACGGAACTAGATCGGTACGGCAGAACAACGCCCATGCTACTCGAGAACATCAACCTGCGGCTGGCGCAATCGGTGACCGCCCGCAACGCATTGGGGATCATCGAGAAAGAAGACGCACGGGAAATCGCAACCATGGTATACGGCGAAGTCCGCCAAAGCGGCCATTTTCGCTTTGCGAATTTCGGGCATCCTCCACCGCTGGTGTTCTCGGCGGAGTATCGCAAATTCATGAACATCAATGAAAGCCGCATGGTGCAATTTCTTGCGCTTGGTTTGCAGATTCCCGCAAATCATCCGGATCGTAAGAAATACTATTCCTTGAACTTCCGGCAAACAGAGGTCGAATCTTCGGATCTCGGTGAGATAACGCTGATGAGTCCAGGGGATATTCTAGTTCTCTATACAGATGGAGTTTACGACGGCAGCGACAGACAAGCGCGCGAGCAACTGGAAATGGTTTTGCGCGAACACTACCGCCAACCGGCCAAGGACATCTGCAACGCCTTGCTGGATTACGCAGTAAAGCAAGACGACCTTCTCCGGGCGAACGGCGACCCAGCGTTGATCGACGACAAAAGCGTGTTTATAGTCAAACGCACCTCATAGCCGAACACAGGAGGCGAAGAGAAGACTTCTAGGAGGATGTTGGAGCAGGGGACTCAACCCCGCCCGTCCCCTGCCTCCAGACCTCATCCTCGGCTAGCTATGAACAACCCAAACCCAATTCAACGGCATGTGTGTCATTCAAAACTGTCTCAGCGTGTGGGTTCACCCCAAGGGTTCACCCCAAAAAGCTGTGCCTATTTTGTGCCTTTTTGTGCCCACGCGGAATCGGAAGGCTTCCGCTAAGTCTCTGATTTGAAATGGCGGGGACGACGGGACTCGAACCCGCGGCCTCTGCCGTAAACAGCGCTGCGTGATTAGGTTTTACAACAACTTAGAAGAACCGCGGAGACTGCCAAAGTTCACTCCTTGGCGGCGGGCGCCGGAGGCACTGGCAGGATGATCTCGGAGGCGACCTCGCCACTCTCGAGATGTCTCGGTTTCCACTATCGCTTCAACCTGTACGAAGTACTTCTACCGCCGCTTTCCTCTTGTTCAAGAACGCCAACGCTGATGAGTTCGTCGATGTCACGAAGGGCGGTACGCGGAGAAACCTTCGCTATTTTTGACCACTTCTCAGCAGTCAGTTTTCCCTCGAATCCAGTGAATAGCTTGTTGAGAATTTTCTTCTGCCTATCATTGAGAGTAACTTTTTTGTTCTTCAAACCTTTCCAGAACGATTCCTTTTCTAGAGCGCTTTCCGTTATACGATTCGAGCGTTCTATCGCGCGGTTGAGGCACCCTAGAAACCAGATGAGCCACTCCGTAATATTCAGCGAACCTTTCTGTGTTTTTTCCAGTATGTCGTAATACGCTTTCCGTTCTTCAAGGATTTGCGACGACATGCTATAGAAACGCTGCGGGCTGCCATCTGACCGGGCCAGGCATAGCTCGGCAATTGCGCGAGCGATTCTTCCGTTGCCATCATCGAACGGATGGATCGTTACGAACCACAGATGCGCGATAGCAGCTTTTAAGAGCGGATCGCTCTGCTCTTTGCTATCGATCCAGCGAAGAAATCCCCGCATCTCTTTTTCAACCTGGTCGGCGGGCGGCGCTTCGTAATGGACTTTCTCACGCCCAATCGGGCCGGACACCACTTGCATTGGATCTTGACGCCAGGCTCCGACGCGAACCTTCTCCAAGCTCGTGCGAACTCCAGGAAACAAACGTGCGTGCCAGTCGAAAAGACGCTCCGCCGTTAGTGGTTGATTGTATTTCTGAGTGGCGTCGAGCATCATTTCAACAACGCCTTCCACGTTTCGATCCGCGTGTTCTTTGAGGCCAGCAACATCCAGCCCAAGCCGACGAGCCAGGGAAGAACGGACATGTTCGGGATTCAGTACAATGCCTTCGATCGCGCTCGATTTGATCGTCTCTTCCGTCAAGACTTTCAAGGTCGCTTCCCACCGCGACGAAAAACCATACCCTTGTAGCTTTCCAAGTAGCAAACCCTGGTGTAGTCTTGCCTTTGAAAGTGGGCCAGCAACGACCTCAGAATCCCATGTAAATCTAGGCCAATCAGCAAGTTGGTGCATGTACGTTACCGTCATAATCTCGCCATTATTCTCGCCACAAAACAGATTTAATCTCGCCCTATTCTAGACATTATTCTCGCCATGTCAAGGGACGTAATCCACTTGATCCACTTGGGCCGATAGGTACCCGGCGAAAACAAGTCGGGAGATCGACCCTGGAATCCACGCACTCCGGATCGCCACGCCGTCTTGTGTAGAGGCACGCGGCGGGAACTTGGGATCGCGGTGTCTCTGGGAACGGGTCACAATCTGTGACCGGTTCCAGTCAGCCACAATCGCAATGAAGGCTACAGGCGCCCGGTGTAGAGCTTCAAGAACGGCTTTATCACGCAAAAATAATCCTGAAGATTACCGACCGTGCCCGGCACCGCCGGAACTGTGGAACTGTCATGGGGGCAATTTATTCTGAAGATTAGGGGCAAAATAATTCTGAAGATTACACGCAAATCGTTAATTTTTATCAATAAATGTCGCTACTTTGTTGCACGCTTTTTCAACAGACATACTTTCGGAGCAGGCGTTCGTAGCCACGCGGTAGAGCCATGGGCGCGCCGGTAGTGCCTGATTTGTCGGCTTCTAAAAACTTACGCATCCCCCGATGAAGGCACCAACGCCCGCCTTGGGGTTGATGTATGTCACGATGTTTCAGTGTCCGTTCCGAGACATAGGTAACAGAACGTTCCGGAGACATGGGTTACACTTTTCGGCCCGAAGGGGGCGGAGAGGAAATGCCATGGAAGGAGAGTTCTGTGATGGACGAACGAATGCGGTTTGTGATCCGGCTCAAGGACGGCGAGACGATGGCTTCGCTGTGCCGGGAGTTCGGCATCTCGCGCAAGACCGGCTACAAAATCTTTGAGCGTTATCAGCAATGCGGACTGGAAGGGTTAAGTGACCGAGTTCGCCGGCCCTTCCGCTACGCCAACCAGTTACCCGCACAGGTGGAAGCGGCCATCGTGAGTGCCAAGCGGGAGAAACCTCACTGGGGGGCGCGCAAGATCCGGGAGCGGCTGCTGCGCCGCCTGCCGCATGCCATCAAGACTCCCGCCGCCTCTACCATTCACGCCGTGCTCGATCGCCATGGCCTGGTCAAGCCCATGGGTCGGCGCCGCAGTCGAGCCGAAGGAACGCCCTTGTCCGATGGCCTACTGCCC
>Ga0302325_10009334_pt1 | contig 21427 bp, 26 predicted proteins | sample Palsa_T0_2_FD_201948 | JGI IMG/M metagenome (GOLD analysis project Ga0302325, IMG submission 201948) | Peat permafrost microbial communities from Stordalen Mire near Abisko, Sweden - Palsa_T0_2 | ecosystem: Environmental > Terrestrial > Soil > Palsa > Peat permafrost | place: Sweden: Abisko...
GGACCGGAATGGACGTACCTCTGGTGGACCGGTTGTCGTGCCAACGGCACAGCCGGGTAGCTAAGTACGGACGAGATAACCGCTGAAAGCATCTAAGCGGGAAACTCACCTCAAAACCAGGTTTCGCTTGAGAGCCGTGGAAGACGACCACGTCGATAGGCCAGGTGTGTAAGCGCGGCAACGCGTTGAGCTTACTGGTCCTAATCGCTCGATTGGCTTGATCGCCAAGCACCGTTCCATGTCTGGAAAAAAGTCCAGGCATGAAAAAATGCTTTGATCCAATCAGGATCAACAGATCAGCATGAGTGTCTCTCCTTAATCCGTCCTTCGCCGGCCTGGTGGTCATAGCGGAGGAATTCCACCCGATCCCATTCCGAACTCGGCCGTTAAAGCTTCCTGCGCCCATGGTACTGCGGCTCAAGCCGCGGGAGAGTCGGTCGCCGCCAGGCCTGCGAAGGACGGATTTTGAACCCCGCCAACACATCGAAAGCGAAAGCCCCCGTGCGTCGAGCACGGGGGTTTTTTGCTGTCTTCGGCTGAAGCTATTCGCAAGCAATCGCGATCGCGCTACCCTCGGCCGATCCCAGCGCCCGATTCGGGCGTGAGCACAACGCGGAGGACGACATGGCCAAGGGGCAGCAACGCAGCAATCGCGAGAAGAAAAAGCCGAAGCAGGACAAGAACAAGGCGAAGCCCGCCGCACCCAACACACCCTTCGCCAACAGCTCCAACCAGGGCGGCCAGAAGGGCAAGAAATAGCCTTCGGAGATTCCCGAAAGCCCCGCCCGAAACGGCGGGGCTTTTTGTTTGCGGCGCCCGCAGAAGGCGGTCGAACGTGCTAGGATCGCCCGCACAGAGGCTGCGTCAAAGCCCGGATGTTCAGGGATCAGGAGACGAATATGGCCAAGAAATCGGCGCAATCGGGCGTCTATCGCGTCACGGAAATCATCGGCACCAGTGCGAAATCCTGGGAAGACGCGGCGAAGAACGCGGTCGAAACCGCCGCCAATTCGCTGCGCGATCTGCGCGTGGCGGAAATCGAAAAGCTCGATCTGAAGATCGAGGACGGCAAGGTCGTCGCCTATCGCGCGCGCGTCTCGCTGTCGTTCAAATACGAAGCCTGACTTTTCGGACTCGCGCCGCTTTCGCGCATGACATATCCGCAGCGTGCGCGATCGCAGCGCGCGCACCATCATGTCCGATGAACAGGCCGCTCCACCTTAGGCAGGCCTGCGACGCAGGCGGCCGATCGTGCCCAGATGCGTGTCGGAAAATCCGCTCGCATATTTGAGACCATAGCCGAGCGCGCGGTCGAAACCGATATGCGTGAACCAGATGAGAGCGACGGGATAAAGCGCGGACAAGGGCTCGAACTCCGCTCGCACGAGTCCCAATTGGGACAGGAGCGCAAGCGCGAATGCGCCCACGGTCGAATGCGCGGCGTTGTAGGCGGTGGCGCCGGCGCGCGGCCCGAACAGGTAGAACGCAAAACTCAGATCCGGGACGAGAATGAGCGCGAGAAACAACTGCCGGCTTGCACCCGAATGCGCGTAAAGCGCGACCGCGGCGGCGCACAGCGCCAGTCCTTCCAGCCGCAACAGGGTGCGGACGTCGCCGGCCGCGCCGGACGAGGATGTGGTGTTCATGGCCGTCTCCCGATTTGACCGGGCAAGAATGGCCCTCGATCGGCCAAACGGGAATTGCCGAATACCGTGGAGCTGCTATACATTATTGTATGGTATCGGCGCCTCCCGGATGGGATCTCTATCGCTCGTTCCTGGCTGTCGTCCGCCACGGCAGCCTGTCGGCGACCGCGCGTGCGCTCGGCCTCACGCAGCCGACCCTGGGCCGCCACATCGCGGAACTGGAATCCGCGCTCGGCCGGAAGCTGTTCGTCCGTTCGCAGACGGGTCTCGCGCCTGCCCCGGCCGCGCTTGGCTTGACGGCCGCAGCCGAAGCAATGGAAGCGTCGGCCGCAGCCTTTCTGCGCGCGGCATCGGGCGATCTCGACGAAGCGAAAGGTAGCGTGCGCGTGACCGCCAGCGAATTTATCGGCGTGGAAGTTCTGCCTCACATCCTGACCGCGTTTCGCGAATCCCATCCCGGCATTGCGATCGAGCTCGCGCTCTCCGATGCCAATCAGGATCTCTCGCGCCGCGATGTGGATATTGCGGTGCGCATGGCGCGACCGACGCAAGCAGCGCTCGTGGCGCGGCGGCTGGGCGATATCGGCATCGGCCTCTATGCGCATCGCCGCTATGCCGCGCGTCGCGGGATTCCGAAAACACCCGGCGAACTCGCGGCCCATGCGCTGATCGGCTTCGACGCCGATGCGTTCGCGCTACGCACGTTGCGGTCCAGCGGCCTGCCGGTTTCGCGCGACGCGTTTGCGTTCCGGAGCGACAGCGAACATGCGCGCCTCGCCGCGTTGCGCGCGGGCTTCGGAATCGGCGGCTGCCAGGACCCGGTCGCGCGCCGCGATCCCAATCTCCTGGCGGTGCTGCCCGGCGAGATCCGCTTCGATCTCGAAATGTGGCTGGTGATGCATGAGGATCTGCGCGCGTCGCGCCGCGTGCGCCTGGTTTACGACCATCTGGCCCGGGGCCTCGCGGCCTATGCGGTCCTCGGAAAGGCGCAGAAAACGGTCCCGTCCGGCCCCCGGAAACCCTTGCAAAAGCGCGGGAATTCCGTGCGCCGGAGGGGGTAGCGAGGGGGTAGACAGGCCCTGCGGTTCCGTCCTATACCCGCGCTCCTTTGGCGGAAACCGGTCCGGCCATTGCTCGAAATTCCCGCGGGGTGGAGCAGCCCGGTAGCTCGTCAGGCTCATAACCTGAAGGTCCTAGGTTCAAATCCTAGCCCCGCAACCAAAATCCAGTAAAACCAAGGGGTCAACAGAAATGTTGACCCCTTTTGTTCTTCTGGTACACTGACACAAGCCTTACACAAACTTGCACAAGCGGCTCGCAGCCCCCGATACCGGCTCCGATCTCCGCAGCAAGAGGAGGGCATTGTGCCGACGCATTCGATCCTAGGCGGAAAGGTCCATCTCTACCGACGCGGTGAGGGCGACAATTGGCATTGCTCGACCTACTTCAAGGGCAAGAACCGCCGCAAAGGTACGAAGACCGACAGCCTCTCCCATGCCGAAGAGATTGCCGAAGACTGGTTCCTCGAATTACGTGGCAAGAACCGTGCTGGCCTCCTCGATGGCCCCAAGGGTCCGACCTTCAATCAAGCCGCCGACATATTCGAGGCTGAATACGAGGTTAGCACCAATGGAGAGCGGAGCGCCCGTTGGGTGGCAGAACACAAAGCCCACCTCAAGAATTATCTACGACCCTACTTTGGGCCGATGGGCGTCGCAGAGATTACCGCCGATACGGCTCAGGACTATCGGGTTCATCGAAGCCAACATCCGTATGTCCGCCCCAAGAAGAAATCCAAAGAACAGGGCAACGGAAGCCCTGTTCTCCCAGTTAAAGCGAAACCGCCAAAGCCTCCCACGCGCAAGACGTTAGACAATGAAGCTATTACCTTGCGCCTCGTGATGAGGATCGCGCTACGCAAGAAATGGATATCCGGCCTCCCCGATTTCGCCTCTCAATACCAGAAAAACATGAAGGTGATTCCTCGGCCTTGGTTTGCGCCCGACGAATACAAAGCCCTTTACAAAGCGACCGGCGACAATGTTCGCAACACGAAACGCGAACAAGACCGCTACGATGCTGAACAGCTCCATGACTACATACTTTTTATGGCAAACACCGGCTTGCGGCCCGACGAAGCAAAGAATCTTGAGCATCGCGATGTGAAGATGATTAAGGACGATGCTACCGCAGAGTTGATTCTTCTAATCGAAGTTCATGGCAAGCGCGGCACCGGCTATTGCAAAAGCAGGCCCGAGGCCGTGAAGCCATATCAACGTCTGTTGAACCGTCCGAAGTGGACGCCACAAGGGCGCAAGCCGAGATCGAAAAAGGCACACGCGGCAGCGTCAGCGCTTGCTCCTCGCGCCGTTGAGCTGCCGAAGCCGACAGACAAGGTTTTTCCGCACAATCAAATCAAGCTGTTCAACAGAATTCTGAATGACAAAAAGGTCAATCTCAAATTCGACCGTGGTGGCAAGCCTCACACTTTTTATTCCCTCAGGCATTACTACATCTGCCAGCGCCTCATGGAGGGGGCCGATATTTATGCGTTGGCGAAAAACTGCCGTACGTCTGTTGAGATAATTCAAAAGCACTATGCCGCGCATATCGCGAATACGCTTGATGCAGCTGCGATAAATACGAAGCGACCCCGTCGCAGGAACGCTGCAGCACTACCGGCCGCACTCCCCACGGCGACTTGACGATGCCGACTTTTCTAACATGGGGAAAAAGACAGCTCGCAGGAGCGTCCCCCATGTCGAGCGGGACGTTCAGCGGCCCGCTAAGAGAGCGCCCCTTGGGGAGCGCGAACGCCCGGGGTTCAGCCCCGCCTTCTTTCGGCTCGTCAGCTTCGTGGGAATGCGGAATTGGTCCTGGGGTGACGGAGCGTCGCCTTTCAGTCGCGTCGCGCCTCGATAATCGCAGCCTCTCTCTTTTGCCGCCGTTGTGCCGAAGGGCGCGTGCCGGTCAAGGCCGCTCGCTTCCTCGTTCCGGATCAAAGTCGGAACTCGTGCAGCTCCGCGCCAGGTGGTGGCCGGAGGCCAACCTTTGACCGCCCCACTTCAACCCTTCGGCTCTTTGGCCGGCATCGAGGCCGCGATTGGCGCGGACTCAATGTCGAAAGGCCGAACAATGTCCGTCATATCCAGAACCGATCGCATCCGCGAACTCAATGACGCTTTCCGCAAGACGCTCCAAGGTGGGCAGTGCCTATTTACCCCGGGTGTATCCGATCTAGGCATTCCGTTTTCGATGACCGCCCTCGCTGCCGTTTCGTCGTTTAGCGAATTTACGACGGACAACGATCCCTACGGCGAGCATGATTTCGGCGCGTTCCAGATCGGCGAGGAGCGCCTGTTCTGGAAGATCGACTATTACGATTTGTCGCTCGAATTCGGATCGAACGACCCGGCCGATCCGGCGCAGACCAAGCGTGTTCTGACGATCATGTTGGCGGAGGAGTATTAGCGGGTGATAATTCGGTAATTTCTTGAAGTGCTACTGCCGCGCCCTTCAGTCGAAGCCTCGCGCGGTTGCTCCTCCACAGGTCGGGTCAAGTATAGAAGGCCGCCAGAAACCACACAACTTGCACGAGTCCTTCGCCAGTGATAGCGTTGCAGTTGCAAGCCATATGGAGCGCAAACATTAGGCTGCATTGCTATCGACCCTGGTAGTTTTGGGGCTGCGGATTCGCACCACCAAAGCAATTCTTAAAACCAGTACTCAACACGATTCCATAGACAGGTCTCGGCGTGAACGCACGCCGTAGCTCGATGACCTTGCGTGCGGGGCTGGCCACCAACTTCGGATATCAATCTCGCTCAAAATCAAAATCAGAGGAACGAGCGGGTTAAGGAGGAAAAGAAAATGTCCTCTCGTAATTTGAAAGTTGAAGATTTAACGCCGAACATTGGCGCGAGAGTCTCTGGCATCGATATCAGCGATCGCCTGAGCGATGGAGCGATCAAGGAAATCGAAGAAGTTCTAATCGCGCGTAAGGTCATATTCTTTGAGGATCAGCACTTTACGACGACAGAGTACCGGAAATTTGCTCGCCGGTTCGGGCCGCTTTACACGCATCCCGTTTATAAGGGGACGAAAAAGGAGCCCGCGATCGCGATCCTGCATACCAGTGCAAAGACTCCAACCGACAACGACAATTGGCACACCGATGTTACGTTTCGGCCAGAACCCGTCAAATACACGATGCTCTATGCAAAAAAACTTCCACCGCAGGGTGGCGATACTCTGTGGTCAAATACGGAATTGGCCTTCCAAAGGCTCTCCCCTCCCCTGCAAAATATGCTCCGGGGGCTTCATGCGGTTCACAATTTTATGCGGTCATTCCCACCGGATTTGATACAAAGCAAGAAAGCCGGAGCGAAATACAAGAAAGCGAGAGAAAGCAACCCACCGGTTTTGCATCCGGTGGTCCGAACGCACCCGGTAACGGGTAACGAGTGCCTCTACGTGAACGACGGGTTTACAGCCAGCATCAATGAGCTTTCTCGACAAGAGAACGACTACCTTCTCCCGTTTCTTCGTATGTATATTCAGCGACCCGAGTTTGTTGTTCGCTGGAAATGGAAGGTCAATGCGTTTGCGATATGGGATAACCGCAGTACCCAGCATTATGCCGTAAACGATTATACGGCAGACCGCATAATGCACCGCGCTACCGTCTCGGGCGATGTGCCTTACTTTCGGCGAAAGAAAATAAGGCGAGCCGCCTAATGGTACCCAGCCTCTACGATCGAAATCTGGAAAGCATCAAAATTTACCGCGATTTCGCAAAATACTATTTCTCGATGCGCAGCAATTTGACCTACGTCAATCTGCTGGGCTCGGGAGGAACCCTCGTCCTATTTGCTAAAGCGCTCCTTGATTCGCCCAGGGCTTGGCAAGCTACATTGTCGGACGATTTTCTCCTCTATGTGTTCGGCGCGGTCGCGATCGTGATCATAGGGACTTGGGCAACAGCTATCTCATGTTGCCTATCAAATTCAATTCAGGCCTACCTGCAAATGTCAAAGGAGCTGGAGATTTCTTCGCTCTACGCTGACTACGCATCGTTTTGCATGAGAGACGGCATTGAATTCGAATTTGCAACACACCCACAAGACATCAGCGGACGCGTTCTTAACGGGATTGCCTGGAATGGGCTCAATGCGTCTGTAATCGTTCTTGCGCTGCTACTCCTGGGGTTCATCGCCCTAGAAGCCAGAATCTACTGGCTTGCATTTCCGGCAATCTGCCTGAGTGCAATCGTCTTCATACTTGTGATGTTTTTCATGCTTCGCAAAATATCCGACCCACCCTATTGGGAAACAAATCGGCGCAACAACATCGCAGCGTCCTAGGGCATCCCCCCAACAAACCCACTCGTGTCCTCGTTCTTGATAAGCGTCAGCCGAACGCCCACGTGCCGGCAGCCTTGGCGGGGGCAGCTCAGGTGTTTTGCGACCTCATCAAGGCGAACGTCGCGATGAACTACCTTGAGAAGCAACTGGACGGGGCTTTGCATCCAGACATCAAGGCACCGGATGCACGTTGCCTCGATAATGACTCCGTCATCCAAATCCCGCAGGGCGGTATCTTCGAGCCACGTCACCAGAAATCCTCCGCCGACGGAATGCGGTTGTAGGCAATCTTGGCACCGGCATGGCCGCCCGGCGGCGGTGTCCACGCGCCAAGCGTGACAACCCGCTTTCCGAATTTCCGGTTGAGGCCGTCGATAGTGTTGGTAATCAGCTCGCATTTTTGCCGTTCGCCATCGTCATCGAGCAACATATCGAGCTGGCGCGCATCGGCTCGCGTCAGCTCGGAAAGCGTGACGCCAACGCGGATGATTTCGACACGCTTCGGGATTTCCCTCAGTGCTTTTTGCCAAAGGGCGGCGAGACCAGCGAGACAGGCGTGATCGTCCTGAACGCAAGGCAATTCGCGCTGGCCGAACCACGAGCCGCCGCGCATATCGAGCCAGAGCCACAACAGCCCTGCATAGTACCCGTCGCGCCGCATTCGCCGAGCGGCTTTGGTCAGAAGAAGGCGCGCACACGAAAGCGTGTGTTCTGCATCGCGCCAGTGCGGAGGCAGAACGCGGGCATGTCCGAACATGCCGCGCGAGGTCGGCATGGCGTGAATTTCGTAGCCATGCAGCGCATACCACATGCGTTCGCCGGTTACGTTCTTCCACAGAGCGCGCAGCTGTTTCGGCTGGCTGTTCCAGAGATCCTCGATCGCATGGATTCTCGCCTTGTTAAGCCGCGCTTCCATCCGCGAGCCGACGCCGGGAATATCTTCAAGCGGCAGCGCGAACAACGGTGTCGGCATCTGCTCCGGACGCCAGATCGTCACGCCGTTCGGCTTATCGACCTTGCACGCGATCTTGGCGAGCAAGCGGTTCGCGGCAAAGCCTATGGAGCAGGTTATATATTCCCCGATATTGCGGCGGATGCGATCCTTGATTTTCCGGGCCAGCTCATCGGGGGGCTGCAATCGTGGAATTGTCCAGCTTGCAGACAAGCTCGTCGATGGATTTCACGGTCTCAATCGGAATCTCGCAGGCGATTTCATTAAGAAGGGCATTGTGCGCGCGCCGGAAAAGGTCCGGGCGTTGCGTGACCAGGACAATTTTCGGGCAGATTGCCCGCGCATCGGGAACGCGCATCACATTTTTGCAGCCTGCCGCTTTGGCTTCTTTCGAGCAGGCAATCACGACGGTCGAATTTGCGGCGGACGTCTCGAAGGGTATGACGCCGACCGGCAGGCCGCGCAGCTTCGGTATTGCTTGCTGCATCACCGAGGCGAAGAAACCGTCGAAATCGAGATAGAGTTTTTCGATGGTCTCCGGCTTCCTCATGTTCTATTCCCTCCTGTGGAGCAGGACTAGAACAAAACAGGAACATAAGAGTCAAGGACCAAAAAGCCGAGGGGACCAACCATGTGCAATCGCTACGAAAATCGGCGGCATAAACAATTGACGCCGCGCCGTCACGACGGCGCGGGGCGCTGTCGCGCCAGAACGATGCGAAGCAGCCGCAGATTTTCCAGTGCGACGAACCGCTCAGATTCGGAAGGGTCCGACAGTTGGACCGCGATCTCCGCTTGAAGCGCGAGAAGATCGTAGCGGGTGAGGCGGAATAGTTCGTTCAGTGTATAGGCTCGCATGTCGGTCTCCTTCGTTTTCGACCGCGGAATTGCAGCCGTTGGCCGAGGAACCGCGCCGAAGGAGGCGAGCCGCATCGCTTGCGACGGGAACGAAGAGGACGAGTGCTTACACTTGCGGCGTTCGCGCCGACGTGAGGCTTAAATTGGCCGGAAGAAGGACGTTTGCCGGTTTGAAACGGTGAGAGGCGAGGTCAGGAACGGCTGAATTGGAAGTAATCAGCGAGCTACTATTCTGCTAAGCTTTGACCCCCTGAGTCTGCCGCAGCGCCGTACTGTGCCGGGCTTACCAAACCGCCGGAACGAAGCGCCATGACCGATTTCTTTGTCAGTTACACATCCGCCGACGCGGCTTGGGCCGAATGGATCGCGTATGTCCTCGAAGAGGAGCGCTACTCCGTAATTCTTCAGGCTTGGGATTTCCGGCCTGGAAGTAATTTCATTTTGGAAATGCAGGACGCCGCAAAGAAGGCGGCGCGAACCATCATGGTTTTGTCCCCGGACTATATGAAGTCCCAATTTGCAAGCCCCGAATGGGCGGCGGCATTCGCAAGTGATCCGCAAAGCCTCAAGCGGAAATTGGTGCCCGTAATCGTTCGGCCCTGTGAACCGGACGGATTGTTAGGGCAGATCGTGCATATCAAGCTCGCAGGGCTCGATAAGAGTGCCGCGCGGGTCCAACTCCTCGCCGGTGTTCGAAATGAGAGGGCGAAGCCCACGAGTCCTCCGGCATTTCCCGGTGAACCTCACGCCCCCGAGACGCCCTTTCCTGGCCGGAGTAACAATGCCTCGCCAGCGGGGACCGACCCCTATCTCCCCAAGGTGAAGCGTTCAGCATCTGACGTGGAGAAGCGCCGGTTTCTGAAATCGTCATTTGAGACCATAAAGGGCTATTTCGAAGGCGCATTGCCAATGCTGGCAAGGCAGACAGCGGGGTTGGAATTTGAATTTCAGCCCGTCACCGCACTCGAGTTTACCGCCGAGATTTTCATAGCAGGCAAGAGTGTATCCAGCTGCCGAATTTGGCACGGCGGCGACATGTTCTCCCGTGACGGTATTGCGTACGCAGAAGGCCAGCATCATTCGTCTGGCAGCATCAATGACAGTCTGCATATCAGCGAAAAGAACGGAGACCTCGCGTTAGCTCCGATGATGGAGGGACTCGGTTACAGCGCGAACAAGCCCCCGTTCGACACCAAGAACATGACGCCTTCGCAAGCCGCAGAATATCTTTGGCGGCGATTCATAAGCCGGCTTGAGCACTAGGAACCGACATGGAAGTCAACCCACCAGTCAACATTACTCGCTTCGAACAGTTGGAACCCGGCGATCTGTTTATCTACATGTCGGATCGTGGGTCCTGCTACGCGCTCAAGACGGAGAAGACGAGGGACGGGGACCCGAGCGACATTCTCATCCTGGGACCCGAATTTCCCTATGATGCGAAAGAGTCCGCTCTGCTGAAATGGCAGCCGACGACTGTCGTATCATTCGGCAAGAGCTATCAAATAATTCTGCCGACAAATCCTTCCGCTTGGTTTCTGAACGGGGACACCCGCACGGCGATATGTCTCGCCGTTTGTGGTGAAGATGTCTACGTTTGCACCAATGGCGGGTCTTCGCCGGGTCGCTTCTTTCAATGCTTCGTCGATATGAAGACCGGAAGAATTATCGAAAACAGATTGCCCGGAATCTCGGCCTATACAAACCAGTGGAAGATCGCGCTCCCAGGCGTCGAAGTGCGAACGATACTTGATTATTCGAGCAAGGTTAGTCCGTGATGGCAAATCCCGAAAAGCGCGAAACCTCTGCGGCGACCACCAAAAAATCTTCTCCGGCGTCGTCGCTGAGCGTGTCCGACACTATGAAAGGTCTTTTGGCTGACCAAAAGGATAGGATCAAACTCGACGATTACGTTACGGAGCTTCTGAAGACAACCCTTGAGGCGCTTGCCGCCGACCCGTTCTGGCAATCGGCTCCTGGACTAACCGCCGAAACATTTCAGGCGCGGCTGGATTACTATGACGTGACCATAAAGGACCTGCTCGTTGCTGTGATCCTTCTTGTGCGATGGGGCCAGGCCGAGCAGATAATGCTACTCGAAAGGATATTTTCCCGTCTTGCTGAGGCCAATAAAGATCGTGGAGGCATCCTCGTTTGGCTGTCAGCTCGATCGTATCCGGTCAGCCTTCTGTCATACGCCGCAGGGATGACTGCGCTGACCTTTGGCAACTATCCTGCTTTGCGCGCCATCTTGCTCACAATGACAAACCTTCAGCGCGGCGACGATAAATCGGGCCCCCTAATCGTTGCGATCGGTTATCAGATCGGCCAAATAAATGACACGTTCAAACTTATACCCGCCCACTCGAAAAATCGGGTTCCGTTCAGTGAGTTTATGTTTGCGAAACTTGGGGCACAGTTAGAAGAATTGCTCTTTCTCGGCAACAGCTACGAGCGCTATTTCGATGAGTATGAAATTCTCGCCGCGCTGACCTTTGCAGACTATAGGGAAGCGGAAGGGCAGCGCGTTTGGGCCATGCCAGGCCGTTTCGGATGGAAGTTTGCGCGAACCGGCAGGCCATACGACACTTTCATCAAAGATGCCGTTGCAGCAGGAGCCGATTGGCCGGTTTTGCGTGCGGGCTTGTTCGGCTCTTCAGCAACCCGTTTTGAGGAAATCGCAAAAAGCTACCGCGTGTTTCTGACTGAATTGAACTGGTATTAGAGCTTTGCCCCGCGTCTAGTCGGTCGTAGATTTCTGCATTTCCTGTAACATCTGGTCACCTAGGGGGTGGAAGCGCCTTCCTGCCCTCCGTGAGCTTCCAAATATGAGACCGCGTCTGCGTGACTCCATTTTTCGGCGCGGTCGAGCGGCGTCCAACCCTTGTTATCAACAGGATTGATTTTGGCTCCATGGGCGAGGAGCAATGTGATCATCGGGATATCGCCATGCTGCGCCGCCATGTGCAGTGCGGTGCGTCCGTCGGTCGTTGCCGCGTTGATATCGCAATTCTGATCCAGCAGATATTTAGTGACTTCCATTTGCGATTTGTCGACCGCGTCGTGCAGGAGAGTCCGCCCGTCCCATTCGGTCGCCTTAACGATAGTAGGGTCCGCATCTACTTCCGCGCGCAAAGTTATTAAATCGCCGCTCGATGCTGCCGCGAACGCATTATTATATTCGGCCGTAAGATGGTGGGACGGTGTGATGACTCCGCCCGCACCTCCCAAAAAAAGCGAAAAGGCAATCAGCAGAGAGACGCGGTAATGGCGGCGCATTATACGTCGCTCCTTTGAGGAAATGTGTCGAGCAATTGAGCGAGTTTCCCGGTTGGTTTAACCGAATGCGCGCGGATGCGGTCGAGAGCATCCTGAAACGCATATTGGAGCAGCGTTTCCGGGGCTTTGCCTGGATGGAACCCTGCGAAACCGGGTTGCCTTTTTAAATAGTCTTCCAGCGACGGTATCGCGGGAGCGGTTCGCCCGGCGCTTGACGCGTCAAGTACGTCGAGGACACTACCGACCGGGCGCTTATCGACGGTCTCTGAATAACTTCCCTTCGGCCCGAATTTCTGTCCGAGCAACTTTAGGATCGAGGTGTGGTCCAACACCGAGTTGAAAACAGCTCCGGGTTGCACGAACGGAGAAATGACAAAGCCGGGCACCCGCACGCCCAAAGTCTTGAAGGGCTTCTTGTAAGTGACGCCCGGAGGCGGATCAGTTTCTAAGGCTGGCGGCGACACGTGATCGAAAAAACCACCATGTTCGTCGTAGGTCACAATCATGACCATCCCTCTCCATAAATCGGGATCGCTCGTCATGCTGCGATAGGCTTCCAATAAGAATGCCTGGCCACCTTTGATGGCTGACGGCGCATGATCGTCGCTGCTTATGCCCAAGTGCGGCGCGTCCGTATAAGCCGGTTCGATAAAGACGACTTGCGGAAACTCTTCCGGCGGTTCGTTTTCCACATCGTTGAATAGCTGCTCCAGCGGGCGAAAGTTCTTACCTTCGAGAATACGCGGGACACAGTTCGGCATCATCGACAGGAATGGCAATTCCTCATGGTAGACCCGCCAGCGGACACCATTGTTTTGGAGCCAATCATAGACGAGGTCCTGGTTGGGGAGTGGAACCTGATTAACTTCAATGCTCGTATAACCGCTCATCGCCATGAGCCGGTTGGGCTGCGTTCCCGCCGGCAGTGATGAAAACCAATGATCGCAAATGGCAAATTCGCGCGCGAAGAAATCCGTCACCGGGGCTTGCTCTGCCGTAAAATAACCCATCACCGGGGGATTGCTGCCGGGAACCGGAGGCTTCGCTCCCTTTGCTGTCGCGTAGTTCGCGACGAATCCGTTCATCGGAAATATGTCGCCCACCGGCTTTCCCATTTGCAGCGCGATAGGATCGCGTTCATGCGGAGGGTCGGCGTCGATGACATCATAAGGGTCGGTCAATACGAACGGAAGATATTTTTGGCCGTTGTAGAGACTCGCAAATTTGTCCTCCCAGTTTTGAATCTTGCCGAGACCTTCCACGTTGGGGCGCGACTGAGGCGGCAGGCTCAAATAGCCAAGCAAATTATCAAATGACCGATTTTCCATCATGACAATCACGATGGTCTTGATCAAATTCAAATCCATGTCTGTTCCCTCAATGCCAGTACATTGGAAGCGCCACACCAATACTGGCATATATTTAGCCTGATTCGATAATGTGCTTTGTGAGAAGCACATATCCCTCGGGACGGAATGGCGATTCATCAGCCGGGGCTGCATCTGACGCATCGCTTCGCGACCGGGCTCTCTCATGTTCGCGGTCGCGGGCGTAACCGAACCCGCGCGGCGGTTTCGGCCCATGCGGGTGACGATCCCGTCGCGCGAAGGCTTGCGGAGGACAGCGGCAATCGCACATCGGTCCCGCGACGTTGTCGCTCCATGATGTAGACGCGGAAAAGGCAAGGACTCCCTGAGTTGCTGAAAAAGCGGTCGGCGTAAGCAGGGAGGAGTAAGCTTCCCTGATCCGCAACTTAGCTAGGGGGAGCCATGAATTTCTACATCGGACTAGATATTTCTCAACGCAAAACCGCCATCTGCGTCGTCGACGACAAAGGCAAGATTGTTGTCGAAGGTAGCAGCCTGACTTTGCCAAGCGACATATATAATTGGCTGGTCGGAAAAAGCGTCGATCTTGCTGCCGTCCAGAATGTTTGCCTCGAAGCCGGCGCAATGACCAGCTTCATCTATAAGGGGCTGGAGGCGCTCGGATTGCCTGTCGTATGCGTCGAAGCCTTCCAGGCCCATCAGTTCCTCAAAGCCCAGCGCAACAAAACCGACAAGAACGATGCCCGCGGCCTGGCCCAGTACATACGCATGGGCGGCGACTACATCCGACCGGTCATCGTGAAGGATACCATCACGCAGGAAGACAGGATGCTGCTCACACTTCGTCAAAAGTACGTCACTCAAAAAATTGCCATCGAGAACTCTATCACCGGCGTCCTGAAGCCCTTCGGCATTCTCGTTCCCCGGCGCAGGGGTAGCGCCGATAGCTTCTGCAATGCATTTACCGAGACCGTCGCCAAAGCCGAAAGTCTCGGTCCCACGCTGCGCGAAGCTGTCCTTGAATCGATCGAGGTCTACCGCGCAGTCAATCATACGCTCGAGAAAATTACAAAGACGATCACCCGAATTGCGCGCGAGCAGCCGGTATGCCGCAGACTGATGACGGCGCCCGGCGTCGGTCCGATTGTCGCCTTGTCATTCGTCACCGCGATCGATACGCCGCATCGCTTTCGTCGGTCGGAGGATGTCGGGAGCTATCTCGGCCTGACCCCCAAAAGGTATCAATCGGGGGACGCCGATAACCCAGGCCGGATCTCGAAATTCGGCAGCTCAATGACACGCACTCATCTTGTCCAGGCCGCGACGACGTTGCTTTACGCGTCGAAGAAATGGTCATCTTTGCGCGCCTGGGGCGTGAAGATTGCGAAACGGCGCGGCTATCAGATCGCCCGCATTGCAGTTGCCCGCAAACTCGCCGTCATCCTGCATCGCATGTGGATTCAGGAACGCGACTTCTGCTGGAGCACGGCTGATAACGTAGCGGAAGCACTGCGCAAGGCCGCATAATGGATTGGCTGGTTCTTGCCAGCCTGAAGAACCCTCAGGCATTCGCTTGAGGTATCACCGCAAGGCGACGAAGAGGCTGGCGACTACGCACCCGCAGATGATGCTTGCCAAGCAGTTTGTGGCAAAACATCGACCGCTCCATCATAGCGCCACCTCTTACGCACCTCATTATGTCGCCGGCCAAACAAGATAATGGGCCGATCAGACCACGGAGAAACCTATGATGCCTTGCGGGCGACGACTCGATCATGATCGGGCCGACATAAATGGGCACCTCTACGGAGGGTGCCAAAAAAAGACCTTGGCCATTGGCGCCTCAAACGCCAATTCTTTTTTGCGCCCAGATTCTTGAGAGCCCCAAAAGCAGCAAGATAAGTGGTTGGCTGAACTCATAAAAAATAGTCCTTGCCTTTTCCGCTTCTAGAAACCTGCGGGTGCGCCGCTTCGCGCGCCTATCGGCGCCGCCGCTGCCCGAGCGGCATGTTCCGCCCGAATGGAATTCGGTCTCCTTATAGCCTAACTCGCATCGGGCGCGGCTGAAGCCGCAGACCACCGCTCGTTTCCACAAAGCCTTCAACTAGGAATTCCGCCCTTTGCACACCGAAGGGGTCGCAAGCCGAGCAAAGCAGCTCATAAACCGCCGAACCAGCCTAAGTACGAATACCATGAGTATTTTCGTTGCTTGCGATTCTCAATTGGAAGGTAGCAGTTTAGGCTCTCTACCGAATCAGTGCCGCCCGACCGACAATTGAGAGGCGCCTGGTTTGTGCGGACACTCAATCGGACAGCGTATGGCATTGCGTCCCTCGAAGAAGACTCGCGAGAAGCGTGTGTCCGCTCGGTATAAGACCACCTCATCCGTCGCGCCCATTGAGCAGGCTAAGAAAGACGTTTCTCTCGTGCGCGCTCTCTCGGAAATCGTCAGCGAGCCGGCATCTGCGAAAGCGAAGCTCGCGAAAATAGAGACTCTGATCGCGGTCCCGATTGTAGCTTCGTCTCCCAAGAGGCGGAAAACCTCAGATAATCTGCCTACGGACGATCATTCGGTAAAGTCGTTGCAGGGAAAAATAGCACGCGAATTCAAGCACATACCGGACAAGTCTCGGAATTCTGTTGCTGCAAGTATTTCCGTCAGGCAAAATAATGCCGTTGATATTGACTCCGTTGCCGATGACATTTTGGATATTGAACGTGGACTAGAAAGCCTGCTGGCAAAACATGGCGTGAAAAGAAAAGTTCGCGATGAACTCGCACGCGCATTTGCTCGCGTCGCGACGAAAGCCAAGAGCGGCCAGGATGTGCAAGCTACAATTACCGCAATCAACAAATTAGATTTCAACGAGGCATCGCAATCTTCAAATGTTCCGCCTCTGCCCAAAAAGGCTCCCATCCTGTACGATGCCCGGGACAAATCCCAAAATATTGTAGACTTCCTATTGGACCCAAATGGCTGGGGTCCTTGGGTACGGCTCGGGGCGCTTCCGCGACAAACACTTCGTCAGCTCGATCCTTCTGCCTATGCAGCGCTAAATTATTGGCTTCGGACCTATGGCCTTCCCCCCGACATAGAAATTCCTACGCGGACTCAACTCATTGATCGCGTCGTTGCTTCCGGGACTATTCCCGTAGCTGAGGCGCCGCGACTTGCACGCACTCTTCTACGGAGAGCAGAACGCGCAAGAACAAATCGCCAACCCTAGACCTGATACGCTGAACTGGCCCGATATATTGTGCCCCTACACGTTAAATGTAGCGGCCCACTACGTATTATTATTTTGTGGGCCGTAGGTGTTAATCCTGTATTTAGGGGTGTGAGTCAGAGTCTCCGAACCCTGCCGAATTGCGACTTCATAGGGACTTTCCCTAAGGCGGCAGGCGACGGGAGGCTTGTCATATGTCCAGATTCGAAGGCCCTGGCTTTCCTAAATGGCTTGGCCCTCAGTTCGCACTAATTGCTTTGGCAATTGTCGAACTCAAGAATGCGCTGATTGAGATTTGGGCGCATTTCGCCGGCACCACCGGGTTTTGGGATTTTATCGCACATGTCGGTACGGTCAGTGGTCCCCTTCTGATCGGCACGGCGGTTCTCCTGGGTTACATTTTGTCGAAGATTGCAGAGGGAATTCGATGGTACGCTCGCGTGCGCAATCTTTCGATGGAACCTGTGCACATTGAGTTGCCAGGTTGGGCGAGGCACCTAATCATTCCATTCGTCATGGCATTGCTGCTCTCGGGCTGCGCATTGGCCTACGAACTGGGCAAGTTGGACTCAACGCCGCGTGAGGTTTGCGGGTTATCGAGTGCCGCTAATCATCAAATCGAATGCGTACTTATTCGCGGCTCGGAGTTCAGCCAATAGGCCGGAAGGATTTCAAGCGGTCATCAATGTTCCTCCTTCAGCTCTCCGTGCTTCAAGAGACCGTGCGCGATTGGCTTTGCTTGCATCGCTAGGCTTGCGATGCGAGGAGCAGATGTACCCCCCGCCACACGCGTCCCGTACCGATTTTCCATAGTGCTTTCTCTGCCGTTCCTCGCGCTTGAATTCGGGCCACGAGGGCTATGGCGTTTCCGTTGCTCCGTTCCTTTCGTCGTTCAAGGAGCCACGCGCTGACCTCTGAGTGATGCGCAGTTCTAAACGCGTCGCAGCTATCCGGATCAACACCGAACAGGGGAACCCGCCCCGAAGACAAACGGGGGCACCCCGTTACGGTCGCCGACCGGAATCAACCAAATTAGAACATGCTGTTGGAATTGACCCGGGGGATGTTGGGTGCGACCCACGGCGCGGAGTTCTGCGGATTGCCAACGAGCTGCAACGCATCCCAGTGCTCGATAGCCTTTCCTTCCACATTCATTCTGTAGATATCGACGCCGGCGACACCCGTGTCGCTGGGATCGTCAGTCAGCAAATTAACAAAATTGACGTGCGCGAACACATAATCTCCGACCGCCATAATTCTGTGAACGACCACACGCGCACTTGGATGCGCCGCTTTAACGCCCGCGAAATATTTCCCAAGCGACGCGGAGCCGTCGGCGATTAGCGGATTGTGCTGGACATAATCGGCTGCGAGGAATTTGGCGGTGCCTTCCACGGCCCTGTTCTCATTGATCATCATCTCATAGAGCATGAGAACGTTGTCGATGTTCCGAACTGCATATTGATCTCGCATATCGACGAGAACGACGCCCGCTTTTGCCTTGCCTGTCATTTCGGTCTCCCCGCGTAAGTTTCAAGGTTTCTTGTGTTCGCTAGGCGAACCGCCCAGCCTCTTCGAACGTGAGTCGTGGATTGCGCGGAAACAGGTTTTCATCTGACCCATAGCCGATGGAGCAAATGAAATTCGATTTGACGCGCGTACCGGCGAAGAAATCGGCATCCACGGCGTCATTGTTGAAGCCAGACATTGGCCCGCAATCAAGTCCCAGTGCGCGCGCCGCAATGATCAGGTAAGCGCCTTGAAGTGTGCTGTTTCGGAAAGCGGTAGGCTGCGCCACCGTGGGATCGGCAAAATATCCCTGCAACTCCTTGCCGCGCGCCGGAAATAGTTTCGGCATATGCTCGCTGAAGTCCAAGTCATAACCGATTATGACCGTGACTGGCGCCGCCAATATCTTCGCCGCGTTTCCCGGCAAAGCGTGAGACGAAAGTTTCTTTTTGCCGTCCGAGCTTTGTACCCAGACGAAGCGCGCTGGGCAGCAATTTGCCGAAGTGGGCCCGAACTTCATCACATCGTATAACTCAAGCAACTGTTGCTCGGTTACTGCGCGGTCCGTCCACCCGTTGCGCGTTCGAGCTCTGCGGAACAATCGATCTAGTGTCAAATCGTCGAATTTATACGACATGGTACTCTCCATTCGGATTTTATTGTCGCTACGCCGATGTCCGCGCACCGTGCGCAGGATCGTTGCTGCGCTTAGTCAGACTGCATCAGGATCGAGGAAGACGTAGAGTTCTTGAATGCGACCATCTTTGAAATGCGCGATGTCCATGCCGGTAACAGCCGCCGGCCCGTCCGGCGGTCCCGCCTTCCAAAGAAGGCGGCCGACTCCGTGATGTCCGATAGCAGGTCCGATCGGCGTGAAGGAGAATGTCGGTGGCAGCTTGGAGAGTAACTCGCTTACGGCATCGCAGATCGCTGTCTGGCCCTCAGAAACCCCCTCCGGCTCCGTCATTACTGCATCAGTCGCATACAGCGCACGGATCGCGTCCATACGGCGGGCCAGATCCCGCTCGCTGAAAACCCGGGCGGCATTGGCCCGCATCAACTCGTCGTAATTGATCTCTTTCATGGCGTCTTCTCCTCGAACATGCCATTTGAATTCGCGCGCGGAATGTTCGCCCCCATGAATGGAGCGGAGTTCTTCGGGTCGCCCACGAACTGAAGTACGTCCCAGTGCTCGATTGCCTTGCCGCTGGCATCCATCTTGAAGATATCGACACCCGCCACGCCGGTATCGTTGGGATCATCGCTAAAGAAGTTGAGAAAATTCACGTGGGTCCACACGTAATCGCCGACCGCGACTATCTTATGCACGACAATGCGAGAGTTCGTTCGCCCTTTGCTGACCTCGGAAAAGAACTTGGCCAACGGGCCGCGTCCGTCTGCCATCAATGGGTTATGCTGGATATACCCAGGGTCAAAATTACGCGTACCTGTCTCGGCATCCTTGCCATTGATCATGCGGGCGTAGTGATCGAGAATCATGTCCTTGTTGCGAACGGCGCGGCCGTCATTGGGATCGACGAGTACAAGCATTTCGGTCTCCTTCTAGTCTAAGCCGACGATATGACGGCGCAGTGCATCCAGTTCCGCGTCGGACTTCTCACGAACAATTCGAAGAATCTCTTCGGCGTCTGCGCCCACTGCCCCGCGGCTCGGAGCTGGAACCTGCTCTGCGAGTTCGATAACGCGATTGGCGGCCGAGACTGAATCGAGTCCGCTGCCCTGCATATCGTTGAGCGTTTTGGCAAATGTATCAAAAGACTTTCCATACAACTCGCCCTGCTCAGGCGTCATCTGTTCCAACACACGCTTGAGGGCGGCAGCAGTCTTCGCGGGGCCGCCTGTTCTCATGTTGCCTGCAATCGCCAGAACCACATCGACGCCAAAAGGCTTCAGCTCTGCACGATATACGGCGGCAAGCGCATCAAACGCCGCCTTCGATGCACCGGACGGGCCATTGAATGGAAATGGCAACGTGGCCGTCATCGTGCTGATCTGAACGATACGTCCTCGTGCCTTTCGCAGCGCTGGAAGAAAGGAATTCACAACAGCGAGAGCGCCGAAGACGTTGACCTCAAATTCTCGCCTGATAGCGTTCAGCGGTAGAACTTCTAACGGCCCGGGCGTCAATATCCCGGCGTTGCTTATGAGAAGATCGATGCGGCCTTCGGATTGGCTCGCTACTTCACTCGCCCAAGCCTTGACGGCAGTTTCGTTGGTGATATCGCATTGGCTCAAATTAACCGCACCGTTCGATGCGTTCTTGAGGTCGGCAATCTCGTCGGGCGACATCGCCGTCCCGAATACTCGATAACCTTTTGTCGCAAGCCCAAGCGATATGTCCCGGCCAAGTCCGGCACCTCCGCCGGTGACTACCGCGGCCCGATTTTTCGTAGAAGTCATCGTTTCACCTCTTCTCTCTCGTTTCGTTCAATCGCCCGCATGGAACCGAACGGCGCACTCGTGGTCCCTCAGATTTGGTGGATGTAGAGAATGTTGAACTGGGGACCGGCAGGCGTGTTCTTTGCTGAGATCGGCAGATAGACATTAAAGTTGGCAACGCTTGTCTTATTGACTTGCCAGTTCACGCCCGGACCCAGATAGAGCTGCTCGACCTGAGTCCCAGGCACGCTGATGCCATTCGTGCTGTCGTTTGTGAGTTGCTGTAACCAGAAGCCATTCAGTCCCGGCCGAACACCTTCGATCACTTCGTAGGACGCGGCGAAATTGAGCCAAGCCGCTTGTCCAGCGTGGCCGTCGTTAAAGGCGAAGCCCGGGATTTGCGGCGGATTGGAACCGCGAGAAGTGGAAAAATTATAGTCGTAGTTGAATCGTACGCTGACTTCCCATTTCGGAATTGGCAGCAGCGTAACGGCGAGATACGGTTCGAGCGACCAGAAGCCGCTACTTTGGTTGATATCCATGCTGCCATCGAACCCGCCGGTCGGTGCAGAGACATCGAAGTCGAATCGCCATGACAATACGGACTGATCCCATAGCGATATGGGCTTCGCTTGATATGCCGCTCCAACAGTTAAGTCGCCGAAATTGAATCCGTTGTTCCGCAGCACCGCGCCGGACGCATTGAAGTGCGATTGAATATCGGCGACGGGAAGGATGGCCTCAAAGGCTATCGCACCATTGGATACCGCGATCGGCGGTATATAGACGACCTGAAACACGGTACTCAGAACGTCAATATGCGGATCGACGAACAGACGCGAGTTGTGTCCGCTGCTATCCTTTA
>Ga0302325_10009335_pt1 | contig 21425 bp, 19 predicted proteins | sample Palsa_T0_2_FD_201948 | JGI IMG/M metagenome (GOLD analysis project Ga0302325, IMG submission 201948) | Peat permafrost microbial communities from Stordalen Mire near Abisko, Sweden - Palsa_T0_2 | ecosystem: Environmental > Terrestrial > Soil > Palsa > Peat permafrost | place: Sweden: Abisko...
ATCGCAAAGAGATAGCGGCCCAGTATCCGCCCACCTCGAATCAGCATGGCCCATCCCATTGGCCGGTGATTCGCATGTTGGTGGCGCACGATCTTTATACCGGATTGGCCCTGCACCCGGAGTGGGGGCCCATGAATGGCGAACAAGCGGTCAGCGAACAAGGCTTGCTGGAATCAGCGTTCCAGCATCAACAGCAGACCGCGACAGACCATATCGCGTAGCGCGCCATTGGCTTGCTTCCAATTCCAGGCCTCGCACAGTTTCCGCGACAAAGCCCAGCGGCTGGCTTCCGGATTCGCTGCGATCAATCGCCGGATCGATTCGATGTCAGCGAGGTTGAAGATCCGTCCGCGACATTTCCACTCGATTGCCATCTCTCTAGCTAGCTAGCCCATCGTGCGAGCGCGTGTATAGTATAGAACTATGCTAAAGTTTCTCGCGCTTTCGCTCACCTATGCGCTTCCCATTTTGGCCGCCGAGGGTTACGCTCCCGCAACCTACGTCTCGAATGCCGAGGTGATGGAGGCGCTCAAAGAACAGCCGCCCAATACGCAGACCTACGACAAGGTCATCAAGACCGTTGACGAAGGGGATTACAAGATCTCTATAGTGATCCTCCGCCGGGTTCCCAAGCCTGGAGTCGAAGATACTGCGCTTTCGCACGAGCGAGTTACGGAGGTCTACCAGATACTCAGCGGCGCGGGGACTTTTGAATCGGGCGGCACGATGACGAAGACGTCTTCTGCCGACTTGACGGCACAGGCTGCTGGCCCCAGCACGCGGGGAACGATGGTCGGCGGTACGACGCGGCCCATGGGTCCTGGCGATACCGTGGTGATCCTTCCCCAAGTGCCGCACCGGTTCAGCCATCTTGATGGAACCATCACTTACCTCGTGACGCGCATCGAAGCCAAAGGCAAGTAGCTTAACTCGCCCTGCGCACCGCCAATGATGTCGGGAAGCGGCTCGCGCCGCGTTCCGTTTTGCGCGTCCCAAAAGATCGAGGGCACTGTGGTGAGCGAGTTGCCTTCTGGTCTGTCGTGATTCTTGAATGCCATGCTGGATAGCAGCCGAAATCCCGTGCATAGCGCCGCAGGTATTTGCGGATCCGCTCCCTGACGAACCGAGCCGCGCGTGTTAGCGAGCGGTTTAACCGCAAACACCGATGTAGCGCTACTTCCCACCCAGGCTTTTGTACGCCGCTTCCACGAACTTATCGGTGGTCCAGAAACCGCTGGTGGCGCCGTACACCGGGTCGTAGTCGCGAGTCGGACGCGCCGCCTTCACCTGCTCCAGCGTCATGCCCTGCTTGATCATGGCTTGAACGCGGTCCCGCAGGATGGTGACCATCTCCTGATAGAACACCACGTCCGCTTGATCGCACAGGCGTCCATGCCCCGGAATCACCATGGTCCCGCCCTCTTGCTTGCCGGCAGGAATGGTGAGTGCAATTAAACGGTTCAGTGCGTCGATAATCCCTTGCAAGCTTCCGCCTCGGGCCAGATCGATGATCGGATACCCGGTAGTGACAAAGATGTCGCCCGTGGCCACGACGTCCGATCGGCGGAAAAAGACGTAGCTGTCGCCATCAGTATGGGCCGCCGGCTGATGAATCACCTGGATTCCTTCGTCGTCGAAGTAAAAATCTTTCTCGTCGGCGAAAGTGTCGGTGGGCCACGCTCCCGACGGGTAGGCGGCTTGATTCCCATCCTTCATGCTCATCCGATCAAGAAGGGTTTGATGCCCGATCACAGACGCGCCCTTGCCGGCATCCGCGATGTCTCCTGTGACGTTGCCGCCCACGATGGTGCTGCCCAATCCGGCGATCTTCTCATTGCCTCCGGTATGATCGGCATGCACATGGGTATTGATGACGTACCGGATGGGACCGTCCGAAAGTTTGCGAACCGCGGCAACCACCTTGTCGGTCATGTTCGCCAAGCCGGTGTCCACCACCAGCACGCCTTCTTTGCCCACTTGCACCGTAATGTTGCCGCCCGCGCCCGACAGCATGTAAACGTTGCCCTGCACATGCTGGGTGTGGACCTCGCCGTCATTCTCAACCGCGGGACGGATCGCGTTTTGTTCGGTTGGCGGAGGAGCATCAGTTGCCGCTACGATCGCAGCCACATTGGGAGTTCCGGACGCCGCCTTCATGGTCTGGAGATACTCCGGATACATCGTCTCCGCTCCCCCACGCGTTGCCGCAAACGACAGATGGAAGCGATTTGCAAACTCGGCGAGAAACTTATTGTCGCCCGGCAGATGATTGGGTACCGTGCCGCGAGGACGCGGTATCTCTACTACTTCCTCACAAGGATAGGGAGCGATTTCCTGGCGGGCGTCGTACAGAAAATCCGTGGTTCGAACGAACGGCTCGGTCAGATAATCCGGATCGTTGATGATCACCATCACGGTGAGCCGGTCGTTATGCCGGAACAGATGTTCTGTAATGGTGGCGTTCTCGCTGCGTGGAATACCGTTGCGGCGGATCCAGCCTTCCTTCAGGTTCGTTGTGGTGATGGTCAGAACGTCGTTGTCCCACTTTCCGGTGGAGAAACCCTGCCAGGTATGCGCGGCATCGGCGGGCGGTCGCGGACGGCCGTCCATCCAGATGGTGCGCTCCGGCGCTTGCCAGGAAATGTGGGTGTGAAAGGCGATCACCTTCTGCGTGTCGCGGTCCACTTCCTTCCAGATGCGCAAGTTTGCGGGTCCGCGCCAGGCGTAATCGGAAGGATGCGGGCGGCACTGATTCTCGGGCAGCGTGAGCAGGGAAGCGTCCCAGCTATCGCCGCGGAGCCGCGCGGCGTCGTTAATCGGCAGCCCAAGATAGTCGCCGATATCGGGACCTGGAATGCGTTCCAGAAAATCTTCGTCAAACTGAGGCGCCCACTCGCCCGTCGGATCCATTTGCGCGAATCCTGGAATGGCCAGAATCGCCGTCAGCAGAAGCAGCTTGGCATCTCTCATTTTACACACCTCGCGTTGCTTCACATCCTATCACGCCCGCACAGAGCCTGCTTGCGGGAACCGCACTCGCAGGAACAGAATCATGACCCCGCCGTGAACTGCGTGAAAATAAGCGAGGCGCCGAAGCGGGATTTCTCCATTCTGGCGCCTCATGACTAAAGGCCGTTCACGTAGTATGGTCGCGCCAAAGGTACAGGCGGCTTCAGCCGCGTTTGTGTTCGGTATGGAGGAGACGCGACTAAACCAGCTTTTATCGATGGTCGTAGATGAAGCGATCCGGAGTGAAGCTGAAGAGATCGAAAAGATCGCTGATCGCCGGGGGATTGTCTGGAACATACGGGTTGGCCGGGCTGATCACCGGGTTGGGCATGTTGTCGCGGCTACGCGTTGACACGGGTCCCACATTCCAGTTCCTCTCGATGAACTTGAGGATGGAAACGTGATCCGAGTAATCGTGCGAAATATGCCCAGGCCGGGTCCAGGGAGAGACCACCATCAAGGGTATGCGCGTGCCGTCGCCGAAATAGTCGAGCTGCTGGATATAGCCCGAGTCGTAATAGCCGCCGCCTTCGTCGAACGTAACGAAAATTGCGGTCTCGCTCCAGAGCAGCGGGTTGGCTTGAACGGCGTCTACAATCTTCTGCACGTAGCCTTCAAACAGGTCCAGTTTGGACGATGACGGATGCCCGTCTACCAGGCCGCTGGGCTTGGTGAAGGAAACCGCCGGCAGTGTTCCGTACTGGATGTCGGTATAGAGATTGGACAAATCCTGAATGTGCGCCGTACGAACGGCAGCGTTGGCCATGATGGAGGTGTCGTACTGGAAGGGGTTGCAAATGTTGCAGTACTCGTCGGTGGCCGCGCCGATTGCCGCGTAGTTGAGCTGGTAGGGGTCCGGCACATAGGCATTCCATTGGTCGCCATAATACTTCCACGAAATGTTGGCCGCGATTAGTGAATCGCCGATGCTCGGGACGGACGAAGGAGGAATGGTGAACACGGTGTTGTTCGCGTTGGTATCCGTATAGGCATTGTTGCCGTTCCCGAAGTAACCAGGATTGTAATTGTTGAGCAGGTAATAGTGGCCCGTTTCGCAGTTGGGATTGATCGGATGGGCCAGAGACTGGAGGTAATTGACGATGGGCGCAACTCCGGGCTGCGACAGGTCCGAGCAGTTAGTGTAAGATCCTCCTCCAGAGGAAGCTGATCCGTACGAACCGTTTCCATAACCATCTTGCGTATACCAGTTGTTCGTACCCGCGGCCGGATTCGGGTTCTCCACTTCATCCACCACACCGGCGTTGGCCGTTCCCGTGGCTACTTCGATGTTGTGCGGCGGCGTGGCGGCATTGCCGTTACCGTCGCTGAACCAAATGGCGTCGCCGTGGCCGAGCATAATATGATTCGCGCCGGTGCCGCCCAGGACGGATTGATGGAAGTTGTCGCTCATCGCAAAATTTTCCGCCATCCAATTGAAGTAGGGCGCGTCGCCATTCTGGACATTGTAGAATCCCATGGCCGTGGAGCCTTCCCCCGAAGTGATGACGCCGGGCGAATAGTTGGTGCTGAAAGTAGACGGCTGCGCGACGCCATTCGCGCCAGCTCCCACGGTGACTTCCACCCAGGGGAACAAGCTGGCGTCGCAACCGGAGGGATTCTCAAAGTAGGCCTGATCCGCGTTGCAATCCAGTTGTTGCCACATTTGGTAAAAGCGATGAACGGGACTTGCGGCGTAGGAGTTGTACGTGAAAGTTGTGCCGTTCGTCAACTGAAAAGGACCCGCTGGTAATTTCGTGACGTTGGTAATTCGCGTATCCGGCGTGTGAGATTTCAGTCCGGTGCCTCCGGAAATCAAAGATTGATAGGCAGCCGGGGTCAACCCGATTTCCGATTGCTGAGCCAGTGTCAGGTTGTCGCCCGTCACGTAGGAGTCCGACGGACCCCCAGCTAGCGGCGCCGGCAGAAGATGGCCTGGGAAAGGCTGCTTGGCCGGGCTTAACAGAAATGTGTCTGGCGCCACGTCCGTGGCGGAACTCTGCGCCGCCTGAGAGAAGTTAGGTCCGGGAGTGCCGTCGGCGTTTATGATTCCCTCCGAAAGCAGATTCCAGACTTCCCCGTGTTTGGGCTGGTAGGTGGCGAACACGTGGTCGAAGCTGCGGTTTTCACCGATGATCACGATGACGTGTTTGATAGGTGTAGTGGTGCTGTCGTCTCCGGTTTGCTGGGCAGTCAAAATCGAAGCGCCGGAGATCAACTGGAAAAGCGCAAGGGCTGCCATCCCGATGCGCGAGCGCTGCAAGGCATTGGATGCGATATTTCTAACGGACATTCATTCTCCTTGTGGTGGCGTTTCTGAAAACAAACGCCATTCATGATATCCGCCGAATTTTCATATTCGATGTATCTTCCGTGAATATAAAATGACAACGACTAATTTTAAAATGTCGGCCAACTAATAGGCTGTGTCGAAACCGGCTCCCTTAGAAGCTGTGAAAAAATCAAAACCGCCAAAAAATGCCACTTTCCCACAGCTGGAGGCCTCGCAGGAAGCGCTACAACGCGTTCTGGCGAGGCGTCCAATGCTTTCGAATCCCCCCACGGGAAGTCGGTGTCGATTTTTGGCATTTTTTCACAGCTTCTTACGGTCGCGGCTCTGTAACGCGCGGAATCTACTGTACACTCGCTTCTGGATTCTTCGCGGCATCCGCTGGCTCCACACGGATGAGTCCCATCATGCCCCCATCCTCATGTTCCAGAAGATGACAGTGATACACGAAGACGCCGACTGTGTTCGGATCGCGAAAATCCATACGTAACTTTACGCTTGGATACACCAGCATCTGGTCCTTGTAATAAGGTACGTTGACGGTGTCGCGCAGGAACGGTTCATTGACAGGCTTCCCCATATAATCCAGCAACAGGAAATGCAGTTGATGAATGTGGAAGGCGTGCAGTTCGTTGGACCGGTTTTCGACGATCCAATCTTCCACGGTTCCCTGCTTCGCGACGATGTCCGGGATGCCCGATTGCGGATCGAACAGCACGGGCGTCTTGCCGTCTACCGTGATGTAAAACTCGGTTGCACTGTTGGGATTGTTCGGATCGGTCAGCTTTTCGGAAAAATACAGCCTGCGGGTGCGCACTGGAGCCACGTCTCCCAACCATGCGGCGGAAGGCGGAGGAAGCGGTTGGCGAGACGCGGCGAGCGTGGAGCGGGGCTCGGGCGCATCGGCGGAAGCAGTGATCGTTGCCAGCGCGCGGTTCGGATCGTTTTCGCCGCTTGGTCCCGTATCCACGCTCCGGGTTACGAGAAGTCCCGAAGTTCCTAATGGCGGGCCTTGCACGATAAATTCTACCCGCGCACCCGGCGGCACTCCCAGGTGGGTTTGCCAGCTAATCAAATCTCCCGAAGTTCCGTTCTGGTTTAGCGGCACGCCGTCCAGCGCCACCAATCCAAGCTGCTGCGGAGTACGATTGAACAAAATCGCCAGATTGAGATAGGTAATCGCGGAGGCATTCAATACTCGCCATAGTTGCCTTTCCCCCGGCTTCATCGCGATCGCAGCCGGCGGATAATCGGGATACGGAACGGGCACATAGTTGATCGAAAGATCCTTGGCAGGCTTACCGAAACCCGTTCCGTTATTGGCCGCGTCTCCATCGCGATCCAGGAGCATTTTGGGTACCACGGGCTCGGATTTAGAGGGCGGCGCATTCGGATTGAGTAAGTCCTGATCGCGAATAATCAGCACTCGTTCCGGCAATCCGACAACTTCTTTATTGGCGCGCTCGATTCCTTCAATGATGAGCGCTCCCGACGCTCCGCCCAGAACCTGAATTTTGCTGAATCCATGAATGTGGGGATGGTACCAATACAATCCAGGCGGCTCGTCCGCTGGAATGCGGAAGCGATATTCGAATGGCGCATCATGCGGACTCACCGAAGTTTTCAATACATCGTCCTGGTGACAAACCGGTGGAATGGTCAGACCATGGAAATGAAGATTCGTCGATGTCGCTGTCATAGTGCCGCTCTTGCATGGATCGCCGCTCGGGCCGGCGTGCATGTGGGCGCGCATTTTATTTGGCGGACCGGGCGGATGCTCAGGGGCCGTCAAATCATTTTTCAAATTCAAGATGAGAAGGTCGCCCGGCTTGAGTCGTAGATTGGGCGCCTGGTTGCCGTTCCCGTCCATGTAGCAGTAGCGTGTAGAGCCGTCCGCCTCGGTAGAGTTGTGGATGGTCAGGTCGACCTTTAATACTCCGTTTTGGCTGCGCAAGTCTTGCGGCTCCGGAACGGAGCTCCCTGGCGCGGGGCGAATGCACGCGTTGCCCTGCGCCTCTGTAGCGCGCAGTGCCGGATTGCCACACAGACCGCTCCCAAGCGCGATCAACAAGAATTGTTTCACCATGCGGAGTCCCTCTTCGAGACAAGCCAATACTTTAGTACTGCAATGTGAACGCTTGATGACTAACCAGTCCGGTGGAGAGAGTCGTGGATTTGGGAGCTGTTCTCCACGGCCACAAAAGTTTGCCGTTCCGAGCCGCGACCGCACGGGAGCGCCTGTAGGCCAACGGATGCCCTAAGGCGAACACTCGGCGAATCGAGGTTCGTTGTTCAACGGAGCAGCTTGTCCTTGATTACGCCGCATAACGCCGCATATAAGCGCGCGTTCAGTAGATCCCAAGCGTCACACAAGCGCGCGCGGTGCCGATTGGTGGTGTCGAAAGCAGAAAGGACCGCTTGCTCATGCGCGCGGCTCAGTAAATGCGCGCGTTACGGATCACGAACGGAGGGCGAACAAAAGGCGGGTTTTTGAACGGAGCCGGTTTCGACACAAGCCTGCTAACGCAGTATCGTCGCAATGGCGGTAATTTGCTCTTCGAACACGCCATTCTCCGATAGCGGTTCAAGCCCCTCGCGCATGGCCGCCTCAAAAGCGGGCCGCCGGTCGCCCAACACCCCCGGCGAAGTGGTGGACAAAGAAAGCGCGCGGCCGATGAGATCCGCAATCGTCACCTGCTGGATCTCAGTTACTTCGATATCCTCCGCCTTCCGGAATCGCGAACTGCTAAACCAATCCTCCAGGTTGAGGCGATAGCGGGTCTCTTCCGGATCGGACGCCCACGCCCGGCGGATATCGTGAAATTTGCCGGTCCATCCCTGAGCGGCCGCGCTGTGTACCCTGGTGCCGCAGATGGCAATCCAGCCATTCGCATCGACGATTCGCTCCAGCACCGCGATGGCCTTGTCGCGATCGAACCAATGCAGCGCCCGGCCGACTGTTACCGCTCGAAAGACTCCAATGTCTTTCGGCAGTTCCTCAATGCGCGCTTGAATGAGTTCGACGTGGACTCCGGCGCGTGCCGCCTCCACGCGCGCGGCCGCCAGCATCTCAGTCTCGACGTCTACGCCCACGCACGACTTCACATAGGGAGCAAAACCGATGGCCAGCGATCCAGGTCCGCATGCAATATCGATTAGCCTGTCGTTGCGATCAAGTTCTTCCCGCCGACCGACCTCGCGAAAAAAGCTGGCGGAATAAGGCTCGCGGTATCGAGCGTAATAAGGAACGGTGGAATCGAAGCGGCCCACTTGGCAATCCACCCGAATTTTAACAAGGCAGCCTCCGTGAGTCATCCGATTGTTATTCTGAGGCGATTGTTATTCTGAGCTAGGGACCTGCAAGCATTCTCAAAATCGCTCATATCGACACCGGCAAGGATTTTCGCGGCGGTCAGGATCTGCTGTTGTCGCTGGCGCGCCGGCTCAAGCAACGTGGGCATCGCCAGGTGATCGTTTGCCCCCAGAGCAGTCCCCTCGCGCAGCGCGCGTCGGCGGAGGATCACGAAGTAATACCGCTCAAAAGCACTCTTGCGTTCCGCGAGCGCCTTCGCGATCAGGGCATCGATATCGTACACGCGCACGATGGGAACGCGCAGGCGATCTCCTTCCGCGCCTCCATCGGCCTTCCGGTTCGCCGCGTGGCCAGCCGGTTGGTTGCGTTCACCCCGCGCCATCCGCTCTTCCATCGCTGGAAATACAGCCACACTTGCCACGGAGTGATCGCGCTATCGCAATCGGTGCGCCAGGTGTTGCTCGCGGCCGGTGTACCGGACTCTCACATCGAAGTGATCGTGCCCGGCATCGAAATGCCGAACGAGCTTCCCGGCCCGAATGAGCGTGCAGCGGCGCGCGCGCGGTGGGGTCTGTCGAGCGACGAGTTCGTCATCGGGCACGTTGCCGCATTCACGCGCGAAAAAGGACAGGACGTGGCTCTCCAAGCGGCGTTGCTGCTGGCCCCGAAGTTCCCTCAGGCGCGAATGCTGCTGGCGGGCGATGGTCCCGAACGGACGCAGCCGGCGCTGGTTGAACTTGCGCGCCGGGCGTCCGGAAGCGCGCAGTTGCCCGGTTTCGTCGATGACTTAGATCAGTTCTACACCGCGCTGGATCTCTTCATCATGCCCTCGCGTTCGGAAGCTTGGGGCCTCACCGCGCTGCGCGCCATGGCTTACGGGCTGCCTGTCATCGCGAGCAACGTCGGCGGCCTTCCCGAAGTGGTGGAGCACGGAAAAAGCGGCTGGCTAGTGCCGCCTGAATCTCCGGAAGCGTTGGCCGAAGCCATCCTGGACGCCGCTTCCGATCCCGCGCGCCTCTGCGAATTCGGCCGCAACGCGCGGGACCGCGCGGCGCAGTTTTCCATGGAGCGGACCGTGGAACGAACCGAGCGGTTCTACTTGCGCCTGCTGGCCGATGCGAGAATAGAGAAATCTTCTTAAACAGGCACCCATGCCATGGACCAGCAAAAATGTTGTGGTTACCGGCGCCGGCGGTTTCATCGCCAGCCACCTGGTGGAACGCCTGCTGGCATTGGGCGCAAACGTCACGGCCTTCGTCCGTTATAACTCGCGGAGCCATCCCGGTTTCCTGGATCTCCTGGCGCCCCATACAAAACACATACGAATTGTTCCGGGCGATATTCGCGATCCGGAAGCCGTGCGCTCGGCGATGGAGGGTGCGGATACCGTCTTTCATCTCGCGGCGCTCACCGGCATTCCCTATTCCTACGTCCATCCCATCGAAGTGTTCGAAGTGAACGCCCATGGCACGCTGAATGTTCTGGTGGGCGCGCGCGACGCCGCTCTGCGGCGCGTGGCGATCGCCTCCACCAGCGAGGTTTACGGCGGCGCGATTTACGTGCCCATCGACGAGAAGCATCCCAAACAGCCGCAGTCGCCTTATTCGGCCAGTAAAATTGCGTCCGACGCCATTGCGCTCAGCTTTCACGCCGCGTTTCAACTTCCCGTGACTGTGGTGCGGCCGTTCAACACCTATGGTCCGCGCCAAAGCGACCGCGCCATTATTCCCACTGTCATCAGCCAGGCCTTGACGCAATCTGAAATCACGGTGGGAAACACCGCGCCAACGCGAGACTTCACGTATGTCAGCGACACGGTGGAAGGTTTTTTGCAACTCGCTGAATCCGATGCGGCGGTGGGCCAGGAAGTGAATTTAGGCACCGGCTCGGAGGTTTCGATCGGCGATCTGGTTCAACGCATCAACGCAATCATTGGCCGCGACCTTCCCGTGCGGAAAAAAGACGAACGCGTGCGTCCCGAATCGAGCGAAGTGAATCGGCTGCTTTCGAACAATTCGAAGGCGCGCGATCTGGTGGGCTGGACGCCGCGCGTAACGCTGGACCAGGGGATCCGGTTGACGGCAAAATGGGTGGAGGAGCGGCTGGAAATGTACGATCCCAGCAGCTACCGCATTTAATGAAAGCAATGATTTTGGCGGGCGGCATGGGCACGCGTTTGCGGCCCCTCACGTTTTCCATTCCGAAGCCGCTGCTGCCCGTCGGCGAAAAACCGATCCTGCAAAGGATCGTCGAACAACTTCGCGATGCGGGCATCACCGATCTGGTTCTTGCCACCGGCTATCAGTCGGAATTGGTGCGCGCGTTCTGCGGCGACGGGTCCAAGTTCGGCGTGCGGGTTTCGTATATCCATGAAGACCAGCCGCTCGGCACTGCCGGTCCGGCCGGCGCGTTGCAAGGGCAGCTCGCACCCGGCGAACTTCTGCTCCTGATGAATGGCGATCTGTTTACCGATCTCGACTTCCGGGCGTTCGTTGAATCCAGCCGCGCCAGCGAATGCGATTTAACGGTAGCCTACGCGAAGTACACGTACCGCTCGCCATACGGCGTTTTATGCATTATTGACGGAAGCGTTCACGGAGTGACGGAAAAACCGGAGACGGAATATGCCATCAGCGCAGGCATCTATTGCCTGAGCGGCGCCGCGCTCGATCTCATTCCCCAAGACAGTTTCTTTACCATGCCCCACTTGATGAGCAAATTGCTGGCATCCGGAAAGCGCATTCACGCCTATCCGATTACAGGAACCTGGATGGGTCTCGAAAGCATTGAACATTTTAACGAAGCGCTGCAGAAGTTAGCCCAGGAGTGAGTGCTCTTTCCCGTTGCGTTTCGGCCTGCCACAGCGCCACGTAGCCACAGCCCATCGCCGCTAGAAACATGGCGAGCACCTCGCTGTTGTTGAGATTCCAGGAATAAAACCCGCTCACCAGGATGCTGATAATCGCGGCCACGGCGGCGTGCAGCATCCAGCGTTCCTCCGCATCGGCGGGCAGGCGGCGCAGTGCCCGAGCGAAATCGAAGAGCGCCCATCCGATCGTCCAGAACAGCGCCAGCATAGTGGGAACGCCGCGCTCGGCCGCATATTGCACATAATTGTTTTCCAAGTGCCCGTAGTATTGGGACGATTGCGGCTTGGGCATGTCCGGCTGGATGTAGTTCTGATACTGCCGCCACACCTGTTCCGGCCCCACCCCCAGCCAGGGATGCGCCTTGATCATCTCCCAGCCGATGCGCCGTAGTTCAGCGCGATGCCCGTTGGAATCCGTCTGCCCTTCATGCGGAGTGAGCGCCGAGATAGCGCGCTCGCGAATGTCCCCAGGATTCGCAATCAAGAGCGCCGCGATCGACACCGGCACGGCCGCCAGCGCCCATTTCTTCCAAAACCAGATCAGGTACACGCCGCCGCAGAGCGTCCCCAGCCACATGCTACGGGTCCAGGTTAGCCCCAGCGCCGCGCTCACCGGCAGCGCCGCCAAAATCAACCCGGTGATCCAGGTGCGATCCCGCGCGAAGAAGACCAGCGCGCCAATCACAAGGAGCGTCATCATCAGTTCACCGCTCAATGTCATCCAATGGCCCATGAAACCGGTGATGCGCGCGTCGACATAGGAGGTGTAGAAATTCTGACGGGCTAGTGCGGCTGCGCGATATTTCTCAACGAATTGCTTCAGCGCCCAGAGTGACGAAAGCGCGGCTGCCCCCGCCCAACCGAGCGCAATCCATCGAACCTCTCGCACCGTTCGAAAGGCCGTTGTCACCAGGTAGAGCATCAGATACACGTAGAATTTTCTGACTTGCGGAAGACCGTCGCGAATGTGCCCGGAAACGAAGAGAGATAGCAATGTTCCAAGCAAAAATAGCGACAGCGGCAGCCAAACCGGCGGCAGACGCCATCTGCGGCGCGTAACGAGGAGCGCGATAAGCGCCGCGGCCATCAAAGTCTCGAAGACGCGGATGGAGATCGGAACCGTTACGGCGGCCGCAGCAACGAAATACAGCGGCACGTCGTCGCGCTGAAACCAATTCATGGGCCGATGCACCCATGATACTTTGATTCCAAGGTGATACTTTGATTCCAAGGTGATACTTTGATTCCAAGGTGATACTTTGATTCCAAGGTGATACGTTGGATTCCAAGGCCCATGACCGGCGAGACCGTCCTGACCGTTGAAAACCTCTCCGTGGCACTGGACGGCCTCCCGGTTATCCACGATGTCTCCTTCACGTTGAAACAGGGCGAAGCCGTCGCAGTGCTCGGGCCTAACGGCGCCGGCAAAACCGTTCTCTTCCGGGCCTTACTGGGACTGATCCCGCACACCGGCCATGTCCAATGGCGTTCGGACGTCAAGATTGGATATGTTCCACAGAGATTTTCTGTCGATCGCTCCGCTCCCATCTCGGCCATGGAATTTTTTCTGCTGCAATCGCCCAATTTCTGGCGCCCAAGCGCAGCCTTCACTGCGCAACTGGATGAAGAACTGAAATTGATGGGACTGCAACGATCTGTTCTTCGGAAGGGGCTGGGAGAATTATCCGGCGGCGAGACGCAACGTGTGCTGATCGCTTCGGCGCTGCTACAAAAGCCGAGCGTGTTGCTGCTCGATGAACCGACGGCCGCCGTGGACGCGGGCTTTGAGGATACGGTCTACACGCTGCTGCATCGCGTCCAGATAGATCGAGGCACAGCGCTACTTCTGATCTCGCACGATTTGAGCGTTGTTTATCGCTACGCGCAGCGGGTGCTGTGTCTGAACAAAAGCGTAGTGTGCCAAGGCCCTCCCGTGGAAGCGCTGAATCCGGAAGCACTGGCGACCCTTTACGGCGAAGCCGGCTTTTATCAACATGAGCACGGACCCGGTCACGAGCATTGATGCACCAGCCGGCGCACGCCTCATTTTGGATCGCGCTCCTGGTCGGCATCGCCTCCGGCAGCGTCGGTCCCTTCATCCTTCTGCGGCGCATGGCGCTGGTTGGCGACGCGCTTTCACACGTAGCGCTTCCCGGCATCGCATTGGCGATTATCTACCGCTTCGATCCCTTTTACGGAGTGATCGCTTTCCTGCTCGCCGCTGCCTTTCTGATTTTCTGGCTCGAAGGCCGCAGCAGCGTGCCGCCGGATGCCATCGTCGGACTCCTGTTTACCGCCAGCCTGGCGGTCGGAATCCTGATGATCCCGAATGCCGACGTCATCGAGTCGCTGTTCGGCGCATTTCCGGTGCTCTCGTTGCCGCTACTATTGGCTATCCTGCTCGCCGCGCTGGCGCTTTCCGCGCTCTGCTTCCTGCTCGCGAAGCGCTTTCTGTTTCTCATCGTTTCGCCGGATCTGGCTCGCGTGCACGGCTTGGGACGCGGTTACGATCTGGCGCTGCTGCTGATCTTCGCCATGATCGTGGCGCTGGGCATTAAACTGGTCGGAACACTGCTGATGGGCGCTCTCACCATCATTCCCGCCTCCATCGCGAAGAACCTGGCGCAGAGCATGCGGCGCTACGTGATCCTGTCGGCGATTTTCGGAGGCGCAATCTCGGTGGCCGGAGTGTGGCTGGCCGAAAGTTTTCATTTCCTGCCCGGCCCCGCGATTGTCCTGTTGGGTGTCGCGCTCTTTGTAGTGAGCCTACCGTTCGCCCGCCGGAAAACGGCTTAGGTTATGGGCCGGTGTAATTCGAAGTACATTTAGTCCGCTTATAACTTATATAATTTGCAAATGTGAAACTGTGTAAGTAACTGTGTAAGTTTCGACGCCCCGAAAACAGCCCGTTCGAGGGTTACGAAACTCTTCTCAATGAACAGGCATAACGACTATGTCCTCGCGCTCCGAGAACATCCTCTCATTGATCTCCGTCGGAAATGCAACGAATTCCGCTGTAGTCCTTTGCGTGCACCTTCCCGATGATGCTTGAGTTGCGCCTTTGTTAACCCATTCGCTGCCTGGATAGATAGATCCGGGCCTCGCTACTTTTGCTGCGTGCTGGGCGGGTTCGGGGTATGCTTCGGCGTCGACCGCGAACCTGCGATGAGGATGTCGACGAGGCGGCGGGCGCTGGGCTCCCAACCGGGTTGAGCCGTGGTGTGAAGGACGCCAATGAGGGCACGGATGAGGTCGGTGGGTTCCGTGTCGGAGCGGAGATCACCGCTGGCGATGGCGCGCTTGACGGAGACCACGAACGCGGCATGGATGAGCGACCGGGAGCCTTCCGTGAGGCGCATGGAACCTCCGGCGAGAGTGTCCATGGCGGGAATGATGAGCTTCTTAGCGGCGAAGTGGTCGATGAGGAGCAGCATCCAGGCGCGGAGGGCTTCGAGTGGCGCCATGGTAGCGGCGAAGCGCGGCTCTGCGGCAGCGAGTTTTTCAACTTCGTTACGGTAAACAGCTTCGATAAGGGCGTCGCGAGTAGCAAAGTGGCGATATAAGGTGGCGTTGCCGATGCCGGATCGGCGTGCGATGTCGTCGAGGCTAGCAGTTGCGCCGTCGCGCGTAAAAACCTCTTTGGCCACCTCAAGGATGCGCTCGCGGTTGCGCTCCGCATCGGCGCGGGGTTTGCGGGGTGGCGAGAGCTTCTTTTTTGGCATGCGAACCCTAGGCGAAAAATGTCTTGCAGACGGGGACTGTCCCCGTTTATCTTGGTATTCGGGGACTATCCCCGTTTTATAAGGCGGAAGCCCGGATGTCAAGGACTCCGTTGGCTGCGCAACTACAACAGCGGGAGGATTGACGATGCAAGTATTTGTAACGGGAGCAACCGGTTTCATTGGAACGGAATTGGTGAAGGATCTGATTGCCGGTGGGCACCACGTGCGCGGACTTACGCGCAGCAATGCCGGCGCCGAACAATTGAAGGCCGCGGGTGCGGAGGCGCATCTCGGAAACCTTACAGACCTCGACAGCCTGCGCGGGGGAGCGATAGGAATGGATGCTGTGGTGAACTTAGCGTTCAGCCACGGCGACATGGCGAAATTTGCGCAGAACGCGGCGGACGAGATCGAGGCCATTGTGGCGCTGGGTTCGGTGCTGGAACCGGGCAAGCTGCTTGTGGTTACGTCGGGGCTCGGGATTACTTCCGGGGCGCCGGGCCAGGTGCGCAAAGAGAGTGACCCTCCAGCGGAGTCGGCTGTGATGCCGCGCAGGCCGGAACAGGCAGCGCGGGCGTTTGCGGCGAAGGGTGTGCATGTGGGGATCGTTCGTTTGCCGCAGGTACATGACACGCGCAAACAGGGGCTGGTGACGATGCTGATCCAGATTGCGCGCACGAAGGGTGTCTCGGCGTATGTCGACGATGGCGCGACGCGCTGGGCCGCGGCTCCACTGAAGGATGTGGCGCATCTTTATCGGCTGGCGGTCGAGAAGACGGGCCCCGGCGTCACCACTTATCACGCGGTGGAGGAAGAAGGCGTGTCGCTGCGGGATATCGCGGAGACGATCGGCAAGGGGCTGAAGGTTCCGGTGGTTTCGACCCTGGCCGAAAAGGCGACCGAGCACTTCGGGATGTTCTTCGGGCACGCTGCAACGCAGGACATGCCGGCTTCGAGCGAGTGGACGCGCAAGATGCTGGGGTGGGAGCCGACCGGGCCTGGGTTGATCGAGGATTTGTCGAATATGAAGTACTGACGATTTCCGTTGGACTATGTTGATGGGCTGAACGCGAGGCCCTGGGTCTTACCGGGTCTCGTTTCTGTTTGCCTTTAGCCCGAATCGATGTGTGTTGCTCACGCTTTTGTCTTTGTGCGTCGGCGCCCACACGGGGGTTGCCCCCCAAAGGATTTTGAGTGTAGTTGGGCTGCTCATCAAACAAGGGCTACAGCATGGCGTCGCAGGTTGCATGTTAGGATAACGGGCATCGCATTTCCATGGCAAAAACATGATCCGCACAGGAGCAGAATACCGGCAGTCCATTGAGGACGGCCGCGAAGTTTATCTGAACGGCGAAAAAATAGACGACGTCGTCACTCATCCCGCGTTTAAGCCGCTGGTCGACATCCGCGCCCGCATTTACGACATGGCCCACGAGCCGGGCACGCGCGCCGTAATGACTTACAACGACGCGCAAGGCGAGGCCCACGCCATCGGTCTCAAACTGCCGCACAGCCAGCAGGACTGGTGGGATAAACGCCGCGCCACCGACGCCGTCATGGATGAAATCGGAGGCGTGGTCACGCGCGTGGGTGACGAGACCGTCGGCGAAATGTGGTCCCTGTACGATGGCCAGAACATTCTCAACGAAGTGGATCCGCGCTTTTCCGAGAACATCCGCAATCACATCCATCGCGTTCTGCGCCAGGATCTGTTTCACGTGTCGGCCAATACCGATCCCAAAGGGGACCGCTCCAAGCCGCCGCAAGCGCAGGATCCCGACATGCTGCTGCATATGGTCCGCGAGACCGACGCGGGCATCGTGGTGCGCGGCGCCAAGTATGAAACCGCCGCGGCGTATTCCAACCAGGCGTTCGTGAAACCGACCATCGCCAACTGGGGAAACTCCGAGCTGTCCGATTACGCGGTCGGCTTCATCTGCGATCTGGGTTCGCCCGGTTTGAAGTTCATCTGCCGCACCGGATTCGCCGGCCGCGCTCCGGCGGAGGATTATCCGCTTTCCAATGCCTTCGATGAAATCGACGCGCTGGTGATTTTCGACGACGTCCTGGTGCCCTGGGAAAATGTTTTATTCTACCGGCACACCAGAGCCGCCACCTTCATCCGGTCCACGCTGCATCGCTACAGCGCCTTCGCATTCGTGCAGCGCAACCTGCGGGTAGCGGACCTGCTGATTGGAGCTGCGCTCTTCAACGCCCGGCAAACCGGTCTCGATAAGCAGCAGGCGGTGCAGGAAAAACTCGCGCAGCTCGCCTGTTACCGGGAAGGCATCAACGCGCATTTAACCGCGTCGATCGCGCTGGCGGAGCCCAGTCCCGGTGGCCTGTCGATGCCCAACCAATCCCTGCTTTACACCGGCCGCGTTCTGGCTTGCACCCAACTGCACCACATGATGCACATCGCCCGCGAGCTATGTGGCGGCCAGATCTGCATTACGCCGGATGCGGCCTCCTTCGCGCATCCGGTGGCCGGAAAGTGGCTGAACAAGTTCTATTCGGTCAACGAGGAGTGGGTGGCGGAAGATCGCCGCAAGCTGCTGGCCTTCGCGCGCGATCTTTTGAATTCCGATTACGCGGGCCATCGTTTAACGTTCCAACTGTTCGCCCAATCCCCGCCCTTTGCCCATCTGGCCGCGGTCTACAATAATTTCGACTGGAGCGGTCCGTTGGAGTTCGTCCGCAAGTCCGCCGGCCTCTCGGATCGGGTGCTCGGAAAAAAGAAGATGACGCGGGAAGCATGAGCCACCTCCGGATTCGCAAATTTAATACGCGCGAAACTTATCCCGAGCAAAATCTCGATAACGATTTATGCCAGGTAGTGGTCGCCGGAAACATGGTTTTTGTGCGCGGTCAGGTGGGACAGGATCTGGACACTAGCGAGTCTGTGGGGCGCAGCGACGTGACCGCCCAAGCCGAGCAGGCCATGTCGAACATAAATCTCCTGCTCGAAGAGGCCGGCAGCCGTCTCCAAGACATCTGCAAAATTGTAATCTATGTGGTGGATGCGCGCTATCGCGAGCAGGTTTACCGTGTGGTGGGCAAATGGCTGAAAGGCGTTTATCCGGTCTCCACGGGAGTGGTGGTTTCCGCGCTCGCCCGTCCTGAATGGCTGGTGGAGATCGACGTCACCGCCGTCATTCCCCAGGAACCCGCAACGTGACCATGTCCATCGCGGCGCGCGACCCGTTAACCGGCATGCTCGGCGTCGCGATCGCCTCTTCGAGTATTGCCGTCACCAGCCGTTGTGCGAACGTCAGAGCGGGCGTGGGCGCGGCGCTCAGCCAGAACGTGACCGATCCCAGCCTCGGCCGGCAGGCGCTCGATCTGATGGAGAGCGGCCACACCGCGGAGGATGTGATTGAAGTGTTCATGCACCGGCATCCTTTCATGTTATGGCGGCAGATTGTGCTGGTGCCCATGGTCGGCGCGCCGCGGGTCTTCAGCGGACGTCGCGCGCTGGGATTGTCTGGCGAGTCGATACGCGAACATTGCGCAGCGGCCGGAAATCTTTTGGCAAATCCAAACATTCCTGACGAAATGACCCGCGCTTTCGAGGAAACCCAGGGTCATATTGCCTTTCGATTGTTAGCAGCTCTTCGCGCAGGGCTGGATGAGGGGGGCGAAGCCGGGCCTTTGCATGCCGCGGGGCTGCAAATCGCGGATAAACTTTCCTGGCCGGTGGTGGATTTACGCGTGGACTGGTCGGACCATCCGATCCGGCAGCTCTGCTCGTTATGGGACCTCTATCAGCCCCAACTCGACGCCTACGTGCAACGTGCAGAGTACCCCGACGAGGCGCCCGCCTACGGTGTCGCTGGAGATCCCTGACTGGGCGTCGAAAATGAATTTTGAAACCCTCCTCGCCAAGCCGGTTGCCTGCGATACCACCACGCGGCTCTCCAATCTTGAGCCGATTCACTTTGTCCGGGATTATCTGGCTCGGCACCGCGTGGATTGCAGCGTGGTTCCAGACCGTTCCGGCTCCAAAAGCCACTGTTCGCCGACATCGGACCTGCCGCTCGTCCGGAATTTCTGGCGGCCGGCCACAACGACGTCGTCCCCGCGGACGGGCAGAAAATCGACCACCCATCCGTCCAACGGGACCCGCGCGATGGCGGCTTGTATAGCCGGGGCAGTGCGGATATGAAAGGGTTCACCGCATCCGTGTTGGCGCCCGTGCCGCGTTTCTTGAGGAACTCGCGCAAAACGGAGCGCGGCGCGAGCCAGTTCCTAATCCGCTTGGTGGTGCGCGCCGCGCCCTTTGCGCTTCTGAGGAACACGCGCAAAACGGAGCGCGGCGCGAGCCAGTTCCTAATCCGCTTGGTGGTGCGCGCCGCGCCCTTTGCGCTTCTGAGGAACACGCGCAAAACGGAGCGCGGCGCGAGCCAGTTCCTAATCCGCTTGGTGGTGCGCGCCGCGCCCTTTGCGCTTCTAAGCCTCCCACCGCAGGAGTGGAAATACCAGGAAGCGGCGCTGCCGGACGAGCTTGCCCCCGAGTCGTTTCTCGCCGGTTGGAACCGCCAACGCATATAAAACTGGCGTTCCGCGGCAACATGATATGCTCATACCGGCAGTCGCCAAGCTTACATAAAGGGAGAAACACGCAAAGATGATGAGTACCGACCGCATTCTTTCGACCCATGTCGGTAGCCTGCCCCGGCCGCAGGCAGTGGTCGATCTGTTGTTTGCCCAGGACCGCGGGGAAGCGATCGATGCGGAGAAATTCGACACGACGATACGGGCCGCGGTGGCCGATGCCGTGAATAAACAAGCCGCGGCGGGTCTGGATGTCGTGAGCGACGGCGAGATGGGCAAGATCAGCTATGCGACGTACATCCGCCATCGGCTGACCGGGTTTGAACCGGGCAACGTGCCGCGCGCGACGCCGCAGGATCAGGACGATTTTCCGGAGTTTCGCGACAAGATCGCCGCGGCGGGCGCAACGCCCAAGTATCAGCGGCCCGTCTGCAAAGGCCCTATCAAGGTGAAGACCCTGGAGCCGCTGAAAGAAGATATCGCGCGCTTCCAGGACGCGTTGTCGAAGGCAAAAGTGACCGCTGGATTCATGAACGCCGTTTCGCCGGGGACCATCGCGGTGTTCCAGCCGAACGAGTATTATCCGTCGCACGAAGCCTACCTGGAAGCGCTGGCGGATGCGATGCGGGCGGAGTACGAGACCATCGTGAACTCGGGGTTGATCCTTTCGGTGGATTGTCCGGATCTGGCGATGGGCCGGCATATCAAATTTCGCGGCGTGGACGACGATGAATTCCTGCGCAACGCGGAGGTGCAGGTGGCGGCGCTGAATCACGCGCTGGAGAACGTTCCGGCGGACCGCGCGCGCATGCACGTGTGCTGGGGAAACTACGACGGTCCGCATACGCGCGACATTCCGGGGTTCAAGGTGATTCCGGTGGCGTTGAAAGCGAAGCCGCAGTGCCTGCTGATTGAAGGCGCCAATCCGCGCCACGAGCACGAGTGGGAACTGTGGAAGACCGCCATCAAGCTGCCGCAAGACAAGGTGCTGATACCCGGTATGATCGGTTCGAGCACGAACTACGTGGAGCATCCCGAACTGGTGGCGCAGCGGATTGTGCGGTATGCGGAGATCCTGGGGCGGGAGCATGTTATGGCGGGCACGGATTGCGGATTTGGCACGTTTGCGGGGTTTGGCGCGGTGTATCCGGATATTGCCTGGCTGAAGCTGAAATCGCTGGCAGACGGGGCGAAGATTGCATCGGCGAAGTTGTGGGGGAAGGCGGGGTCGGCGGACTAGAACGGCGCTGCATTTTCGAAGGTTTTAGAATGCCCCTGGGGCGCGCCGGCAGGTTTGGGTTGCGCATCAGGGGTATTTTTGTGTTTACCGGCGCATTTTTTGTCAATGGTGGATGAAATTGCGTCCCATATTCGGGAAGATTGAGGTTGAAGCGGACGGCCGCGCAGAGCCGGCGGAATGGATGACTGGCGCGTGGTAGTTCATGCGATTTGTTTTGAGGTTAGCAGAGGGTGGGCGACCTGCTGGGAGCGGAGCACGGAAGTGGTTGAGGGGCGGGGAGAAGGAGGCAGGGGCAGGTTGTCACTGCTTAAGGTTTGCTCAGCCGGGCGGCGGACGAGATACCGGGAGCAGGCCATCGCTCGGGCCGCCGGCTGAGTAAACCGGGCGGTGAACTAAACCGCAGGCGAGGCCCCGGTTATGGGGATTGTTGG